>ERZ894236.49-NODE-49-length-183276-cov-37.8129_pt1 | contig 183276 bp, 175 predicted proteins | sample MGYA00380297_ERZ894236 | MGnify/ENA primary metagenome ERZ894236 (study PRJEB32331, sample SAMN06328420) | human gut metagenome | biome: human gut microbiome; feature: stool | host: Homo sapiens | collected 2014-08-04 ... | reverse complement strand
ATATCATAAGGAAAAAATGAAGTGGGTAAGTTGCCAACGATTACTTGACACAAACCAGGCTGCGGGCCTGTCAGAATTATATTTACTGTCTATACTTTATATAGTATAATATTTACAGACACTAATTTATAATTTCTGTTCAAGGAGGTGTTTTATGGGCAGATCCATTCTTTTTCTGATTTTACTTTTTGTTTTCCCTCTTTCTGCCTGCTCCCATAAATCGTCCGCTCCGGTTTCTGCCGATACGATGCCGGACATGGAGGAGCTCCTGGCCTATTCCCAATCCCACTCCCAGGAAGAGTATGAGAAAAAATTAAAGGAGATCCAGGCAGTCATTGACAATACCTCTTATGAGGAGCTCTGCCAGATCCTTACCGATTCCCTGGCTTCCTGGGCGGATACACAGACCGATTATGAGATCACCGATACCTCCATAGAATTTTCCGAGGATCCTCTGCTGATGGATGAGCAGAGGAAGGAAAAGCTGTATAACAACTGGACCGTATCTGTAAATATCCAGCTGGCCGGAGATGAGAAGTCCAAATACGATCTCCCCGATGCGGCCGCCATCTACCGCCAGGCGGCAGATGCGCTACGGAGCACTCCCTACGGGGCCTATAAGCTCCATACCTTAAAGATAACCGCCAGCAGCGACCCGGACCGGATCCTGACCTCGGAGCAGGAAGGCAGCTTCTTTCTGACGGACTCTGCCTTTTCCCTTCCCCAGGAGCCGGAAGAGCTGGCGATCCAGAAAGCGGTTCTGGAACAGGTGGAAACGTTCAACCAGGAGTGCTTTTCCGATGAACGCTACCGCGGACAGAATGTGACCTTAAAGCGGTTCGGATCCCCCAGGGATTCTTCTGTTCTTTACCTGGAGTTTCCCATCTACGCTCCGCCCTTTGACCAGGACATGGCTGCCTTTGCCGACAGCCTGGAAGCCCACGGCCAGGAATTTTTCCATGTAATTACGGAAAATAATGAAAATCTGGAATATTTAAAAAAATGTGGGATAACCTCTGTGACTGTCCGTTTTGTCACCTCCTGGGACAACCGCCTGGAAGGCCCCGAGCGGTACCGGGAATTTTCCTGGGAGCTTTAAACCGCGGATCATTTTTTCATTTTCTGATTTCTTATACCGCAATTCTGCGCTATAATGGAAGAAGCGAAAATGTACGGGCGAAGCCCGCAGACCTGTCAGTTTCCATGTAAAGGAGAAATGAATATGAATGAAGTAATGAACGCCATCCTGACCCGGAGAAGCATCCGGAAATTCACCGCAGACCCCATTCCCGCCGAGGTCCTGGAGGACCTTGTAAAGGCCGCCCTCCACGCTCCCAGCGGCATGGGAAAGCAGACCTGGCAGTTTACCGTGGTCACAAACCAGGAGATCATCCATCGTCTCTGCGGCCTCATCGGGACTGAACTGGGCCGGGAAGGCTACGACATGTACGGCCCTGCCGCTGTGATCATCCCCTCCAATGAAAAGGAAAGCCCCTGGGGGAAGGAGGACAACGCCTGCGCCATGGAAAATATCTTCCTGGCGGCCCGCTCTTACGGCGTCGGCTCCGTGTGGATCAACCAGATGCAGAACATCAACGACCGTCCGGCAGTCCGCGCCCTGTTAAACGAGATCGGTGTTCCCGCAGACCATGTGATCTACGGCGTGGCCGCCCTGGGCTATGCGGATCCCTCCATACCGGTGGAGCCCAAGGAGCGCACCGGAAAAGTCGTATATGTAAAATAGCGCGTAAAACCCCGCCGGGAAACGCTGTAAATCCCCCCAGCCCAGAAAGGAGAAAATCTTATGGAACGAGCAAAGCAGTTAATGGAAATGGTCACAAAGTATGAATCCCTGATCTACGATACCGCCGACTATATCTGGAAAACCCCAGAGACCGGATACCGGGAGTGGAAGACCTCCGCATATATGGAGGAGCATTTCGAGGCCCTGGGCTACACCCTCACCAAAGCCGGAAACATCCCCGGCTTCTACGCCGATCTGGACACCGGAAGACCCGGACCGAAGATCGCCATCTTAGGAGAGCTGGATTCCCTGATCGTTGGAAATCACCCAGACGCGGATCCCGAGACTCACGCGGTCCATGCCTGCGGCCATAACGCCCAGTGTGCCATCCTTCTGGGAGTTGCCGCTGCCATGAAGGAGCCGGGCGCGCTGGATGGTCTCTGCGGCTCCATCCGTTTCATGGCTGTACCGGCCGAGGAGCTGATCGAGCTGGGCTTCCGGGAGGAATTACGGAAGCAGGGCGTGATCCGGTATTTCGGCGGAAAGGTGGAATTTATTTCCAGAGGCTACTTTGACGGCGTTGACATGGCCATGATGATCCATTCCGGAAAGCTTCCCGAGGGAAAGACCCTGTCCGTCAGCCAGGGCTGCAACGGCTGTATCACCAAGAATATCACCTTCAAGGGCGTGGCCTCCCATGCCGGCGGTTCTCCGGAAGCCGGAAAGAATGCGCTCTATGCGGCCACCTGCGGACTGAATGCCGTCAACGCCATCCGCGAGACCTTCGTGGACAGCGAGCACATCCGCTTCCATCCCATCATCACCGAGGGCGGAGCAGCCGTCAACGCCATCCCGGAGACAGCCAAGGTGGAATCCTATGTACGCGGCGCTTCCTTTGACAGCATCCGTGATTATAATAAAAAGGTAAACCTGGCTCTGGCCGGAGCGGCCGCCTCTCTGGGCTGCAATGTGGAGCTGGACGACCATCCGGGCTACTTCCCCTTAAATAACGACGCCAACATGACGGAGATCCTGACAGAAGCCATGGAAGCAGTGACCGGGCCCGGTACTGTGACCCGCGGCTCCTGGGGGACCGGCTGCACCGATATGGGCGATGTTTCCGCCATCATGCCGGCTATCCATCCCCATGCCAGCGGCTCCATCGGCACCGGACACGGCAAGGACTACTATGTGGCTGACAAGAAAGCCGGCTGCCTGTATCCGGCCCAGTGCCTGACCGTAGCTGCCTCCATGTTCCTGGAAAACGACGCCGCCAGGGCAAAGAAGGTCCTCGCCGAGGCGAAGCCTTACTTTAAGTCCAAAGAGGAGTATCTGGCTGCCATTGACAATCTGACCATGGACAAGGACGCTGTCATCTACAACGAGGACGGCACCGTTACCCTGGATTTCTGTCAGAGATAACGCCGGAAAGCCAATCCATTCAAGCAGGGGGCAGGTGCAGCCCATATGAGCTGCATCCGCCCCCTGTTCTTTTCTCTTCCGGTATCTTCAGACAGATACCGCCTGTCTTTATATAAACAGATATTGGAACAGATTAAAGCTATAACCCACAAAAATGATCCCCACGGTACAGACCGCCGCAAATGTTCCCAGGAGCCGCGGCTTCACCGCCTTTCCCAGCATGACCATGGACGGAAGGCTCAGGGTGGTGACCGCCATCATGAAGCTTAAGAGGGTCCCCAGCTGGGCGCCCTTGGCCAAAAGCGCCTCTGCCACCGGGATGGTCCCGAAAATATCCGCGTACATGGGGACGCCCACCAGTACGGCCAGGACTACGCCAAAGGGATTTCCGCTTCCCAGGGCAGTCTCGATCCATGCCTCGGGGATCCAGTTGTGGATCACGGCTCCGATCCCCACGCCTGCAAGGATATACGGGAATACCTTTCTGAAGGTGGATTCCACCTGGTCCCTGGCATAGGCCAGCCGGTCCCGGACCGTAAGCGCCGGGCCTTCAAGGTCCACCCGGCCTGCCATCCGGATAAATTCCTCCACCTGCGTCTCCATGTGCAGCTTTTCGATCAGCGATCCCCCAAGGACCGCCACAAAAAGTCCCAGAAGAACGTATACGACCGCGATCTTCACACCGAAAATACTCGTCAGGAGCACCAGGCTCCCCAGATCTACCATGGGGGAGGAGATCAGAAAGGAAAAGGTCACGCCCAGAGGGAGGCCTGCCCCCGTAAATCCCATGAACAGGGGAATGGAGGAGCAGGAGCAGAACGGGGTCACCGTTCCCAGAAGGGCCGCCGCGATCCTGGCTCCCAGCCCATGGAACCGGCCCAGGATCCTTTTGCTGCGCTCCGGCGGAAAATAGCTCTGGATATAAGAGATCAAAAAGATCAGCGTGCATAATAAGATTGTGATCTTAATGATATCATAGATAAAAAAATGTACGCTGCCGCCAAGTCTGGAGGAAATATCGGTCCCCATGGCCGTAAGGCCCGATCCCACCGCATCCTTCAGCCATTTCATGCCGAGGATCTGGTCCTGGATCAGGCTCCACAGCCCCTTTCCTGCTTCCATCATTTCTTCAGCAGACGGACGATCTCCGATGTCTTCGCCGTCCGTCCCGCGATCACCAGCTTACCGTCGATCATCAGCGACGGTGCCGCCATGACGCCCAGCTTCACGATTTCCATTAGGTCTCCGACCTTTTCCACCACTGCATCGCTGCCAGTCTCCTTTACGGCCTCCATCACATTTTCATACAGCTTATCGCAGTTTTCACATCCCATACCGATCACCTTTATGACCATGTTATCCTCCTTTAATTCTTAAGCTTCATCTCGCTGCCCACATGCTCCTCCCAGGCGGAGAAGATCTTTTTTATGACCATGGGACCGATCTTTGAAATAAACACCAGCTGGGACCGTTCAAAGGCCCCGCACTCCTTATAGTCGATCAGGGAGCCAACCACGTCCACCTGGGTCCAGCCCGTTTCTTCAAGATCACAGAAGCCCTTGATCCGGTGTACATCCGGAGCCACCGCCGCTAAAAATTTGTGGAGCTTTTCTTTTTCCACCTGGCCCTCGTATTCCATGAACAGGGACTTGGGCTTTGTTTCCACTGAGTTGGTGGTCTCCTCGCTTTCGGCCCACTGGAAGATCCTCAGATCCTTCTGTAAAAAGGAATGGTCCATTTCCCCATTGACACTTTCAAGAATCTCACACACCGGGTTGATCTCCCGGATCTTTTCTGCCACCTGCTCCATCAGCCCCGTATCTGCCAGGTCTGTTTTTGTAATGACCGCCAGGTTGCAGTGCTTCAGTTGGCGGAAGGCTGTCTCCTCATCCTTGACCTGCTCCAGGAAGTTCACCGCATCCACAAAGCAGATCACGCCCTTAAAGTCGTATTCCTTTTCCGAAGCGATCCGCGCCGCGTCCAGGATCTCCTGGACATTGGAGGGATCTCCCCAGCCGGAGCTTTCCACAAAAAGATAGTCAAAATCCTGCTGGGCCATGTCCGCCAGGGCCTTGACAAAGTTTAATTTCTGGCAGGTGCAGAAGATGGAGCCCCGGTTGATCTCCACCATCTGGATATCGTCATTCCGCAGGATCGTTCCATCGATCCCCAGCTTCCCGAATTCATTCTGGATGACCCCGATCCGGCTGCCCTTCAGTCTCTCCAGAAGCTTTAATAACGCCGTGGTCTTTCCAGAGCCCAGAAAGCCGGTCAGAACGTACAGCTTTGTATTCACAGTTTCCATTTTTTCCATGTCCTCCTTCTTCCTCTCTTCCTTCCCGCAGCCGCAGACCTTTGTCCCTGCCTCCGGGACCATCAGCCCCTCCGCCGCCCGGCAGATCTCTCCCACTCTGGTCTTATTCAGGGAATAATGGGTCCATTTTCCCTCCCGCCGCGGGATCACAAGCCCCGCGTCGGTCAAAAGCTTCATATCGTGGGACAGAGTCGGCTGCGTAATATGAAATTCCTCCAGGATCTTACAGGCACAGAGCTCGCCTCCTGCCAGCATGTGGACGATCTTCAGCCGCTTGGGATCCGAAAGAGCCTTAAACAGCCTGGCATATTCTGTATAGTCCAAATTTACATATCCCCTTTTACAGATAGATTTTTTTCTATGTTTGTATTATAAGTCACATATAGAATTTTATCAATATGTTTTTTCCAAAAAGGGCTGCTGCAAAGAGAAAGCCGTCCCGCTTTCCTTTTACAGCAGTCCCTCTTTTCACCAGCCTTCTCTTACTTTCTTATACCGGGAGGGCCGGACTGAGAACGGCCAACGGCCTTTCCCTGCCGGGTCCCGGGCCTCTGTCTCCCAACACCCCTTCCGGCTTTAATCCCAGCCTTCTGCCTTCCGGAACTATTCCCTGGTTCCGGCGCAGCCTTCCCCTTCCCGGATCCGCGCTTTTCAGCCGTCTTCTTCACACTGTATCCAAAGGTTCCCAGGCATTCCCCCAGGCCGTAATACCGCCCGTGGGAGTAGGCCATGGGTCTGGCCGCCGACAGGTGGAAGGTGTCCTTTTCATCCATATATTTTTCGTCCACGTCCACCGCCACCACCTGGGCCAGAAACATATGATGGCTTCCCAGCTCATCCACCCGCACCACCCGGCACTCCAGGTTCACCGGACATTCCCGGATCAGCGGCACTGACACCTCACTGGCTTTTTCCTTCGTGAGCCCCATATCTGCCCATTTATCTGTATCCCGGCCCGACCGGACGCCGCAGTAGTCCGTAGCCCGGGCCAGCTCCTCTGTGGTCAGGTTTACCACAAACTCCCCGGTCTCCCGGATCATATGGTAGGAATACCGCTCCGGCCGGATGCTGATGGTCAGCATCGGCGGATTGGTGCACACCGTTCCCGCCCAGGCCACGGTGATGATATTGGCGTTTCCCTCTTTATCGGCCACAGAGACCATGACCGCGGGAACGGGGTACAGCATGTTCCCTGGCTTAAACTGTCTTTTTCCCATAAAATTCCTCCAGCTCCCGCCGCTTACTGCTGCAGCGCCATCATGATCTGGGGGGCCAGCTGCTTCTTTCTGGAAACCACGCCCGGAAGGCTGACGATGCCGTCCATCTCTTCCATCTCCTCGTCTCCGGAGCCATCCTCATCTGCCATATGGAAGGCCGTGGAAACAAGCTGCTCGGCCCCCTGGCCCACGCAGATCAGGTCCGTGGACTCTGTCAGGATATTGGTCAGCATGAAGAACATCATATCCGCGTCATGCTGCTCTCTGGCCTTCTCCGTATAAGCCAGCATCCGGGGCTTCAGATTCTCCAGCTCCTCTGAATCCAGAGAGGTGATCTGGCCGATCCCGAACACAGAATTTCCCACCGTGAACCGCTTGAAATCCTGGTAGAAAATGTCCTCGTCCGATTTCCCCTTCAGATTGCTGCCAGCCGCAAACATCTTTTTTGCATACTCCTCGGCATGGATCCCCGCGATCTCTGCCAGAGCCAGGGCCGCCTCCTTATCCACCGCTGTACAGGTGGGGGAACGGAACAGCAGCGTGTCTGAAATAATGGCGCTGCATAAAAGTCCCGCTGTGGTCTTATCGATCTTCACGTTATTTTCCTGGTACATCTGGTAAATGATGGTAGCCGTACAGCCCAGAGGCTGGTTTCTGAAAAATACCGGAGACATGGTCTGCACCGTTCCAAGACGGTGATGGTCAATGATCTCCCGTATATCCGCCGTCTCAATGCCCTCGACGGCCTGGGTCCGCTCGTTGTGATCCACCAGGATGATATGTTTTCCCTTAGCTCCCAGCAGGTTCCGGCGGGAGATCATGCCCAGATATTTTCCGTCGGAATCCAGGATCGGGAAATCACGGTGGCGCTTGTTGGCCATGATGTCCCGGATATCGTCAATGGGATCCTCATCGGAGAAGCCGATGATATTTTCCATGGTCATAAAATAGCTGATGGGCATGGACTGGTTGATCAGTCTTGCGGTGGTATATGTATCATAGGGCGTGGTGATCACCGTGCAGCCCCGTTCCTGGGCCAGCTTCCGGATGGTCAGGGAAACGCCAGCGCCCTCGCAGACAATGATGCAGCCCGCCTCCATCTCAATGGCGCAGAGCTGGGACTCGTACCGGTTTCCCAGGATCACCAGGTCATGCTTTTCAATATAATTCTCCATCAGATCCGGATTTGCGGCGGCGATCAGGACCTTTCCCTTATCAAAATATGCCTCCGCGTCTCCCACCACAATGCTGCCCTCCAGGGTATCCAGGATGTTGGAATACTTGGTATTGGCCTTGGAAATGATACTGCTGTCATACAGGTTCATATAGGATTTGGTAATATCTCCGATGGTGATGACGCCCTCTAAAACGCCCTCCTCTGTGACACAGGGGATCGTCACCACATTGTTTTCCTGCATGAGGCTCCATGCGGTCTTCAGGGAGATGCCCCGGTCCACGCCTTTGGTCTTGCGGATCTCAATATCCTTTACCTGGGTCTTCACGCTTTCCACCAGACGGGGCGCCTCCACCTGGAAAAAATCCAGTACAAACTGCGTCTCCGGATTCACATTTCCAGCGCGGCACGGTTCATATTCCTTTCCCGTCAGCGTCCGCTTCAAGGCGGCATAGCAGATGGCAGAACAGATGGAATCCGTATCCGGGTTCCGGTGTCCAATGACCAGCGTCTTCTGCTTTTCTGTATTTATCATAAATGGTCTTCGTCCTTTCCGATGATTTCATGGTCACATTCCAGTTCTTTCTTAAGTATAGCACACAGGGTAAAAACCGTACACCCGGGAATTTGTACAAAAAGCAAAGCAAAACGGGGGCATAATCAGACATGCCCCCGGATATTTATCTGCTTTTTTGAACTGTTACTTTTTCACGATCTGTACCCGGAAATCGCCGGTTCCATCGTAGTAATAATCTCCCACAACCTTTAAGCGGTAGCCCGCCGGAACCGTCGTCATCTCTGTACAGTTGATAGTACCCTTGCCGTCCACCAGGCCTTCGGCCCAGATCTGTCCGGGTGCCCATACCGTATTGTCTTCCTTACAGTAGTATACCACATTGACCCAGCCGCCGGTCTTGGTGTCGTCCTTTACGATACGGACACGCAGCTCGCTGCCGCCGTCGTAATAGTAATCGCCAACGACCTTCAAGTGATAGCCCTTGGGTACTGTGGTCATTTCACTGGAGTTTACGTTTCCTTTTCCATTCACAAGGCCCTTGGCCCAGATCTCTCCGGGGGCCCACACGGTGTTGTCCTCCTCACAGTAATATACCACGTTGACTCTTCCGCCCTGGGTCTTCTCCTTAATGACCTCCACCCGGAGCTCATCGCCGCCGTTATAGTAGTAATCGCCCACGACCCTCAGCTTATAGCCCTCGGGCACTGTGGTCATTTCACTGGAGTTCACATTTCCTTTTCCGTTCACAAGACCCTTGGCCCAGATCTCTCCGGGAGCCCACACGGTATTGTCTTCCTCGCAGAAATATACTACATTGACCCAGCCGCCTTTTTTCTCCTGGTTATTGTTGTTTCCGTTTCCATTGTTGTTTCCATTATGGTGCCCGTTGTGATGGCCGTTTCCGTTCTGATGGCCATGGTGATGGCCATTGCCCGGCCAGCGGTCGTCATCATCATCGTCCCAGTCGTCATCATCCCAACGGTCATCGTCATCCCAGCGGTCGTCGTCATCCCAACGGTCATCATCGTCATCGTCGTCATCATCCCAGCGGTCTTCCCACTTGTCTTCCCATTTATCTTCCCACTTATCGTCCCAGTCTCTGGCCAGGGCCTCAATGCTCGTCAGCTGGGTACCTGCGATCATAAAAGCTGCTGCGAATAATAATCCCTTTACATTTCTCTTTCTCATATGATGTCCTCCTTTTATCTGATTTCACGATTTTTTTCTTCTTTATATCTGGATTATAGTATAAAATTTCCATGATTTCAACAGATTGGAAAAGACGTAAGAAAACGTATGAAAAATGTAAAAATGTAATAAAAAAGTAATATTCGTAACATTCTTTCTATGCATTTTTCCCAGCAGCACCCCGTGAACAAAACTTACAAAAGCCGCTTACAATAGTTTCATAATCTATTTACAATTTATTCATATTTTGTTCACATATATTTTTTATACTAATTGCATAGAAAAAATTTATTTCTCATCGCCAATATGACAAATTGCACATAGATTTTTCATAATTGCCCCGGCTGTCGCAGCCGGGGTCTCCTCATTTTATCCCAATACCAGCTTCGCAGCCCCATAGATCCCCGCATCGTTTCCCAGTGTAGCCAGGAGAACCTTTGCCTTCTTTGTGGCCATGGGCGATAACTGGTCGTGGTATCTCTGGATCTTTTCGGTCAGAAAGGTCCCGGCCCTGGAAACGCCGCCTCCGATCAGGTAGGCCTCCGGATCCACCACCATGGTGATCCCGGCCATGGCCCAGCCCAGATACCGGCAGGAGGTCTCCACTGACTCCAGGGCCAGAGGATCCCCTGCCCTGGCTGCGTCCAGCACGCTCTTAGCCGACAGATTTTTCACTTCCCGCAGAGATGAGGGCCGTGCCGGATCTGCCTCCAGGAGTTTCCTGGCCAGACGGGCGATTCCCGTGGCCGAAGCTGCCTGCTCCAGACATCCGTATCCGCCGCAGTTGCACTGCTCTGTCTCTCCCTCGATCACATGGATATGGCCGATCTCGCCGCCGACGCCCTGCATACCGGACCAGATCTTTTCATTGAGGATAATACCGCCGCCGACGCCCGTTCCCAGGGTGATCATGACCATATTTTTATAGCCGCGGCCGCCTCCCTGCCACAGCTCACCCAGGGCAGCCACATTGGCATCATTGGCGCTCTTTACCGGCATCCCGTCCAGAAGGCCGCTTAGGATCTTCTGGGGGTTCATAGCCTTCCAGCCCAGGTTCACGCAGAATTCCACGTGGCCGTCCTCCAGGACCGGCCCCGGAAGTCCCATGCCGGCTCCTTCAAAATCTGCCGTCGAAAGTCCCCTTTCCGCTGCCTTTTTCTTTATGGCCGCCGCAATATCCTCCAGGATATGTGCCCCTCCGTTTTCCTTTCTCGTGGGGATCTCCCACTTCTCCAGGAGCGTTCCGTCCTGCTCAAACATACCGAGCTTTACGGTCGTGCCTCCGATATCGATTCCAATGCATTTCCGGCTCATGACTGATCCTCCCTTTCTCCTGGCCGCCCGCATTCCTTCCTCCCGCTCCTGCGGCCTTTTTCCATGTTTTTTCTGTTCCTTCCATAAAAAGATTCCGGGACCGGATTTCCACATCATCCGGCCCCGGTCCCATACTCTGTATTACAGCGCTTTTACAGTATTGACCACGTTCTCTACCGTAAAACCAAATTTTTCAAACAGCTTTGCTGCCGGAGCGCTGGCTCCGAAGCTCTTCATGCATACATACGCTCCGTCCAGGCCCACATATTTTCCCCATCCGAAATCGGAAAGCGCTTCGATGGCGACTCTCTTTCTTACGGCCTTGGGAAGGACGACTTCCCTGTACTCTGCGCTCTGCTCCTCGAAAAGCTCCATACACGGCATGGATACCACGCGTACCTTCGTTCCTTCTGCCTCCAGCTCTGCCTTGGCCTTCACTGCCAGCTCCACCTCGGAGCCGCTGGCAATGAGGATCACCTCCGGCGTGCCCTCGCAGTCGTCGATCACATAGCCGCCCTTTAAGGCCTCCCTGCTGCTGCCCGTGATGGGAGCCAGGTTCTGTCTTGTGAGCACCAGAGCTGTGGGCGTCTTCTCAGAGGATGCGGCGGTCAGCCATGCGGCAGATGTCTCCGTTGCATCGCAGGGGCGGAATACCCGCAGGTTGGGCATGGCCCGCAGCATGGCCAGCTGCTCGATGGGCTCATGGGTCGGTCCGTCCTCGCCGACGCCGATGCTGTCATGGGTCAGTACAAAGGTCAGCGGAACGCCCATAAGAGCAGAAAGTCTCGCCATGGGCTTCACATAGTCACTGAATACAAAGAACGTGGCGACATAGGCCCGTAAACCGCCGTGGAGCATGATACCGTTTCCGATGGCGGCCATGGCCAGCTCTCTCACGCCAAAATGGATGTTTCTTCCTGCCGGGTTCTCTGCGGAGAAATCGCCCTCGCCCTTCATCTCCGTTTTATTGGAGGGACCCAGGTCCGCGGATCCGCCGATCATGCCCGGAATCTCATCCTTCAGGAGATTGATCATCTTTCCGGATAAGGATCTGGTGGCCTCCGGCTTTTCCTGCTCCAGCCATAATTTTTCATTGTTCATAAGAGAATCCGCATCCACTCCGCTGTGGTACTTCTCCCAGAGCGCTTCCATCTCCGGATATTCCTGGCAGTAGGCTGCAAACATCACGTTCCAGGCTGCCTCTGTCTCTGCCTTTTCCTCTGCCAGCTTTGCAAAGTGGGCATATACCTCGTCCGGTACGAAGAACGGCTCCTCATAGGGCCAGCCCAGGGTCTCCCGCATGGCCTTTACATTGTCCACGCCCAGAGGCTCGCCGTGGGCGCTGGCCTTGCCCTGCTTGGCCGGACAGCCGTAACCGATCTCTGTTTTAATGGTGATGAAGGACGGACGTTCCGTATCTGCCTTTGCCGCCTCGATGGCCAGACCGATGGCGTCTAAGTTGGTGCCGTCCTCTACGGTGATGGTCTGGAAGCCGAAGGCCTTCATGCGCTCCTCCACGTTCTCCCTAAAGGCCAGGTCTGTGCTTCCCTCAATGGAGATCCGGTTGGAGTCATAAAGAACGATGAGCTTGGAAAGGCCCATGGTCCCGGCCAGGGAGAACGCCTCGGAGGAGATCCCCTCCATCATGCAGCCGTCGCCGCCCAGCACATAGGTGTAGTGATCCACCACTGGATAATTTTCCTTATTAAATACGGCAGCCAGATGCTTTTCAGCCAGGGCCATACCCACTGCCATGCCCATTCCCGCGCCCAGAGGGCCTGTGGTCGCTTCCACGCCGACGGTGTGGCCGTACTCGGGATGTCCCGGCGTCAGAGAGCCCAGCTGGCGGAAATTCATGATATCCTCCTTGGTAAGCCCGTATCCGAACAGGTGTAAAAGGGAATACAGAAGCATGGAGCCATGGCCGCCGGAAAGGATGAAGCGGTCCCGGTTCTCCCATTTGGGGTTGGCCGGATTGTGATTCATGTGATTGGCCCAGAGCTCATATGCCATGGGAGCGCTTCCCAGGGGCAGGCCCGGATGGCCGGAATTGGCCTTCTGGATCGCATCAGCGGCTAAAACTCTGATAGAATTGACGGACAGTGCATCGATTGCTTTCATGTCTCTTCCTCCTAAGAACTGTGCTTGTTTTTACATTTGTTTTATTGATGTTAGGGTCAAAAGCTTTTTGACCCCTCTGATATCGGATTGCTCCGCACTATGTGCTCCCGCAATCCTCAAAACCCTCAAATCCGCTCATTTTTCTATGAAAAATGGCTGCTTTTCGGTGTTTGGGCGGGTCTCAAGTTCAAACATCCTCCCGCAAGCAGGCTTGCGTCGGATTTATTGACCTTTTGACCCTGATATCATTTTAATTTTATCTCTTTCATTACCTCGCTCCCGGCCACGATCAGGGAATTTCCATGGTTTTTCCCCGAGCGCACACAGGAAACGGAAAAATCGAACTGGCCCTGGAATTTCAGATGGCCGTCCAGGCTGTATACCCTGCACGATTCCTCATTATACAGGATAACCCGGTCGCCGTCAATTTCAACTCCGGCATAATCGTAGTCAAAGTCCACGGTCCCGGCCAGCTTTCCATCAGTCGTATACACATCCAGGCGGCTGGGGTTGCCGGACCCGTTCTCCACCACGACTCCGGCGTACTTGTCCGAGTAAAAGATGCTTTTGATCTCCTCCTCCACCGGGACCGTCACCACCGTGCTGTCCGGGATCACGTTTTTCACTGAAATAAAGGTCAGCCCCTTGTCCGAAAACGCGCAGACCGTTTCCTGGTTCAGGTAAACGACCCGTGCCGCCATTTTATCATCAAATTCCTCTTCAAAGCCTCCGATAAAACGATTATTCACGTTTTTTCCGATTTCTGAGAAATCATAAAAAACGACTTTATTTTTTAAAGTCCCGTTTTTCATGTACATGACCGACATGACGATCTGCTTTCCATCCGGCGACAGGGCGATATCCACTGGATATCCGTCTCCCGACAAAAGCATTTTGATATTGATGCCCAGCTCTTCCCCATCCTTTTTAAAATAGAAGATGTAGCACGCCGAGCTGTCCTCCACCACAGCCGCCGTGATCCCCCGGGAGGACACAGCCGCCTTTGTAATGGGAAGCTGGGTCTTGGCAACGCCGGTACAGCCGGCCGTGCTGCATATATAGAGCTGGTTTCCCTGCTGGTCTGCGATCACCGCATAGTCTCCGTTGACGTTGATGACCGGAGTCTTCATCTCAAAGCTCTGGGTCCAGACGGTCTTTCCCGCTCCGTCAATATAAGAAGCTCCGTCCTTGGTATAGCGGATCATATTCTCGCCAAAATACGCATATTTCACAAATCCGCTTTCGCTGACGCTCTTACTGGGTGTGATCTGGGGCGGCTGGCCATCATCCTCCCCAGCCCCTTCCGGGGCGTTGGCCGCCTCCGAATCCCCATTTTCCGGTGTTCCATTTTCTCCGGCCTCCGGGGCGTTTTCTGCACTGTTTTCAGCGCCCGTATAGCGCATCGGTCTCTCCCAGGCCACATCGTAGCCGGTATACTCATACTCGCTCTGATATTTATAGAAACAAAAACCGGTCACTGCAAGAAACAGGACTGTCATGACCGTCGTCAAGATCCGCTTTTTCCGCCTTTCCCGATGGACCTGGCGGATCACCTCTTCGCTGTACTCCTCTTCATACCGGGACGGGCGTTCCTCCTGCGGCGGCTGGACAATGTTTCTGCGGAGCTGCCGTTTTTTTGATTCTCTGTCCATAAAACCCATATCATTCATATATTAAATCTCCCGGAAATGCCCATATATTTTTAGTATACACCATTTCGGGGAGATTCGCATTAAATTCTTTCTTAAATTATTCCTTCTCCAGTCACTCCTTTGACGGCAGGATCAGCTTCTGCCCCGCCAGGATCCGGTTCTCATCCTCCAGGCCGTTGAGGCGGCAGAGCTCCGAAAGACGGCTCAGGGTGCCATATTCTTTGAAGCAGATCCCATAAAGCGTCTCTCCCTCCCCCACCTGGTAGATCTCATATCCGTTGGCCCTGGCAGCTTCAAAGTCGATGGCAGAACAGTCCCCAGAGGAAGCGTCTCCCTGGCCGGATTCTGTGGGGGCTTCTGCGGACGGAGCTGTCTCTGAAGCCGGGGCTGTCTCCGGACTGCCGGACGGATGTGCCTCCTTGTCCATTCCAGTCAGCCTCTGGGGCGCTTCCGGAGAAGACAGAGCCGATTCCGGGGCAGAGGAGTCCGAAGAAGCCGTTTCCTGCACAGCCTCTTCAACAAGATCGGAATCTGCCAGAGCCCCGCTCTCCTCTACGGAGGAGCCTTCTTTGGCAGGAGGCGTTTCTGCCATGGTCTCGCCCTCATAGGTCTCCCCGGTCTCTCCCGGCAAAGCCTCTGTGGGATACACGCTCCCGGTCATTTCCTCGATCACAAAATCCGGCTCCTTGGCCTTTTCCTTCCGGTACTCGTCCCAGTCCGTGATACCGGCGGGAAGCACCGAGGTAAGGACGCTTTCCATTTCCCGCATTTTTGAATAATTATTGACCATGACCACGCCTCCGGCCAGGACAGCCACTGAAAGGGCACCGCACAGCATTCCCAGGGCGCTGGTCTTATGGCTCTCCATATCCGCCTGTTCCTTTTTTACCACCATCCGCTGGCGGAAATCCCGGATCACCTTCTCATGGGAGCCTGTCTCTACCCGGCGGACGTCCTTTCTGGTGATCATATAGTCCTGCATCATCTGGTTCCGTTCATAATATACACAGTGGCCCTTCAGACGGTAAAATCCGTCCTCCGAGGTCACATAGATGACCTCCTCGCCCTCCAGGCCATGGTTCAGATACATGAGCTGGTTCTTTCCTGCAAAATACTGGCAGTGCTGCTTCCAGTAATTCAGCGGGCTTAACTGGCTTCCGGGCCCTCCGCAGAGAAACCACCCCTGGATCGTGCGCTTGGGAAATGCCTCCTCCATGGCCTGGTACGCCTTTTTCCATCCGCTTTCTGTAAAAACGATCTTTTCCCCGTCAGTCTCCACATCCTCCATCTCCATGGCCCCGTCCACAAACACATACGGGGTTCCGTCGTACTGTTCCACGCTTCCCAGCAAAAGTCCCACCCGCAGCGTCTGGCTCCCAGACGGGTACAGGCGTTTTAAGTATGTATTGACATAATCCTCCATATAAAAACGGATCACCTGGTCCGGATCTCCGATCTGGCGGATATTTTTCGGCAGTTTTGGAAACGGATTGTATAAGTCTCCCATGGTCTCACCTCGCTATATTCTTCCACGGGAAGGCCGGGCCTGTCCTCCGGTCTTCCCCTTATGATTCAGGTGGAAGTATACCATGGGCCTTTTGCAAAACCTGTCAAAACGGGGCCGGCTGTCCGAAAAAGTTTTCGACACGTTTTCCCAGAAGATTCATGCCCAGGCAGATGCTGCGGCTGATGCAGTCTGCCAGACGCATGACCACAGACAGCCGGACGCTCTGGAGCATCAGCGGGTCCCCGTTCCTCACAGAGCCTACGATACCGGTGATGAAAAGATCCCCTACCGCATCCAGGTCCTTACTGACGCCCAGCCCGGGCTTTAGGGGCCCCCGTCCCAGGGTCACATAGCCCACATGATCCGCGCTGCCCACCGACGCGTCCACGGCCACCACCAGGGCGTCGGGGCATTTTTCACGCAGCTGCTCCATACACGGCTCCAGGTTCATGGCATGGACCGGCTCCTCCAGTGTTCCCAGGACCCTGGCGTTTCTCATGCCCTTTTCCTTCAATTTATATCCGATCAGAGGTCCCAGGCTGTCTCCGGTGGACCGGTCCGTCCCGATGCACAGAAACAGGATCTCTGTTTTCCTTTTTTCCTGCATTCCCTCCAGGATCATCATCAGAAGGCGGCCCGCAAATTTTTCCGTCTCAAACCCGGCCTCCGTGTTATAATAATAAATCTCCTGCCTGCGAAATCTCATGCTCCTCTTCCTTTTCCTTCCTGGTCTTATACGCTATTATAGGCGGACATGGGGAGGAATATACAATAAAAAAGCGGAGGCAGAAATTTATCTGCCTCCCGCCGGAAGTTTTCGCTCTTACCACTCAAAGTGCATATAATCCTTGGTGGAAAACATAGCTCCCCATGTCCATCCATATTTTCCAAATGCCTTTACCACATCGCTGTCACGGCCGATGGAATACGGGTTTACGCCAGGCTCCCATTTATTTCCCACCAGGACCGTGCCGTCCATCCGCACCTGGGGATTCTGGTCCGGATTGATGTCGATGGCCATTCCCGCGCTGTGATAGCTGCCCAGCCCGTTGCCGCGCCAGCTGTAAGCGCCGATGCTCTGGATGGGGAACTGCTCCGGTCCATTGTAGATCTCTGTAAAAATGGCCTTCACCTCGTCCGCGATGCTGCTAAGGACCTGAACCTTATCTGTGCCAGCCGTCTTCTGGCCGTTTTTCAGCCTCCATACCGGGATCTCCACCCATACCATTTCTGCCTGGGCTGCCTCTGGCGTGGGATTTGCCGCGATCCGGTCATACTGTGCGTTTACCTGGTTCCAGCGCTCCTCTGTTCTGAGACTGTAATCCTGGTGCACATCTGAGTAATGATATCCGGCTTTCTCTCCCTCTGACAGCTCCGGATCGTTCTCATACCAGTAAGGATCATATTCATAATCGAAAAGCCAGCCCCAGTCGTCATAGGAGCTTCCTCCTGTTCCGGAAGAATCTCCCCAGAAGGAACTGTCCCACGAGGAGCCGCTGTTTCCGCCAGAGGATCCGCTTCCACCGGCCTGGCTCTGGACATGGCCGTCCTTTACCCATGCGCCAATGCCGTTTACCTGGCTCCCGTCGGGCGTTCTGGTATTGGTCAGCACATACCCGTTGGAATCAAAATAGAAGCATTCCGAATATCCGTCATTGTCGCTGTCGATCCACTGCCATCCGTTCTTCGTACAGCTTCCATCATCGTTCTGATACCATCTGCCGCCCCCGTCGGTCCTCCAGCTTCCGGCAAACGCCGTTGTGCTCATGGCCGCCGCCATAAGAGCCGTCATTGTCATCATCCGTACCGCATCCACTTTCATCCTTCTGCCTCCGTAGCTTTTACCTTTGTATTTTCATTCCCGCTTTTACTGCGGTGTCCCCTGGCGGTCCCGGCTTTTGAACATCGTGACTGCCTCGCTGATATTTCTCGCCTCTCCGGCGCGGATAAAGCCCTCCAGGGCCTCCAGCCGCTCCATGGTCATAAATTCTTTTCCTGTATAGGCTTCAAAATTCTCCGCTGTATACAATGTTTTTTCCTTCAGCTCCGTTCTCACGGCCTTAAGCTCCTCCACGGCCTTTGCCAGCTCTCCCTGAAGGCGGTCGATCTCCGGTTTGTTGCTTTCCATGATCTCATCCGAAAGGATCGTCTTTGTGACTGTGTCAAAGGCTGCCAGGGCCTCCTTTTTCTTTTTATTGGTCTGGAGCAGATCCTGGTCCAGCTGGGCGATCTCGTCGTCGAACTTTTCCAGGTTGTAGACCGCGTCGTTTTTATCTCTGCGGATGGTCCTTGCAATGGCCTTCATCTGTTTTTTATTGGCCTGGATCCGGTTCCTTATGCTGCGCCCCTCCCGGAGGGCATCCATATGCTTCATCTTGGTGGAATTTCCGATCTTCACATAAATCCCGCCGAAGATCAGGATATCTGCCAGATAGATCAGGATCAGATACCAGGTCTTCCGCTCCGGGACCGCAAAATAAATGCCGCAGGGAACCGCCAGGAAAAATATCAGCAGCACCAGGAGCAGGATCCCCATTTCCTTCAGGCCTCTGGTAAAATAAAGGGAATAGTATAAACCTCCGGCACAGTACCCCGGTACATGATTGGCCCGGAACAAGGTCCGGATCCGCCCCTTCAGCTCTTCGTTTTCCTTTGACAGGCTCTGGGTATCTTCGGCGATCCGGCCCTTTACGCCCTGGTTCCTCGCCTTTTCCCGCTTTGCCTTAACCTTTTTCAGCTGATCCTCCGTTTTTCCAATCTCCGCGTCATAGCTCCGGGCGATCTCCTCGCCGCGGGCCTTCACTGTTCTGGCAATGGTATCCGCCACAGCCTTTTCCCTGGTCCTCAGCTGGTCCTCCAGCGTCTTCTCGCTTTCCTCCAGACAGAGTTCCCTTTCTCTTAATTGTTCCAGTTCCTGTACAGCCTGCTTTGCACCGGCAAAAAAGGCAGTGTAATCCGTGATCGGCAATGCCATCTTTTGTCCTCCTGGATCGTTTGTTTTTGTTTCCGTGCGTCCTTATTGAACCGCAGGAACCTGCATACATATAGATTACTACATCTTTTCGGTTCGTACAAGGTAATATCATCAAAAAACACTTTAAAATCACCGGATCCCTTGTTATAATTGCCTGTATCACCATTGACATGGGCTCTTATTCCTGCCCGACGTAGAAAGGAGACCTTTTATGTTCCGTATGTGGGGAAAGCTCTGGAAGGACAATCATCTGCTCCGGGATACCGTGGCCGCCAACGGGGACTACTCCATGTCCCGCACTGCCATGGTCTTTCAGGCTTTGGATGAGATCTGCCGCGAATTTGACCTGGGCCAGCCCATCTGGCTGGATTCCAATATAAAAGACTTTAAGCTCCACGATAAGACCAGGTTCACAAGGGACAGCTTCATCGAGGAGATCGATTTTGATTACCTGGAGATCCATGTGATCGAAGAGTAGCCGGGAAGCAGCTTCCCGGAAAGCCTGGGACTGGCAGTTTTCCCGGGACCTGGTGAAAAAGAGGCTCATTTGCGGGCTTCTTCACCTGCGGTGGGACAAATGAAAAAATACTGGCGGCAGCTGCAGGAGATTTCCCCCAGGCTGACGCCAGTATTTTTTTATGCGTTCATGCTCCTACTTACAGTCTCTTTAAAAGAGCTTCCCTGGCTTCCTCATAGCCAGGCTTTCCAAGAAGAGCAAACATATTTTTCTTGTAGCTCTCCACACCCGGCTGGTTGAACGGGTTCACACCCAGAAGATATCCGCTGACGCCGCAGGCAAATTCAAAGAAGTAGAAAAGCTGGCCAAGGCTGTATGCATCCTGGGACGGGATCTTTACCATAAGGTTTGGAACGTTTCCGTCGGTATGGGCCAGGATGGTGCCATTCATGGCGCTCTTATTGACGAAATCCACAGTCTGGCCCGCCAGATAATTCATTCCGTCTGTATCCACGTCCTCCTTCTGGAGCACGATCTCCGCCGGAGATTCCTCTACGCTTAATACTGTCTCAAACATGATACGGGCTCCGTCCTGGATAAACTGGCCCATGGAATGGAGGTCTGTGGTCAGATCCACGGCGGCCGGGAAGATACCGCGCTGGTCCTTGCCCTCGCTCTCGCCGTAAAGCTGCTTCCACCATTCAGAAACGTAATGCAGGCTGGGCTCATAGTTGGCCACGATCTCCACCTGCTTCCCTTTTCTTAAGAGGATATTGCGGACTGCGGCGTAAAGAAGGGCCGGGTTCTTTTCATATTCAGCTTCCAGAGCCGTCTTTCTGGCCGCTGCCGCGCCTTCCATTAACTGGTCGATGTCTGCGCCGCTGACTGCGATGGGCAGGAGTCCCACTGCCGTGAGAACGGAGAAACGGCCTCCCACATCGTCCGGTACTACGAAGGATTCATAGCCCTCTTCAGTGGCCAGGTTCTTTAAGGCTCCCTTCGCCTTGTCTGTTGTTGCATAGATCCTCTTATTGGCCTCTTCCCTGCCGTACTTTTTGATCAGCATATCCTTGAACACGCGGAAGGCAATGGCCGGTTCCGTTGTCGTACCGGATTTGGAGATGATATTGATGGAGAAATCTTTTCCTTCCAAAACATCCTGAAGGTCCTTGATATATTTGCTACTGATGCTGTTTCCCACAAAATAGATCTCCGGAGTCTTTCTTTCTCCCTTGGGCAGCACATTATAAAAGCTGTGGGATAAAAATTCAATCGCCGCCCGGGCGCCCAGGTAAGAGCCTCCAATGCCGATCACCAGCAGCACATCGGAATCGCCCTTGATCTTTTCTGCCGCCTTTTTGATCCTGTCAAATTCGTCCTTATCATAATCCACCGGCAGATCAATCCATCCAAGGAAATCATTTCCGGCTCCGGTCTTTTCCGTAAGAACCTCTTTCGCCCCAAGAACGGCTTTCTTCATATTTACAATCTCTTCTTCACGGATAAAACCGGCTGTTTTGGAATAATCAAATACCAGTTCTCTGCTCATAGCCTCATTCTCCTTTTCTTGCGTGAGATAAATTTCATACATATATTTTAATTATACCATTGAGTTAAAGCCTTGACAATCCTGCCGCCGGATTTTCTGGCGGATTTTCCCATGTTCCTCCAGGAAAAATCTGCCCGGAGGATGTCATAGAGCCTCATAAAGCCTGGGGGCTGTTAAGCGCCTGAAGGCACACCGCAGGGTCTAAGGCCCGGCAGGATTCCTACGGACTTCCCGCCGGATCTCTCCGCCATGTACGCCTCTTATGTAAGATACTCCTGCAAAATATCTCCCAGCAGCTTCAGATCCTCCGGCTTCAGCTCCTTTTTGGCTCTCTGAAGCCCCTCCTTTTCTGTCTGCCTGGAGGATGGCTCCTCCCGCTTTCCGCCTTCTCGTCCAGCAGCGATCTGATCCAGGCTCTCCCTCAGATATTCAATGCTGCGCGCCAGCTCGTCCCCATTCCGGTCCTTGTCCCGTTCCTCCCTGGGGCTGCTCTCCCCGGATCCTTCTTCCTTCCGGTCCTCCCCCTTTTTCCTGGATAAAACAGAAAACCGGGCTCCAGTCCTCTCTCCCTGGGCGGCTCCATTTTTTCCCCCAGGCGCTCCCGCTGGTTTTTCTGTACGGGAATGGCAGGTCCTGTCACGCAGCTCTTCCTTTTCTTCCTTCGGGCCGGTCTCATTGCTGGCTGCGGTTTCCTCCACAGCCTTTAATCCCCTTCTTCCCAGGTCCCTGAAGCCGGGACCCGCTGCCGGGACGATCCGGTTTTTCCTGTCTGCCCGTTCTCCCTCTGCTGCCTTATCCACATTTTTATAAAAATGCGGAGAGTTTTCCACATAATCCACCAGACAGTCCATCAGCTGCTGGCGTTTTACGCCAATGTTGACCCCGTTGTCCACCAGCACCATGAACAGCCCCGACAGGATCCCCATGGTCCCATAAAGCACGATATAATAGGAATCGCACCTGTACCAGTAGGACCCGAACGCAGCCACGCCGCCGATCAGAAAGCACAGGATCATGGTCTGCACGGAAAAATTGTCCCAGTCATCCAGAGAGATCTTCATAAAACGGAATCCGTAGACCTGTTTTTCTATGTACGCAGCCGGATTGCGGAGTCCATGGCTCAGAAGGAACATATTTTCCGTCTTCTGCTTCAGCGCCCTCAGATTCCGGTTCTTCGTCAGCGCCATGTTTCCGGTTTCTTTTATTAATCTTTTGTAGAGGTTCCCTGTCACAAGCTTGCTTATGATTCCCAGCGCACATACGGCTGCCAGAACATAAAGCACTTTCCCAGTCTGTAAAAATTGTAACATAAAAAGCTCCCCTTTCTTCGTCCAGATGTTTCCAGATGATGGTTCCCATTATAACCACTTAGAAACTTTTTGAGAAGATTGAGAAGCCGAAAATCGTTCGTCAAATTCCGGGAAAATTCGGGGCTTAAGAGGTTGAGAAGCCTCTTAAGCCCTGTATTTTAAAGTTCTTCCAGCATTGCTGCCATAAGGCGGACCGAATGCTCCACGGCCTTTGCCTCAAACTCACTGTAATCCACATTCGCGCTGTCATCCGCCTTATCGGAAATGGCACGGACGATCAGATAAGGGATCTGATTCAGATATGCCGCCTGGGCGATCGCCGCTCCCTCCATCTCCGTACAGTAGGCGTCAAAGGTATCCCGGATCCAGTTCTTTTTTTCACGGCTGTTGATAAACTGATCGCCGCTGGCCACGCGGCCGCAGAAGGTCTGGATATCGGGATTGGCCCTCTGGCAGCACCTGACGGCCACCTCCCTTAAATGGGCATCTGCCGGAAACTCCTTGATCCCCATCTGCGGGATCTCTCCCGGCTGATACCCAAAGCCTGCGGCATCCATATCGTGCTGGACCGCATCCGTGGCCAGGACGATATCCCCCACATTGACCTCATTTCTAAGGGAACCTGCAATTCCAGTATTTATGATCCCGCTCACATGATACCGGTCCACTAAGATCTGGCTGCAGAGGCCGGCGTTCACCTTGCCGATCCCGGAACGGACCACGACCACAGCCTTTCCTTTAATGGTTCCCTGGTAAAATGTCATACCTGCCACGGTCTGGATCTCCGGATCCTCCATCATCTCACGGAGTTTTTTCACTTCCACATCCATTGCTCCAATAATTCCCAGCATCTTCCTTGTCCTCCTGTAAACTTTATACGTAATACTTGTCGTAACCGTTCAGCCATGCGGAGATATTAACGGGAAAATGCGTTGAAAACTTGTTTTCATAAGCATTTTCCCGTTAATATCTCCATAGGGCAGACGCCCGGCACTTCTTGGCCGCTGTAAGCGGCCAAGAAGTGCCGGGCTGAACGGTTATTAATTGTCCTTATTATACGGAATCAGATCTGGAAAATCAAGGTGGAGTTCATTTTTGCAGGTTTGCCAGGAAAATTGCAGCCGTTCAGCAGGAAGATATTTCTTTGCTTGACAGGACGCCCCATGGCTGAGTATAATCGGATTTGCAGACAGTCATGGGAAATTTTTCATTCCCCTTATTTATATTCAGGAGGTATTTCCAATGGTTTATACGACCCAGGGCACATGTTCCCGCCAGATTACTTTTGATGTTGTAGACAATAAGCTGACCAATGTCCGCTTTCTCGGCGGCTGCTCCGGCAATACCCAGGGAGTTTCCAAGCTGGTAGAGGGCATGGATATCGACGAAGTGATTAAAAGAACCGACGGCATCCTTTGCGGCGCCCGCCCCACCTCTTGTCCCGATCAGCTCGCCAGGGCATTAAAGCAGTACAAAGCCCAGCAGAATTCCTAAACCAGGAAAGCTTTGCGGCATCTGACAATAAGGATTTAGAAATGTCAAAAGCCTGGAGTCCCATTTCTCCAGGCTTTTTCCAGTTCATTTTTCAGAGAGGGATTGTCATTCCGGCATGACCTTCCAAAACGCCAATCCCTTGTCCGTTCTGTTGATGAGAAATATATTTTTGTATTGTCGTATCGTAATGATCCCCATAGATCATCTCCCTTCAAAAATATGTATTTATATAATTAGGCCTAAATTATATACAGGATTAGTTAGGGTTAGTCTTTGGTGATGAGAACGCCATCTGTTTCTGTCGCACAGCCCTCAATCTCATCTCCGATTTCTACCATGTGAAGGCCGCGGGCGCGGTAATAACGGTTAGTTGCAACGTTTTTAATAGTGATAGTATCTGTCATTGAAGGCAGTTCTCCACCGACTTCTTCTTTGGTTCGTTCAAACTCCCAAGAGTCAACTTGAACCCAGTCTTGTTTTCTTTCGTCCCATTGATCCAAGAAAACAGTATGACGAATCCTATCTACATTTACATGTGCAAATGTATCTACGCAAATATAGATACTTCCATTTCTTTGATTTACTATTTCTATTCGTCCAGTAGAAAGATATTCCCCCTTTCCATAACGGTGCACAATATCCTCCGAATACTGGACTTCCGCTTCTAATAGGACACTCTGCCCATGATGTCCTGGCGCAGTCTCCCATGTAAATTCTGATGCATATACCGTATTCGCCATAACGAATAGCATGCACAATAATGCAATAATTTTTTTCATATCATATCTCCTTTCTTTTGATTCATATATTAATAATAACGTATTAGCTTAATTGATTGTGACCATATTTTAAAAAAAATTTAAATTTTCTACAATCTTTATAAGCTCACTCCGTTCTATAATCCCATATAAATAATAATAGGTTTTATCATTATAAATTTCCACCTCATATTCATAGCTATTATTACTTAATTTATTTTCTTTAATCTCGATTGTCTGATTTATCCAATCATTATATATTTCTTCTACAACTTGACCTCTATCAGATGTTGAACTAATCGACGAAGGATTTTTCCGCTCCCCTTGTATAAAATATAAGTTATTTTTTTGATATGCAAATCTAAGAATTGCCCTTTCCTGGCTGATATCAACATCTTTTATTTTTAAATTCACAGGTATATATCCTAATTTTAAAACTCTTATATCTAAATTCTTTTCTATCTCTTTATAAGCTTCTTCCACATCACTCATTTCTGTTTTATTTCTGTCATTATTAAAAATAAAATCCTTGGCATTTTTACTTCTTTCCCTAAAAAAATAATTCTTCTCCCCCACTGCCGTCACGCCCAGCGCTCCGACAAACACAGCCACCAGCGCGGCCACAAGAAATACCTTCTTTTTCCCAAGGCGCCGTATCTTTTTCTTATTTTTATCCGTTCCATCTGCACCCATTCCGCCTCCGGCGGTATCCATACCAGGCACAGCCATATTGTCCTGTACCGCATCCTCAGACAGATTTTCCTTTTCCCGCTCTTCCCTCTCCATTTCCATGAACCGCCGGAACATACGCTCTTCGGCTCCGGGGAACTCTGAAGCATCCAGAGAAGCCTCCGCTTCTTCCAGCTCCTTTAAAAGCTGCTCGTCGGTTGCCCCATATGCTGTCTGAAGACATTTTTTCAGTTTTTCATCTTCCTGTCTTTCTTTGTCTGTCATGACTCTGACCCCTTTGCTTTCCATTGGCGATTTCTTTTTTGGGGTTGACAATTCTTCCCCAATCGTTACTATTAAAATAGCTGTGACTGTCTGACGCTGTATCCCAGACATCCGGCAGCCATAAAACAATCAATGTGCATGAAAAATCCATGGAGGCAATGATTTATGAAAACCATTATACTCACCGGCGGCGGCACTGCCGGTCATGTTACCCCAAATCTGGCTCTGATCCCTTCCCTGAAGGAGGCCGGATATGAGATCCGCTATATTGGCTCCTACAATGGGATCGAACGAAAGCTGATCGAAAACGCAGGGATTCCCTATGATGGTATTTCTTCCGGAAAGCTGCGCCGTTATTTCGATCTTAAAAATTTTTCCGATCCTTTCCGCGTCCTGAAAGGATACGGAGAGGCACGGAAGCTCATTAAAAAATATAAACCGGACGTACTTTTTTCCAAAGGCGGCTTTGTTGCGGTTCCTGTGGTCCTGGCAGCAAAGCATTATCATATTCCCACTATTATCCACGAATCCGATATGACTCCGGGCCTTGCCAATAAGCTCTGCATTCCCTCAGCAAAAAAGGTCTGCTGCAACTTCCCGGAAACCCTTAAGTATCTTCCCGAGGATAAGGCAGTGCTCACCGGATCTCCGATCCGCGCCGAGCTGCTGAAAGGGGACCGTCTGGCCGGTCTCCAGTATACCCATCTTTCAGCAGCCAGGCCGATCATCCTGGTCATCGGCGGCAGCCTTGGCTCCGTAAAGGTAAACCAGGCTGTACGCAGCATTCTCCCGCGGCTCCTGGAGAAATTCCAGGTGATCCACATATGCGGAAAGGGGAACCTGGACGAATCCCTCATCGGCACAGCCGGTTATGTCCAGTATGAATACGTTGACAGTCCCTTAAAGCACCTTTTTGCGGCTGCCGATCTGATCGTATCCCGTGCAGGCGCCAACTCCATCTGCGAGATCCTGGCTTTAAGGAAACCCAATGTCCTGATCCCTCTGTCTGCTGCCGCCAGCCGGGGCGATCAGATCCTCAATGCCCGGTCCTTTGCTGGACAGGGATTCTCTGAGGTCCTTGAAGAGGAACAGATGACCTATGATACTCTGTTAAACGCCATCACGGATACCTATGAAAACCGGCGTAAGTTCGTAGAGGCCATGGAAAAAAGCCACTTGAACAATGCCGTTCATACTATTATGGAACTGATCCAGGCCGTCCAGTAAGGCTGCAGACGCTACTGGAACTGTTCCCACAGCCCCTTCAGCTTTTCTTTTAAACACTTTCTGGCTCTTGAAATCCTGGAACGACAGACCTCCTCCGTGATTCCAAGAGCCCTGCTTATTTCTGGGATAGAACGTTCTTCAATAAAATACATCCTCACCGGCTCTCTCCAGATATCCTTCAGACCGTCGATCGTGTCGCGGATATATTGGCAGTTTTCATTGCTGACTACCGTTTTGTCCACTGCATTGCCAGCACGATAGCTGATCTTATCCAGCTCTGTCTCACAATCCTCAATGGCGGTGATATCCGTCGGAGCCGCTTTTCTGTGATAATCCATGCATTTATTGTATACAATCCTGACCAGCACCTTTTTTATTTCTGGCTCTGTCATCTTTTCCAGGTAACCACCCTTATAACAAGACCAGAATGATGCCATTACGATATCTTCCACATCATCATATGGAACGCCCTGTTTTCCGGCAAAGCTCATGAACACCCTTGAATACTTTTCCATTAGCTTTTGCAGCAGTTCAATGCTATTCTGCGGCATATCTTCTCCCTAAGTAAACCATCCCTTATAAGGCCGCTTCAATCCTTGCTGCCGTCTCTGCCAGTTCCTCTGAAGCCATTTTTCCCGGCTCCCAGGTCACCATTTCCGGTCCTCCTGCGTAACGGGGGATCACGTGTACATGGAAATGAAAGACCGTCTGTCCCGCTTCCGCTCCGTTATTCTGGACCAGATTAAATCCGGCACAGCCAAGCGCCTCCTTCATTGCCGCCCCGATTTTAGCTGCCAGCGGAAGGACCCTGGCCGCCACCTTCTCGTCCAGTTCGCAGACGTCCTTAAAATGTTCCTTTGGAAGGATCAAGGCATGCCCTCTGGATGCCGGTCCCAGATCAAGGATCACACGAAAATCCTCATCCTCGTAGATCGTAGCCGATGGAATCTCACCATTGGCAATTTTACAAAAAATACAATCCTTATCTTTCATTCTAAACTCCTCCATCATCCATTTTTTTCTTTGGTTTTCGATATAAAAGGATCCCCAGAAGGATTCCCAGGATCAATCCGGCCACATGGGCTGCATTATCTACACCCGAACTGGTGAGCCCCATATACAGGGAAAGAACGATCATAACGGCTAACTGCTTCGTCTGCAGATCCTCCAGACGTCCCTTATTGACAGCCACCGCATAAAACAGTCCGCCGATCACTCCAAAGATCGCCCCTGATGCCCCGGCAGATACCACCATAGGGTCCTTATTTCCTATCATCATGGAGATCCAGTTGGCTCCGATCCCGCTGAACAGGTACAGGATCAGATATTTTACATGTCCCAGGGCCCTTTCCAGGTTATCCCCCAGAGCAAACAGAACGATCATGTTATTCACCAGGTGGCTGATTCCAAAATGCATGAACATGGCCGTCAAAAGACGGTAATATTCCCCGTCTTCTATGACTGCCGCCTTCAGCATTGCCCCTTTTGTATACATAAAATATGCATCCTCAGAGGATCCGGCCGCTTCCAGGTATAAAAAAACCAGAGCGTTCACCGCCATCAGTATCCAGTTTATATATGACTTTTTCCTGGCGGTATCTTCCATTCCCTCAGCCCTTTCCTGCCGTCATAATATCATACCTTTTACAGTCCCGCAATGGAACGTAACTGGATAAGCCTAGTCCATGATACCCAGGCCCCTCGCCACAATCGTGATAAAATCCTGAACATTGGTCACCATGGTAGTGGCTGACAGGCTTCCTCTGTCCAGAAGCTTATTGACTACAAATTCGTCTGCATCTACTGTATAAAGATACAGCGGCCGTATAGTGCCATCTTCCAGGACCCTGAACGACGGCGTCATATTGCCTGTGGCAATGGTATGGAGCATGGTAGCCAGACAGATAACACAGGTGGATTTTTTTACAAGCTGTCTCATGGCCCTCTGGCCTGCATAAGCGTCTCCAATCACCTCCGGCATCGGACCGTCATCACGGATCGATCCCGTCAGTACAAAAGGAACCTGCTTCTTTACACAGCTGTATATGATCCCATTGTCGATTTTGTAATCTTCAATGAACTGGGGGATCGATCCGCTCCTGCGGACCCGGTTGATCACGTCCAGATGGTTATAATGGCCATTGGGCATGGAAACCTGGGTATAGATATCCTGTCCCAGGGCCGTATGGAGGAGAGCCCCCTCCAGATCATGGGTCGCCAACGCATTTCCGGCCATCAGTCCATGGGCATACCCATTCTCCACAAGCGCCTGCATCGCTTTTCTGGCATTATGATCGAAGGAAAATGCCGGTCCCATGACCCATAAGATATTTCCATGCTCCTTCTCATATTTCAAGAGCTCCAGGAGATTATCGTAATCTCTGGCATAAGACGTTTCTCTGCTGCGCCCCTGCCGGAACACGAACTTTTCCTTTTCAGACGTTTCTTCGGTCTCAAAGCCTGTATTATGGACATAAATTCCCTCCTGGCACTGTTCGCTGCGGCCCAGGATCACCTTCTGCCCTTGTTTCAAGTTTCTGTTTTCCACCACCTCCAGGTGTCCATCCTCACAGATCACCACGCTGGAATCCATGCGGCTTTCTTCCGCCAGCACCCACTGGCCGCCGATCTTAAAATATTCCGGATACATGGATGTACTGTGGAAATATTCCGGTGCAACTCCATCTTTTTCCACAAGCTCCCATTTTACCTCTGGCGCGCTCACAAACTGAGGGAGCGAAAAGTCCGGGTGATGGTATTCTGGTAATTTGAATGACATGTCATTCCTCCTCTCGCCCGCTTCACGCGGATATATTTTTTTCATTATATCATAAATCCCTATTCTTTTGGTGCACATTGGAATTATAAAATGAAAATTTTTAGTCCGCCGCCCGCATGCTCTGCGTATCTGGTTCCGAGAAAGGACGATCACTCGGGTCTTACCGGAACCGGAACCTTCTTCCAGCGATCTCCACTTCGCTGCCCGACTCAAGGCTGCACGTCTCATTGGCCTCCAGAAGTCTTCCATTTACTTTTGTTCCATTAGTAGAATTCAGGTCTGTAATGGTATAGGCTCCGTCCTTCTCTTCTATTTTTACATGAAGCCGGCTGACGCCCGGCTCGTTCAGACAAAAATCTGCCATTTCCCGGCTTTTTCCGATCAGGAATGGAAAATATGTCAGAGGGATCTCCAAATCTCCGGAAAACGCTGTCAGCTTCCGGCTTTCTATTTCCAAAGGCCTGGCTGCCAGAAGGATCGTCTGGAACTCCTCTTCCTTTTCTTCCCTCTGTTCTGCGGCAGGCCGGCTGGAAATTCTCCCCGCATCCGCCTCCTCCTCCCTGAAATATACCTCCCATGGTTCTGTCTTTTCCCGGTCCTCCCCCTCTGGACCACGCTCCTCCTGCCGCCTGGAATCCGCCTTTCCTTTCCCAGTTCCGGCCTTCGCCCCCGACAGCAAAAACACTTCCACTGCCAAAAGGATCATCTCTGCAGCCCCCAGAACCCATTTATACTGAAACAGGCCATGGATTCCAAAAAGAGCAGCTGCGGCCGCCGGAAGAACTGCCATAAGTATTCCTGCGGCTACGGCCGCTGTCTTTAAGACCCTATCCCTTTCCCCTACCTTTCCATGGTCTGATCCGCAGACCCTTGAAGAGGATTTTTCTGTTTTTCTCTCCTTTATCCATTCCCCAGATCCCCGCTCTCCGTTTTCTGTATCCATTTTCCATGGATCCTGCCTTTTTTCCTCCTCCGTTCCGGTCTGCCCGCCTGTACGGTTCCTGGAGACCTCTTTTTCTTCAGCCTCACCGTTTTTTCCAGCCTCTGACTCTGCCCTGGCCTTTTCCAGACATTTTCCGATCTCCTCAAGTCCGAAATTCTCTTTTCTGGACTCACGGAAAATGGCAAATGCCAGCACCACGGCCTCTCCGTCCCTGTGGTCCACGTGATCCAGCAGATATTGGGACAGTTCACGGAATCCCTGGGAAAAATCCCATCTGCCACCAGGTACCAGGCAGAACGAGCATTGGAAGGAATCCGGATCCACATAGATCATTTCCGGGGTCAGATCCATGGATTTTTCGTCTAAAAGGTATCTCTCTGTCTGCTTCAGAGAAAATAAAAGATCTGCCGCCAGCCGTTCCAGTTCTTTTCCCCTTAAATTTCTGTGTTCCAGGATCCTCCCCAGCGGCTGTCTGGACGTAACATCATAATAGAACCACCGCTCCCCATCCACCTGCTTTTCTCGAAATGGAAGAAAGCCCGGGATCCTGTTTTCTGTCAGCATCCGCACCGTATATTCTTCATTTTTTCCCGGTCCCGGCTTCAGGACCATATAATTCCGGTTCATTTCCCGTCTGAACTCCACTTCCCCCATCATCCTGGCCATTCCCCATTTCTGTCAGGGCCGCTGTCCTCCGTAAAAATAGCTCTGGACGGAACGCTCCCCTTTCTATTTCCAGCGTCCACGCTCCAGCAGACGCATATCCCGAAATCTTTCCTGTTTTTCTCTTAAGCCTGGCGCTGTATTCCCCTAGCCAGAGCCTGGGATTTCCCTGTTCCTCTGCCTGCCCGGTAAAATAAGTATCCTCTTTCTTTTCATCCCTGTTATAGGAGGCCCGTTCCAGAGCCTCTTCCAGGATCATAGAACCGGTTATCTCATCATGGATCGTATAGGCCTCTTTTATGGTCATTCCCATGACCATAAAGACCAGAGCAAGGACCAGAGCCGCCTCCACCGTAAAGCTGGCCTCAAGCCGCCGTTCTTTTTTCAGGAAAGCGCCAGCCATAGTCCCACGGGAAGCAGAAAGGGGAGGAATGGAAGCCTTTTCTGCCGGACACAGACACCTCCGATGAAGGATGCGGCCATATATGCAAGGCTGTACACACTGCAAAAAATGAGCCCCGATAAAAAAAGCATAAAATTTTCTGTTGGCTCCAGAAAAAAACCGGTCACAATAAAAAACCATCCGTCTCCCTCCCCGATCCCTCCATCCGTGATCTGTCCCAGTATCAGAAGAAAGATCCCTACCGCCGCCGATGACAGCAGCCCCAGTACACTGCGCCCGGAAAGCAATGAAACGGCTGCGCCAAGGCTCCCTGCCGCCACCAGGAACCCCTGCCCCACGGTCCTGCTCCGGAGATCCTGCCAGACCGCCCACACCAGAAATACCAGAAATATCCATTTTCCCATTCAGTTAACTGCCTCCCTCTGCTTTCTTTCTGGATGCACAGTAAGAGCATACGCCCAGGTGGCCCACATCCTCCAGATCCACTTTCCGGACGTAGGAGACCATGGAGCTGCAGGCCCGGTTAAAATGATAATGCCCGCCTCCTGCGGTCACATACACCGTCCGGTCCCCATGCCCGGAGTCCGCACACCGGGAGCAGGGGCGGTAACGCTCTCCGAACTGGTTTGTCATTTTTTCTGCCTGATTTAAGGATACAGCTTCATATGCATTGGAAATATAATGGCAGTCCCTATACAAGTGGTACCTGCCCATACCTGCTCCCACATACACGGCATGTCCGTTTCCCTCACCGGCTTCTGTCGTATGCTCTCCCGACTCCGTCAGCTTTCCTTCCAGACCGATCCATCCCCTCCTTCTGGAAGCTGCCTTCATGGTAATTCCCTGTCTGTATACAGGAAAGAATGGGATCCTTTCCGTATATTCCACTTCCAGGCAGATATTTCCCGATGGATCCGGAGCCTTTGCATCCTTCACAGTCACATGGTCCACAAGCTTTTCTGCTTTTCCCTGGATCCACAGTCCGGCTGCTGCTCCAGAAAGAAGCTCCACATATCCACTGGATAGACCGCCTTCCCCGTCCACAGCTCCACCTGCGGAGCCGGATCCATTTCCAGTCCCCTCACCGCTCCCAGGTTCCAGCTCCTTCAGATACACAGCCTGACTTAATTCTTCGCTAAAGCATTCCAGCGCCGTCTGGACCTGTCTCTGCCGGTCCAGCCACCGCACAGGCTCCATGAGCGCAGCTGCAAAAAACAGCCAGAGCGGAAGACAAAGGGCGGCTTCCACCGTCATACTGGCAGAGACGCGCCGGGAATGTCCGGAGATGAATGGCAGTACCCTCTTTCCCAGGATAAAAACAATATTTATTAAGGGGAGAATGCAAGGTACTTGGAGAGACATTGCACACTGGTAATGCAATTTGGATTTTAGAAATGTGCCTTTCAGCATATGAGAATAACAATCTGAAAAAGAGGGCACCGCCATTCACCTCCGTTCTTAATATGCCCAGGCTGTTTCCACAGTCTGCCAGTACTCATCCTTCATAAGAAACAAATGCTGTTGGGATATCTCTGTGCGGATCTCCACCTCACAGGCACAGGCATCCGTCGAAAAGTCCTTCTGTTTTTTTCTTACATTCCACTGGATCACATCCATCATCCTGTAATTCCTCACAGCCTTATCCTCCAGAAACAGCAGGATCCTGATATAATCCTCATATCCGCTGCCGGAAGCTTCCATATCCGGCCTCCCCTCCAGAAACTCCATGGCAAGCAGCCCGTCCAGACTCAGATGCCATGTACTGTCCGTTTTCCAGAATCCGGTCTTCCCGCCGTCCAGAAGCCCCCGCACATCCCAGACAGCCTCTCCCAGAGCCCAGAGACTTAAGATCAGAAAACCAACGATCAGTCCTGCCGCCGCATTTCCTCCGGAAACCGCTGCCGCCAGGCCGTCCGCCTGGGCTTTCTTATCTGTCGCATTAAGGAGATACAGAAGGTTCATGGCCGCCCGGATCATAAGGAGCTGTTCCACGGTCTGGGCCAGGTTATCCCGGTCAGAGCCCTTTCCGCAGAGAAGATATTCCTGTTCATAAGCCAGGGCCTGATCCGCCAGCTCCTCACGGCTTTCGCTTTTTTTCAGAAAGGAGTCAAAATACAGGAGTATGTATTCGTTCACCAGAAGCTGGGCTGCCGGCCCGTTGGACTCTGTTTTTTCTTCAGACTGTTCTTTTGAAGGACCATTCTGTCCGGCTCTGACTCTTTTTTCTGAAAGCTTTACTCCCTTTGGTATTACCAGCTTCAGAAGGTCTCCGCTCAGCATCTCCTCCAGCCGGTCCAGAGCGCTGGATTTTTCCTGGTCCACAGGCTCCTGCACTGCTGCTTCCGGTATCTGGACCATATCCATAAGCTCCTGGATCTGATCCCAGTCCGGCCCCGCCTCATCTTCTTCCCCATTTTCCTCATGCTCCCCATCTCCTCCTTCCTCCAGAAGCTCTGAAATTTCCTCCAGACGGACAGCCTCCGCCTCCAGCTGATCTTTCATCTCCTGACAGCGCCCCAGAAATTCCCTGGCCGCCTCTTCCACACTCTGATACGCCGCCAGCTCCACATCCATGGTTTCCGACGCCTGCGGCTCCATCCCTTCCCTTCTTTCTTCCCCTCTGGCAGACCGGCTGTCCTCAGAAAGAGCCTCCACCTCCTTTTGATACCGATCCGCCAGAGCAGGAAACTTTCCGATCTTTTTCAAAAGTCTCTTTATTTCCGTTTCCATTTTTCCGGCCCTTTCATCCGCAGCCGCCTCTGCTGCCCGTATCCTTGACCGCTCCATATCCTCCAGCGCAGCCTCCACCTCCCTCCTGACCTTTTCAAGCCGCCTTGTATGCCTTCCGGCCTGGCGGCATACCTTAAATACAGTCCTGAAGTCTCCTGCCCGGGAAGCGTCCCTTGCGCTCTCCGCGACCCCGGACAGATCTCCGGCAATATCCGGCAGTCGGTACCGGACATAGGAGAGGATCCCGTCCTCCAGAGGCTTTCCTGCATGGTCCTGCATATTCAGAATGGCTGTGACCTCCCGGCTCTTCCGCTTCATCGGATACAGGTTCTCCTGTTCCAGATAAAAATCCAGATACGTATCGAAGGAACGCCCAATGGCCTCTGGAGACTCATACTCCAGGAACAAAAGATGGTACATATCCCACAGATTCCGGTTATACTGGCTCATAACAGAGGCCATGGCTGAATTGGCGGCCATCGTAAGGTACAGTCTTGCTCCCGCCGTCCGGGCCGATTCCAGAAGTCCCATAAAAAGCGACAGGATACACACCAGCGTAAGGCTCAGAAACACAGTGATCTCTCCCCTTTTTTTCATGATCAGTACACCTCTTTTGACTGCTTGCTGATCTCCGAAAAAATATTGTTCAAAAGCTGATTGATCTGTTTTTTAAAGATGATCACCAATCCGATCAGTACCACCAGGATCAGCACCACCTCGATCACGCCAACACCGTCTTCTTCCTTTAAAAACTCCATGATCCTCATACGGTTCCTCCTTTCAGCCCAGCGAGAAAAACGCCGGCGCAGTTACCATTACCATAACGATTCCGAGCATCCCAAACATGGGAAGCAGCAGCTTTGTGGACGCCTCCTCCCCCTTTCTCCGGGCCAGGTCCGCCTGTATCTTAAAGGCTTCTTCCATTTCCGGCTCCAGAAGGCTTCTGAGGCTGCTTCCACCTGTGCGCAGAGAGCTCTCCAGAATACCGGAAAATCTCGTGTAACACCGGAGTCCGCAGCGTTTTCCAAACCGGACGTATGCAAAAGCCTCCGGCGTCCCCGTCTCCATCTGGTTCAACGTGACCTGCATTTCCTGGTAAACCTCTGAAAACGGAAGCGTCTCCGACTGTTTCCGGTCCTGGACTGTCTTTTTCCAGGCCTGGCGGATGGAATAACCGGCCCCTGTCAGTACCAGAAAGCCTGAGACCAGGTCCGGATAAGCTGCCGTCAGGCTCTCCTCCCTTCTCTTTTTCTGGACCTGTTCGTCATTTTTTTCCTTCATCCAGAGACAGGCCGCCAGAACGCCTCCCAGAACCAGAAGGACCGCATTCTGAAACCGTCCCTTTCTCCGGTATGTAATGGGGACTCCTTCAAATTCTTCCATAAGCCGGACCGTCTCATTTTCCATATCCTCCAGCGCCAGACTGTCTATCCTTTCCGCCAGGCGCTCTCCCTGGGTCATCTCCTCCGGAAGGACGGTGACCGGGACCGTCACCAGCTCCTTCTCCTCTCCACATGAAAGCTCCGCCATCAAAGAGAACGTTTCCCCCCTGGACGGGTCCACCCCCCGGAGCCCTTCCTGGTTTAAAAGCCCCATGCTGCTCAGAAGCTCCGGCCTCTCCGATTCCCATTCCACCTGGATCCCATATCCCGGAAGCTCCTCCGGCAGCTCCAGATCTGTGCGGATCTGGTCCAAAGACACATTGCTTCCCAGGATACCGGACAGGAGGATCTCCGAAATCTCTGGCATACGCTGGTGGAATTCCTTTGGGGAAAGTCTCCGGGGCGGAACCGTTACTGCCAGTTCAACAGCTCCCTCCTCCAGTCCTTCCGCATAAAATTCGTATACTGCATCCCTTTGTCCCCATGGGTTCCGTTTTAAGATCCCTTTATCCACAGTCTGCCGGTCTGTATCCGCCGCTTCAGCTCCCAAAAAGAAAACGATTCCCAGGGCAGCGCATCCCCCATACCGGAGATATCTGTATACCGTTCCCCTCATATACGGATCTCCAGGATCCTTTTTGAAAGGCTGCAGGCCCCTAAATAAATTCCAAGACATACTGTCATCACCACCCGTCCGGCTGCCGTCCCATAAAGAAGGTCAAAAAAGCCCGGGGACGTAAGCTCGATATAAAAAACGATCAGCAGCGGAATGGCGCTCATGATCCTCTGCTCCATCCGCCTGGCTGCTGTGGCCGTCATAATGTCCTCCTGGATCCGTATCTTTTCCGCGATGATCTCCGCTGTCCTGGCAATGATCCTTACCAACTCCCCTCCGCTTTTCCGGGCTGCCAGAAACACCTCGGAAAAGCTCTGGATATCCTCCAGGCCGCTCCTCCTGGCAAAGTCCCCCAGGGCCTCCCCGAAAGCCCGGTTCATCCGGGTCTTGGCGAGGATCAGGCGCAGCTCCTGGGATATCATAGAATCCTTCCCATAAAGCCGGTCCATTTCCTCCAATGCAGCGGCAAAGGCATTTTCCACCGAATACCCTGCGTTGAGTCCGGAGGCAGCCGAAAGGATCGCATCCTTGAACTGGAGCTTTAAGGCCTCTTTCCGCCGCCGCTTCAGATCCTTTCTCAAGATAAGCGGATAGCAGATCCCCATCGGCGCCAGCACCGCAAACAGCGCCACGCTTCTGTAAAATACGAAGTCAAGAAGCGCCAGATACCCAATTCCCTGGCTTCCATACAGCAGCCACTCCTTTTTGCTCAGCCGGTATACCTCATAATCCATACCCTGCCCTTCTGAGCTTTTCCTGGCATCTGAGGTCTCCGGCCTTTCTGAGCTCTCCCTCCCCGTCCAGGGAAAACAAAGGCCTGAGGACGATCTCACCATTTTCAATTCCCACCACCTCCTCGATTGCCGTCACCTTCCGGCTCCTGTTCCTCATTCTTGCCACATGGACCATCACATCCAGGGCTGACGCGATCTGGCTCCTTATGGCCGGCAGGGGAAGCTCCATCCCCATAAGGACCATCGTCTCCAGCCTGGCCAGCATATCCCGGCAGCTATTGGCATGGCCGGTGCAAAAGCTCCCGTCATGGCCGGTATTCATGGCCTGGAGCAGGTCTACGGCCTCCTGGCCCCGGACCTCCCCGATCACTATACGGTCCGGTCTCATACGCAAAGCCGCCCGTATCAGCATCCCGATCCCGATGGCTCCCTGGCCCTCCCCGTTGGCGTTTCTTGTTTCCAGCCGTACCAGGTTCTCAATGTGGGCCAGCTTCAATTCCGCTGAATCCTCAATGGTGATCACCCGCTCTTCTGGAGGGATAAACTCCGAAAGAGCGTTTAAAAAGGTCGTCTTTCCCGCCCCCGTGCCTCCGCTGACAAAAATATTGTATCGGGCCGCCGCCAGTATTTTTAAAAGGTCCGCCGCCTCCCTTGTGACGCTCCCGTATTCCAGAAGCCGGTCCATGGTGATCGGATCCGGGAATTTCCGGATTGTGAGGATCGGTCCGTTTAGTGCCACCGGCTCCAGCACCACATGGACCCTCGAACCGTCCTCCAGCCTGGCATCCACAATGGGGGACGCCGTATTGACCGTCCGGTTGACCCGGCTGACGATCTGCCGGATCAGCTCCAGAAGCTGTTCCCGGGATTCAAAGGATTTTTCCCATCTCCGGATCCTCCCTTCTGTCTCCACAAACACCTCCTCCGGGCCGTTGACCATGATCTCCGTGATTCCCGGGTCATCCACCAGCTCCTGCAGGATATCCAGCCTCCGGAAGGAATCGAACAGCTCCTTCTGAAGTCTCAGCCTGTCCCTGAGAGCCATGGGTTCCCGCTCCATCTGCTCCAGGATCTTCCCGTCGATGACCTGGGCCAGCTCCTCATCCGTCATCTGGCGCTCATAGGACATTCCCTGGAGGATCTCCTCCCGCAGCTCCCGTTTCAGATCCTGTATCAGCTCTCCCATATCCCTCTCTGCCCCTTTAACATCCCTCGGACGAAATCTCCCAGATCCCCCCACAAAAGCTCCTGCGGAAAATGCTCCATCCGCTTCATTCCTGTGACCATGGGAACATGGATCTTATGGAATTTTCCCGCCACCGTCTTTTTCCCGCTTTTTTCCACATACTGCTCAAACTCCTGGAGCTTGGCCCTGGAAACGGCATCTTCCCGGATGGGCATATAGACCGCCTGGCAGATCTCCAGAAGCGGCATGACCTGTCTCCCATAGTTCCCAATATCCAGGACCAGGGTCCCATATCCTCCCTCCTCCAGGATCTTTAACAGGAAATCCGCCATTTCCTCTGAAGTGATCTGGTTATAATCATCCGGAAAACGGATCGGAGGAAGCCAGGCCATATCTCCCAGATAGTAAATGACCGAATTAAGCTGAAGGCCGTGGAACCGGCCCTGCTTATAATAATAGATCAGATCCGAAAGATCCCGCTTCCACTGCTCGTCCAGAAGGCCGGAAAAACCGGTAAACGTATCCAGCGTAATGAACAGCAGCTTTTCCTCTCTGGCCAGAAGCTGGCCCATTGCCAGGGCCAATGACGTTTTTCCGCATCTTCCCACCGGGGAATACACGCCGATGATCCGTTTCCCCGAAGCCGGAAGCCCCGGAAAATCCGTTTTCCCTTCCGGCGTTTCACAGTAGGCCGCCATCACCTCCCGCAGGATATCGTCGCCGGACTGGTATTTATAGATCCCATGCCCGCCTCCCTCCCCTGCCCGGACTTCCTCCTCTGTGAGAAGGATCCGCTGGACCGACGGGAGGCCTGGAAAGCCTCCTTCGGACAGCGTTCCCGTAAGGAGCACATCGATCCCATGGTCCCTGGCAAACTCCTCCAGCCGTTTCCTGGATGTAAAGGCCCGGGCGGAAAAGATCCCGTCCTCCCTCCGGTTGATATAATCAGAAAGCCGTTCCGCATAAAACGGATCCTCGTCGTAAACTGCCATGATCTTTTTCATCTTCCCTCACCTCCTCAGAGATATCTTCCAGCCAGCCATATACAATATCCCAGGAACAGCCAGGGACCCAGCCGCAGGATATTCCGTTTATCCTCCCTTCCCGGATATTCCAGGAGCTTCCCCTCCCTTCCGGAGCGGATGATAAAGGTTCCGATCCGCTCCATCCGCATCCACAGCGAGCCCTGCCGCCAGATCATCCCCGCCGCCCGGAGGGCGGCCAGAAAAAGCCCGGTGAAGATCACCAGGAGCCCCGGCCCCATACCCAGAAGACCTGTACAGAGAGCCATCAGCTTAATGTCCCCGGCTCCCAGCATCCTGCATAAAAACAGGGTATAAAATACAGCACATGTACCAATGACCCGGGCCGCCAGTCCCGCCAGCAATATAGACACATCTCCGCCGGTCCCGGCTCCCCATATGGCTCCCACGATCCCGCCTGCCAGCCCCAGAAGGATCTGCCAGTGGAACACCTTCCCATACCTTCAGTCCGTCACAGCGGCTGAAAGCAGTACGACAAATAAAACTGCCAAGGGCAGACACCTCCCATCTTTATTTTTGTTGTTTTCTGGAATCCTGCCCCGATCCTGGGGCTTCCGGCGAAACTGCCGGTCCTGTCCCGGGCGGACGCCCGGTTGGAAATGATCTGGAAATGAAGAAGCTCATTTCTGAATGTGCTCCTATTATCGGCCAAACAGGAAAAAAAGTCAATTTCAAAACCGTAAAATCGCCCTCTATATTTTCAGCAATATTCTACAAAAAAATTTCATACAAAATAATAACTTTACTAAGTTTTATCCAAAACATTGACGTACCTTTCAAAAAATGCTAGAATATATTTAGTTTATATTTTTAAACCAATGGAATCAGAACACACAGACAGGAGGGCCATCCTATGCCGCAGGAACCGGACGACAGAGAATATACGCCGGATGAAAGCCGGTTAAAAACTTCATTCAGGGAGTGTATCCCCCTTTTCATCGCCCTGGGCGACAGTACCCGCCTAGCCATCATCCAGCAGCTTTATGAGGTGGAGGACCGCAGATCCTCGGAGACGGAACAGAAAGGCGGCCGCAGCGTATCCGAAAAACGCCGCGCACCGGGTCTCAACGTGAAAGAGATCACAGAAAAAACCAGTCTTTCCCGTCCGGCTGTCTCCCATCATCTGAAGATCCTGAAGGATTCGGGGCTGATCGCTGTGGAAAAACGCGGCGTCTGCAATTATTACCATCTGACCAGCCAGTCCGCCATCGACCGGCTTCTCAGATTAAACGAGGCGCTGCAGCAGAATTCCAGTAAATGAATATCTCGCCCATAAAAAGACAATACTACCATTAACCTTTGTAATGCTCCGGAACGCGCCGCACAGCACCGGAAGTCAGACCAGTCAGAATCCGGAGGTTCCGAAGCTTCCGGAAACCGGAAAAACAGCCTCCAGCAAACGAAGCTGCGGGCTGCCGGGAGGCCGGATACTGGAAAAGACCAATACCAGAAGAAAGGAAAATGGAAGTATGCGATTCATAAATAAAAAATCCGCGCCAAATAAGGAACGGACGAAGGAGCTTCTGGAGCTGAAAAAGCAGATCATGGCCAGCCAGACTGCGATCCTTTCCGCCCAGAACCAGTTTGAGCAGGTGGTGGACCCCGCGCTGATCGACTGCTACATTTATGAGCTGAACGCAGCCCAGCTCCGCTACCAGTTCCTTCTCCAGAGCCTTAAAAAGCGGGAATTACAGGAGGTCTGACCGGCTATGAAGCCCTGGTATCAGAAAGCAGTTTTTTATCACATCTACCCTTTGGGGCTCCTGGGAGCTCCTAAGACAAATCATGAAACCTCCGCAGCCTGTCGTTTTGATGAGCTGCTCCAATGGATCCCCCACATACGGGATCTGGGCTGCACCGCCCTTTATATCGGTCCGGTCTTTGAATCCACAGGCCACGGCTATGACACCAGGGATCTGCGCCTGGTGGACCGGAGACTGGGGACAAATGAAGATTTTACAAATTTCGTGGACCAGTGTCACGAACATGGGATCCGTGTGGCAGTTGACGCCGTGTTCAACCACACCGGACGGGAATTTCCCGCCTTCCGCGATATCCAGGAAAAGAGAGAGGCCTCTCCCTATAAGGACTGGTACCGCGGAGTAAACTTCGGCTGGGGAAGCCCCATGGGCGACTCCTTCGGATACGAGGCATGGCAGGGCCACTATGAGCTCCCGTGCCTGAACCTGCAGAACCCGGCGGTCAGAGAGTATCTGATGGATACCGTAAAATTCTGGATCGATACCTTCCACATCGACGGCCTCCGCCTGGACTGCGCCAATGTTTTAGATTTTGCCTTCATGAAGGAGCTGCGCAGCCGCACCGCCTCCATGAAGGAAGATTTCTGGCTCATGGGCGAGGTGATCCACGGAGAATACGGAAGATGGGTCAATGGAGAAATGCTTCACTCTGTTACCAATTATGAGCTCCATAAGGCTCTTTACTCCGGTCACAACGACCATAACTATTTTGAGATCGCCCACAATGTGAAGCGGCTGGAATCTGTGGGAAGGGCTCTGTATACCTTTACGGATAACCACGACGAGGACAGGATCGCCAGCAAGCTGCGGGAACCAGACCACCTGTTCCCCGTATACCAGCTTTTATTCACCCTTCCCGGGATCCCGTCCGTGTACTACGGAAGCGAATGGGGGATCCAGGGAGCGCGCACCCGGGAATCTGACGAGGCGCTCCGCCCTGCCCTTTCCTTAAAGGATATGGAACAGAAGACCGGCCCCATCACGGACCATATCGCCGCCCTGGCCCGGATCCACCGGGATAATTCGGAGCTCCATGACGGAACGTATAAAGAACTTCTTCTGACCAACCGCCAGTATGCGTTTGGCCGGCTGGGAGAAAATACAATGATCCTTTCGGCAGTCAACAATGACAGCCAGCCCGCAGCCCTTTCCATACCGGTCCCGTTCCCGGCGTCCCAGGCCATAAACCTTCTGGACGCGGAAGCTCCTTCCATACCGGTGGAAAACGGAAGGCTTTCTGTGACCCTTCCGCCGTCAGGCGGCGCGATCTTTAAACTTCGGGAGGCATAAGAGTATGAAAAATTCAGGAAAAAGCAGTAAAACCACAGCAAAAAAGGCCGGAAGACCGGCCGGTACCGGCTTCATTACAGAACTGGACCGCTACCTGTTCGGTCAGGGTACCCACTATAAGATCTTTGAAAAGCTGGGGGCCCATCCCCGCACCTATGGCGGAAAGCCGGGTATGTACTTTGCCGTCTGGGCGCCCCATGCGAAGTCTGTGGGCGTCGTTGGGGACTTCAATGGATGGGATCCGGAGGCGTCTCCCATGAAGCCCCTGGAGGATTCCGGCATCTACGAAGCCTTCATACCAGGCCTTGGAACTGGCGAGCTTTATAAATTTGCCATCACCACAAAGGATGACAAGATCCTTTTTAAAGCGGATCCCTATGCGTTCAGCGCCGAGTTCCGGCCAGGAACCGCCTCCATCACCACCGATATCTCCGGCTTTTCCTGGAGCGATGAGAAATGGATGGAGAAGCGGAAGCACACAGAGCCGGAAAAAGCTCCCATGGCCATTTATGAGGTCCATCTGGGCTCCTGGAGAAAGGCCAGCCGGCCGGAAAAGGATGGCTATTATACATATAAGGAGGCTGCCCACGAGCTGGCCGACTATGTGGTAAAAATGGGCTACACCCATGTGGAGCTCATGGGCATCGCGGAGCATCCCTACGACGGCTCCTGGGGCTACCAGGTGACCGGCTACTACGCTCCCACCTCCCGCTATGGAGGTCCCAAGGATTTCATGTACTTCGTCAATTATCTCCACAAAAAGGGGATCGGCGTGATCTTAGACTGGGTCCCGGCCCATTTTCCAAAAGACGCCCATGGCCTGGCGGATTTTGACGGGGAACCGCTTTATGAGTACGCAGATCCCAGAAAAGGCGAGCATCCCGACTGGGGAACAAAGGTCTTTGATTACGGGAAAAACGAGGTGAAAAACTTCCTGATCGCCAACGCCCTTTACTGGGTAGAGAATTTCCATGTGGACGGGCTCCGGGTGGACGCCGTGGCCTCCATGCTGTATCTGGACTACGGGCGCAGCGACGGGAACTGGGTCCCCAACCAGTACGGAGAAAATAAAAATCTGGAGGCCATCGAATTCTTCCGCCATTTGAACAGCGTCCTTACAGGCCATATGACCGGAGCCATCATGATCGCCGAGGAATCCACCGCATGGCCCGGCGTCACAAAGGCACCGGAGGAGGGCGGCCTGGGCTTTACCTTCAAGTGGAATATGGGATGGATGCATGACTTTCTGGAATATATGAAATTGGATCCATATTTCCGAAAATTCAACCACAATAAGATGACCTTCGGGATCACCTACGCCACCAGCGAAAACTACATCCTGACCCTGTCCCATGACGAGGTGGTCCATTTAAAATGCTCCATGATCAATAAAATGCCCGGCTTCCCGGACGATAAATTTGCGAACCTGAAAGCCGGCTATACCTTCATGATGGGCCATCCGGGCAAAAAGCTCTTATTCATGGGCCAGGATTTCGGCCAGTACCATGAGTGGGACGAAAAAACAGCCCTGGACTGGTATCTGGCAGAGGAGCCCCAGCACAGGGACCTGCTAAAATATTACAGCGACCTGCTCCATATCTACCAGAAATATCCGGCCCTTTACCGGCTGGACAGCGATTGGAACGGCTTCCAGTGGATCAACGCCAACGACGGCGACCGGAGCATCTTCAGCTTCATCCGCCGGGATGAAACAGGGAAAAAGAACCTCCTGTTCGTCATCAACTTCACTCCCATGGCCCGGGACGATTACCGGGTGGGCGTTCCCAAATCAGGAACCTATACGCTGATCCTGGACAATGAGCACGGCCTCTATAAGCGCGGGGAGCATGCCTTCTCAAAACGCTCCGTAAAATCTGAATGCGACGGCCAGCCCTATTCCTTTGCCTACCCGCTTCCGGCTTACGGAACCGCTGTTTTCCGTTTTAATTAATTGACAGGAATTTTTAATACGTTCACCGCATTTTTATGTTATACTGGATGTGGTGAACGTATTTTTACCTGGATAAAACTTTCAAGGAGGGAACTTATGCAGACGATTCTTGTATGCGATGACGATAAACAGATTGTTGAAGCTATTAATATTTATCTTACGGGAGAGGGCTTTGAGGTCATCAAGGCCTATGACGGCTACGAGGCCCTGGAATACCTGGAGGACCACGAGGTGAACCTGATGATCGTGGATGTGATGATGCCGGGATTGGACGGGATCCGCACCACCTTAAAGGTGCGCGAGACCAGCAGCATCCCCATTATCATCCTGTCGGCCAAATCCGAGGATACCGATAAGATCCTGGGCTTAAACATCGGGGCGGACGATTATATCACAAAGCCCTTTAATCCCCTGGAGCTGGTGGCCCGGGTCAAATCCCAGCTCCGCCGCTACACCCAGCTTGGAAACCTGAACCAGCAGAACAGCTCCCAGGTCTATAAGTGCGGCGGTCTCATGATCAATGATGAAAATAAAGAGGTGACGGTGGACGGCGAGCCCATCAAGCTCACGCCCATTGAGTATAACATCCTGCTACTCCTTGTAAAGAATGCCGGAAAGGTATTCTCCATCGACCAGATCTACGAAAAGATCTGGAATGAGGATGCCATCGGCGCCGACAATACCGTAGCCGTCCACATCCGCCATATCCGCGAAAAAATTGAGATCAACCCCAAGGAACCCCGCTACTTAAAGGTGGTCTGGGGCGTGGGGTATAAGATCGAGAAACAGTAAGGAGAATCCAGATGAGCCAGAATACACCGAGTTTTTTTCTGAAGCGTTTTTCCGGTTTTCTGCACTTTATCTTTGCCCTGATCGCGCTCACCGGAGTCGGGTTCATGTATCTGAACAGCAACTACGGCCGCGGACTGGACTGGATCGAGGATGAGACCTTCGACCAGTCTCCGGATTTTAATAAGAAGGTGCAGGCCGACATCGCCAGTATTTTCGACTATATCCAGTACCAGGAGCTTTTTGAGACCAATGGAGAGGTGGACTACAATAAAATGGTCCTGGACGTCTCCTCCGGCCCCGGCGGAGACAAGAGCTATACCCTCAACGACATCATCCTATACGGAAAGTCCCTGGGCTATTATATGGATGAGGCCGACAACTATGCCTTAAAGGGCGGGCCCGAAAACCTCAGCGCAGAGGATGAGGAGCAGTATTATGTGCGCTGGCGCTGCTATCAGTCCGAGGAGGAGCTGACGGGACCCGACCAGTCCTTTGCCACCCTGCCGGAGCTGACCTATGAGATCCTGAAGCGGTTCTCTTCCTATTACTCCATATATTCCCGGCTCATGTCGGATTTCACCAACTTTTATTTCCGTGTGGCTTTTTATTCCAAAAATGACGCCATCTATGAAATCCACACCAATGCGCCGGAAATGACCATCGACGACATGATGGCCATGGGAAAATATATCTATTATTCCGGGGATTCCAATGACCTGGCCGTAAGGACGAACTTTAATTCCACCTTTCCCAGTGTTCCGGCCCTCATGGCCAAGGCCAATCCCTACAACAGCTCCAACAACTATGTGGTCATCGGCCTGGACACCACCTACAAGGCCCTGGACGACTATGCCCATGCATATACCCAGTATAACAGCTCCAGGAAGACCTTCGTAAACGGGCTCTACCTGGCCTCCATCGGCCTGGCCGGCTGCCTTCTGACCTTTGTTTTCCTTATGTTTGCCTCGGGCCATCCGGCTCTTGGGGACCGGTCCGTGGTCCTTTATCCCTTTGATAAAATCAAAACGGACCTGATGCTGCTGTTAATGGCCTTTGCCGCTTACATAAGCGCCGCCTTTCTGGCCCCTCTGGCATCAAAGCTCCTTCACCTTCTGGTGACGGAAGGCTACTGGGACCGCGCCAGCCGTCTCATGATGTTCGGAAGCCTGTATATGGTGGGGATCCTGACCTTTTTCAGCCTGGTCCGCCGTTATAAGGCAGAAAGCCTCTGGACCAACAGCCTCCTCCATGATCTGACGGAGACCCTTTCCGAAAGCACCTTCAAATACCGTCTGACCTTAAGCTTTGCACTTTATCTGGCGGCCAATGTGTTTACGATCACCCTGGGGGCATTTTACCTCATCCAGAGCGAGGGAAGCGGGTTTACCTCTGTTCCCTTCCTGGCCGGTCTCTCCTTCTGGGTGGTGGGCAATCTGGTCGTATTCTATTTCCTGTACCGCAACGCAGTCCAGACCGATAAGCTCCACCAGGCCATCGACAAGCTGGCTTCCGGAGAGACCAGCTACAAGGTGGACGTTTCCCAGTTTTCCAGCCTGGAGGCGCAGCTGGCTGAGGGCTTAAACCGCATCAGCGACGGTCTGGAAACGGCTCTGGCCGAGCAGGTAAAAAGCGAGCGCTTAAAGGCAGACCTGATCACCAACGTATCCCACGATATTAAGACGCCGCTGACCTCCATCATCAACTATGTGGATCTCATCAAGCGCGAAAAGCCCCAGGATCCCACGATCCAGAAATATCTTGAGGTCCTGGACCAGAAATCCCAGCGCCTTAAAACGCTGACCGAGGATCTGGTGGAGGCCTCCAGAGCCAGCTCCGGAAATATCAAGCTGGATATGGCCAATATCGACATCGTGGAACTGGTCCAGCAGACCAATGGTGAATTTGAGGAAAAATACGCCATCCGTCATCTGGACATCGTTACGACCCTCCCCAATGAGGTGATCCTCATTGAGGCCGACGGCAGACGGCTGTGGCGCGTACTGGAAAACCTGTACAACAACGCCTTTAAATATGCCATGGAAGGCACCCGCGTCTACGTGGGCATCGAGGACCGGGATTCCGAGGTCGTATTCTCCATTAAAAACGTTTCTGCCACGCCGTTAAACATCAGCCCCGACGAGCTGACCGAGCGCTTCGTCCGCGGCGATACGTCCCGTACCACCGAGGGAAGCGGACTGGGCCTTTCCATTGCCAAGGACCTGACCCAGCTCCAGGGCGGCCGGTTCGAGATCACCATTGACGGGGATCTGTTTAAGGCAGAGCTGACATTTGCCATTAAAAACTAGCCGGATCTGTATCTGTATTTCAAAAAAAGAGCTGCTGCCAGCAGAGGATCTTCAAAATCCCCCTGCCGCAGCAGCTCTCTTCTATATTGTTCTACCGGATATCCAGAATCAGCGAAGCCAGCAGCGCGATCCGCGGAATATACTGGCTGATCCGCAGGTATTCGCTTTCGGAATGAGCCCCGTCCCCCCAGCCTCCCAGGCCGTCCAGGGTGGGGATCCCCATGGCTGACACAGCGTTTCCATCGCTGCCCCCGCCTACGAACTGGTGGGAAAACGAAAGTCCCAGCTTCCTGCCGCATTCCTTCGCAGCCGCAAACAGCTCCATGTTCCCCTGGGTCTCCTCCATGGGAAGCTTCCCTTCCACGATCTCCACCTCCCTGGACGCACCAGGAACAGATATCGGCAATTCCAGGATCTCCCGTCGGATCCTCTGGCCCTCCTCCATAGATTTATAGCGGCAGTCCACGGAAAAGCTGGCCGCAGCCGGTACCACATTGACCTTCGTTCCTCCCTGGCATATGCCCACATTGACCGTAGTGCCGGCCTCATAATCCGTCAGTGCCTGGATCTTCAGGATCTCCGCAGCCATCTCCTGGATGGCGTTGATTCCCTCCTTATGGGCATTTCCCGCATGGGAGGCCTTCCCATGGATCGTCACATTGAATTTTATATTTCCCTTTCTTCCTGTCTTAAGATCCCCGTTTCCCACACAGGGCTCGCAGACCAGGGCCGCCCGGGCGTTTTCTGCCAGTCCGCAGATAATGTCCGAGGATTCATGGCTTCCCGTCTCCTCGTCTCCATTGAAAATAAAGACCAGCTTTCTCCCCGGATCGATCCCCAGCTCCTTATAGGCTCTGGCCGTCCATATGGCCGAGATAAGACCACTTTTCATATCCGAAACACCAGGGCCATACAGCCGGTCTCCCTCTGTGCGGTACTGAATGGCGCCGATCAGATGTACGGTATCATAATGGCCAATGATCAGGAGTTTTTCCTCTCCCTGTCCGAGCTCAAACCGCACCAGATCATGTCCTCCCTCCCGCTCATAGACCAGCGGCTCCTCTCCCGTCCGCTCCCGGATCAAAGCCTCCAGGACCTTCCTGGTTTCGGCCAGAGCCTCCAGATCCGATGTGCTGGCCTCTGCCTTCACCAGCCGCTCCAGATCCCCAAAGATCTCCGCCTCGTGATCCCTGAAATACTTTAAAAGTCTCTCCTCCATATGGATCCCTCCCTATATATTTAATTTTTACGCTTTTCTCCCTGGTCTGCAGATATTACCTTCACCCGCTTCCATTTTCCCGTCAGATACCAGCCAAAGGAAATGATATAGTTGGCCGCCCAGCCCATGGGAACGGCCATCCATGCCACCTGGATCCCGTAAACAGGGGCAAACACGTTGGTGACGATGACCCGGATGGACAAATTCACCAGATTGGCCGCCGTAAATGCCGCCACATCCCCAGCTCCCCGGAGAAGACCATCGGTAGTGGCCTTAAGGCCGATGAAGGCATAGAAAAAGGAAAGAAATTTCACGTAAGAAACGCCCACAGAATAGGCAGTGCTGCCGCCGCTCTCTAAAAACATGGACACAAACGCGCCGCCGAACAGCTGGTACATGATGCACAGACCCGCGCCCACAGTGAGCACGGTCACATAGCACATCTTATAGCCCTCCTTCACCCGGTCCAGCTTTCCAGCGCCAATATTCTGGGCCGTAAAGGTGGACATGGCATTTCCCATGGCCAGCATGGGAACGATGCTTAAGGACTCGATCCGGCTTCCTGCCGAATAGCCTGCCAGGGCCGCGGAACCGAAGCTGTTGACCACGGACTGGACCAGAAGGATGCCCATGTGGACGATGGACTGCTGGAGCGTGGAGGGAACGGCGATCTTCACCATGGACCGCATCATCCCGAAATCATAACAGCCATATTTTTCCTCTTCCTCATACCCCTTCAGCTTCCGCATCAGAAGGAAAAAGGAGAGTACCGCCGAGACGCCCTGGGCGATCAGCGTTGCCACCGCCACTCCACGGACTCCCTGATGGAAGCAGATCACGAACACCATATCCAGCGCAATGTTTAACAGGGAGGAGAAGATCAGAAGATACAGCGGTCTTTTGGAATCTCCCAGGGAATTAAAAATGGATGCCTGGACATTGTACATGAACAAAAACGGAAGACCCAGAAAATAAATGGCCAGATACAGGGCTGCATCGGAAAAAATGTCCTCCGGCGTATTGACCCACGAAAGGATCTGATGGTTAAAAACAGCACCAACGGTCCCCAGGATCACAGAGATCACCAGGAAATTGATCATGGTCGTAAATACGGCTGTCTTCATTTTCCCTATCTTTCCCGCTCCCAGAAACTGGGAGATGATCACCGAGCTCCCGATTCCGCCGCCGATGGCAATGGCGATGAACACGTTGGTGATGGCGTAGGACGCGCCCACGGCCGCCAGGGCATTTTCCCCGACGAAGCGGCCCACGATCACCGAGTCTGTGATATTGTAAAGCTGTTGGAACAGGTTGCCGAAGATCATGGGGAGGGCAAAAAATAAAAGCGCCTTCCCTGGATGGTCTGTCAGCATGTCGTATTTCTTCTTTTTTGCTGTCTGATTTGCCGGCATGGTTTTCCACTCTTTCTATCTGTTTTTTCTGGCCGATGCCAGAGCCTGGCCAGAAGCCTGACAGTTTTATTATAGCACTCTGGGCCGGATTCTTCCAAGGGTTTCCTTTCAGAAAATCCAAACGTGAAAATCACCAGAAAGTCCGCCAGGCCCCGTATTGTGAAACCAGACCGGTCATGATATAATGCGTTACAAACAGATCCGATCGCCGCCAAAAGCCGGCGCTTCATTCTCCCGGAGGGATACGGATCCCCCAAGAAAGGAATTTCCTGCCAATGATCGATTTCAATGAATATAAAAAATACTTTGACGATTATGCGGCCCGCTATGATCACACAGACGGCCGTGTTGCCCTTAAGATCGTCCATACCTATGCCGTTGTCTCCGTCATGGAAAATCTGTGCCAGAAGCGCCTTCTGCCGCCCCACACCGCCGGGCTGGCCCTTTTATGCGCCCTTTTTCATGATATCGGCCGTTTTGAACAGTTAAAACAGTACGACACCTTCCTGGACCATAAAAGCGTGGACCACGCATCCTTAAGCTGCCGGGTCCTGCGGGAAAACCATGTACTGGACCGGCTGGCTGAAACGGACAGGGAAGCCGTCCTCACTGCCATCGAAAACCATAACAGGCTGAGGATCGATCCCACAGTGACGGCCGCAGCCTCTTCCTGTTCCGATGACGCCCAAAGCTTAGGAGCGCCCGGGCCCTGCTGCTCCGCCGGAGAGGTCCTGGAGCTGTGCCGCCTCATCCGGGATGCCGATAAATGCGACATCTTCCGCGTCTTCGCCACCGACGACATGACCGATGTGGTGGGGGCCTCCGAGGAAGAGATATCCCGGGAAACCATTACACCAACGGTCATGGAAGCTCTCCGGGACCATGTTTCCGTGGACCGGCGTGCCAGGAAGACCCATCTGGACCAGTGGATCGGCTTTTTATGCTTTATATTCGACTTAAACTACCGGGAAAGCATCCAGATCGTAAAGGAGCAGGGGTATTATAGAAAGCCCTTTGAGCGGACGGATTTTAAGAACCCTGCTGCCAGAGCCCTGGTCCGCGAAGCTCTGGGAACGGTGGACCTGTACATGGAGACCTTCGGACAGACCATCCCCAACGCTCTCCGGGAATTTTTCCAGGATCACCCGAAGATGGCTCTGGCTTTTTCCGGCGGGACTGACTCCGCCTATCTCCTATACGCGGCCAGGGCCTGCGGCTGTCATGTCCGGGCTTATTATGCAGCTTCCCCCTTCCAGCCGGCCTTTGAGCTGGAGGACGCAAAAAAACTGGCCGTTTCCCTGAAAGCCGAAATGACCATACTCCCCTTAAACGTCCTGGAGCTGTCCGCAGTCCGGGAAAACCCCTCCGACCGCTGCTATCACTGTAAAAACGCCATCTTTTCAAGGATCCTGGAGGCCGCAGAAAAAGACGGCTTCCAGGAGATCATGGACGGCACCAACGCCTCCGACGACGCCGGGGACCGGCCCGGGATGCGGGCCCTGCGGGAGCTTCGGGTCCTTTCCCCCCTGCGGTCCTGCGGCGTCACCAAAAAGGCCCTGCGGGAATATTCCCGGAACGCGGGACTCTTTACCTGGAATAAACCGGCCTATGCCTGCCTTGCCACCAGAGTCCCCACTGGCTGCTCCATCGACCAGGAGATCCTAAAAAAGATCGAGCGGGCGGAGACCGGCCTCACCAGGCTGGGATTCTCTGATTTCCGCGTCCGCGTCTGGAAGGATCCCGCAGGCCAGGATTCCTGGAACGCCAGGCTCCAGCTTACGGAATCCCAGTTTTCCCTTCTGGCCGAAAAACGCCTGGAGGTCCTGGAGCTTTTAAAACCAGATTTCTCCCAGATGCTCCTGGATCTTTCCGCCCGGTCTGTGACCATATAAAAAACAGATACAGCAAAGGCAGTCTGAAATCCATCAGAGCTGCCTTTTTTCTGTATCCGCCTTTTCCTCATCCGTTCCGTAGTTCTCTCCATAAAATCGGTTCAGCCAGTCCACTGCATTCCGGATCCCCTCGTTATCGAAGGAAAATTCCTGAAACGTCTTTTTTTCATCCTCTGTCACAGAAAAAATATAGGGTCCTGGCCAGGCAGCGGCCTGAAGAACGTCGCCATTCTCTCCCGCTTCCTTCCGTATCATGAAATTCATTTCTTTCTCACTTCCCGTAAACGTGGTTTTTTTCAAATATGGGATGGAGATCATCCCATCCAGATCGATCATATTCCCCGCCTCCTGTCTAAATTCATTATATCATCCTTTTTCCTTCCCCGCTATTGTAAAATCTGTGAATTCTTTATATACTTTATTTTATCAGAAAACATAAAATATAAGAAAGGAACACACAAATGAAACAATTTGTCAAAGACCTGGTCCACTCCTATGAAGAACCGTTAAAAGAGATCCGCCACCATCTCCATGAAAACCCGGAGCTTTCCTTTGAGGAATACAGGACCGCAGAGTACATCCGCAAGGCCCTTGGCTCCATGGGGATTGCCCTCCAGGACGGGATCACCGGCACCAGCACGGTGGGAATCCTAAAGGGCCGGGAGGCTGGTCCCTGCATCGCCTTCCGGGCAGATATCGACGCTCTTCCTGTGGAAGAAAACAACGATCTCCCCTATAAATCCAAAACGCCCGGCATCATGCACGCCTGCGGCCATGACACCCATGCCGCCTGTCTCTTAGTATTGGCCCGGATCTTATCTGAGCATCCGGATCTGGTAAAAGGAACTGTAAAATTCATCTTCCAGGCAGCGGAGGAAAAGCTTCCCGGCGGAGCAAAGGCCCTCTGCGCAGATCATGCCTTAGACGGCGTGGACATGGTATTCGGAATGCACAGCTCCTCCAACCATCCCCTGGGGACCATCACCTTAAGCCACAGCTCCAGCTCCGCGGCCATCGGTATTTATGAAGTAGCTATCCACGGCAAGGGAGGACACGGAAGCTCTCCCCACAACGCGAAAAACCCGGTTCCCGTGGCCTGTCTCCTGGCCTCTGCCTTAAACCAGATCCTGGCAGAAAAGAAGGCCCCCGCAGATACCGGAGTATTCACCGTCTCCTACATAAACGGCGGCCAGTACCCCAATATCATCACAGATACCGTTACCCTGGGCGGCAACATCCGTACCCAGGACAATGACCTGATCCAGCAGATCTTCGGCCACATTGATTCCATCAGCCACGGCATCTGCGAGGCCCACGGAATGACCTGCGACGTGACCACTACCCTGGGATACCCGGCCACCATCAATACGCCGGAATACGCAGATGTGATCGCAGCTGCGGCAGATACCATGGGATACACACCGGTGGAGGAATCCGGTTCTCTGGGCGGGGAGGACTTCGCCTACTTCCTGATGGAAAAGCCCGGCGCATACTTCCATGTGGGTATGGCCGATCCGGACCGTCCCATCACCTCCAGCCCCCATCACAACTGCAACTTCCAGCTGGATGAACGCGGACTGGCCATTGCCCTGGAAATGGAGCTGGCTCTGTACTTAAAGCTCACAAAACAGGATGGGGAATAAAACGGAAGTCTGATACTTGTAATTTCTTTCAGATATGATATACTAAATGTAGAAAAGGGAAAGCCACAGAAGCGGCTTACCCCGAACAATGAATTACTACCCTAACGGGCGGCCGTCACATGTGCGAGATGTGGCGGCTACTTTTTTCCCTTAAAGACTGTATAGCACAGTCCCACAAGGGCGCATATGAATATTCCCGTCTGAACCATATCAGAATATGTAATATACATAAGCAACGCCCTCCTTTCCTCTTTGGTCTGGAGGGGTTATAGGCCCTCCGAATCATCAGAGGGTAAGCCGCCCTGGCTCTGTGGTTTCCCATATTGATATTATATAATAGCGATATCTGGATGACAATCTTTATTTTTATCCGCGATATCTGATACTTGTAATTTCTTTCAGATATGATATACTGAATATAGAAAAAGGGAAAGCCACAGAAGCGGCTTACCCTCAGACAGTTAGCAGCTGTATCTTTCAGCCGTCAACTATTTGCGGTAGTTGGCGGCTACTTTTTTCCCTTAAAGACTGTATAGCACAGTCCCACAAGGGCGCATATGAATATTCCCGTCTGAACCATATCAGAATATGTAATATACATAAGCAACGCCCTCCTTTCCTCTTTGGTCTGGAGGGGTTATAGGCCCTCCGAATCATCAGAGGGTAAGCCGCCCTGGCTCTGTGGTTTCCCATATTGGTATTATATAATAGCGATATCTGGATGACAATCTTTATTTTTGTTTTATAATTCCCTTCCACCGCATGGCGATCCCCGCGGAGCGTTTTTTATGTCGTAGGACGGCACTTTCCTATGGCATAAAAGATGCTGCAAAGGGAATATAAAGCCTGCCCTTTGCAGCATCTTCCATTTCTTACTTCTATTTTCTTACGCCTTCCACTGCTTCTTTATCTCTTCAAATTCACCGTCCGAACAGTAAATGGTATGCCCGGGAGCGATCTCATGGTAAGAAGGCTGGTTTCCATCCCCGTACCGGTGCATTTCCGGATCATAATGGATCTTCTTCCGCTTCTTTTCATTGATGGGATCCGGCTCTGGGATAGCAGAAAGCAAAGCCCGGGTGTACGGATGCATGGGATTCTTAAATAATTCGTCGGAATCCGCCATCTCCACCAGCTTTCCATAATACATCACGCCGATCCGGTCGGAGAAATACTTGACCACCGACAGGTTATGGGCAATGAAAAGAATGGTCAGCCCCATCTCCTCCTTCAGCTTGTTTAACAGATTGATGACCTGGGCCTGGACCGAAACGTCCAGGGCCGACACAGGCTCATCGGCGATCACCATTTGAGGCTTCACGATCAGCGCCCTGGCAATGCCGATCCTCTGCCTCTGGCCGCCGGAGAATTCGTGGGGGTACCGGGAGGCATGCTCCGCCTGAAGCCCCACGTGCTCCAGCATGGCCACCACCTGCCGATGCAGCTCCTCCGGATCCTTTACCCCGCGGATCTTTAAGCCCTCGGCAATGATCTCCTGGACCGTCATCCTGGGGTTTAAAGAGGCAATGGGATCCTGGAAGATCATGGCAATGTTGTCGGTGATATACTTTCTCAGGCTCTTATCCATCTTCCCGCTGATCTCTTTTCCGTCAAAGGACACGGTCCCGCTGGTGGGATCGTACAGACGGATGATGGTGCGGCCTGTGGTGGTCTTTCCGCAGCCGGATTCCCCCACCAGCCCGAAGGTCTCTCCCCTCTCCACATAAAAGGAAACATCGTCCACCGCCTTCACCACCGAGGTTTTTCCACGTTTTTTCGTGGTGAAATGCATACTTAAGTGATCCACATCCAGGATATGGTCACGTTCCTTCCTGTTATCCGATTTCATATCCTGCCTCCTCCTTCATCCTGGCGATCCTGTGCTTTAAGATATCCGGCATCTCCACCTTGGGCGCGTCTGGATGGAGCAGCCAGGTGGCGGCATAATGGGTATCAGAGATCTTAAAATACGGCGGCTCCTTTTCAAAATCGATCTTCATGGCATACTTATTTCTGGCCGCAAAAGCATCGCCCTTGGGCGGATGCAGCATGTTGGGCGGCGCGCCGGGAATGGCAAACAGCGTCTCCTCCGTGTGAAGGTCCGGCATAGCCGAAAGGAGCGCCCAGGTATAAGGATGGGCCGGCCGATAGAAAATATCCTCGCAGGTCCCCACTTCCACAATGCGTCCTGCATACATCACGCAGACCCGGTCCGCCATGTTGGCCACCACGCCCAGATCGTGGGTGATGAAGATCACCGAAAGATCCCTTTCCCGCTTCATATCATTGATCAGCTCCAGGATCCTGGCCTGGATGGTCACATCCAGGGCCGTTGTCGGCTCGTCACAGATCAGGATCTCCGGGTTGCTGGCCAGAGCGATGGCGATGACGATCCTCTGGCGCATACCGCCGGAAAACTGGAAAGGATAAGCGTCATACCGCTCGGCGGCGTTGGGGATCCCCACAGCCTCCATAAGCTCGATGGCCCGGGCCTTGGCTTTGGACTTTTCAATGGCCTTGCTTAAGATCAGAGCCTCGGTGATCTGCTTTCCGATCTTCATAATGGGATTTAAGGCCGAAAGCGGGTCCTGGAATACCAGGGAGATCCGTTTTCCGCGGATCTTATAAAAATCGGCCTCCTTATACTTCGCCATATCCCGGCCCTGGTACATAATAGTGCCGCTGTCAATATGGCCGTTTTTGGCCAGGATCCCTAAGATTGCCTTGGTAGTCACGGATTTTCCAGAACCGGACTCCCCCACGATGGCCAGGGTCTCGCCCTTATACAGGTCAAAATTCACATCCCGCACCGCATGCACCTTTCCCGCAAAGGCATTGAAGGATACGGAAAGATCTTTTACGCTTAAAATTGGTTCCATACTTTTCTCTCCTTTCCTTATGCGCCCCGCTGGGTCGGATCAAAGGCGTCGCGCAGGCCGTTGGACAGCATGTTGAAGGCGATCATTAACAGCGAAATTACCACCGCCGGGAAAAATACCTGGTTGGGATACTGCTGCATCACCTTCTGGCCCTGGGATAAGAGAACGCCGATGGAGCTTTCCGGAGCACGGATCCCCAGTCCAATGTAAGCTAAGAAGGACTCGGTGAAAATAGCGCCCGGAATGGCGATCATGGCCCTGGTGATGATGGGGCCGATGGAGTTGGGAAGGATATGGCGGAAGATCAGAGCCATGTCCCTGACCCCCAGGGTCCTGGCCGCCAGCACATACTCGCTGCCCTTATAGCGGTAAAACTGAGAGCGGATCATCCTGGCCGTTCCGATCCAGTTCTGGACCACCAGGCAGAGGATGATGGAAAGGATCCCCGTACCAAAGAACAGGATGAACAGAGTCACCACCACGATCTCCGGGAATGCACCGATGATCTCGGTGATACGCATCATGATCATATCCACCTTTCCGCCGTAATAGCCTGCAATGGAGCCGTATACAATACCGATGCACACGTTGCAGATCACAGAAATAAAGGCGATCAGCAGGGAGACCCTGGCGCCGCGCCACATGCGCACCCAGAGATCCCGGCCCAGATAGTCGGTCCCCATCCAGAAATACGTTCCGTCCTCCACGCCGGAATACTTATAATAATCCACCTTTATGTCGCACATTTCCACGCCCTGGACCATGCGGTGGTTGATGACCTTTAAGATACTGCCCTCCGGATACCGGGATGTATCCTCCAGAGAGTCCACCCGTCGGTTGGTGAGCCACCGGGTCCCGTCCAGAATGCCATAATTTTCCAGCACCGGCACCTTGGGCGGAAGATTGATGCGGTTTAGATCCTGGTCGTTGTAGTCCCAGCGGCTGAGGGCCGGGGCAAACACAGCGAACAGAAGAACGATCACGATCCCTATGAAGGCGATGATGGAAACCTTACTGCGGCAAAAGCGCAGCATGGCGTCCTTAAAGAAGCCGATGGGCTTATCCTGGAACTTTTCATCAGCGATCTCGCCCTCCATCTGGACAAACTCAAAGCTTTCCGGCTCCACCTGGTATTCAGGCAAATCGGAAGAATAAAATTTTGCCATTACTTCTTCCCTCCCATCCTCACACGCGGGTCAACAATGCCGTAAGACAGATCCACGATCAGAACCGTGATCAGAGAAACCAGCGAGTAAAAAATCAGTACTGCAAGGGTCACTGTATAATCCGGCGCGTTGACGGATTTGACCATGATTCCGCCCATGCCGGGGATTGAAAAGATCGTCTCGATCACCAGACTTCCGCCCATGATGCTCGTGAACATGGGAACGATGATGTTCATTAACGGAAGCAGGGAGTTGCGGATCCCATGGTTCAAGGTAGCCTGCCGCTCCGTAAGCCCCTTGGTCTTGGCAAGGAGCATGAAGTCCGAATTGATGGTCTCGGCCAGCTCTGCCCTCAAATACCTGGTGACGCGGGCAATGGGGCCTAAGGACAGGGCGATGATGGGAAGTGCCAGACCATGGAACCTGGCCCAGCCGGTGGATGTGGCGTCGAAGATGATCGGGAACAGCCCACCCTTAAACGCCACGAAATACTGGAGCAGCGTCGCAAAGATAAACGACGGCACGGAGATAAAGATGACCACCAGAAACGAGATTAGGTAGTCGGTGATGGAGTTTTTCCGTATGGCCGCCACGATCCCCAGGCCGATTCCCAGCGGCAGGGAGATCAGCAGCGAGAAGAAATTAATATATAACGTCACCGGGATCTTGGTCTTTATAATATCCCAGACCGGCACGTTAATGTTCATCTTAAGGGATGTCCCCCAGTCTCCCTCTAAGATCAGACCCTTTAAAAACAGGCCGTACTGGACGATGATCGGCTTATCAAGGTTATATTTTGCCTCCAGGGCCGCCCTCTGCTCATGGGTCATATCCACCGCATCGTCAAAAATCCCCCCAGGCATGAGGCGGATCACCATGAATCCCACGGTCAGTATGATAAACATGGTCAGCAGCATGGCTAAAATTCGCTGGATCGTATACTTCGCCATAAGACATGTTCCTTTCCACATCAGATTAGAAAATGGGGATGCCGCAAAACAGCATCTTCGCAGCACCCCCATCCTGGTTCCTGTCAGTTATTCTGCAAACGATCAGTCCTTTGTACTGAGAATGTATCCAAAGCCATAGCCGGGGATATATTCGTCGCATACAAGATGGATCTTAGAGCTGATCAGATTGTAGGACGGAGCTTCATAGACCGGACAGGCCGCCACTTCATCCAGAACGATCTTTTCCATCTGTCTTGTGAGGTCCATGCGGTATGCAGGATCCAGCTTCGCTTCGATATCGTAGTTGGCCTTTTCCCAAAGGGCGTCAAATTCGTCGTTGTAATATGGCTCGTTCTTATTGGAATACATGCTGCTGTAAACCTTAAGTCCGTTCCACGGAGCCGGAGTACTGGTGTTCCAGCCTCTCCACTGAAGCTCGAAGCTGTTGGGATCGCCTTCCTTCCAGCCCTTGATATAGCTGTTTAATACGGAAGTGGAGCCAGCCATCAATTCCAGAGTAAAGCTGTCGCCAAATACCTCTGGCAGAGATTTGTGCAGAAATTCAGAAGCTGCTTTATTATTGGCGCTGGTCTCGTTATACTGTAAGGTCAGGGTCAGACTTGTAAGACCGCATTCCTCCAGGGCCTTTTCATAATATTCCTTCGCCTTTGCCGGATCGTAGCCCAGATTGGGCTCTAAAAGAGCCTGAGATTCTTCCATGTCACGGTAGGTCTTTCCATCTAAGCCGAGACACTTGCTTGCTACCAGGTAATTGGCCGGGATTCCGTTTGTCATCTTGGCGATGCTTTCTCTGTCAACCGCATAGAATAATGCCTTACGGAAATTTAAATTTCCAAGAATCCCGTTGTTGTTGGTATTTCCATGGTTGATGGTAAGGGTCTGAATCGAAGTGGCCGGGGCTTTCTTGATGCTGGGATCATCGATATACTGCTCGATGGATTCCGGGCTTAAGGAAACCGCGTCCAGTTCGCCGTTTAAGTAAAGCTCCAGGGCTGTATTCCGGTCGCCCACGATCTTATAGTTGTAGCCATCCAGCTTGATCTTATCGCCCAGAACGAAATCCGGGTTCTTCTTCATATCGAACTGGGAGCCTGCGATCCACTGGTCCAGGATAAATGCGCCGCAGCTCATGTATTTTTCCCTGGTGGATCCGTAAGTGTTTGTGCTCCGGTCCTCGCTCATACATGCCTCATAAGTAGGCTCATGAACCAGGCAGGTCCATACATAGTTAAAATGTGACTTAATGTCTTCAGCCGTTACGGGAGCGTCCAGCTGGAGCTCCAGGGTATAGTCGTCGGCTTTTTTAATTCCTACGTCCTCCCAGGCAACAGTTCCGGCGTTCCCCTGGAGAGAATAATCCGATGCTTTGGTAATAGTGATATAGTCGCTGGCAAGCTGGGAGGCACGGCTGTTGACCATAATAGGATCCAGACACATCTTAAAGGAGTAGATCACATCGTCTACGTCAATGGCGTCTCCATTTTCCCACTTGGCATTTTCACGGATCTTGATATGCCATACCTTTCCTTCCTCATCCGTCTGTTCCGGCTCTTTTTCTGCCAGCTCCGGGAGGTACTCGAAACTGGTCCCCTCCGCGTTGGGATACTGGCGGTAAAGCTGGAGGGAAGTCCTGGCGATCACGTCGCCGGAAACGCTCATGGTATAAATATGCGGATTAATAGTATCCACATCTGTCGTCATATAGTCGTGGAAGATCTTCGGCCCGGACTCCTCCTGGGCTGCGGCCGTGGCATCCCCCGCCTCGGTCTGACCTGCGGCGGCTGTGGTCACCGGCTCATTGGAATCCCCGGGATTCTTCGGTTCGCTGCTGCACCCGGAAAGCAGGCCGGCTGCCATGGCACATGCCATCATTGCTGCTAATACTCTTTTCTTCATTCACTCATTCCTCCTTTTTTATTGCAGGGCTTCTGCCCATAAATAACGACTGGCGTTTCTTGACTTTCTTTCCAATCCAGGTATAATAGGACTCATAATCATTTTTAGAAACAAAGGACGGTGCATCTATGTCTTCACTTTCAGTCAAAAATCTGAAAAACTACGTGGTCCTGGGGATCGCCGTGGCTGCTGCCTACATTTTTTTCCAGAAGGACCAGATCTTCCTCTACCGGCTCATCGACGGCCTCTTCATCGGCGGCATGCTCCCAATGATCCTGGGCTGTTTCCGCCTGGCCAAATACGCCGGCTCCTTCGACCTGCTGGTCTACTCCCACAAAAAGCTGGCGCGCTCGGGGAAAAACTCTGATCTTTCACAGGAAGAAAAGGATCCCGGAAGCTCTGCTGCTCCTGCTCCCGAACAGCTCGGGTCCTATTCCGACTATCTGACCCAGAAGAAACCGGCTGCCACCTATAAGGAGCCGCTTCTGGCCGGAGGCGTCTTTATCCTGGCCTCCCTGTTTTTGACCATTGCATTTTACTAAATGTGCATGACTCATTTATGTGTATTCTGTATATATTTGAGATATTTACTTGAGATTCATTGTGTTTATTACAAATACATATATTGTGTGTCAAAGCAGAAACTGTTATTTTTCGTCCATATCGTAAATTATCAGACAAAATAAAGGGATTAGGTTTTTAAAGAAGTTTTCTCCTTCGTTTAAATAACCTAATCCCTTTTGTATTTTACTCTAACTGGAGCTCTCCTGTTTCTGTGATCTCACAGCCCCCTCTGGTGCGGTTCACCTTTATGAGTCCCTGCTCCGAAAGACTCTGAAGGATACTCCGGATCTTTCCCTCCGCCACCTGGATCCCTTCATTCTCCAAAATTTCCTGGAGACCGGCCCGCCCGGTCTTCGGATTCTGGGCCACCGTCTGTAAGACCCGTTTTTCCAGGGGAGAAAGCAGCGACGTTTTTTTCGCCATCTGAAGCCTTATGTAAGCCGGAAGATCCCGGATGGTCAGCTTTCCCTCCGAATGAAAACAGTAAACATACTTACAGAGGTTTTCGATCTCCTTTCCGTTGCCCGGCCATGAATACGCCGTCAGGCTGTTCCACAGCTCCTCGCTGCACATATCGGTCCAGCGCAGAGCTGAATTGTTGTAGATATTCCGTATAAAGTACTCAAATAAAAGCGGAATATCCTCGGGTCTCTGGCGGATGGGAAATGTCTCCAGGGATACCTCGCCGATCATATAAAAAAGAGACTTTAAAAACCTCCCCTCCTGGCACATGGTATAAAGATCCTCTTCCGTGGATGCGATAAACCGCACGTCGGGCATCTGGTCCATCATATTTAAAAATTCCTTCTGCATCGATATCGACATACAGTGAATGCCATTCAGATACAGGGTCCCGCCCTCTGCCCGATTTAAGATCCCCTCCCGGCCGTCTCCGGGAAACAGCTCCTCCATGATCTGCCCTTCACTCAGGACCGTCAGATTCAGCTTCATAAAGGGCTTTGCACTTCTCCTGGAATTATTGTGAATGGCCTGGGCCAGCACTTCTCTTCCCGTCCCCGTTTCTCCGGAGATCAGCACCCGGTAGTCCGTCAGGGAGATCCGTCTGGCTGCCTCCACCATGCGCAGGGAGCGGCTGTTGGCCGTCCGGTAATCATCAAAATGAAAGTATGCCCCTTCCCTTTTTAAAACGGGCCCCTCCATCTCTCCCTCCGGGGCCGGCTGGTCCAGGGCCGGCTGGTCCGTATGACAGTGGATCATGGTCAGTCTCCGGTGGTCCATATCCCGGATCTCCTGGACCGTCAGCTTCAAAGGATCCTCCTTGCCCCGGCGGACCAGTAAAAATGGGGAACGCTGGTCCTGGGCTTTTTTCCTGATGCCGTCCAGCCCCGGAACCACTTCCCTGAGCAGCGTGCCTACCAGATGGGATCTGGGAATCTCCAGAGCCTCCTTAAACTGCTTATTGATCATCTGGATCTTTCCCTCTTCATCTACGATGCAGATGCCGGTGTCGATATTGCTGATGATGCTCTGGGTGATGAATTTTGTGTTGGTGGCCTGGCTCAGCTGGTGATTGGATATTTTTAGAAGCTGCACGAACTGGTTGATATAATTTAAAGACACCACATCCGTCAGGCTTAAGGGCAGATGGAAAAATGAGGCGATCTCTGAGATCGTCGAAATATCGGCGATCCGGATCCCGATATCCACCAGCGTCTGGACGTTCCTGGGCGCCAGCTTGTTTTCTCCCACCGTCACCGCATACTGGATCCTGGCGTCCGTTTCCGGACAGCCCGGGTAATACGGAATGAAACGGTACTGGGTGATCCCCAGGGTATAAAGAAGCTGTATGCTGTCTCTGGCCGAGGCCTCTGAATCGTTGACCAGGTATACCTCTGAATTGGAAGGGATCGAAAGGATCCTGTTCAGATATGTATGGTTAAAGGTCCGGATGCAGATCAGATACCGGATCTTCGGCGTCATCAGAGGCTCTGCCATCCTGGCTGCGGATCTGGAGCTGAACAATACCAGATCGGCCTTTTCCATCCGTTCCGTGTCGGCATCCGCCGCAAGGCAGGTTTCCAGATGGATATATTTACTAAATATATGATTCAGATACGACCGCATTCCTACATTCGTCGTGGAGCTCTGGGATATGAGCAGCATCGTGGGTTTATCCAATGTATACCCCCCCTGTATAATCTTTTATCCTCCATTATAACCGTTTCTATACTGAAAAACAACCAGATTCCCCTTCCCCTGTCATCCTCTCCAGCTTTGTCTTTCTATGTTTCATAATTTCTTTGACATTTTCACAAAAAATTTGTACAATAGTACTGATTTAGAGCTATGATCTAAGAAAGGAGCGTGCTTTTCAATTGCTGCTGATCAAAAATGGAAATTTAATCACCATGGCCGGAATGTATGAACAGACCGGCGATATCCTGATCGACGACGGAAAGATCGTAAAGGTCGGCCAGGTGGGCCAGGTGCCGGAGGACTGCCAGGTCATCGACGCCGCCGGACGTACCGTAACCCCCGGCCTTGTGGACGCCCACTGCCATGCGGGACTCTGGGGAACCGCATGCCGCGAAGAAATGGACGGAAATGAGTATACCGAACCGGTCCTTCCGGGACTGCGGGGCTTAGACGCCATCAACCCGGAGGACGCCACCTTTGACGCGGCCCTTCGCCAGGGCATCACCACCGTTGTGACCGGCCCCGGAAGCTCCAATATCGTCGGAGGAACCTTCTTAGCCATCAAGACCGCCGGCGAGGACATGGAATCCCGCCTCATCTGCCCGGAGCTGGCCATGAAAATGGCCCTGGGCGAAAACCCGAAGATGACCTTCGGAAACCGCGGAAAGGCTCCCAGAACACGGATGATGAGCGCCGCCCTTATGCGGGAGGAGCTTTTTAAGGCGAAAGAATACTATGAAAACTATAAGCTTCACGGCCAGGAGCCGGATTTCCCGTTTGACTTCCATCTTCACTCCCTCATGCGGGTATTTGAAGGCATGCGGGTAAAGATCCATGCCCATCAGGCAGACGATATCCAGACCGCTGTTCGCGTAGCCAATGAATTCGGCCTTCATTACTCCATCGAGCACTGCACCGAGGGCTGGATGATCCCGGAATTCTTAAAGAAAAACAACGCCCAATGCTTACTGGGGCCCACCGTCGGCGGCAAGAGCAAGATCGAATGCCAGAACCGCTCCTACGAAGCCGGACGGATCCTGGAAGAGGCCGGGGTCACCTTCGCCCTGATCACCGACGCTCCCTTCGTTCCCATTGAGGACCAGCTTCTCCAGGTCATCCTTTATGTAAAGAACGGTATGTCCAGGGAAATGGGAATCCGCAGCGTCACCTTAAACGCGGCAAAGATCACAGACATCGACTCCAGGGTCGGAAGCATCGAGCCCGGTAAGGACGCTGACATCGTAATCTGGGACGTGGAGCCGTTAGACACCATGTACCAGGCCGGCATCGTCCTCATCGACGGAAAGATCGCATATGAAAGAAAGGCAGGTGAAAGCAATGTTGATTATCAAAAACTGTAATCTGATCAACATGGCCGGAATCTACAAAGAAAAAAAGGATCTGGTGGTGAAGGACGGAAAGGTCCTTGATATCTGCGACGACGCCTGCCAGAAATACGGCCAGGGCAACGTGATCATCGACGCCTGCGGAAGCTATGTGACTCCCGGTATCGTCGAGCCCCACTGCTCCCTTGGCGTAAAGGAAGAGGTATTCCGGTTTGAGGGCAACGACGCCGACGAGACCACCGATCCCATCGTACCCCAGGTACGGGCCATGGACGCCATCAATCCCAGGGACGAGGGCTTTAAAATGGCTCTGGCCGGAGGCGTGACCACAGCCATCACCTGTCCAGGCAATGCAAACCCCATCGGCGGAACCTGTGCCGCCGTCAAGACCACCGGAAATACGGTGGAGGAGATGGTCATGGTGCCCGAGATCGCCATTAAGATGTGCCTCACCGACGGAGTAAAAAATACATACGGCGGAAAGAGATCGCCCATGACAAGACTGGGCACAGCGGCCGTGATCCGCGAGGCTCTGATGAAGGCGAAGCGCTATCATGACCAGTGGACCGCTTCCCAGAAGGATCCGGCAAACAAGCCGCCGAAATTCGATATGAAGCTCCACTCCCTGATGCGCGTATTCGACGGAATGCCCGTAAAATTCATCGCCAAGCGCGGCCATGACATGATGACCGCCGTGCGCATTGCCGAGGAATTCGGACTCACCTATACATTGGAAAACTGTGTGGACGCCTGGAAGATCACAAAGGATCTGAAGAAACACAACGTCCGCTGCGTGCTGGGACCAGTTTACGGAGAAAAGAACAGTGAAAACCGTTACCGGGATCCCATTGCAGGCTCTGTCCTGGAGGAAAACGGCATCGAATTTGCCGCCACCACCGGCCATCCGGAAATGAACGTGGAGCTTTCCATGGTCCAGATGACGCTGATGGTGAAAAAGGGCTTAAGCCCCATGACAGCCCTGGAGGCCGTAACCATCAACGCGGCCCGCGCCTGCGGCCTGGAGGACCGGGTAGGAAGCTTAGAGCCCGGCAAGGACGCCGACATTGTAATCTGGGACGGCGATCCCTTTAACTTCTACACATCGGCTGCCACAGTCCTCATTGAAGGAAATGTGGTCTACCAGAAGCAGAAGTAAAATTTCCAGTAAAATACGCTCCGGGATCCGGCTGCCCTTGCGGCGCCTCCGTCCCGGAGCGTTCTTCTTTTTTATAAGTCTTTGGCAGCCGGAAAGCCATAAGCCGTTTCTGCGCTCATGACAGCCCGGAGAATGGCCTCTGACATAACCTGGGCGGCCAGAGTACCCACCATATCCAGATCCGCCTCCAGCGTCCCTGTGGACAGGGCGTAGATACTGTCCCCATCTGCCGTCGTATGGACCGGGCGGATGGAACGGGCATAGCCGTTGTGGGTCATGGACGCGATCTTGCAGAGCTGGGTCTTATGGAAGGCCGCGTTGGTGATCACCGCGCCGATGGTGGTATTGGCCACAAACTTATTTTTTACCACCTCATAGCTCTTATAAACCTCATCCTCCGTACAAAGGAAGGACTTTTTATCCTTTGCCAGAAGTCCGGCCACCTTTCTCCCATTCTTCCAGTCATAAATATCTCCCAGAGCGTTGACCGCCACAATGGCTCCCACCTGCAGCTCTCCGATCTGTACCGCATAGCTTCCGATGCCCGACTTCATACAAAACTCTGCCCCGTAAAGCTTTCCCACCGTGGCTCCGGTCCCGGCTCCGAAATTTCCATCCCGGTAATTGCCCTTTTCTGCATTCTCGCAGGCCGCATAGCCCATGGCCTTGTCCGGACGGACCCGGTGATCGCCCACCATCAGATCGAACAGGCAGGACTCACACACCAGGGGAACCTTTGTGATCCCCACGTCGAAGCCGATGTTCCGCTCCTCCAGGTATTCCATTACCCCTCCGGCCGCATCCAGCCCGAAGGCGCTGCCTCCGGACAGCAGCACCGCATGGATCGACTCTGCCGCAGCCGTGGGCTTTAAAAGCTCCGATTCCCGGGACGCCGGACCGCCGCCCCGCACATCCAGCCCCGCTGCCATGCCCTGCTCGCAGAGGATCACCGTGCAGCCGGTGGCGGCGTCCTTGTTTTCTGCGCTTCCGATCTTTATGTTTTCCAGCTCCTGGATCTTAATTTCCTTCATTTGGGGGACTCCTTTCCCAGCGATTCCGTTCTTTTCCTTCTGCCTGTTATTCCATCTCTCCCAGCATCTTCTCCGCATCATCTGCTGCCTTTACCTTATCATTGGCGCGGATGATGATGCCGTCCTCGTCGATGAGATAGGTGGTGCGGACCACGCCCATGGACACCTTCCCGTAATTCTTCTTTTCCTTCCACACATCATAGGCCTCGATGACCGTCCGCTCCGGATCGGAAAGCAGCGTGAACGCAAGGCCGTATTTCTCCTCAAACCTTTTATGGGAGGCCACAGAGTCCTTGCTGACTCCCAGTATCACCGCGCCCTTCTCCATAAATTGCGGATAGCGCTCCGAATAGCCGCAGGCCTGCTTCGTACATCCCGGAGTATTATCCTTGGGATAAAAATACAGGATCACCTTTTTTCCTTTGTAATCCTCCAGTCTGTGCATGACTCCGTTCTGGTCCGGCAGCTCAAACGCCGGCGCTTTTGTTCCTGTTTCCAGCATTGCAGATCCCTCCTTGTGATTTCTCTTATCCACTATTTTAATCCATAACAGGCAGTTTTTCCACCGTTTTAAAGCAAACTTTCCTCCAGTCCCCGCCGGAGCGTATCACAGAAGCGTTCTTCAATAACTGTACATTTCTTCCAGCATTTGGTATAATGCTCTTTAAACCTTTGAGAAATGAGATGATACCTTGCCTGTATAAGCCTGAACACAGAAAATTACATTCAAAGAGGTGTCGTATGATCACAGAAAAGAAAGAAAAACAGATTTTAATGATGTCCTTTTTTTCGGGACTCCTGTTTGCCATCGCAGAATTTATTTTTGCCATATACAGCCATTCCCAGTCTGCACTGACGGACGCTGTATATGATGCGTCGGAGCTGGTCTTCATTGCCCTGCTCCTATTCCTAACGCCCCTGTTCCATAAGCCCGTATCGGAAAAGCATCCCTATGGGTATTTCCAGCTGGAATCCATATTTGTCATAATCAAGGGCGTTATGATGCTGTCCGTGACCATGGGCGTGTCCGCCGAGGTTCTGGATTCCGCTTTATCCGGCGGTAATCCCATAAACAATGCCCAGGTCTCCCTTTTCCAGTTCTGCCTCGGCGCAGCCAGCATCATCATTTTTCTTCTGATGAAGCGGCTGAACCGGAACCTGTCCTCGCCCACCATCACCGCAGAGCTTCTGGGATGGAAACTGGATATTGTATACAGTCTGGGCATGTCCCTGGCCTTTTTCCTGTCCCGTTATCTGGAAAAAACTCCCCTGGGATTTATCACCCCATATTTTGACCAGATCGTGGCCGTCCTTGTTATGGTATTCATGCTTCCAGAAAGCATCAAGGTTCTCTGGAGCGCCGTCCGGGATATATTCCTGTTCTCGCCGGATGAGGAATTTATAAATGAGGTCAAGGCCCTCTGCGGACCGGTCCTGGAGCAGTATCGCTTCTCCCCGGTTTTCTTCGATATCACACGGACCGGACGGCACCTGTGGGTCGCCGTATATTTTAAGATCGACACCGGCAGCCTGAAGGTCCAGGACCTGTCCGACGCCCTGGATTCCTTAAATGAAAAGGCCCGGGAAAAATTCCAGGAATGCACCTGTGAGCTGATCCTGGTTCCTTAATCAAAAAATATTCAAAATCCCCCTTGACTATACTGTTACTGTACGGTTTATGATAAAAACATACCGTAACATGCAAGGAGGATTTTTATTTATGTCCGGTGAAAATGCATATCGACAGCCCGTTACCCTGAAAAACGTGCTGATGTTTTCCGTCCCTACCATCGTTATGACCGTGTTCATGTCCTTTTATACCATGGTGGACGGCCTGTTTGTATCTAACCTCATAGGAACCGATGCCTTATCCGCCGTCAATCTGACAGCGCCTGTGATCTCACTGGTCACAGCCATCTCCACCATGCTGGCCACTGGAGGGAGCGCCGTCATCATGCGGAAGGCCGGACAGCAGAAAGCCCAGGAAGCCAACGAGGACTTCACCTTTCTGATCGCTGTAAACGTGGCGGTGGGACTCATCATGTCCGGCCTGGGATATCTGATCATGGACCGCCTTTTTGAACGCATGAGCCTGTCCCCTGCCGTGGCCCACTACTGCCGCATCTATCTGAGCCGTTATCTGATCTTTACGGTTCCGATCCTTCTGATGAACAATTTCACCTTGTACATGATCGCCGCCGGAAAGTCCGCTCTTTCCATGGTCTGTTCCATTACGGGAGGAATTTTGAATATAGTCCTGGACTATGTCTTCATCTCCATATTGGATATGGGAATCGCCGGGGCAGCCATTGCCACAGGGCTGGGGTACTCCGTGACAGCAGTGGCCGGTCTTGTGATCTTTTCCAAAAAAGACTGCCTGCTCCATTTTGTAAAGCCCGTGTGCAGGATCCGGACCCTGGTAAGCGCTGCTTCCAACGGAAGCTCGGAAATGGCGGCAGCTCTGGTGACTGGCATCGTCACCATGATGTTCAACTGGACCATGCTGAAATATGTGGGAGAAAACGGTGTGGCGGCCATAACCATCATCATGTACGTCCTGATGTTCGCCACATCCCTGTATACCGGCTATTCCTATGGCGTAGCGCCCATGATCAGCTTCTATTATGGCGAGCAGAACCAGGATAAATTAAAGAAGCTGATCCGTCTCAGCATGAAGATCATCGGTTTCATTGGAGCGGCTGCTCTGATGGTCTCCCTGGCGGTCACAGAGCCCCTGGTGGCCATCTTCGCCCGGCCGGACAATCCTGTTTATGATCTGGCGGTAACAGGAAACCGCATCTGCTCCTCCGCTCTGGTCTTCATCGGCTTTAACGTATTTGCCAGCGGCATGTTCACGGCCCTGTCCAACGGCCTGGTTTCCGCAGTCCTGGCCTTTTCCCGCTCCTTTGTGTTCATGGTGGCCGCCATGCTGATCCTTCCGGCCATACTCGGTGTCACAGGCGCATGGCTGGCGACTCCGGCCGCTGAAGCTGCAGCGTTCTTACTGTCCGCTGTTATGTTTATAAAATACAGGAAAAAGTATCAGTATTAGGAAATGAGGCTGCCAGCAGGCCGGGGATCCTAAGTCAGGGTCCTGGCCTGCCGGAAGCCTCTCATGTTCAGAAAACTATATTATGTACAATATTTTTTCTATGCTTTCATTATTTCCGACTGGATCTCATCTCTAAAACACTTTGGTCCAATGATCTCACACCTGTTAATATGGCTCATTCCTGATATATCTTTCCACGTGTCCACTGTATCGAATATATATTAGTAAATGGAAAACTTGCTTACTATGTTAAAACTGACATCCGCGCTTTCAGTAAAATTGTATTTAAGGCAAACATCCTGTGTCATTAATATAGCAGCCTATAATACATCGCGACACACCTATTGTAAATGATTGGCCCAAAAGGTTACGGCAATTTTTCAGTGAATTGCCGTAACCTATGAAATCGCCTCCAATTCATGGAAGCGGAATTTGATGATGATCTCTTTTTCCTCGGTCAGCTCCACCCGTTCGATGAGGCTGACTAGCAGCTCCCGACTGGTGAGTGCCGAGTCCAGAAACTGCTTCACCAGTGCCCTGGCTTTCTCTTCGGTGTTCACCGGCTGCTTTGCAAGCTCTTCAGCCGATCTTCCAGAACCGTGCGATCCATTTTGACCTTCTGATAGATGCGCTGGAAGTCCTCTTCCGAGAGCAGACCGCTCAGCCGGTCCATATACATCTGATCCAGGTTGGTGGTCAGAGCGGTGATTTTGGATTGCAGTGCCTGTCTCTCTGCTTCACAGCTTGCCGCCTTGCTGGCGTTCTCCACGGCTTCTTTCGCAATCGGGCACAGCTTATCGGGATGCAGATAGGCCCGGCAGCCAAAGAACAGGCGATCCTCCCCAGCGGCATTCTTGCGGTTGAGTACTGCCATGGGGTATCCGCATTCGTGGCAGAAGATCAATCCTTTCAGCAAGAAGTCATAGGTCCGGCTTCGGGTGTGCTTGCGGCTGTTCACCAGCAGCTGCACCTTTTGGAAGGCCTCCGGATCAATGATCGGTTCATGGGTCCCCTTCACCACCACCCAGTTTTCCGGCGATTGCCGCAGGCACTTTTGGGATTTATAGCTGATACCTCCCTGGTCGCAAGCCATGTCGCAGTGCTCAAGAGCTACCCCTTTATTGGCCTGATGGGGTATGCCGCCGGGGAAAACCCGTTAAGCTACCCGGAAGTCAAATACGCCATGGTGCTCCAGCTGATCAACGCCGCCGCGAAGCTGGTGGATTTCGTCATCCTGGACTGCAGTTCCAATATGGCGAATGTATTCACTCCCGCGGCGATTGAGGCGGGGGATCTGGTCATCCGTATTCTGACGCCCGACCTGAAGGGCGTGAATTACCTGAAAGCCCATCAGCCGCTTCTGGTTGACGGGCGTTTTCATTATAACGAGCACCTGTCGCTGGCCGGCATGGCCCGCCCCTTCCATGCGCTGGATGAGATGGGATATATCATCGGCGGCTGGGACGGGCTTCTCCCATACGGGAAAGAAATCGACCGGTGCGCCACCGAGGGCGGGATGTTCCAGGCCATCAAATACTGCAATTCCAGATATACCACTTCGCTGAGCAAGGTGCTGAAGGCGCTGGAGCAGCCGGAAGAAAACGAAGGATCCGAAGAAGAGGAGGAATCTGCCGATGAATAATCTCAACGATATTTTCTTTGCGCCCACGGCAAACCAGGAACTGACCTATGAACAGATCCTTGAGGATGTGCGGCGGTATTTCGCGGAACACCATGCGTCCACCATTGAGGAGGCCGGCGACGGCAACGCGGAACGGGCCGCCTCCCTCCTGAAAGAACTGATGATACCGTACATCGTCAAACGGAAATACGCCATTGAGGTGATCGAAGCCGGAGGGCGCAGCGTCAAAATCCCGGACAAGTTTTCCTCCCCGCAGCACGCCATTGATGTGGTGCGCCGGATGCTCAACGCCTGCGGCATGGTCATAGATGATACCATGCCCAGCGTGATCGGGTTCCTGGATAAGAATGTGCGCATCTCTGTGGACAAGACGCCCATTGTGGACCCGGAGGTTGGGATCAACGCCAGCATCCGTATCGTCAACCAGCAGACGGTTTCCGAAGAGAAGCTGCTGGACTCCGGCAGCGCGACAGCGGAAATGCTCCATTTCCTGACCGCATGTATCCGCTATAGGATCACCATACGGGGCTGAGAGAAAATGCTCACCGCCGCCCACTGCCGCGGTCCCAAGCGATGAGACCATCAGCAGATCAGCGGCAGTGAGCATCATCAGCAACAGCCCTTCCGCTGCGGCGGGCCATGCCAACCGCCAAAATTCTTTACGGATGTCCATAGGCGATCAGCGGATCTCCGGCCTCGACGCCCAGACCGACAGTGTGGTAGAGAACGATCCCGTCAAACTCCGCCCGCACCTCCCAGATACACTGGCCGGCCAAGTCCTCCAACCGCCCCAGGAGCGAGCCTTGCCTGACGCGCTCGTTCAGGCCTACCGTTGGAAGCCATAGTCCGTTGGAGGGGGCTTCCACATAGCGGGCCTCCACGATTTCCTCCTGCTCCCGGGTTAGGTTTCCACCAGGCAGGATTTCCAGGTGACGCAGCAGGGAACGCACATCCTCGCAGCAGGCATCCACTTCCGGTTCAGACCAGGTTCCCATCCCGCCCCGCTCGATGAGAATGGCGGGGAGATTATTTTGCACGGCCCAACTGTAAAGGCCATTTTTCGCAGTGGAGCGGACCCGATAGGGTACCGTCAGCGCCTGGGCAGCCGTACAGGCGGCCTGATTCACCGCTTCCGTCCCCGCCGTTGGGAAGAACACCAACGGATAGAGCGCCTCGTTGCAGTCCCCGCTGTGAAGGTCGGCCAAGAAGTCGGCCGCCGGATAGAGAGCGGCTTCCAGCGCGTGAGCCAGCCGAACCGACAGGGTTCCCGCCGGATCACCGGGAAAGGCCCGGTTTAGGTTGACCCCGTCCTCCGGCACTACCCGCTTTGCTCCAGCATAAAAGCCGGTAGGATTGGCCAGAGGCAGAAAGATCACGTTCCCGGACAACTCCGCCGGGTCCAACTCTGCCGCCAGACGGCGCAGGGCTTGGACTCCCACATACTCGCAGCCGTGGACCCCTGCCGTGACCACTAATGTCTTGCCTAGGGCGGCGCCGCACAGGCAGACAGTATCTAAGGACTGCGCACCGGGTACTGGAAGGGGAACCCTCTCCTTCTGTCCCGGCATCAATTCTATTCCGCAGAAAATCATACCGCATCCTTCCTTTCTTCCATATCGAATACCACGATGGACTCCAACAGCCGCCTGGCGTATTCGTCCTTTGCCTCGCTGATGCGGCTTACCGGGAGATACTCCGTCACATGGCCCTGGTAGAGGAAGAGCACATCATCGCAAAGATAAGTGATGGAGGTCAGGTCGTGGGTGATGAACACATAGGTCAGTCCCAGTTTCTCTTTCAGTTCCCGTAGCAGATCCATGATCTGGACCTGGGTGTGGGCGTCCAGAGACGAGATGGCCTCGTCAAAGAGGATGACCTCCGGACTGCAGGCCACCGCCCGGGCGATGCACACCCGCTGGAGCTGGCCGCCGGAGAGCTCATGGGGAAATCGTCCGGCGAAGTCAGCGGGCAGGCCCACCAGCTCCAGCAGCCGGGCAATTTCCCGGGGCCGGTCTAACCGGCGCTTTTCCCGCCGTTCCCGGACAGTAAGACCCTCACCAATGACGTCCTTGACCCGAAACCGGGGATTGGCGGAGGTGGTGTAGTCTTGGAAAACTACGCTAAGTTTGTTCTGCAGGTTCCGACGCCCGGCACGGGAGCCGTAGACCGGGATGCCATCCAGAAGGGCCTCGCCGCTGTCCGGCCTGAGCAGGCCGCACAGCACCCGACCCATGGTGGACTTCCCGCTGCCCGACTCTCCCAAAATACCCAGGCAGGTCCCTTTTTTTACGGAGAGGGACACGTCGAACAGCACCTGCTGGCGGGTATGGCCGAATACCCTGTCCTGCCGTTCACTGCGAAAACTGACGCAGATATCCTTCAGTTCAAGCATAAGACTGCTCCTTTCCCGCCAGTACCTGCCGGTACCGGCGCATCACATCCGCCCGCTTTTCCACCAGCAGCCTGGTGTACGGGTCCTGCGCGTGGTGGAGGATATGCTGAAAATCCCCCTCGTCCACCACGCGGCCCTGGTTGAGCACCACGATTCGGTCCGCTACCCGGGAGATGGCGTTCAAATCGTGGGAGATAAATACCATGGCAGTCTGGTTTTCCTGCTTGACCCGCAAAAACTCATTCAGGATCTCATATTGAGTGATGGCGTCAATGGCGGTGGTAGGCTCGTCCGCAATCAGAAGGGATGGCTCCATAGCGATGGCAATTCCAATCATGATCCGCTGGAGCATCCCACCGGAGAGTTGGTGGGGATACTTCTCCAATACTTCCTCCGGACTACGGATGCGCATTTTTTCCAGCAGTTCCAAGGAGCGGCAGCGAATCTCATCTCCGTCCCAGTTGTTGTGGGCGGCAAAGGTCTCAGCGATCTGGGCACCGATACGGTAGAGGGGGTCGAAGCAGGTCATTGGATTTTGTAGCACGACGCCCACCTTACCGCCCCGTAGGCGGCGCAGTTCCTCCCCAGTTTTCTCCAGCAGAGGCTCTCCTTGAAACATTGCCGCGCCGGACACGGAAAAGCCCTTGTCCAGCAGGCCCATAGCCGCCTTCATGGACATGGATTTCCCGCTGCCCGACTCTCCCAGAATACCCAGACACTCGCCCGGCTCTACCGCAAAAGAGACGCCCTTTACCAACTCTTTGGCGTGTCTGTGCTGCCGGAGGGTCACATGCAGATCCTTCAATTCAAAAACCGGGGTCATCGATCCACCTCCTTGGGGTCCAGCACATCCCGGAGGGCGTCGCCCATCAGATTAAAGCAGCACACCAAGGCTACGATGGCGATACCTGGGGCGATCATCTGGGTGGGGTTGCTGGTCAAAACTTCCTTGGCCTCGTTGAGCATGGCTCCCCACTCCGGCGTGGGGGCCTGGACACCCAATCCCAGGAAGGACAGGGTGGAAATATTGATGATGGCCCAGCCCACATCCAGGGAGGCAAGCACTGCCAGATCGGAGGTAATAGAGGGCAGCAGATGACGGAACAGGATAAACCGCTCCGGCATCCCCACGCAGCGGGAGAATTGGATGAAGTTGCGCTCCCGGTACTGCATGACGCCGGTGCGGATCATACGGGCGTACCAGGCCCATTTGATAAATACGTTGGCGATGATGACGTTCTGCACATTGATGCCCAGCAGGCCAACCACGGCAAACACCATGATCTGGCTGGGAAAGGAGAGCATCACATCCACTACACGCATGATGACCTCCTCCACCACGCCCCGGAAATAGCCGGCCATGATGCCCAGTACCGCCCCCAGGGCGATAGTCCCCAGCATGGTCAGCAACGCCAGGCCAAGCGTGGGCCGGATGCCGTAGATCAGCCGGGAGAGGACGCACCTGCCCAGATGGTCGGTACCCAGGGGGTACTCCATGCTGTAAGGCGCGAATTTGTTGAGGATATCAGTAGCATAAGGGTCGTGGGGGGCCAGAACGGGGGCGAGTATGCCGATCAGCCCGATCAGCAGGACTACAGCCACGGTGATGACCGCAGCGCGGTTGTGTAAAAAGCGTTTACCCAAAATTCAGCCCTCCCTTCTCAGCCGGGGGTCGGATACGGTCTGCAGGATGTCAAATACCAGATTGAATACCACAAACAGCACGCCAATAAACAGCACATAGGTCTGGATCACCGGCAGATCCCGGTTGAAGATCGAACTGATGCACAGGGTCCCCAGCCCCGGCCAGGAGAACACATTCTCCACTACAATAGTGCCGGCAATCATCTGGGGGATGCTCATACCCATGGCCATGATGCAGGTGTGCATGGAATTTTTGAGCACATGTTTCACCCAGATGGAGCGCTGGGGCAGGCCGCGGACGTTGGCGTAGAGCACATAGTCCTGCTTCATATTCTCCAACATATTGTTGCGGATGAGCCGGATGTAGGTGGAAATGTAGCTCAGTGCCACAGTAAAGGCGGGGAGGATCAGGTGACGCAGCGTACCGCTGCCGTTGGTGGGCAGCAAGCCCAGCTTAACGCTGATCAGCCACATGAGCAGCAGACCCACCCAGTAGGCGGGCATGGCGGTGGTGACAAAGACCAGCCCCCGCATCAGTTTGTCGAACCACCGGTCCTTATACACGGCGCAGAGAAAGCCGATAGGAATGCTCAGCAACAGCACGATGACGAAAGAGGCTGCCGCCAGCTGTAAGGTGGCGGGCAGGCAGCGGGCCAGCTCTCCGGCCACCGTGCGGGCAGGGTTGACATAGCTGATGCCAAAGTCCCCCTGCAGGCAGCCGAGCACCCAGTCAAAATAGCGTACCAGGAAGGGCTTGTTCAGCCCAAGCATCTCCTCCATCTCGGCGATGGCCTCCTCAGTGATGACAGGCATTTGCTGCACCCGCAGAGCCACCTCCGCCGGGTTGGAGGGAATGATATTGATGAATACAAAACAAACAAAAGAAATGGCCAGCAACAGCGGGATCGCCATTAGCAGCCGACGGATCACATAGCGTTTCATGGATGCCCCTTTCTACTTCATATCACAGAACCAGCATGAGGGCCGCCTCCAAGGAAGCGGCCCTCGCTGACAGTTTACTCAAAGTACATGCTGGCGAAGTCCACGTCATACTGGTCGGTGCCGAAGTGGACCCCTTTCAGGTCGGAGGTATAAAGGGCCTTGTTGGTCTCGAAGGTCAGGGGGATGTAGACGGCGTCCTCGTGGAGCCGGGTGAGCACGAAGGTATACAGTTCCTGGCGTTCCGCCTCATCGGTGGAGGTGAGAATGTCGGTGATGGCCTGATCGATCTCCGCCTTGTCCTCCAGACCCTGCTGTGCGGCGTAGTCGCCGTACACCGGGGCACGCATGGCCGCCAGAGAAGACTGGGGATCATAGGGCATCCCCCAGCAGATGTTGAACACCATGTCAAAGTTGCCGGCCTTCATGTTGTCACGGTAGGACTGCTCCTCCTCGCCGTGGATGTTCAGAGAGATGCCCAGTTTCAGGTATTCGCTCTGTAGGTACTCGGAGATGGTCTTTTCGGTGACGCTGTCGCTGTTATAAAGAAGATCCAGAGCCAGTTTCTGACCATCCTTGGCCCGGATACCGTCACTCCCCATGGTCCAGCCCGCTTCGTCCAGCAGGCGGGCGGCCTCGTCCATGTCGTAGGCATAAGGTTCCAGGCCCACGTCACAGTAGGGTACAGTGGTGGAGTAGAGGGTGTCGGCCGCCGGCTCCAAGCCATAGAAGATACCTTCGGAGATGGCCTGCCGGTTGGTAGCGTGCTGGAGAGCCTGCCGCACTGCCTTGTCCCCCAGAATGTCATGGGTGGTATTGAGGACGATATGGCGGGTGGAGGTGGGGTCAGACAGGCCGACTGTGAACTTGTCACTGTCCACATACTGGCTGATGGCATCGGCGTCCAGCATATTCTTGCCGAAGATCAGATCGATCTCTCCGTTCTCCAGCGCCATGATACGGGTCTGGTTATCAGGGATAACTTTGACAGTGATCTTCTGGATGGTGGGTTTCTCTCCCCAATAGTTTTCGTTGCGCTCAAAGACCGCGTACTCGTCGGTGACAAAATCCGTGAGTACATAGGGACCGGTGCCGATATAGCCGTTGACTCCGTCCTTGGTGCTGCCGTCGATCATGCAGTTGGGTGAAATCATGGCGAAGGGACGGATGCAGGCCAACTCGGTGAGCATAGGATAGTATGGCTCGCTCATCTCAATAACAAAGGTATCATCGTCCGGGGCGGACACGCTCACCAGCAGGTTCATCATCTCCAGCCAGGTGTGGCGCTCCCGGTTCTCCAAGATCGCGTTGAAGTTGGCCAGAATTGCGTTGGCGTCGCAGGGCGTACCATCGGAGAAGTTCACTCCATCTCGGATGTTGAAGGTGTAGATCCGGCCGTCCTCGCTGATCATCCAATCCTCGGCCAAGCAGCCCACATAGCCCTCACTGGTGTTGCTCACCAGCGTATCATAGAGGATGCTTTGAGCATACATCTCTCCCGCATACAGATGCGGATTCAGATCCCGGATATCCCGGTAGTTCACAAAGACCAGTTCGTCCCTGGCAATATTCTCACCATCTGCGGAAGCGCCGTTAGCGCCAGACTGGTCATCTGCCCCTTGGCCACATCCAGCCAGGGCCGTTAGCATCAAAGCACCACAGAGCAGCGCAGTTAACAATTTTCTTTTCATAAATACCTCCAGTTTTAAAGTTACGGGGTTCCGCCGCGCTTTATCAGTATACAGCGGTTAGCCATGACTTACCAGAGGCGAAATTTTTATGGAAAGCTATAACTGGAGTTCATACCCCTGCAGCATCTCACCAAAGCGGTCCGTCAGCCAGCGCGCCTGGGGTGAGAGCGGGCGCTCAGGTGTCCGAACATAGCCGATCTGGAGAAAGGGCTCGCAGCCATTGATGGCCAGGGGCTTGATGTCGTACTGCTCGTAAGGCCGGTACATAAAGTTCAGGCCGAGGCTGCACACATCCGTATGGAGCAGAAAATTGGTGACCAGATGGTCGCTGTTGCTGTACACAACATGCTTCATGACGCCGGGATCGATCACGCCCATGCTCACCGTTTCCAGATGATGCTCCATTGAGAAGAAGTCACGCACACCCCGGATGAATTTCAGGCAGGGCAGATCGGAAAAGTCCACGCTGTCCGCGTGGTAGAGCGGATGGTTGGGGCCCACATAGACGCAAATGCTCTTTTCGCTCTGGGGAATAAATTCCAATTTCTTATGGGAGAGAATATGCTGGAACGTGCCAGTCTGTTTTTTTGCCACATAGACAATGCCAACCTCGGAGATCCCTTGGTGGACATGGTCGGTGATCTCCTCGACCGTACCCTCATGGTGCTCAATATGGATGGCGGGTCCCCATGTCTGATAGAAATCCACCAACAGGCGGGCCGCCATATTGCTGGGATACGTGGACAGGCTCAAATTATCCTGCTCGTCTGGGATAGCCAGAGAGGAGATTGTGGCGGCCGTCTTCAGGATCATCTGTGCATGCTCCAGCACAGTCTTCCCGTAGGTGGTGGGCTGTACTCCTTTTGCGTTTCGGATCAGGAGGGGCCGCCCTAATTCGTGTTCCAAGGCTCGGATCGATTTGCTGATATTCGGCTGGGTCATATACATGCAGGCTGCCGCCTGTGAAAAACTGCCCCGCTCACAGGCAGTCACAAAAATCTCCAGTTGTTTCATGTCCATAATGCTATCCTCCAATCCAAGAGTTCGTTGTCGCTAACCGTAGTATACTATGGTTTCTGAGTTCTGGCAAGCATGGCTATAGAAACCTTCCGGAAGTTGTTATAGAAACCTTCCAGAAGTTGTCAAGGCTCGACGGCGAGACAATTCACCCCGGCGGCCCGCCATCCCCCGGCGGCTGTTCGGCGTCATCTCACGGCGGCTCCAACAATGCGGTTTTCTTTTATCGCCAGCTTTATCGGAAGAAGCTATAAGAGGCAATTTCAATTTGTATTTCGACTACCCTTCTTTTTTACCTAAACAGTTCTTTTATAATTCCTGTGTCTGGATGAATCAACACTATTGACAAGTTTCTTTTTTCAACGAATCTTATTGTTGTTTCCATCCCATTGTAATGTGTCGGATCATCATAAACAGCCACAACATAGTCGGCCCGCCGCATCATATATTCTGTGCGCTTTTTATACCCTTCGCTTCCGGGGTGTTCTGTACCCATCATAACCTCGGTACAGCCCTCACGGAGTTTTCGCTGCCGTGCCTGGCTCTTGGGATCCCATCGAACATCATGGCCGGGGAAGGGGCAGACCATTATAACTTGTAGTTCCTGATATTCCGTCTGGCGCTGCATATCCAACAGGATTTCGCCTGCCCACATATTTACTCCCAGAGCGCCCCCAACGAAAAAGCAACGCACACCTCGCTGGTACAGTGACACAAATACGTCGTGCATTCGCTTTTTTATGCGCTTGCACGAGGTCATATATTCATTTGTATTTGAATTTGAATTTGAATCGGGTAGGGTGTTGACCAATTACAGCACACGAATATCCTTTCACTTGCTTTTCCTCCAAATTTTTTCGTTTTATGATTATTATATATGCTATGGTTGTCTAAACTCAATCATGGTCGCTTAATTTTTCGTGCTATAGTGGATAAAATGTAACTATGGCATGGAGGATTGCGAATGAATGAGCTTTTGAAAGAAATGGGCCAGCGGATTCTGAAACGAAGAAAACAATTAAATATGACACAGGAGACTTTGGCGAATTTAACGCATCTCACATCGCAAACCATCTCGTATGCGGAAATGAGGCAAAAAGCGATGCGACCAGAAACCATGCTGAAGATCTGTGAAGCACTTGGTATCAGCGCAGACTATTTGCTGCGTGGTAAAATTCTTGAAGCAGACACTTCATTGCTCCAGCAGAAGATTTCCACATTGGCACCCAGCCAATACCGCCACCTGGAGCAGATTATCGACAGCTTCATTGCTGCCATACAGGAAAAGTAAGAGGTATGAGAGTCGACACAGCTTCGCTCCCATACCTCTTTTTTAGTTGTTTCTACGGAAAGCTGCCATAGTGCTGGCAATCAGATTGCGGGTCATATCATCAACTTCGGAAGCCCCAGCCGTTGTCAAACTTTCTGATGGCTCTGCCGCCTGTTTCTGCGACGGCGGGGCTATTTTATTTTCCTTTGGAGGAGAGGATTCCCCGGTCGAAACTGCCTTATCTGGAGCCTGCTCTTCCTGACACATAATTTCCCGTACTATCTCTTCAATGGCCGCACGGTCAATGACTGACGCTTTTAATGGCTGAGGGTCATCAAAAAAATGAGCGTTATAGTATATAAGCGCATTTGCAATATATTGAGCTTTACTGTGGGGCGGCTGTATCTCAAGCAGTTCAACGGCGGTCCGCTGCACTGGATCACCGATATTGAATCGAAGGGAGAAGCGCCCCCTTTCTTTTTTTGGCGCCATAATTGTCACCTGCCCGCTGTTTCAAGCCGGTACAGGTATTCAAATCCGGCCGCATTGGCGTTAATGCGCGTGACAAACAGAGGCGTCCCCACCTTGCCAGACTCCTCGTTCTGCCGACGCAGCAGAATGGCACCGCCGCCTACAAACACCACTTTGCAATAGCGCAAATCCAGCATCCGCTCTCGTAGAGTGCTGAACAGGTCGTTGACAAACTCCTGCTCCAGTCGCTCCACGAGCTGTACGGCCTCGGCCGGGTACTGTGTCCGTCTGCCCATGAGGATGGCATCCACACCGTCCTCATCCAACAGCAAATCCAACTCCGCATTTCCTCTGGACCTTTCGGTTTTTTCCAAAAAGGAATCGGCGCCTGTCTTTTTCACAAGGAAAGGGATAGGCACCGATTAGTGGGGTTCATATTTCATTTTTGTTATGTATAAAAGTTCGACAACAAGACGGACTTTAGTAGGGCAGTATCCGATTGTTATTTCTTTTGAAAAGAACTCATTTATCCGACCAGTTTTCCAGCATAGCCCATTTCACAATAATAACCTTCAAAATCCCGAGGACAGATTCGATTGCTTTTATATAAAAAGGGACATCATCATTGTCGGCAAGATATCTTTTCTGCTGGACTTATTGTTTTATACCGGGCAGAAGGCCGGAGACTCCCGCAGGTCCCCCGCCTTCTGCCTTCCTATCATCTGACGGCATTCAACTGCCACTGTGCGCTCTCGCTCTGAAGTTCCACCATGCGGCGGTAGAGACCGCCCCGCCCCATCAGCTCCGCCGGCGTGCCCTCCTCTGCCACGCGGCCGTTTTCCAACACGACGATGTGATCGGCGCCCGCCACGGTGCGCATCCGGTAAGCGATGACCAGCACGGTCTTGCTCCGGAGCAGGCGGGAGAGGGCCTCCTGGACCTTTGTTTCGTTCTCCACATCCAGGGAAGCGGTGGCCTCGTCCAGCAGGACGATGGGCGCGTTCTTCAAAAGCGCCCGGGCGATGGAGATGCGCTGCCGTTCCCCGCCGGACAGCCTGGAGCCATTTTCCCCAATGGGCGTATCGTAGCCCTTGGGCAGCCGCCGCACGAACTCGTCGCAGTTGGCGGCCTCCGCCGCGGCCCGGACCTCTTCATCAGTGGCGCCACGCCTGCCCAAACGGATGTTCTCCATCACCGTGTCGTCGAAGAGCACCACATCCTGGAACACCATGGAGTAGTCGGTGAGCAGCACCTCCGGGTCCACGGTGGAGATGTCCACGCCGCCCACCTGGATCGTTCCCTCCGAGATCTCCCACAGACGGGCAGCCAGCCGGGCGCAGGTGCTTTTGCCGGAGCCGGAGGATCCCACCAGGGCGGTCACCTCTCCCTCCTTCGCGGTGAAGCTGACGCCGTCCAGCACCTTCTTTTTGTCATAGGCGAAGCCCACATGTTCAAACACAATGTCGTGGCCCTGGGGCTGGAAGGTATCCGCCCCCCTGGCGGCCGGGGTATCATAGATCTCGTTGATGCGGTCGGCAGACACCTGGGAGACGAACATCTCCGCGATGAGTGCCAGGCTCTGGTCGAAGGGCGCGTACACCCGGGTGATGACCAGCAGGAACAGGAACAGCAGCATGAAGTCGATCTGGCCGGAGAGGATCAGGTCCGCGCCCACCAGGATGGTGGTGGCCACCCCGAGCCGCATGATGACGCTGGCGGCGTTGACAAAGATGCCTGTGCCCAGTTCTCCCCGGATGGTGACCGTTTCGTGTTCGTCGATCTTTTGATTCAGCCCCTCCAGATACCGCGCTTCCTGATTGGCGGCCCGGATCTCCCGGACATTTCGCAGGCCCTGGTCTGTCAGGGCATATTTCCGCTGAAAGTTCTTGCTGAACATTTATACCGCCTCCTTCTCGCTGCCGATCTTCCACTGGACCGCCTGGTTGTAGTCCGCCCACATTTTGGCGTACAGCCCGCCGGCAGCCGCCAGCTCCTTGTGGGTCCCCGCTTCCACAATACGGCCCTCATCCAGCACCAGGATCTTGTCCGCGCTCACCACCGTGGACAGCCGGTGGGCAATCATGATGACGGTGCGGCCCTGGGTCAGTTTGGTAAACGCCTTCTGGATCAGCGCCTCGTTCTCCGGGTCAGCGAAGGCGGTTGCCTCATCCAGCACCACGATGGGGGTGTCCTTCAAAATGGCCCGGGCCAGCGCGATGCGCTGCTGCTCACCGCCGGAGAGATAGGTGCCCTCGGTGCCGATCAAGGTGTCCATGCCCTGGGGGAGTTTTTCCAGGATGTCTCCGCACTGGGCCGCCATCAGGGCGGCGCGCACCTCATCCCGGCTGGCGTCCGGCTTCGCGGCCCGGACATTCTCCATGATGGAGGTCTTGAACAGGCGGCTGTTCTGGAACACAAACGCGATCTGATCCATGAGCACATGAGGATCCACCTCCCGCACATCCACGCCGCCCACCCGGACAGCGCCGGAGGATACATCCCAGAACCGGGGGATCAGGCTGGCCGCCGTGGTCTTGCCTCCGCCGGAGGGTCCCACCAGGGCCACCGTCTGCCCCGGCTCCGCCGTGAAGGACACATGGGAGAGGGCGGGGCGTTCCGCTCCGTCATAGGTGAAGCTCACATCCGCGAACTCCACACGGCCGTCCCGGGGCGTCTTGGGGTGCTCCGGAATGGTCAGCGCCGGCGCGTCCATGACCGTACTGATGCGCCCCAGGGCGGTGGAGGCCAGCATCATACCGGAGGCCGCGAACATGACCCGGGCCAGAGCGGTGGAGATGATGGCGGAGAACACCGCGTAAAAGGCAAAGTCCGTGACAAACCCGGCGAAGCTCCCGGCGGCCAGGGCGCCGGGGGCCAGGAACAGCGCCGCCGGGACCAGGAACACAAAGGCTCCCTCGGTAAAGGTCAGGTTGATGGACTGGGGCACCCGGCATACATCCGCCTGATAGTGCTCCGCCTTGGCGCTGTACTCCTCGATGGCCTGCTGGAACGCCTTGAAGGACCACACCGTCTGCTGGAAGATCTTCACCACCGGGATGCCCCGGACATACTCGGTGCCCGCCTTGGTCATCCGATCCTGGGCGGCCTGGTATTCGGCCATAAGCTGTGCGTTTTTGCCGCCCATCATGGCAAACATGGAGAGGATGGAGACGACTGCCGCCAGCAGGCAGGCGCAGCCCATCCGCCAGTCAAAGACAAACATCAGGGCCAGCATGGCCACAAACAGGGTAATGGTGCCCACGATGTCTGCCAGGTTATGGGCCAGCAGCGTCTCGGTATCCGCCGCAGCGGCATCCAGCCGTCCCCGGATGAGACCGGAGGCGTTGGCGTCGAACCAGCCCAGCGGGGCCTCCATCACATGGGCCACGCCCCGCTTGCGGATGTTGGCCGCCGTGCGAAACGCCGCCAGATGGGTACACATCAGGCCGGCAAAATACAGCGCGATCCCGCCCACCTCGGTCGCAAACGCCATCCAGCCGTACCGGGTGACGCTCTGGGCCGCCGTCCAGTCCGGGGCAACCTCGATCAGATCCCGGGCCGCCAGCCAGATACAGATGTAGGGCGCCATGCTCAGCAGCATGGCCGCCGCCGACAGGGCCAGCCCCAGAAAGGTCAGCCCTCTGTGGCTGCCCGCATAGTCCAGCAGGGCGGCCACATCGCTCTTTTTCTTCTGCTTCATAAAGAAAAGCCTCCTTTTAAGTTAGTAATAACTAACCAATATTCAAAAAAGACAGGGGTTATCCCCCCATCAATTTCAGCCATCCGCCAGTGTAGAAGCTGCGGAACTGTTCCACATCCCGCAGGGCCTGCTCCTGCGGCATATCATGGACCACGATCTCGAACAGCCCATTGAACATACCGCTTGCGATGATGTGGCACAGGGACCGGCTCAGCTCCGGGATGCTCCGGCCCAGGCGGCGGAGCACCTCCAGATACCGGAGGGTATATTCCACCTCAACCTCCACCATATTGTGGACAAAGTTCTCGTAGCCGGTCCCCTCCGCGCGGGTGAGGAGCAGCTTCACCGGCTCCCGGTGCCGGCACACATAATCCACCATCCAATCCACATAGGTTCTGGAGTCCTCTCCCATGTGAGATGGCTGCTCCTTCTCCGGAAGTTTGGCGAAGGAGGTCTGCGCTTCCATAAACTTTTCCATCAGGATGGCGGCGTGGGGCTCTACAATGGCGGCAAACAGCGCCTCTTTGTTGGGGAAATACCCGTAGAACGCACCGGTGGTCACCCCGGCGTTCTTCACGATCTGCCGCAGGGAGGCCCCAAGAAAGCCCTTGTCCAGAAATTCCGTCAGAGCGGCCTCCTGGATATTCTCCAGGGTGGCGGTAGATTTTTCTTCCATGGCGTGGCCCTCCTTATAGCAGTGTTACATAACAATGTTATAGTACGACCAGTGAATCAATTTGTCAAGAGCCGGAGAAAAATTTCCTGCGGCGCACAACGAAGGATGCCCCGGCGTATAACTGCACACCGGGGCATTCGAGTATAAAATCATCGCTTACGGTTTACGCCGGAAAAGATACGCCGTGCCGAACAGGCCCATGAGGACGCCCCCAAAAATCTGAAGGCCGGTTACTGCGCTCTGCATAAGCCGCAGATAGCTTTCCGTATCCATCCCGCCGCATGCAGATAAATACCATCCGATATAGAGGTGTCCCAAGGGCACCGCCAGCAGCAGCAACAGAGCACCGGCCACAGCACCGATCAGATACAAGGTGTTCTTCTTCATAATTCCGTTCCTCCGTTCAGTCAATGTTCGAAACAAATCCATGTGAGATCTTCTGAACTTTACAGATCCTTCCGTGCTTCTGTCTCTTGCCCGGCCATTGGCAGGGCAGTCATACTGTGGAGGCTTACGCCAAGAGTAGACAGGTTGTGGAGCATGGCGGAGGTGGTTGGAGGCAGAATGCCCGTCACGCCAAGACCGATGAGCGCCCCGTTGAACCCGATGACAAAGCGGTAGTTATTCCGGATGCGGCGCATCAGGGCCATGGCCAGCTGCCGCAGGCGCACCAGTTCCCACAGGCTGTCGGCGGCAATGGTGATGTCGGCGATCTCCCTGGCGATGGCCGCCCCGTCGCTGATGGCGATGCCGGCATCCGCCTCGGAGAGGGCCGGAGAGTCGTTGATGCCGTCTCCCACCATAAGGACAGTATGCCCTTCCTTCCGCAAAGCGGCCACATACTCCGCCTTGTCCGCCGGCAGCACCCCGGCCCGAAAGGCATCCACCCCGAGCTGTTCCGCGATGGCAGCGGCGGTGCGGGGGCTGTCCCCGGTGAGCATGACGGCATTCCGCACCCCCAGGACCCGCAGGGCGGAGAGCACCTCCCGCGCCTCCTCCCGCAGAGGATCGGAGATGCAGATCACGGCGGAGAGCACCCCGTTGATGGCAAGATAGAGCTGGGAATACTCCGGGGGCAGCGCGTCGAACTTGGCCCGCTCCTCCTCCGGGATCACGCACTTCTCATCCTCGAAGATGAAGTGGGCGCTGCCGATGCGCACCTGCTCCCCATCCACTGAACTGGCAATGCCGTGGGCCACCAGGTACTCCACCTTGGCGTGGCGCTCCTCGTGGTGCAAGCCCCGGCGTTTGGCCTCCTCCACTACGGCGTTGGCCATGGAGTGGGGGAAGTGCTCCTCCAAACAGGCGGCCAGACGGAGCATTTCATTCTCTATCTTTCCGTTGAAGGTAAAAATCTTTGCCACCCGGGGGCAGGCGTGGGTGAGGGTTCCGGTCTTGTCAAAGACGATGGTATCCGCTTTCGCCACCGCCTCCAGGAATTTTCCACCCTTGACGGTGATGTGCTCCCGTCCCGCTTCCCGCATGGCGGAGAGCACCGCCAATGGCATGGCCAGCTTTAGGGCGCAGGAGAAGTCCACCATAAGTACCGACAAGGCCCGGGGCACGTTCCGGGTGAGGGCAAGGCTCACCAGGCTGCCGGCAAAGGTATAGGGCACCAGTTTGTCCGCCAAGTTGGACGCTTTGGCTTCGGCGGCAGACTTCATCTGCTCAGACCGCTGGATCATCTCCACAATCTGGTCATAGCGGCTCTGGCCGGTGGCCTGCTTCACCTCCAGGACACACTCTCCCTCCTCCACTACGGTGCCGGCGTACACCGCGCCGCCGCGCCGCTTGGCCACGGGGACGGACTCGCCGGTGAGGGACGCCTGGTTGACGGTGATCTCCCCCTCCTCCACCACGCCGTCCAGGGGGATGACGCTTCCGGCTCGAACCACGACCCAGTCGCCGGGTCTGATCTGGCCGATGGAGGTGAGCACTTCACCAGCCTCGGTTTTCAGCCACACCCGATCCACATGGAGAGACAGGCTCTCTGCCAGGTCGGCTACGGATTTCTTCCGAGTCCAATCCTCCAGCAGTTCACCGATCTCCAACAAAAACATGACAGTGCCGGCAGTACCGAAGTCCCTGCGGCAGACGGAGATCCCGATGGACAACGCATCCAGCATCTCCACCTTGATCTGACGATGTCCCAGGCAGCGCAGACCTCTGTGCAGAAAGGGGATCATGTGCCAGACAATCCGGGCGATCCGCAGCGGGGCGGGCAAAAACAGGGTAGTGGCTGCTTTCACCGCCACCTTGCCCACCAGTTTCTCCTGGAACTCTCGGTTCAGAGTCCGGGTGCTGTGGCCGGGCAGGGTGACGGATGACTCCGCCCCGGCCCAAGTGAACGCACCGAGGGCGGAGAGGACGGCTTCCCGGTCTCCCGTATAGGTTACAATGACGCAGCAGGTGCGCTCATGGACCACGGCCTCCCGGGTCCAGGGCTGTCCCTTCAGCCAGGTTTCCAGCAGATCCGCCTGGCGAATGGATATATTTTTTTGGCGGAGCCGCAGACGCATCCGCCCCCGGCTCTCATGTACGATGGTTGCTTGCATACTAAATCTCTCCTCATGGAAAAAAGGGAGCCGTTTTCCGGCTCCCTTCCGCAATTTTCAGGCTTCCTGATCCTCCACCTGGGTCTCAGCTTCCTTGGCGGCTCGGGTCTCGTTGATGTCCTTTGCAGAGGCCAGGATGTCGGCGGCGTTCTCCTGCACACAGGTCACAGTTTCCATCACGCTATCCTTCATCCGCAGGCCGGCGGCGGTAATGTGAGTATAAGCTTTCTTGGCGTCTTTGCTGGTGAGCAGCTTCACGCCGGCGGAGCCGAACAGAGTGCCGCCCACGAAGCAGGCCAGTCTGACATAGTGTTTCATCATGGAAATCTTTCCTTTCTGCTTTATTTGTGTTTGTAGCCCGTAATCATCACCATGACCATGCAAATCACGGCACCCCAGGCCCAGAAGCGATGTTGTTTCATTGAAATCTCCTCCTGTCCGGAAACAAGCTTTTTATGTATCTGAGTATTATAAAGGATAAACAATGCTGTGTCTCACCGAATCAGACGATGTTATGCCGGTTCAGACATTTTTCGATACATGGTTGGAGACATGCCATACTGCCGCCGAAAAGCGGCGGAGAACTGGCTGGCGCTGCTGTATCCCACTGACTGGGCTACCCCCAGCACGCTAAGAGAGGAGTCCCGCAGCAACTCCGCCGCACGCTCCATCCTCCGCTGCTGCAGCCAGGTGTGGACCGGCAGTCCGTACAGGCGACGGAACCCCTCCTTGAATGTAGTTGCAGAGAGGCAGGCACGGCGGCTCAAAGTTGATATGGAGAGGGGTTCGTCCAGATTATCCTCCATATATCGGCGGGTTTCTGCCAAGGTCCGGATCATCTCCTGATCCAGCACCGGGGCCATTTCCGCCGCTGGTTTCCCCTGGGCAGAGAGCAGATACAACAGTTCCACCGACTTCCACACGCACCAGCGTGCCCGCTCGCTCTGGGGCAAACGATCCAGGTCAGCGAAGGCCGCCTGGCTCCAGCGAGAGGGCCCCTCCACAGCGCAGCCGCCCCGGCTGACCATCCACCGCCGTACTTGATCCGTGTTCAAAGTCAAACCGCCCAGCAGGTCACAAATGGCTTTTAGACTCGCCCGGGCACCCCGAGCGTCCACCGCCACCAGCACACCCTTTAAGCCGGTCTCCACTCTGGTATCGGTCAGATCAGAGATGTCGGTGAGGAGAAGCACCTGCCGGGTACCTAACCTCAGAGCCGAACCATCCCGCCGGGTCAGAGTCACCATCCCGGCCAGGCAGAACAATACCTCAAAGTGCAGAGGTTCCAACCGGAGGGGCAGAGGGAATGACCTCTCGCACAGGGAGAACAGGCAGGCTCGCGCACCAGGCATCACTTGTGTCCATTCCCCCTGTTTTGACAAAAATTCTGCCAGCATCCTCTTGCCTCCTCTCGATTGATCTGTATCTCAGATACTTATCGGCCAAACAGCCCTTTTTTCTCCCAAGGTTCCTGCCGGATTTCTCCCGCTTCATAGCCGGTGGCGGAGATGGCCGCGCACAGGGCGTCCTCGTCCAGCTCCGTCTCCGAGAGCACCACGGTCTCCCGCTTGCTTCGGGACGAGGTGACCTTTTTCACCGGAAAGGCCTTCCTTACCGCGTCGTTCACATGGCTCTCGCACATGGCCTGGCCGTAGCCGTATGCCGCGCCCCAATAGTCGATACCGGTGACCTGCGCTTCCGGCCAGGTGAGGGCCGCCCGGATGGACAGGGCGCCGGAGCCGCAGCCCACGTCCAGCAGCGTCCCCCTGCCGTCAAAGCCCAGATGGGCAAGCAGGCACTGGTGGGTCCGCTCCATCATCCCGCCGCCGAAGGCGTATTGTTTTCGTATCCAGCCGCACCAACAGAGCAGGGCCAGAAATGCTGCGGCAACCACCGAAAAAACCGCTCCCAGCCATGGCAGCCGGAACACCACAAAGGACAGCATCGCCAGCACCACTGACAGGACCAGCAGTCCGCCCACCATGTAAAAGACCGGGTTGGACATCCAACTTCCATAGTCCTCGCCGTGAGCACCAAGGTGGATCTCCTCTTGTCGGGATTTTTCATGTTTCATCCGCCCGTCTCCTCGTATCATAATTTTTGAAATAACAGTCCCAATCCCGCCTGAGCCGCCGCCAGCAGCGGGCACAGCAAGAGCGGCCACTGGAGCAGATGCTCCGGTAGCGCATAATCCTTCATCCATGCCTTGAACTCATAGCCGGGATGGCCCTCTGTGCCGGGGAGCACAAAACGGTTTTTCGCCTTTTTCTGGATTAGCCACACATCAAGAAAAAACAGATCGCCTATGTTGACCATCATCCACTGGATGTAGCCCGTTAACGCCAGGCGCCAAAAACCATGTGTCCCGCCCGCCACTGCGCTGAGGGCGCCGTAAAGCAACAGCGGGAGCAATTCCCCAAAGATGATCCACCGCCAATATCCGGCAGCTTCCCGCTTTGTAGGCGGCTCCTTGGCCGCCTTGATGATGGCGGGCGGATAGCAGGGAAACATCAGCCGGGGCTTACACAGCGCAGCCGCTGCGGCGAACAGGTTAAAATAGGCCGCCATAGCGAGCCCGTCCAAGATGCTGCGCGTCCAGTTCATAGAAATCCTCCCGCATTTTTCATAAGGGACCTCTCTGTGTTATGTATTGCCTAAATACCCCGCATCATCCCGAATCGCCAGCACACAGAGCCAGTGCCTTTTCGCATCCCGCTTCACGATAACCTTAGAAAAACCAGCCTCGGTGAGAAAGGTGACAAACTGGCTCCGGTTGAATATCTTCATCCCATCAATGACAGAAAGCCACCTGCTGTCTCGGGGATTTTCTCCGTCCACCTCATTGACGATCAGAAAGACGCCGCCCGGCCGCAAGGTGCGGTACACCTCCCGGAAACTCTCCGTGGGGCCGGGCCAAAAATATACCGTTTCAAAGGCAGTCGCCAGATCAAACACCCCATCCTCAAAGGGAAGGTGCGACACATCCCCTTGTATGACACGGCAACGGCCAACCTGCAGTTCTTCCTGATTGATATTTCTGGCCTTTTCCACGGATATTTCTGAATAGTCCAGGGCGGTGACAGTTGCGGCAGGGTATTTTCGCAGAAGGGCCCGGATGTTTCGGCCGCCGCCGCAGCCCAATTCCGCAATCCTGACGGGACCTGTTTCCGGTAAATAGCCCAGTCCCCAGTCCGCCAGGGCGGCATGGGCATAATTCATGCTGGCTACCATGCACTTGCCCAGAAAACCTTCCGGTTTTCGTGTGTTGCGAAGGAAAGATCGCAGAAGTTCCATAGGCACCCTCATCCCTTAAAATAGGTTATCGGCAACTAACTACCGAGCAGTATACACCTGTTTAACGCAAAAATCAAGCCCACCGACTTATATAGAAGCACTTTTATTGAGTCGAGCAATATATGTTCAAAGGCATCTGCACTCCCTCTTGACAAGGAGCCGGAAACCCCTTATAATTTTCTTGTGGTTAGTTATTGCTAACCTTAAGAAATATGAATGGAGGTTGAACCACCCATGTCCCTGATTCAGAAAGAAATTGCCGATTTCACCGTACAGTGCTACCAGAACAACGCTTTCCGTGCCGTCTCCAAGGGAGAAGTGCTGGGCAAGTGGAGCGTGTTCTTCTTCTATCCTGCCGATTTTACCTTCGTGTGCCCCACGGAATTGGAGGATCTGGCCAATCTCTATGAGAAATTCCAGGCCATCGGCTGCGAAATCTACTCTGTTTCCTGCGATACCCACTTCGTCCATAAGGCGTGGCATGACGCCTCCGAGCGCATCCAGAAGATCCAGTATCCCATGCTGGCCGACCCCACCCATTGTCTGGCCAAAGACTTTGAGGTCTATATCGAGGCGGACGGCGTAGCCGAGCGGGGCAGCTTCATCGTAAATCCAGATGGGAAAATTGTGGCCTATGAGGTCAACGCCGGCAATGTGGGCCGGAACGCCGATGAACTCCTGCGGAAGGTGCAGGCCTGCCAGTTTGTGGCGGAGCATGGAGACGAGGTGTGCCCGGCGAAGTGGCAGCCCGGCGCCGAGACCCTGAAGCCCAGCCTGGATTTAGTGGGGCAGCTGTAAGCCATGGAGCGGATGGAAAATTTCTACGATGTCGTGGTCATCGGAGGAGGGCCGGCGGGATTGACCGCCGCCCTCTATCTGGCCCGGGCCCGCTACCGGGTCGTGGTCGTGGAAAAGGATCACTTCGGCGGGCAGATTACCATTACCGCTGAAGTCGTCAATTTCCCCGGGGTGGAGCGAACCAGCGGCGCCGCGCTCACGGAAACCATGCGGAAACAGGCCGAGTCCTTCGGAGCAGAATTCCTCCTGGCGGAGGTCACCGAGCTGGATCTGATTGGTGATGTAAAGACTGTGCGCACTGGGCGGGGTGATTTGAAGTGCTTCGGCGTCCTGCTGGCCACCGGTGCCCATCCCCGTATAGTGGGTTTCCAGGGTGAAGCGCAGTTCCGGGGGCGGGGTGTTGCCTACTGCGCCACCTGCGATGGGGAGTTCTTCACCGGGAAGGATGTCTTTGTGGTGGGCGGCGGCTTCGCTGCGGCGGAGGAGAGCGTGTTCCTGACCAAGTACGCCCGCCATGTGACCATCCTCATCCGGGGAGACGACTTCTCCTGCGCCCAGGCAACAGCGGACGCAGCCAGAAACCACGAGAAGATCATGGTCCTCACCAACACAGAGGTGGAGGAGGTTTCCGGCGACACTGCGCTTCGTTATCTCCGGTACCGAAATACCCAAACCGATCAAGTGACCAAGCACCACGCGGCGGACGGAGAGACCTTCGGCGTGTTCGTCTTTGCCGGTTATGAGCCGGCCACAGAGCTGGTGCGTGGCTTGGCTGAATTGAATGACCAGGGCTATATCCTCACAGACCGGAGCCAAAAGACGACTGTGGACGGCCTGTACGCTGCGGGCGATGTATGTGTCAAGCCTCTGCGCCAGGTCGTTACCGCCGTGGGAGACGGCGCCCTTGCCGCCACGGAGCTGGAACGCCTGTGCGCTGCCATGCAGAAAAAGACCGGCATTTATCCCAAGGCCCCAGTGAGCCGTGCAGAAGAAACGACGGCATCCGCCGAAACAAACAGCACGCTTTTTACGGGGGATATGCTGGCCCAGCTCCATACGGTGTTTGCCCGGATGGCCTCACCTCTGGTCCTGCGGCTGTATCTGGACGAAACGCCTCTTTCGGTCGAACTGAAGCAGTATATGGAGGATCTGGCGGCACAGAGCAGCAAACTCACAACGGAGACAGGAGAGGTCGGAGAGATGGAACACCTGCCCTGCGTCCGGGTTTTCCGGCCAGATGGGAGCTGGACGGGGCTCGCTTTCTACGGAGTCCCCGGCGGCCATGAGTTCACCTCCTTCGTCCTGGGCCTCTACAACGCCGCCGGGCCGGGGCAAGCTCTGGACGAAGATACAAGAGCAGCGATCCAGTCAATCCAGAAACCTATCAAATTAGAGATCCTGGTCTCCCTCTCCTGTACCATGTGCCCAGAGCTGGTAACGGCGGCCCAGCGGATCGCCGCAGAAAATCCGCACATCACCGCCCAAGTCTATGACCTGAATCACTTCCCGGACCTTCGGGAAAAGTATCAGGTCATGAGTGTCCCCTGCTTGATTGTTAATGATGGAGAACAGGTATCGTTTGGAAAAAAAAATATCAGACAGCTACTGGAGATATTTCAGCGTTAAGTCACTGAGCTACACAGGACATCTTCCTGCACAATTGTGGTTCCACACACCAAAACTCTTACAAACATATTCTTTAATTTCATCATTTACTTTGTTTCTTAACTGACTCCTGTTAGAATTAAAGTCTGCGAAATACGGGTAAAATGAAAGGGTGCGGAGAAAGACCTATATGGTCAATCTCCGCACTCTTTTATGCTTTTCAAAAATATTCCCCAATCCATTCACTGTGTCCGCCAGCTGCGGATGTGCGTTCACAGCTATGCACTATGACTATGAACTTCACTTCCCAGCCGTGGGGATTGCGAACATTCCTCTTTGTCAGCCGCAGGCAGCTTACCCGATTCGGGTGTTGAGCGCCTCATCAAGATAGATGCGCCGCCCATTGCTCACACGGACAAAAGCCCGCCCGCCTGGAGTATGTTGGATTTTATAGCTTTTTGCAATTTGTTCCCGCTGTATGCCGGCATACAGCACCATAAGGCGGTCACTGTCGTTCGGGTCGCTCCAAAGCTCATCCCCTGTGATGCCGAGCGAATAGTAGTATACATTTCCCATTTCAAATCCTCAAATACAGATGATTTTTAAAGTTCACTACTTGATACAGACAGCGGCTTACAGGAGGAAGCCGCTATGCAAAATATTTTCTTAAATATATCTACATTCGGTAAACCGTTAAAAAAAGCCATCCGCCTACACTAGAAAAGTCTGACCCTCAATGTGGTTTTTTACAATACATAGAAAGAACTATTGAAGCAGTCAACCAGATTGTACACCATTACAGCGGTTTTATTGCCAGCCGTTCCATGCGTCCCATGAAAGACGAATATGGGAATACCCACATGGTTGTAGATGAAACCATACGCCGCCGGATGGAAACACGTCTGATTGCAAAGATTTTATCTTTTGAAATCAGGGAACCAAACTAAAAATAACGCTCGCCTGTGGAAGCGTGGACAAACCCATGCTTCCCAGACAGAGCTTGCCAGTCTATTAAAGTGCATTATCACCAGTGCATTTTAACTGGCTGCTAAAGCCGGATTGTTCCTTGAAAAAGAAAGCGTCTAATCAACGCAGCATAAAGCAGACGAATACGTTTCGATAGAAAGAGAACCGTTGGGCTGGCACGCCGTAACCCACCAAAGGAGGGATGAAACCGGATAGCGATTCCTGCCAGCGTTCCATAAGCAGCTTACCGCAGAGCTGTCGCCATGACCTTTCTATCGTAATAATGATACTTCCGTACAGCCTTAGTCCGTGTGATGATGTAGCACCGCTGGCAAAGGGTACGGCTGGATGAGAACCATGCAGGGGTGAGATTCCCATGAGCTTTAGCGAAAGGGCTATAATTCAGGAAGATAGAAAAAGGAAGCGTCACAAACGACAAAATGAAGGGAGGTTGAAGTCGTGACGAAGAAAGAACCTATCAAGATTACTGCCCTGTATGAAAGACTGTCCAGAGATGATGAACAGGTTGGCGAATCTAACAGCATACAGAATCAAGACGGAATTTGTCAAGGGGTTTCTCTGCAAAGGTTACAAATTGTTCAATCAGATATTCAAAAATGATTAGGGCAGTTTTCCTCGTAAAACTGCCCTAATTATTTTTTGAAGTTTATATTATAGAGTTTTTCATCGACTTCACATATTCTCCCACATACTTCGGTGCGTCCTTGCCGTGTTTGTCAAGTAGCTTGATAATTGCCGAACCAACGATGGCACCGTCAGAAATCTCCGCCATTTTCTTTGCCTGCTCAGGTGTTGAAATGCCGAACCCGATCGCACAAGGCACATCGGTATTTTCTCTAACCACCTTGACAATAGCTCCAAGGTCTGTCTTAATTTCGCTTCTTGTACCCGTCACACCAAGGCTGGAAACAATATAGACGAAGCCCTCCGCTTCCTTTGCAATCATAGCAATACGGTTTTCTGAGGTTGGTGCAATCAGGGAAATCAGATCAACTCCATATTGCTTGCACAGCGGCTGAAATTCTTCCTTTTCTTCAAACGGAAGATCGGGCAGAATCAGTCCATCTATTCCAATCTCACGACAGGTTGATATAAATTTTTCTGCACTGTAGGAGAACACAACATTTGCGTAGGTCATAAAAACCATAGGGATTTTCACATCACGGCGAAGTTCTTTCACAAAGGCAAATATCTTATCGGTTGTAACACCACCGGTCAATGCTCTTAGGTTTGCTCCCTGAATCACGGGTCCCTCTGCGGTAGGGTCAGAGAACGGAATGCCAAGTTCAATAAGGTCTGCACCGTTTTCTACAGCGGCACGTACTGCTTTAGCAGTAGTTTCCAAATCGGGGTCTCCGCAGGTGATAAAGGCGATAAACGCCTTTCCGTTTTCAAATGCTTTATGAATATTACTCATGGATATCCTCCCCTCTGTAACGGGCAATAGCGGCACAGTCCTTGTCGCCTCTGCCGGATATGGTGATGACGATGATTTTGTCTTTTTCCATTGTCGGTGCGATCTTCATTGCGTGTGCAACAGCGTGAGCTGATTCAATAGCAGGAATAATTCCCTCAGTCTTTGCCAGATATTCAAAGGCATTTACTGCTTCGTCATCCGTGACAGGTACATATTCCGCTCTGCCAATATCGTGCAGATGAGCATGTTCAGGACCAACGCCGGGGTAATCCAGTCCTGCGGAAATAGAGTAAACAGGAGCGATCTGTCCGTCCTTATCCTGACAGAAATATGACTTCATTCCGTGGAAAATTCCGACTCTGCCCGTGGCAATGGTTGCTGCTGTTTCAAAGGTGTCAACACCTCTGCCTGCCGCCTCGCATCCGATCAGTTTTACATCTTCATCTTCGATGAAATGATAGAAGCTGCCAATAGCATTGGAACCACCACCCACACAGGCAACCACAGCATCGGGCAGCCTGCCTTCGTTTACAAGCATCTGTTCCTTGATTTCTTTGGAGATAACTGCCTGAAAATCACGGACAATGGTCGGGAACGGATGCGGTCCCATAACAGAACCGAGACAATAATGTGTATCACTGATACGGGAAGTCCATTCACGCATAGCCTCGGATACAGCATCTTTGAGGGTAGCTGTGCCTGTTTTGACGGGAATAACTTCAGCACCAAGCAATCTCATACGGTACACATTCAGCGCCTGACGAATGGTATCTTCTTCTCCCATAAAGACAACACATTCCATGCCCATCAGAGCAGCGGCAGTTGCCGTGGCGACACCATGCTGTCCGGCTCCTGTTTCAGCAATCAATCGAGTTTTGCCCATCTTCTTTGCAAGAAGCGCCTGACCAAGTACGTTGTTGATTTTATGCGCTCCTGTGTGATTGAGATCTTCCCGTTTCAGATAAATTTTCGCTCCGCCGAGGTCTTTCGTCATTTTCTCAGCAAAGTACAGTCTTGATGGTCTGCCTGCGTATTCATTGAAAAGTTCGGTAAGCTCTCTGTTAAATTCGGGATCATTTTTATAGTGATTATATGCTTCTTCCAGTTCGATGACTGCATTCATCAGCGTTTCGGGAATGTATTGACCGCCGTGAATACCGAAGCGTCCGTTTGGGTTTGTCATAATCTGTCTTCCTTTCTGACAGCGGCAACAAATGCCGCCATTTTTATTTTATCTTTTACTCCATTGGTTTCAATTCCTGAACTGACATCCACTGCAAATGGATGGAGTGTTTTGACCGCATCTGCTACATTGCAGGCGTCAAGACCTCCGGCAAGGAAATACTGTCTTCCGATACTGTTTACGAGTCCCCAATCAAATATCGTCCCCGTACCTGCACCGGAATCAAGCAGAATATAATCCGCCGTACTTTGGTTTGCAATTTTTATGTCTTGCGCAGTTTCAATGCGAAAAGCTTTGATGATCGGCTTATCTGTGAGCAGCCGCAGTTGTTTAATATAAGCTTCGTCCTCATCGCCGTGAAGCTGTGCTATATCGATCATGCCGTTCTCCAATCGCTTTGCGACCTCTTGCGGATGTTCATTTACAAAAACTCCAACTGCTTGAATTTCGGGCAAAAGCCGTTTTTTCAACTCTGTCGCTTTTTCGTATGTTACATAACGCTTGCTTTTCGATGCAAAAACGAATCCGATATAATCAGGCTTTAGTTCGTTTGCAGCTTCTATATCACAAGGTCGGGAAAGTCCGCAAAGTTTCATCTTCGTCATACCGCACCTCGCAGTTCATCAAGCTTGACTTTTTTGTCGGATGCCCGCATAAGCGTTTCTCCAATCAAAACAGCATCCGCACCGATTTCACGTAGCTTTGCTACATCTTCGGTGCTGCTGACTCCACTTTCGGAAACAAAAAGCACATTATGGGGAATCAACGCTCTGAGCCTGCGGCTATTATCCGTATCTACTGAAAAATCTTTGAGATTACGGTTGTTGACACCAATGACACGTGCTCCTGCATGAAGTGCAGTCTGCACTTCGTTTGCATCATGTGCTTCAACCAATGCAGACAATCCAAGTTCATCGCAAATGTTGATATAGGATTTGATTTGTTCCTCACTTAAAATAGAACAGATCAGCAGCACTGCCGATGCGCCCAACACTTTTGCTTCGTAGATCATATATTCATCCACCGTAAAATCCTTGCGAAGACAAGGGATACTGACGGTGTTTGCAATCTCTTTCAGATATTTATCACGCCCTAAAAACCATTTTGGCTCGGTCAGTACGGAGATACAGTCTGCTCCTGCCGCTTCATACTCCTTTGCAATTTGCAGATACGGAAAATGGGGAGCAATCAAGCCTTTGGATGGAGATGCCTTTTTGCACTCGCAGATAAAGGATATTCCCGGCTTTTTGAGTGCGTTTTCAAAAGCAAAGTTTCCTTTCGGGAGGGATAAAGCCTGCCGTTTGATTTCATCAAGCGATATTTTCAATTTAGCTTGCCCTGTACGTTCTCTGGCGTAGTCGGCAAGCTGATCTAAGATTGTCATGCTTCCACCTCCGGACGATTACTGACCTCAACAAGCTTGTTCAGTGTTTCAAGTGCCTTGCCGGAGTCAATTATGTCTGCCGCAAGTGCAATACCCTCCTTTATGCTGTCAGCCTTACCGCCAATGTATAGTGCTGCACCGGCATTCATCAGCACAGCATTTCTCTTATGACCTTTTTCGCCATTTAAGATAGCAAGGGTGATTTTTGCATTTTCTTCGGGTGTGCCACCTTTCAGGTCTTCTTTGGTACAACGTTCAAAACCGAAATCTTCCGGTGTGATCACCGAGGATTTGAACCAACCGTCACGAATTTCGCAAATCGTAGTCGGTGCGCTCATAGAAATCTCATCCAGCTTATCCTGGCCGTACACAACCATGCCACGTTTAATGCCGAGATTGATCAGAACCTGTGCCAGCGGTTCAACAAGATAATCATCATACACACCAAGAAGCTGCATGGATGGTGTACCCGGATTTGTCAGAGGACCGAGTATATTGAACACGGTACGAAAACCAAGTTCCTTGCGGATAGCACCAACGTATTTCATAGAAGTGTGGTATTTCTGTGCGAAGAAGAAACACATACCGACCTCATTCAAAAGCTCGATACACCGTGCAGGGCTTTGATGAATGTTTACGCCAAGTGCTTCTAAGCAGTCTGCCGTTCCGCACTGTGAGGATGCGGCACGGTTGCCGTGCTTTGCCACCTTCATACCGCTTGCAGCTGCAACAAGAGCGGAAGTGGTAGAAATATTGAAGCTGTGAGCATTGTCACCGCCTGTTCCAACGATCTCGAAAAGCTCCATACCGGTCTCGACCTTTGTTGCGTGCGCTCTCATGGCAGCGGCACAGCCTGCAATTTCATCCGTGGTCTCAGCTCTGGCACTCTTTGTGGACAAAGCAGCAAGAAAAGCAGCATTCTGTGTTGCTGTTGTTTCGCCGCTCATGATTTCGTTCATAACGGTATATGCCTCATCATAAGTGAGGTCTTCTTTATTTACAATCTTTACGATGGCTTCTTTAATCATGGCTCAAATCTCCTTTATAAAATTTCTAAGCATCTGCTTTCCATCCGGTGTCATAATGGATTCGGGATGGAACTGTACGCCGAAAATGGGATACTCCTTATGCTGTACCGCCATTACCTCGCCGTCTGTGGTAAATACGGTTATCTTCAGTTTTTCGGGGATGGTCTCGGCATCTGCCGCAAGGGAATGATACCGTGCGACTGGTGCAACTTTAGGGCAATCTTTGAACAGCGGGCAATCCGTATCAAACTTCACATCCGACTGCTTCCCATGCATCAGTTCCTTTGCATAGGTAACAGTTGCACCGAAAGCGGCGCATATCGCCTGATGACCAAGACAAACGCCAAGTATCGGAATATTATGGATCGTTTTTATAACATCAATGATGATACCTGCGTCCTCCGGTCTGCCCGGGCCGGGGGAAAGAATAATACGGTCAGGCTTCAAGCTTTTTATTTCGTCCACCGTCATTTCGTCGTTACGAATGACCTTGATATCTGGCTCGATCTCTCCAACGAGCTGAAAGAGGTTATAGGAAAAGCTGTCGTAGTTATCAATCAGTAAAATCATAATTCTGCCTCCTGTGCAAGTTCCAATGCTTTCAGTGAAGATTTGGCTTTGTTCAGACATTCTTCAAATTCCTTTTCGGGTACAGAATCCGCAACGATTCCTGCACCGCTTCTCACAAACACCTTACCGTTCTTCTTATAAGCAATGCGGATGGCAATACAGGTATCCATATTCCCCGTGAAGTCGATATAGCCAATGGCACCACCGTAGATACCACGCTTGCTGTTTTCAAGCGCTCCAATCAACTGGCAAGCCCTGATTTTCGGTGCACCGGAAAGTGTGCCTGCAGGCAATACCGCTTCAATAGCATCCAGTGCATCATGATTTTCGCTGATCTCACCTCGTACCGTAGAGCCGATGTGCATAACATGAGAGAATCGTTCGATGGAATGGAGCCTTTCGACCTGTACTGTACCGAACTTGCTTATTTTTCCGAGATCATTTCGCCCTAAATCGACCAGCATATTGTGTTCAGCAAGTTCTTTTTCGTCAACAAGCAGTTCTGCTTCAAGCGCTTTGTCTTCTTCCTCGGTTTTACCTCTCGGTCTTGTTCCTGCAAGCGGGAAAGTATGCAGCACACCATTTTCCAGCTTTACCAGCGTTTCGGGAGACGCACCTGCAACCTCTACGTCTGTTCCTGAAAAATAAAACATATATGGTGATGGATTGATTGTACGAAGCACACGGTAAGTATTCAGTAGACTTCCCTCAAAAGGTGCGCTCAGTCGGTTGGACAGCACAATCTGGAAGATATCCCCCTCACGGATATGGTGCTTTGCTTTTTCGACCATGCCGCAGAATTGCTCTTTGTCAAACAACGGAGTAACTTCTCCAAGCAGCTTGCCGCCCGGTTCATTCTTCTTTTCGCCGTGGCGTAGAAGCTCTGCGAGCTGACGGAGTTCCATAACTGCTTTGTTGTAACCGGTTTCCGGCTCATCCAGCGGTATATTTACAATGAGAATGATTTTCTGTCGGAGATGGTCGAATGCGATAACTTTATCAAAGAGCATCAGATCAACATCCTTAAATGCTTCGCTATCTTCCACATCACATTTGACTGTCGGCTCGCTGTAGGTGAGATAATCATATGAAAAGTATCCGACAAGACCGCCTGTAAAGGAAGGGAGATAATCGAAACGGGGACTTCTATAATCGGCAAGAATCTGGCGGAGATAATTAGATGGATTATCTGTCTTAACCTTGAGACTGCCGATCTTCATTTCTCCATCGATACAAGTGATCTCCATTTTCGGGTCAAATCCGAGGAAGGTATAACGTCCCCATGTTTCATTTGCCTGAGCAGATTCCAGCATATAGCAATGCGTGGATACATTTTTCAGTATTTTCATTGTTTCAATGGGTGTTGTGAAGTCGGAAAGAATTTCAAGGCTAACCGGCAATACATTATAACATCCTGTTGCTGCGATTTTTTCAACTTGGGCATAGGTTGGCTGAATTTTCATAATCAGTTCCTCCAAATAGGTATAGTAAAGTTGGTTATTTACTGGGATGGTTCATTTCAATATTCGGCGCTTGGGGCGCCACCAACGTTTTGTATATAGCATATCGCAACCTCCTGAAACAAAGAAAAGACTCCTTTGAGCTTCTATCTCAGTCAAAGGAGTCTTATAAAACAAAAACGTCCTTGACAGAGATATACACTCTGTCAAGGACGAATAGAAACACTTATCCGCGGTGCCACCTTGATTCATAGGAATGACCCTATGCGCTTAGCAGGATACCAACATATCCCCGGCAAATGACGTCTGCCTACAACGTCGCAGAATACTTTGAGAAATCTCATTTGACTGCGCCCTCAGCGGTCCATTTGACAACTTGTTTCTTACCTGACTCTCAGCACCACAGGTTCTCTGTAAAGGCATCATTGCCGTTATTTCCGCTTCAACGGTTTGAAGTATTAAATTTTTATAGATTATAGCATACGGAATCTTTTGCGTCAATAGGGTTTCGGTGAATGTTACAAAAAATTCACATTATCTTCGTGTTACAACAGCGAGAGTGCATCGTTCAAAATGCACTCCCGCTGAAATTTTAACGCTCCCAACTGTCTCTGCTTTTCTTTTTGGTCTGCTTCTGTTGTGCCTGCTGTCGCTGTTTCCGACGCATAAACTCCCGCACAGAGCATGCTTCCGCTTCCTCATGGAGAAGGTTTGCCACGTCACGCTTGCTGTCGTGCATCAGCATCGGATCGTACTTCTCACCATAGGCAGATTTCACTTTGTCAACGGCAGAACGTTCCTTTTCCTCACGAACGGCAAGCCGTGCATCCATCAGCTCGGCGGCATCCATGCCAGCGGCTTGCTTTTTCAGCTCGGTATACTGCTTCAAGGCGGCATCCAACTCAGCAGAATATTTTTCTTCCTGCTCGGACAGCTTCTTCAGCGCACTCTCCAATGTGGCGATTTCTTTCTTCACATCAGAAATACCCGCATCGTCAGCGCAGTCCAAAGAACGAAGCAGAAAGTCCTTTTCGGTTTTCAGTTCCTCGATTTCTTCGGTCAGCTCGGTAATACGGTGGGTAAGGTCATGCAGCTTGGGTATCTGATAGAACGGCGTTTCCTTTTTCTCCGCAAGCAGATTCTTCCGTTCCTTTAATTTCGCCTTGATCTGGTGTACCAAACCCGCATAGCGTTCAAGCTCCGGTTTGACGGCCTTGACACGCTTGCCCATACTGTTCTTGCCAATGCCGATATAACGAAGCTGATAGCTGAAAATCAGCATACTGCTGCGTATCTTTTCCATTGCTTCCGCTATGGCAGGAACGGTATTCTTGACTGCCTGCATCAGCTTCTTGACCGTTGCTTTCAGCTCACGGAGCAGCGCATTGTCTGCCTTGATCTGTCGGTTGATTTCGCAGCGGTCAGAAATGATGCCCTTTTTCTCTAACGCACGGGCAACCACACCTTCGTGAATGGTGGGCTGTTCGGTCAAGCCCCGGTCTGCATGGCTGCGGTGGTCGATGCGCTCGTCGTGTCCGTATTGCTCCAAATATCGGTTGGTCACGTCTGCCCAAGCCTTGCGCCACTCTACAAGCTGTTCCTCGCTGTTCCAACGCTCGGCAATGGGATTCTGTCTGCCGAACTTGGTGCTTTTCGGGTGCTTGTTGGCTCGTTCATATCCGTGTTTCTCCGCTTCGGATGGCGGCATATACACCTTTTTTCGCCCGACCTTGTACGGATATTGCTTCTCCCATCCGTCAGCCTGTGCCGCCTTGAACTCGGCGGCGGTAAAGCCCCGTTCTTCACCGTTTCTGACACAGAGATATTCCTTTTCTGTCTTGTACTGCCAGTTGCCCTGTTTATCAAGGGGGCACACCGTCAGCATAATATGGGCGTGAGGGTTATGACCGGGCGGATGCGGATCGTGGATAGCAACGTCAGCGCACATCCCCTCGGCAACAAAACTGCTCTGAATGAAATCGGTTAAAAGTTCCTGCCATTGTACCGGTGTCAGCTCAACGGGCAGAGCAGGAACAAACTCACGGGCAAGTCGGCTGTCCTTGGTCTTTTCGTTTTCTTCTACGGCGTTCCACAGTACACCCCGGTCTTTCCATTCGGATGGAGCGAACTCCGGCAGAAATACATCCTGCCATACAAGCCCCTTCTTTCGTGTATAGTCGTGCCGTACTCCATCATAGTCGTTTGGTCTGTTTTCCCGATAGGCGGAGACATGCTTTATCAGCAGACCGATCTTCTGATCGCCTAACTTCGGCTGCTTAGGCGGACGGGGGCCTCCGGCAATCCTGGATGTGACGGCTTCCTCCGTGTAATCCATACCCAGAGTTTTCAAACGAGTAAAGCGTTCCTGCCCCGTGGCTCTGCAGGAAATATACTTGCCCCGCTTGATCTCGTATCCCTCCACCTCCAACCGTTTCAGCAGTTCCTCAAAATCGGACACCTGGGGAATGAGCCGGTCAATGGCGGCTTTCAATTTCGCCTTATAGCTGGTTCCCGCTTTCTCTGCGGTATGCTCAATGTAGCTCTTTCCTTTGTCCTGCCCCGGCACGATCACGGACAGGCCGTATTCCTTGCACAATCTGTCGCTGGTGCGGCGGATGAAATGATAGCTCCGCTTGTTGGAGTGGTACTTCCGATAATCCACAAAACTGACAGAGTTACTTATAAGCTGAAACTCAACCACGGCGATCTGAAAGCCACACAGGGAGATACGGGCCATGCTGAAATTGATATGATTACAAAAGTGTACGCCCACATCCTTGACGAGGACCGTAAGATCAATGCCCAGAAGTTTGAGAGTGCCTTTTATGCTAATCCTGATCTGCGGAATGTAAAACCTCCCCAGGAGCCGGAACAGCCTCAGGCACAAACCTTAGACCTGGCAGCATTGGTAGAACAGCTTCAAAAATCTCCGGAGCTTGCAAGTACCCTCGCAGCATTGCTTACCGCTCAAAAGGCAGGGTAAAATCTCAAATTAGCAAGAAGGCAATTTTTCTTAGCAAGCGCTCCATTTTGGTTCGTTTCCAATTAGCAAGAAATTCTTTGTAACGCATAAACAAAAAAGTAACTCTCCAACCCTGGTAGATGGTTTCAACAAAAGTTTGCGGCTTAACAAAAAAAGCTGCAAACCCTTATGAATAAAGGCTTGCAGCGTTGTTTGCTGGCGTCCATGAGAGGATTTGAACCTCCGACCCCACGCTTAGGAGAGCCTTCGATTGGCAAAAATCATGTGCCATCAAAGGCAATAAAAGCTCGATTTTATAAGGAAATTCACGCTTTCAAACCTAAACTTATACCGGCATTAAAAAGCTAAATAAATGCTAAAAAAATGCGTTCAATTAGCTTGAAATTAGCAAGGCTTTTGAAAAACGGGAGTCGTTACTAAGCCAATTCTATGCCATATTGTGATGCACAGTTTCGGGTTTTTAGAAGAGGTAAATCCTGTTCAAAACCCAGGCAGACAATGTCGTTATCAACTTAATCTGTAAGAAATTATACCACATAAACAATGGTTTGTGACACAATTTTTTTACTATGTAATGCAGCTATATTGCTGCAATGTCAGGTTACTCTGATATATCGAGATCAGCTCTGTATTTTTCCAGAACCTTATCCAATCCCACATAGCCTTCATCAGAAATCATCTGTATATTCTCTGTGCTTGCAATCGTGACATTATGTGCTGCACATCCAAGCAATCTCAGCGCTGTCTTTATCGCCATCTGATGATGAAACTTCAGCTCCTGATACAGGTTATTTCTGTTTACACCATGAACCTCTACTACGCTCATAGCAGTCAGACATCATGCTAAGCGACATGAGTAGAGCACACAGATAATCCTGCTCTCTGCCCTCGATAGTATCCATAAATCTCAGTTCCATGACAAACTCCTTTCTGCAAATCCATCTTGAATGAAAAATGCTATGTAAAAAGGACAGGCTCTGTTTATGAACCTGTCCTCATATTATCTTATAATGTTTTCGCCAGTGTTTTAAGAAGCTCAGCCACACCTGGCTTTTGAAGAAGCGACAACAGAAGCTCCTGATCGCTCTGTGGGGGCGTTTCAGGCTCTGTTGGTGTAACCTGTTCTTTTTCCTTATTGCCACTGTAGAAAGCCTCCTCAAGCCTCTCAGCGTTGAGCCTGCGGTCATCATCAATGATATGAGAATATACATCTGCAACCATCTTAACTTGTGCATGACCGGAATCACCCTGCACAGCTTTCATATCTCCACCATTCAGTTTAAGCTTGTAAGTAATACTGGAATGACGGAGTGAATGAAATACCACCTTTGGAAGTCCATTTTCTTCAATCAGCTTGTTGAAAGCACGATTGATAATCTGACCTTCCAGTGGTCTGCCGTTGGTAGAACAGAACACCAAATCATAATCGTAAAATTCATCTCCAAAGAGTTCCTTCAGTTCTTCAATCGCAGCTTTTCTCTTAATCAGCATTTCTGCGACAGTCTTAGGAAGAAATACCTTTCTGACACTGGTTTTTGTCTTAGGTGTTTTAAGAATCAACGCTGTGTGTCCACTTGCAAAGACACTGGGAAACTTAAACATGATGTCTTTTTCGTTTAGAGCTTCCATAGCACTACGATTGACACGCTGCAATTCTTTCTCAACGAAGATACTGGCACGTCCCTGCTTGATACTTTCAGAAGAAATATCTACACAATCCCATGTTAAACCGAGCAGCTCTCCAATTCTCAGCGAACAGGAGAACGCAAGGTTAATTGCCAGCTTCAAGATTTCATCATCACAAAGCTCCAGTGCCTTCATCAGGGTTTCTGCTGTCCAGATTTCTCTTTCTTTGTATTCTGCTTTTGGCAGAGTAGCATGTTCTACCGGATTGCGGGCAATCAATTCCCATTTTACTGCCTGATTAAAGGCATTACGAAGCACTCTGTGAACTTCTTTCACTGTTCGTGGAGTAACAAACTCCGTTCTTGCTTTTACATATTGAGAAGATACCGCCTTGACCTTGAGTAAGTCTCTGTAATACTTATCCATGACTCTTGGCGTAACATCCTCAAGCTTCATATCACCGATGATAGGGCGAACGTAATTGGACAAAATGCTCTGTCTGCTTTCGTAGGTGGAAAGTGCCCAGGTATTAACGCCATAGATAGAAACATATTCATCCAGAAGGTCATTAACCGTCTTGGCAGTCGGAATAATGAAAGTTCCATTTTCCTGCTCAAATTCAACCTGTGCCTTACGCTTCTTTGCCTCTGCATTGGTCTCGAATGTTTCCCAACGCTGACGCTTGTTGCCATTATCGTCGATGTATGTATAAACCACAGAGAATTTCTTTTTTCTCTTAACGATAGATGCCATAACTACTCACTCCTTCCTTGTGTTTAAGCATCTGTTTTCAAGATGTAATGTGACTGGTTTTCATACCAACGGTAAAAACTATCCTTCGTCACACATTTGTATCTGCCAATCTGAACAGTCTCCAAATTGGCTGTTTTTACGATGTAGTAAACCTGATTTCGATGGATTCCAAGCATCCTCGCAATCTCCGGCATACGCAATGTAGCTTTCATTTCCTCAGCATCTTTTGCCTGATCCTCTACGGTACGGTAAATGCTTTGGGTAGAGTACCATTTCCAAAAGCTCTCATTTGAAATTCTCATTTTGCCAAGGACATCTACTTTTTCAAAATATCCTTTCGCTATCAGATCGTATGCTGATGATTCAGTAATACCAAGAAGATCGCCAAGCTCCTCTGCATTCATGGAAGCCTGTTTCAACTGACTTCCCGGTTCTGGACCATCTACTTTTTTATAAAAACTCTGGTTTGCATACCATTCTTCAAAACTGGGAATCATGACTCTCATCGTGGTTCCTACAGTAATAACCTTGAAGTAATTTTTTCTCACCAGATAATAGGACTCTGTTTTTCCAAGCCCTAATAACTTGCCCATTTCCATTACAGACATGCTCGTTCGCTTTTTTGGCTGTTCCATATCCTAAACCTCCTATGTAAGAGCTTTAGCTCATACAGGTGCATAACTAAAGCCGGTCTCTATTGACACTAATGTGCCTAAGTAATATCCAGTGAACTCAAAATTACAGTTCCTGATTATCGAGCCAAGCATCAAAGCTCTTTTTAGAAATTCGAATACTTCCACCGATTCGCACACAATGAAATAGATTTTTGTGAATCAGATTGTAGGCAGATGTTCTTCCGATGCCAAGAATGTCTTGAATTTCATCAACCGTATAAACTCGTTTGTCTACCGGGCTTGCCATGTGTTCCATACGCAACTCATTTGCCTTATTCAGGGCAGCAATTTTTTCTTCAAACATTGTGAATCCTCCTTTGATTAGATTGCTTTTTGTAATGGACTATGCCGTCCAGTTATGATTTGATAAGCACTGTATTGCAAAAGCATATTTTCTCCGGAAAAAACTTTAGCTAAGCTGGTCGGCTTAGCTAAAGTATATCGGAGATTCTTATTTTTCTGAAGTTTGTCGAGGGTGTCATCGACATCCTTGACAAAATCAAAGTTGCTGATCCAGCCATTCATCAAAACTTTTTTTCGAGATACGAATAGACCCGCCAATACGTACATAACGAAAAAGTCCTGACTTAACCAGATTATAAGCGGAAGGCTTACTGATGCTGAGAATATCCTGAATCTCATCAACAGTGTACGTTCTCTTCTCGAAAGGTTTATTTTCAACTGCCATCTTTTCTTCATACTGCTCATTCAGAGCTGCGATTTTTTCTTCAAACATTATGTAGTCCTCCTTATTCCTTAACAATGTATTTCACAACGGTGCCGGTGTACTGCTGAAGTGCAAGGCTTAGCATCAGTGCTTTATCCACATTCAGCATTTCCTTTGGTGGAATTTTCCCCAAATATCCCAAAACTCTGTTCTTATCTATGGTGCGAAGCTGCTCCAGCATAATGGTGGACGGTTCATCAAATGCAGCATTCTCTTTCACAAGATAATGTGTCGGGAACTTTCTTTTATCAGCTTTTGTAGTAATGGTAGCAACAATCAGTGTGGGGGCATGAGTGTTTCCCATGTCATTCTGAATCACCACTACCGGTCGCTTGCCTCCTTGCTCTGAACCGCATACCGGATTCAGATCTGCGTAGTAAATATCGCCTCTGCGATAGGTCCAATCTTTTTTCATCATGTTCTGTATTCTCCTTTCAAAGTTGGTATGTAAAAAGGGCTACCAACAGTTACCTATCAGTAGTCCTTCAAAAAATAAGTGTGATAACCCATATTTGTCCTCGACACCCCTGGGAGCATACGCTGTAGGGAAGTCATCAAACGGCTGGCTGCTTACCAGCTCCATAGGAATCTAACCTCCCCGTGGGTCTCACCGGGCTGCCCCCATTGCGTAATCCCCGCAGTGCAGGGGCTGTGGCTGGACAGAAGTATCATTATACCTGTTGCTTTCATCGCCGTATCGGGAGCAACCCGATATTTACAAGCCAATAGTTCTCGCTCTTACCGTCCAGATTTAACAGACAAATAAATAAGAGTGACCCTGTGTTCTGTCCTCGGTCTGTCGTGGCGTATTGCTGATGTGGCTGGTGTGGTTAGCACCGGCAACAGGAACGTATTTGATGAATGACTTATTCTATTGTCAAGGTACAACCGGCTAAGTGTTCCTTAACCTTGATTAAATTGTACCGAGAATAAGCATTCTTTTTTATGGTCTGGCGGGTCGGATTGCCCGGTCTGAAAGGTCGGATTTTCCGTGAAGATATTTGCTCTGTCTTACACAACATATATTGATATTTGAGTTTTTGTTGGGTATAATATAAATAGGTGATTGACATGAATATGATTTTAAGTACGGTTTTGCAGGAAAAGCAGCGAATAGACTATATGCTGGCGAGATACCAGGAAACACTTTCTGAACTTCCGAAGGGTACGATTTCTGAAAAGCTAATCAACGGGAATACCTACTACTATCTGAAATATAGAGACGGAAAAAAAGTCATTTCAAAATATGTGGTGAAAGATAATATCCAGGAAGTAAAGGAGCAGATAGAAAAACGCCGTCATATTGAAGCGATGATTAAGTCATTGACAGAAGAACAGCGACTTGCAACAAAGATATTGGAGGGAAATCTATGATTTTATATCACGGAAGCAATGTAATCGTATCCGAGCCAAAACTGATCCCGCAAAATCGCTTTCTGGACTTTGGTTTTGGATTTTACACAACAACAAATAAAACACAGGCAATCGGCTTTGCCGATAAGGTATATAAGCGGCGAAAAGAAGGCGGTCGAATTGTAAACATCTACGAGCTTGATGAAGCAAAGACATTTCCTGCATGTTCTGTTTTGAATTTTGATTCTGCAAATGAAGCCTGGTTAGATTTTGTATCGGATAATCGAGCTGGAAGCTATAACGGCGAATCTTTTGATATTATCTTCGGACCAGTTGCCAATGATGATGTTTATACAACCTTTAACTTATACACTGCCGGCGTATTATCAAAAGAACAGACATTGGAAGCATTAAAGATTAAGAAGCTCTATAATCAGATGGTATTTACATCAGAAAAGGCGTTAAGTTATCTGAAATTTATCGGAACAGTTCCAGAGGAGGAGTTTTAATGGAGAAACAAAAATTTGAAGCAGTTCTTACACTTCTGGTTCCGCAGGTAATTCGCTTGATTACGGAGCACTATCCATACGATGAAGTGACTGCTTCCAGAGAATTTTATGAATCAGAAGTCTATTCTTCTTTAGAGCAGGAAGATACGAAAGTATGGCATCTCAGTCCCTTAACACTGTTCAACATGTTTGATGAAGAAAAGAAAACCGGTGCATTTACATTTCCAGAGGAGGTGTGATTATGAGTAAAGAAGGAAATTTCCTGATCTATTGTGTGGAAAAGTATAAAAGCGAAAAGAATTTAACCGGTAAGCAGGTTTCTGCACTTTTTACCAAATACCGTGTGTGGGAATATATTTATTCCTGCTTCGAGGCACTTCATACCACCGGTGAAAAGTACATTGTTGCAGATATTGATCTGTATATAGAAGCCAGACAGTCGGCATAAAACTTAAACGCCCTTATTAAATCCGCCTTTCCCTTAATTGTGGTTCAATTTTAAGGGAAAGATGGCATTGTTCGTTAAGCGAAGCTTAGAGCAGCACCGTATGTATTCATGCACACGGCACTGCTCTTTTTCTTTTACAGCTTTTTTTCCAGATCAACTAACTGATTGATGATAGAGCCAAGTGTCTGCTTTGTTACATCAATCTGCATTTCCCGTCCAAGAACTATGTAATCCAGCGATGCATCAAAGAACACCGCAATCTCAATCAGTAAGTCGATAGAAAACCCTTTAATTCCACGCTCGATTTTTCCCAAAGAATCTGTGTTGATGTTCAGCTTTGTAGCCAGCTGTTCCTGAGTCATTCCTTTTTCTTTTCTAAGAGCCTGAATTCTTGCTCCACATTCTTTTAAATCGTAATACATTCTGTTTACCTCCGTGTTTTTGAATTTTTGAAGTTGCAAAATCAAAAACAGAGGGAGGAGATCGTGCCCGATTCCCAATGCCCTTTGCCATATGCCTGTCCTCCTTGCAGGCATAAAAAAAGAGCCGGAGTAAATTACTCCAAGCTCTCATTCATGCCTCTGTGTTAATTATGGTAAGAGATAGGCAGGTATAAAAAATGCCCCGTACCCATTACAGGCACGAGGCGTAACTCCTTCTATTCATTTTTAAGCTGCTATCTCCCAGCATAGCCATTTTAACACTGGGCAAGTCGGACTTTCAGTAGGGAAACTGTCGTATTTTCATCGGACTTTCGTCGGACTAAAATACCGTCTTAGCATTCACAACAATACAACGCTTCTTCCGCTCTGGCACTATCCAAAAAATCTTTCAATTTAGGAATGGCTGTTCCCCAAAGAGACAGACCAAATAACAGTATCGCTTCTTTCTTTCGGTCATAGTAGCTGCTACGTTCCATATCCAGGATCTCCAGCATCTCTGATTCCTTGTACTTAAAGCGGTTTAGATATGCCTTATAGATAATCTCACAGTACAGATCACCCTTATCCGGATAATCTCTGATTTTCATCATAGCCATATCTACCAGCTCAATGATCCACTTTGTCTCAAATAAACTACGGATACGTTCTTCAAATCGTTCTCTTGCTTCATCCGGAGCAAAGGTCTCCAGATAAATCAATGCACCATCTAAGCTGGCACCGTAAGTACAAATAAGGGTATCACATACATCATTTGCACGATCAATGGTAGACCAGCACACCTCTCGATATATGGATAAAATCAGCTTTGCTCTTTCGTACAAAACCTTCTCATCAATGTTCTGCATCCTGCAAAGCATTCGAATATTGCTTAATACCTGTGTATTATATCTGCTCATTCAAAATCTCCTTTCAGCCTACTCCATAAAATAAAATTTCCTTTCTAACTCCTGCCACTTGGCTAAAGGGAAACAAATACCATCGGACAAGAATGACTGTAACTTCCGATATTTTATTTGAAACAGAAGGAGAATCGGAAGTTCTTGACTTTTTGAAAGTTCCGATATATACTTAAAGGGAACTTAAACTTCTGCTTTGATTTTCATTATAGCATTTTTCAGAAGTTTGTCAATAATAATCGGAAGTTATAGATAAATATTTTTGAAAGGAAGGACACTATCATGACATTTGGAGAAAAAATTAAAGAAGCTCGTTTGGCAATGAACCTTTCTCAAACGGAGCTTGCCCAGATGACAGGCATCTCCGAAAGATCCCTTTACACATATGAGCAACTCGGTACACTCCCCAGAAAAAACAACATTAGAAAGCTTGCTGAGGCATTGCATATCTCTGTGTCCTATCTTTTGGACGAGTCTGAAACGGACAGCCAGAGCCATATCGATCAGGATATGTTTATTTTAGAAGCAAAGGAAAACTTCGGTTCAAAGGGAGCAAAAGAAGCTCAGGAAGTGTTGGGACGTGTCAATTCTCTGTTTGCCGGCGGAGAATTGGACGATGACGCAAAAGATGTATTTTTCCAGGCAATTATGTCCGTCTATATGGATTCTAAGAAAACTGCACGAGAAAAGTACACTCCGAAGAAATACAGAAAGCATAAAGATAAAGAGTAAATCCTCAATCACAGAATATGTTTTCTGTGTGCGATTCGGAGGTGAAGCAAATGAGAACGGCAGAACATATCATTGAAACTGTAGATAAGCTTGTACGAAAATATCACACCAGGGACCCTTACGAACTGTGCCAGCTGTTAGGTATCAAAATCCACTATTACGATTTACAGAAGAAATTGAAGGGATTCTTCTTTTATCAGTCCAGACAGAAGAATATCGTCATAGACAACAATGTAAACAACATTCTGGAACGTATCTTAGTCGCACATGAATTAGGGCACGCTGTCCTGCATACTAAAATTGCCATGATGCGTGGCTTTCAGGAGATGGAAGTATTTGACGATAAATCAATCGAAGAAAACGAAGCAAACTTCTTTGCGGCAGAGCTTTTGTTAGAGGACAAGGAAGTTCTGGAGTGCCTTTCAGAACATGCATTTTTCGAGACTGCTAAAATGCTCTATGTACCGGCAGCGCTTTTGGATTACAAATTCAGCCTGCTCTATGAGAAAGGGCAGCTTGTAAATCCGATGTATATTCGTAAAGCAGATTTTCTGAAGGAAGACCTTCATGCCTACGATGATAACATTGGCTATGGCGATGCATGAACATCGGTTCTTTTATTTCTCTACAGAAAAAGTCCAACAGTAGGTGCACCGTGCATCATAGCTGTTGGACTTTTTAGCTTTTCAAAATTATTCTTTTTTAGTCAGGATCTCCGCCACGATTCTCTCCAAATTCACAACCGTAAATATGAATATGCCAACACCTATTCATTCTCCATTTCCTGGATATATAATAATTTTCCTTCAATACTCAAAATGATGTGATAGGCAAGGAGGATATTGGTTTATATTCAGAGAAAACTAATCAATAAGGAAACACATATTTCTTTTCATAAAAACTCCTGTTCTCACAAATATTGATATCTTTAATTATTTTCTGCCTTTGCTTTATTTAATATATCAAGAATTTCTTGGAATGCTTTTTGCAATCGAGCATCAACATACTTTCTCTTTGCTATATCCAACAATTCTTCTGCTTGATTATATTGCTCATTTATAATTGCTGCTAATACATCAAGTATGGCTATATTGCCGCCATAGATTTTATGATATCTATATTCTTGAAAAAGACCTTGGTTTTCATTGTATACTGTAATTGCTTTTTCATACTGTTCAGTTTCGAAATAACTTAAGCAAAGATTGATTTTATGAACTAAATTAACAGAAAAGCCCCTCAGTCGCTCATGAGACAATTTTTCTAACATAGGAATTGCAATATCAAATTGTTTAGTCTCAATATATCCAGCAGCCAAATTTAATTCTAAGATATTTCTTAAGTTTTTCCCTTTTGCGGTTTTTAGCAAATTTTCTATACCAGCAATGTATTCCTGGGGTTTTTCTTCACTCAACAACTTTATAATTTTCTTGCTTTTATTAAAATAAATTAGACTGTAACATAAATTAATTAACACAGCACCTAATACAAGGGTAATCGACGCAATCCAATATCCATGCATAAAGGTTTTGTCATCAATCCCAATACTCTCTTTAAACAGTAACAGAGCCAATCCAATACCAATACCTATCAAAATTATTTTTGCTACTCTTTTCAAATTGTGCACCTCCATTTTACCATACTCATAAGCAGTACAAAGGGAAACTACCAAGTAAGTTTCTTATTTTATGACCTATAAAATGTGTGGATTATCCAAAATCCACCCAAAATCAAAAGAACTGTCACCCAAAGGAATTGTTTCTCTCTGATAGCACAAAAAATTTCACAAGCATAGACAATGATTATTAGGAACGCCCCCGCAAAGCAGCATAACATCCCAATTGGGGCGCCTACCCTAAACAAAAGTTCCGGATAGGCTGCACCAGAGATAATTACTCCCAGCAAAATTGTCAAGCCAAGTACGCTGATAAGCAGGGCACTTTTGAATAATCGACTATTAAAACTGTTCTTCATTTTTATCCCTTCTATTCTTTCGTGTATTCTTTTTCTGCTGACAAGGAATGAATTTTAGCGGGATACATGATACTTCCGATATGAGAATATCGAAGGGCATCTTTAGAGTTCTAAAGGATTTTGTTCATGTTCGTACTCTTCTAATACATGCTGTCCTCGGCTACCATTAGCCAAAATATAATATCCATCTTGAATTTCTTGAATTCCACCACCAAATGCCCATCCTTTGGATTCCACAAATTCAATAAACGCATTCCAGAACTCGTCTTCTGTTACTTCTGGTGGAACTTCAATGCACCCTTGAATTTCAAACTCTTTTCGCACAGCACACCTCCGTTTTCTCCTCTTTATTGTCTTCTCCTGTCCATTCCACCCACTTTGCATTTTCCAATGTCATAATGGTGTATTCAGGATATTTTCTATGAATTTCGGTAAGGCAAATATTTCTCCATTCTCCATACAATCCCTCACCAGTTACTTGGAACTCCTTTGGATTCCAATAAGAGGATTTATATGTAGAATCCACTCTCCCGCAAATTTCACATTGTCTTCCCCAGGCAAATGAGTCACTACCATAGTGTAAGATGATTTTTTTGTATATGTGTTTGTGCGTAGACCGTTTTCGGCTATCAGAGGTAGTAGCCGTCTTTGATTTTCCTTTATGCGGAGGCGTTTCTTCCTCTATTGGTTGCTGATATTGTTTTTTATATAAATGTATTTTTTCAGGATTCATCGTTAGACTTTCTCCTCTGTGAATTTCTTTGAATCATGTTCAATACAGTAGCATCAATCACCAATGCCAAATAACCCATATCCATTTTTCATGGCAATATCACATACACTACTTAAGGTTATTGCAAAATCTCGAATCTTCTTGAAAGACAAGCCATATCGCTCAATCACTTTGTTTTCTTCTGTGCTATGTTCTTCAAGCCACTTTGTGATGGACTGTGAAAAAGCCTTGATTACAGAAACTTGTCCTGCTTCAACATAGGTTTCGCTGTATGGATCAAATTGATAATAACATTCATAGTTTCGGAAAAACTCTCTGAAATCGTATAGGAAATCACCTATCTCATCAGGTTGTACTACAGCCCCATTTTTCATAGGGGTTATTGATACGATATCAAACGCATGATTGATATTCCTTGCCGCAACAATTTCTAAAGCCATTACATTACCTCTTAAATCTTAATCCAAAAAGTTACATTATATAGTTGGTCACTTTTCCCTAATGTCCCCTTCTTGTGAAAAGCCATTCGTTCTCTCGCAACGAATGGTAACTCGTTTTTGTCCTCCTATTGTACAGGTAAATAATGTTAAGTCCCAATCGCCAGACTCCATTGCATCTACATCTGTTCCATCCAATTCTTCCACGGCAGATACCGTGTATGAAAAACACTGCTTATCCACATCGGTAAATATAACAACATCCCCAATCTGAAGATTCTTCAAGCCACCAAAATGCTTTTTATAGTTATGCCCTGCAATAATCAAATTGTTTAGATAAACAGAGCCTTGAAAACGGCAAGGAGCTTGTTTAAGACGGGTGTCATTCCACTCGCTAATGATAGGAAGGGACAACTCCTGATCCGGAATTTCCAATACTCCTATATAAAAGTTTCCGTCCACCTCTATAGTTGGCATTTCTATTGTAGGCTCAGAAATATAATAGGGAATGATCGGGTGTGTATCGCTTTCTTTAGGCTGTTCCAATGCATAGGAGGTACCAGAGATTTCTTGCAATGCTTGTTCTGCTGTTTGAGCCGCTAATTCTGCTTCTCGATGATTATAAACGAAAAGACAAAGGGCTGCTGCGATTAGCAGCAGCCCCAATACCATACATACTTTACGCAGAGTGTTTGCCATGATAACGCTTCTTTCCCAAAATACCAAGGAGTACAAGTATAATTCCGGCACTCAGCAATGCAATTACCGGCCACCAAAGTTGCCCTGTCTGCGGCAGATGTGCTTCCTCTGGATTGTCCGAGGGGGTTGGAACTTCTGGTTGTGCAGGATTGCTTGACTTGTTGGCTTTATCCGGATTGGGCGAATCAGTTGGATTCGTTGGCTCATCCGGAACAGTTGGTGTAGTTGGCTTGCCTGAATCAACAGGTGGTGTTGGTACATCATCATTAGTGATGGTAACTACTGTACCATTTTGCTCAGTTGTGACTGTGAAACCATCAGGTACATTAATTTCCTTTACACTCCAATCATAGCGGTCGTTCAAATTTCTCCATGAGCACTCCCAACCATTCTCCGCATTCAGTTCTACGGTCTGGTATTCTTTTCCATTACGCATTAGAACAACTGTAACATAGTCTGTTGGCTTCCCACCATTATCCAACTTCCAAACTTTTTTCACAGTGATTTGGGTATAATAATGGTGTTCACCGCCGCTACTGCTACCGCCGCTACTGCTACTGCTTTCTTTATAATTTTCAAACTGAACCTGAACTGTTTTCCCAGCTTTAATTGTTCCAATGTCACCAGTACTTGTTACCGTATATCCAGCATTGTCACTCTCGGTCACTGTATAGGTAGTTTCAGCAGGTAAACCAGAAGCAATTTTGCTTTCTCCATGCTTCAATGTAAAGGAAGCAACACCATTCTTAAATGTCATTTCTCCATAGACACCGTTGATATCCTTATTGCTTAATTCAAGGGTAAAGGGGAATTCTTTCTGGATATCTCCATCTGAACCGGAAACAATTTTCGAAATGCTAAAATTTCCTGTTGGTGGAAGTGGTGTTACAGCCTTGTAGTTTTCTACAAAAACTAATTTATCTGTATTCAGCAAATCATTTTCTGGCTTTACTCCTTTGTTGTAGATGACAGTGTATCCATGCTGTTCTACTTCGGTTACCGTGTATCTACTCTGATAGGGCAAGTTTTTGATAGTGATTTGTTGCCCGTGAGAGAGTTGAATCTGTGCCTTACCATCAGTAAACTCTAATATACCATCTTCTGGTTTGGATACCTGATTTTCTTGACCTGGATAAACAGAACCCACATACACATATTGATCGTTTATTGGATTTCCCATTTGATCATTCAGTTCGATGGTAAAATTGAACTTATCCATTTTGTCACCAGCTGCACCAGTAACAACCTTAGCAATACTCAAATCTGGTAACCGTGTATTTGTAAATTTTACCGTAGATGTAACATCCTTCACTATTTCCCCTGTTTTTATTGTTTGGTCAACTTCATATTGCTCTGTTACATATTCCGTTACTTCATACATGGCACCATCAGGAAGATTTGTTGCCATTTTAGTTTCTTTATCCTTCAAGCTGAAATGTGCAACTCCATTATGAAATTCTAAATCTCCGTAAATTCCATTGATGCTTGTATGATAAGGCAATCTAAGTTCAAACCAAAACTCTTCCTTACAATTTTCTTCTCCTATAACACTTTTTGTAACAGATAATGATCCTACCTTATTTACACCAACTGGAACATTTGCAGATAGGGTTTTATCATGAATAACCGCACCAATCATGTGCTGAAACTTTTTCCCGTTTACTTCTATATCTGGATTAGGAGAATACTGTTTAAACTCTTTTAACCAAATAAACTCAGCACGAATTCCAAATGTTTCTTCTGCTGCTGGTTCATGATCTGAAACCAATTCGTATTCTTCATTTCCGTATACATAAGATAAATTATCACATAGTGCAGTAACACCTTGCGGTAACTCTAAGTGATAGATACCATGATATTCAGAAGGTTCAATAATCTGCAAAACGCCACTGTGCCAAAGCCCATCTTTAGGATTGTATCTGAATTTTAAACTTCCGGATAATTTAATATCATTTAGAGACGGCTCATAACTCAATAGACCCCCTCTTTCCGAATATGTATATAAAATCTGCCCTAATTCTGTATCATTCAGATTATTTATATCATTATCTGGAATGTTATAAGACTGCAATAATCTCCAAACTGCCTTTTGAGTAGCATTATATGCCTGTTCTTCTGTAACGAAGTAAGAGCCTGGATAAAAATATGTAAACACTCTTAAAGGATCATCATTCTCTGTTGCATTCAGCATACATAAGGAAGCTTTATAAAATGGCATTGCTGTAATATCAGAATAGGTTAACCCCGTTTCCGTCTGTCCGTTTGGATATAGTCTTCCAACTGAGCTAATAAACTCTGATAACATATTTAAATGCTCTTTGTCCTGTGCCGCCCAGTCTTGGTAGCTAAAAGCGTGATGTCCCAAAAATGGAAATGCTTTTTGAAGTGCTGGTGGAACAATCAGCATTTCATTAAACTCTGTTTCTGTAGGAATATAAGAATCTACATCATCTACAATTTTATATAATCTTTCCCCATTGTATGGATATCCTGCGTAAAGTAATTTGGACAACCGACGCATACATTCATCATAATCTTTCGACGAAGAAAAATCATCTTGTGTTAAATACCCCTCTGTATAATTTGGCACTTGCACATTGCCCATATCGCTCGTATGATGAGGCCAATGTAACTTATTATTCATACAGAACAGAGGAACCTTATAATCATATTCTGGGTCAATGATGTAATGGATACCATTTTCAAAAAGTATTTGGGTTCCTTTTGAGTCTTCTACAATCACTACAATAGTTGGCATGGTTAAACCTTCATTCAGTACATAGCCTTCCGGTAGTTTTGCAGTAAACAGGTATCGCTCCTGATCTTGATTCTTATTATTTACCTTTTTGTATTCCCAGCTAATATTTTCGACAAGAATTGTCTGATCTTTTTCATCAGTAGCATTCAGTTCTTTTGGAAGCACCAGATTTTCTGCTGCGGTATCTTTCGTCACACATTGTTCAGCAATTTTTTCAGATAATTCCTTGAATGCAACAATGACAATAGATTGCTTTGCCATAGTACACGAAGCAATATCATCTTTACAAATAGGACAATCAGAGTTGATATGTTCTGCTATACATTTTTCCCTACAAATACATTCTTGCAGTGAGGGGGCTGAATTACTCGGTGTTGCCTCCGGTATTGTTTCTGGTATAGATTCCTCTGGAAGATCAGAAGTAAAATCTTCTGGAGCTTCTTCTGTGGCATAGAGACAATCCAATACCTTTACAATGCACCCATTTTCCTCACTACATATATGAATACATTCCGTTGGCTCCAAATACTGAGCATTTGAGGGGGATGCTTCTTCTGGAATGCTCTCTATTGCTGGATAACATTCCTCAGAGTGATTGTGGATACAGTTTTCTTCGAGTCGGTAGCAGGAATCGATGTGTTGATGCGTAATGGCAGACTCTGTATCCAAACCCTCTGCCATAGCAACTGTGCCTGAAAATGTATTTAGCAAAACACAAATTGCCAAAAATGATGCCAACCACTTTCTCTTCATCTTAAACCTCCAAGTTTTTTAATACTTAATTCTAACAAAAAGGCCACAGCACAAAACACTTGTGCTGTGGCAACTGGCTAACCTCCCTATTGAAGGTCCCTATAGCTTTGCGTCGCTGGATTGCTCCAGGTTTGCATTTTTTTCAATTCTATCATAAACAGCAATTCTTTGCAAGAGCTATCTATGTCTATTCGGCTTTTTTGTATACAAATCTTTACAAAATTGTGGTATAATCTTCTCAGAAGTCATGAATGGATAGATAGAAGAAAAGGTTAGAACGTTGTGATTCTAATACCCTTCAAAAAAGAGTACGCAAAACCAAGTTTCCTAAAAACGGACAAAGAATAAAGTTATGTTCAAAGCTTAAAGTGTTGAAATAGCAGTTATCAGATAATCTTGCTATCGAAAGACGGATTCTCCTACGGAAACTTCCCTTTGTGCAGTCAGTTGATCACCCTTTGCAATAGAGTTCAGAACCGTATGATTCGTTTTTCTTGGGTATATTGTAGATGCCTGTAAGCTGTATTCTTACAATGACGATAATGATCTTTTGTGGAAGCAACAAGATCTATGGACATCTATCTCACGGTAGACATAGAAACGATTTTTAGTGTAGAACTTTCCCTCAAATCAAAATCTCATTTGAGAAAGCAGATAGGAAATGGATACTCACTGAAAGAGTGAAGTAGCTATCTCTCATAAATAAGGTTATAGGGTTCTAATTCTTTGCTCGTTAGTGATTGAAAGAGCATCCAGCACATATAAAATTCAGTCCAGCAAAGGCTGGACATACTTACTGCGATTGACTGCTTTAGAGCGATTTTGTTTCATTCCCTCTGGCAACTTGAGACATTGTAGAAAGGAATGGTTATAAAAATGAAAAAAACTATTGATATATATCAAAAAATTCTCATACTGATTGCTTGTGCCAGTATAATTATAATCTTTGGTATTTTTTTTAATTCTAACAACATAGCAAATTCGGATAATTGCAAACATACAAATATTGTAGTACCTGATATAACAGAAAAAATAGACCCGACTACAACAAAATATGTATTTCATTTCAACTTTTCTTCAGGTGAACAATTAAGCCTACATTTTATAACTGATCTGAAGACTGTCCAAGTATTCAGTAATAATGCCTTAATATATGATACAGGAAACAAAGCTTCAACTATAGAGGAAACATCAGGAAAAATATCTCACTTTATAAAATTGCCGACAGGAAAAAATACAGTAACAATTTTAACACACAGTAAGTACATGGCGTCAAATAGTGATAGTATCAGTTTTAGATTAGGAGATCAAAGGCTTATATTAACAGAACAACTAATCCATGCTTTACCATATGTAATCGTTTATTTTTTAACTTTTATATGTGGACTTGCTCTTTTCCTCTGTTGGATTGTAATCCGAAAGTACATTGAAAATGCTAAAGCCGCCTTATCTTTTTCTTTGCTTTTAATAACAGCTGGATTATGGCTCATTCGTGGAAGCGATTTTGTTTGTCTCTTATTTACAAATAATACCACACTCTATTATATAGGCTATATTTTATTTTTGCAAATTCCTACATTATTCTTTTCATTTTCTATTCACTATTGGCAAATTAACTGCAAAGTCTGGAAGATGAATGTATATTATTTTCTCTCAATAGCCAATATGGTTGGATGTATAATTCTTCACATGTTTAATATAACAGAGTTTAAACAAAGCTCATTTTTCACACACATTTTACTGGTAATTGCACTATTTGTCGCATTTTATGGAATGGTTTTGCATATACAAAAATCAGGGTTAACATTAAAAATTAAACTCACTATAATTCCGTTTATATTATTGATTCTGTCTGTCTTTACTGACTACACAGGATTCTATTCTAATGCACTAACTTCCTATAAAAGAGGCGGCTTGATTGTCCTTATCTTTGTACTATGTATCACAATAGATATATTAATCGATCTTGCTGAACAGTTACGAGAAGGACAAAGAAATGCTATATATAAAAAACTTGCAACAACAGATATCCTGACTGGAATGTATAATCGAAATGCATTTGAACAGTGGGAAATCAAACAAGGGGGAGAGATTGCAGATATAGGAATTGCCTTGTGTGATTTAAATAATTTAAAATTTTATAATGACAATTATGGACATGAACTCGGCGATCAATATATTATCGACGCAGCAGATATCATAATGAAAGCATTTGATAACAAAGGGGAGTGCTACAGAATTGGAGGGGATGAGTTTGTAGTCGTTGTACATCACATTTCTGATTTTGATATTCAAAAAACTAAGCAGAAGATGTGCACTATGGAAAATGAATATAATTCAAAATCAGATATATTAAAAATTGAAATTGCATTTGGATACACGGCTACGATAGAAACTGATCATCAAATTTCTGATATTATGAAGCGTGCTGATCAGTTAATGTATCAAGAAAAAAAGAGGTTAAAATATCAAAAAAGAATTTGAATAGAATCTTATGAAATATTTTCAATTTATGTTTGTGGAAGTACGAAACGCCTTACAGACGGCATTTCGTACTTCCACAAAGCGGCAAGCAGTGTAAACCTGTACAGGTTCACTCATTTTCTCGATTTTCCCTCTGGGTCAATCTTCGCAAATTGCTTGTTGGGGAAGCATCCCCAATCCCCTTTGAACGGTATCTGCGATACCGGCTACTCGTTCATTCTGAACGCTTGATAATTTTTCCGTAAGGAAAAACAAAAAAGAGTGCCACGACAGCTACTCTGATTTTCAGAGCAACAGCCGTGGCATTTCTCATCAACGGACAGTTTTCTTTTCCTGTTCCTGTTCTTTCTTTTTGTCGATGTTCAAAATCGTTTCAACCGTCTGCTTGGCAATCAGCAATTCTTCTCTTTCTTTTCTTACCTGACGATACTCCGCATAATCTTGTTTCTTCTGCACTGCCAGGCGATGAAATTCTTCATACAATGACTGACGGGAGGGGAGCTTAGAAACCTGTAATTCATCAAAAGCTTTTTTTGCTGCTTGATGAAGGGTAATCTCCTGACGGTGCTCCTCGAAGAACTTTTTACTGTATCCGGACTTACGATACTCAACATAAATCTGTCTGGTGTCGTGATAGTTCTTGATGTGTTTCTGAAGAGCCTGCACCTCAATCATCCGCTTTTCAGCTACCTTGATGGAATCTGAAAGTTCTGAAAATCGTGAAGATAGATTTTCCGTGTATGCCACAAGATCATCATAATTATCAAGCCCTTTTTCCTTCAAAAGGATAACAGTACGGGCAGCTTCTTTTCGATTATATTTCTTTGCCCATTTTTCGTAGCCTACTGTTTTGCCCTCAGCCATTTTTTCCTGAATATCAATAAGCAAGTGAAACTGCTTTTGCTCAGGAATTGTCCTTGATTTACGCAGGCTCTTACCGGAGATAACAGCTTGCAGTTCCTCTTTACTGTATCCTTCACCCAGGGAGCGCAGACGAATAAATCGTTTCTGCTCTTTTCCTTTGAATGCAGGCTGATTACCATCCTTAAATTCAAACCCCATCGCAGCAAGCGATTGAATAAAATCTTCAAAACGCTTAGGTTTCTGACTTAAAACAGAATCAATGGCATCACATAGCTCATCTCTCTGGGTCCGCTTCTTAGGATAAACGGTTCTTTTCTGTCTTTCACGATATGGCTTGGGAGTGATAATGGATAAACCATGTTCCAGGCACACCATGTCACTAAGTCTTTGCACTGCCAGACCAGAAAGGAAAAAGTTATTAAATTTATGGCTGGCATCCAGGGAAGTAGAATTATAAATGATGTGATTATGGATATGAGCTTTATCAATATGCGTTGCAACAATAAATGCGTGTTTGCCTTTCGTCCATCGCATCGCTGTTTCATAGCCCACCTGATTTGCTTCTTCCGGCGTAACCTCACCTGGCTTAAATGACTGGCGGATCTGATACGCTATAATATTATTTTTCTGCTGTCTGCCCGTAGTGTGCTGATACTGCCTTTTGGAAAGAAGAAATTCTTCGTCAGCAGTTTTGGGATCACACTCATAGGAACTGATAAATTCTCCGTCATTGGTTTTCTCTGCATTCTGAGAGTAATCAGTACGGTCAGCCAAACACTGAGCCACTGTCTTTCCCTTATTTACATGAAGGGCAATCAATCTTGTTGCTGCCATTCCCATCCCATCCTTTCCAAAAGAAAAAGCCACCCGTAGGTGACTTCATCTTCAAATATTTATGATCTGATAAACGCTCCAAGAGCATTTCCTATATTCTCTGCCTTAACGACTGACCACACCAAGAGAAAGAGAACTAAATACACTGCCATTCCCATTCCAATCAGAATTGCCAGTGAGGTCCACATGGCTTTGACGATGCAGTAAATGGCACAGCCTCCAATAATCAATAGTAGGAATCCTATTACATAGGAAATTATATTGGTAATCATATTTCCAAGAAACCAGATTACTTTTACAAGCAACAACACCGGAAGTGCAAATATCTTCAAAATTATCTTCATAGGCTCAACTCCTTTCCTTTGTAATTCTATTTTAGCTGATAGTAGGGAAACACACAATGATGTCAAAACTATGTAAAGCCGCAGCCGAAACTGCGGCTTCCCGCCAAGTTGCGGGGAACTACTGAATTGAAGCCAACCTGATAAGGACTTCTTTCATATCAGCCCAGATTTCTTCCAATCGTTCTTGCAGATCATTGATGTCAGCCTGATAAATACTGCCTGTCTCATTGGCTCGTTTGGCATACTGATTCAGGTTATTGCTACATCTGCGAAGAAGAGAAACCATCTCTTTCACATCCTGCAAATCAAGATTGATGCAGTAACCATCCAAAGCCATTTTTCTAAGATATGCACCCATACTGCGGACACCAAGTTCATCCATCTTCTGATGAATCCTCTCGACTTCCTCTTTCGATGCAAGGAAATGAACATCTCTGTCACGCTTTTGCATCACAGCACCTCCTCATAGGCATCCGAACGTTTTACCGGTGGAATCTGCTCTGACTTCGATTTCAAATCAGCGAGCACAGACGGACGATCGGTATCACCAAGTTCATCTCGGCTATCCACAGAATCCTCCATATTCAAAGCCGCATCCAGTTCTGCCAGACGCTGACTTTTTGCTGTCAGTTCCGTTTCCTGCGGGAATGGTTTACCAAGCTCACTCTTTGTTGCTTCCTGCTGATTATAAAGATTGCTAAGCTGTTCCTTTGCCTTTTCCAGCCTGTCTGGGACACTTGCGAGGGCATTATCCAGACGAGTGATATTTCCTCTGGCATCAGTTCCAAGAGCTACACGATGGCTCATAGCGCCTTTCAGGACGATATCAAACTCATGTCGGAAGCTGTCAAATGAAAGTTCCATTTGAAAACCACGATATTCTCCAAGAAGAACTGGTTCGGAGCCCTTCACTTCTTTACAGGCTGCCAAAATCCATTCACCGGCATCCGCCTTTTCTGAATAGTGTTTACCACGGATATCCATACCACAGAAGCCTTCTGCAATCTGAGGATTGGCTTCCACCATCTTAATGTCGGCTTCAAAGCCATGAATATAGCCTGTCTGCCTTTCAATCTCAGCAGGGAAGTACTTCAGAAGCTTATCTTCCATACGATACTGCTGACTCTGATGATCTGCCTTCAGCACTTTCAGACGGGCAACTTCAATATCCAAGTCCATCTTTTCCTTAATCAGCGGATTACCGGCACACAGAGCTTTGATTTCTGCATAGGACAGTGCCTGCTCATCTACATCATCACAGGAGCGAACTGGGGATTTTGAAGTCATAATCTGAGAAATAAATTTCTGCTTATTCTCCAAAGTCTGATACAAATAAGCATCAAAGGTTCCTTCCGTTACATACTGATAGACCTGCACCTCCTTGTTTTGATTGCCCTGGCGAATGATACGACCGTTTCTCTGAGTCATGTCAGATGGACGCCAGCCCACATCCAAGTGATGAACTGCCACCAGTTTATCTTGGACGTTCGTTCCGGCTCCCATCTTCTGGGTACTTCCAAGAAGCACACGGACCTGACCGGTACGCACCTTAGCAAAGAGTTCTTTTTTCTTTGCTTCGGTATCTGCATTGTGAATAAAAGCGACCTCCTCAGAAGGAACACCAGCGGCAAGAAGCTTTGACTTAATATCATCGTACACATTAAAGGTTCCATCATTCTTCGGAGTAGAGAAGTCACAGAACACCAACTGTGTCAGTTTGTCTGCCTGCCCATCCTGCCAGATACGAAGAACATTTCTCACACAGGCATTGAGCTTGCTGTTTGGATCATCGGGGAGGAGAGGGTTCATCAATCTCTGATCCAAACCGATTTTCCTTCCATCCGTGGTTATCTTCAACATGTTATCCTCGGACGGGTCGATGATACCGGCATGAACAGCCGCAGCTCGTTCCGAAAGTTCAGCAACCATATCCTGCTGATGTTCCGAAGGCTGAACGACAACTGTTTCAAATTTTGCGTCAGGAACCGGAAGATTCAGCTGATCCGATGTTTTGATATCCGCCACTTCCTTGAACATATTCATCAGTTCCGGGAGATTAAAGAACTTGGCAAATCGAGTTCTGGCACGGTAGCCGGTTCCTTCGGGGTCGAGTTTGTCAAGATACTTTTTGTGGATTTTCTAAATTAAATGATTTGTCCGTAAAGAAGCCACCCAAAACCTCGTGTTTGCATATATCCTGAAACACCGTATTCAAGGGCTTTTTGGCACTTTCGGACTGCTTTACATTTACGATGAATGTTGTTTTTCCTATGCGTTGCGAATAAGAATATTTCTGTTCTTTCATATAGTCCGTTCCTCTCTTTCATAAGATTTGATTGTGGGGCATTCATATTAGAACGCCCATCAACCGCAGATTTTCAATATATCAAGAAGTCATTAAGTCGTGAGTATAATGGAAAAGGTTATCTTTCCATACCACGCTTGTTTCTTCGAGCCTTGATACGCTCCTGTCGTTCTTTTTCCCTTGCTTCTTTTTCGGCTCGTTCCTGCGCTTCCTTAAAAGAAAAAAGTTGCTTCACTTTTTCGGTAAAAAGTTTAGCAACTTCGGGGAAATGCTCCAACGCTTGAAGAAAAGGTCTGCACTTTTCTTTCAGTTCGTTGTATTTAGTTTTCATTCTTTCGAGTGCGTTTGCACAGTCAAAATATTTCTGTCGGTAATAGTTTGCACTCTGTTCTAATTCGCTGATTTCCGCACGACTGGTAATGCCCTCTTTAGCAAGGGCGGTCAGTTGGGAATAATCCTCTTTGGAAATTGCCATTTTACCTGTGATTGTTTTCTGTCCCATACTGTCAATCTCGTTATAGGTTTTGGAAACATTACGGGCAGGCTCATACTTTATCTGTTCACGCTGAATACGCTTCTGTAACTGCTCCAAGCGTTCTTTGTCCTGCTTGATTTGATATTGCAGGGAAGTCAAATGCTCTGCGGTACTTCCGTATTCGCCACGCTGAAATCCTTTGAAGCCTTGCTCCGTCATATAGTTAAACAATTCGTCTTGCAGTATGCTGTACGAAGCTCGGAACATCGGTTTTCCGTTCTTTCTGAGAAGCGGATTGCCTTTTTCATCGGTCAGCGGAATATCCGATTTCCATTTCTTTGAATGGCTGATTTGATGAACCACTTCCTTGACCGTTCCTCGCAGTTTTTCATCTTTGCAACGCTTGCTCCATAGGATTTCTTTCTCCACCACAGGCAGAACCATAGCGTGAAGATGATAGTGGTAAACCTCTTTTCCAAGTTCCTCGGTTGCCGCTACATTGATTTCATCAGCGTGCATAACAGCCGATATGACATTATCAGCGCCGAATTTTTCCTCGATAAAATGGAACGCTTCTTCGTAAAACTGCTTTGCATATTCGTAGCCGCCGTTACGCTCGAAGTACATCGTGTTCACATCAATCACAATCTCATTGAACAGCGTTGCGTCTTTTCTTAACCCACGAAGCGACACCAAACCGTCAGTTTCCATCTGCTTTAATTGCTCCATATAGGTTGGGGCAAAAGGCTTTTTGAAATGCACATTATAGGGTATGCGTTCCTCAATCACATTCATATTTTCATAAGTTTCATTCTTGCGTTCATTGTGCCTTTCCGCCTTGCTTACATCAGAAGCGGTGTACTTTTTTACCCTTGCACAACTCATATCCGCCTTGTTGTTTTTCGCCATTTTCGTTCTCCTTTCTCAGTAGGGCGAAGCCATTACACAACATTCTTTGAATGTGTGTAACCCACTATGACACTTTCAGACTTCGTCTGCAAAGATGTCGTGGGCAAGGGTGTTCCCCCTTGACCTCCTTTGATACCTCAATCATAAAAACAGACTGTCACATCAGCGGACAGCCTGTTTTTATTCTTTCGGTATGTCGCCCATCGGCAAAGACCAGTACCACAGAAAACCTTTCTTTCGGGAGATAACTCCTGCGTTCTTCTTTGCCTTTTTGATGGTCGATTTCTTGAACCCTGCGGCTTCAAGTTTTTCTTCACAATCCGAAGAAAGCATTTCTCCGTCTTTCAGCATTTCCATCAGAAATGCTTTCGCCTTGACTTCCTTATCGTTTGGTCTGCCGATTTTCGGTACAAGGGACTGGAACGCTTCTTCCGCCGTCATTTCCATTTCGGAAATGAAGTCCACACCTTTCTCTGACACCTCAAACAGAATGGCAGAGCCAGTCGGGGCAAGGTTGGATTTTACCTGCACCAAATACCTTTCCGCAGGTGCTTCTTTGTTCGGTGTGCGTGTGATTGCAAGAATACTTCTTGCAGCACCCGCAATGTCAATCGAACCGTTGGTGCGGTAAAGGGGATTGGTATCCCTCATCTTGTTCATATGAGCGATAATCACAATCGCACAGCCTGTATCTTTCGCAACCGCTATCAGATGATTAAACTCGGCTCGTGTTTCGTTGGCATTGTTCATTGAACAACTTTCTCCGATATAGGAACTCATCGGGTCAAGAATTAAAAGCTTTGCGTGGTACATCTCAATCGCTTCACGAATACGGTTATCCCCAAAGGATAAAGATTTTTCATTTTCCTTGATGAAGATAAGGTTTTCCCCGTTCCCACCAGCAGAGTTAAAGCGAGGGACTACCGTATCATCGGCGTCATCTTCCGTTGTCTGATAGATGATAGTCACAGGCTCGTTTTCTTCCGTTTCGGTAAAGGGCAGAGGTTCGCCCTTTGAGAGCAGGGCGGCAACAGAAAGCATTAGCTTGCTTTTTCCATCGCCGGGATCGCCCTGCAACAGCGTAACCTTGCCGAACGGAATATACGGATACCACAACCATTTCACTTCTTTGGGTTCAATTTCACTTGCCTTGACAACTTCAAGAGGTACGCTGACAGTCATTTCATTTTCAATCATTTTTCTTTGTTCTCCTTTTTGATAAATATTTTGGACAAAGCACCACGATACAGCGGAAACTCTGCTTACAGTCATTCCTGCATTTTCTGCAAAACTCGTTGTAGGTAATGCGGTTTCGGTCATTCAGAAACAATGCCCATTCTTGTTTCCGTTTCTTGCTCATTCTTGACATATCAATCCACCTTTCTGTCTGAAAATAAAAAAACCACAGGAAAGATACTTGAAACCTTTTTGTGTATCTTTTCGGGGCGGAAATCGGGGGAAGTTCCCGTTCTAAGCCTCTCAAAAAATCACGCAAGGTGTTTGTACTAACCTGTGGTTATGTATTGAATTGTAGGTTTTGGGTAACAAAAAACACCGTATTGCTACGATGTTTCTTGTCCTTCAAATGTCTATTTCAAATTAAAAAGAAATTGCTCATAGTCCTTTACATAGTATCGGATAGTTTTACGACCTTTTTGCAGAATGGTATGTCCCTCTGCTTCTAATTTCTCTTTTTGTGCCTCGATACCATTTGGATATTTTTCATTGAGTTCACCGTTGGCTTTTAATGTTCTCCAATAAGGTGTTTCATCGTCTGTACGCTGATAACTTGCCCACGCTGCAATAGAAACAAAAATCCCCGCTGTAATAGGTTCTGTAAAATCAGCACCATTTAACTTGGCAAAGTATTCTCGTATCTTCCCAATGGTAATTACTTTGCCATACGGAATTTTTTTCATTACATTGTCATAGTCGATTGGCGGAGCAAAAAACATTCTGCTTCCACCATATTTTTCAATACTCTTTTGGTCTGTAATAATCTGAAACTTTGGCATATCCTTACTATCGTGCAACATAGCATTAAAATCTTTTCTATTTTCATTTGCCATTTTTGCCACCTCCTTCTTTAAGGATAGTCTATCTATAACACTTATGCAATGAGACTGTTTGAATTATTTTAAGAAGTTCCAACTTTCTCGCCTTGCAAACTGAAAGCTACCCGCGCCGAGGTTGCCGAGCTTCAGAAGATACGCAAGTGCGTTGATATTGCACTGAAAGCCGAGCAGCCGGAGCAGACACAGAACCGCACCAAGCGGCACGAACAGGAGCGATAAAGGAAAGGACGGGCAAGCTACTTTGCCTGTCCGTCCTAAATGTTTTCCGATAAAATGGACGCTATTGATTCCTAATATTAAAACCAACTTGCTCTTTCGTCCCTAAATTCGGGCAGGTCACTATGCTCATAAGGATTATAATTATTCAAATTGCAGCCAAACTCTTTCAATGATTTTATTTTATTATCCTTTGTCCATTCAACCAGGGAAATTCCATCAAATTCCTCTATGCTCCCATTGTTCATTTCATCTTTGAAATACCACTCCACAATCGTCTGATTTCCTTTGTGGAAGAATTGTTTGATTTCCCAAGCAACGACTTTGCCACGAGTATTCCATTCCTGAAACCAGTGTTTTACGATTTGACGGTTATTATATTTTGGACTCCAACTTTCAGTATAAATTACATCTTCTGCAAAAATATTATCAATACCTAAATCCTGTTTTGTAAGCCACATTTCAAACCATAAGTGAATATTTTTTTCTCTTTCATTCACAATCCAGCACCTCACTAACTTCCGATTTATTGTTTTTAATCAAAAGTATTATACCATATCTTTATAGATTTTTCTACCACTTCGACTATACTCACGACTTAATGACTTCTTGAATACTTGCCGAAAAAGAAAAATTGCCATCACTTGACAGCAGTTCTTCTTCGGCTGGTATTAAATTACGAGTACACAATATCATTCAATACAATTTCATCAACGCAGGCTCGAATGTTATTCATCAATCCTATCCATCTCATCATATCCGTTGCTTTCAGTTCTTCCGTTACACCCTGCTTCTTTGCCATTTCCTTTATTAGATACTCCGCCATATCACGAGCCGAAGTATCAATTTCAGCAAGGTGTTCATATAACTTTCCGCTTGTCAGCAGATTAAAATATAACACACGATTATGTTCCCTCAAATATCGTTGCCGCAACCGCCCATATTTTGAAAGGGGAGGACTTTCCTCTACTGTCAGGCAGGGATAATAGTAATCTCCGATGAGTTCGTATCGGATACCTGTTCTTTCGTCTGTAATAAATCTTTGCATAATGTTTTCTCCTTTTGCTTCTTGTGGTAAAACTCCAAGGTTTTCTTATTGTGATTTATCTTTTTACATTCCTCGGAGCAGAATTTCTGCTGGCTGTGTGTAGGCCAGTAGGTACTGCCACACACAGCACATACACGCTGACGATAATAATGATTTCCTTTTTCCTCTTCTCTGTCGGCTTTTGTTTTATCCTGCCTTGCCTGATAGCAGCAATCCTTTGAACAGAATACCTGTCGATTGCTTGTAGGGGTAAACTCTTTCTGACAATGGGGACATACCTTTGTTTTGACAATTTCGCCACCGTTTTCAGCAAGTTTTTTCGCCTTTCGCTTCTCTCGGTAGGCTTTTTCACGCTGACGCTGTTTCTCCAATCGCTTCTTTTCTTCCTGTTCTTCTTGCTCTTTTATCTCGGCAAGTTCTTCCTCGGTGTAGGCAATATCGACCTGCCCGACATAATTGAAGTAAATATCAACCTTTTGCGTTCTTGCTTTCCCTACACCCTCAGCTTCATACACCACAATTTTATCAATGAGTTCGGTAAACATCAAATCGGAAACTTCCGTAGGATTTTTGTACTTGCGTATCAGCGAAATAAAATGCCTAATATCCATAGTGCTGTCTTTTTCTTCGGAAAGTTCCTTTTTCATCGTTTCCATTTTCGCTTCCAATTCAGCCTGTTCATCGTCATACTGTTTCATCAGTTGCTTGTACTGTCTTTCGGGTAGCAATCCCGATATAAGATTTTCATACAAGCCACGAATGAGCGCAGAAAGTTCGTCATAGCGTTTCTGACAGCGTTTCAACTCCAACTGATTGTGCTTCGGCTTTTCTCCTTGCTTGTCTTTCCAAAGGGATTGCAGTTCCAAAGCAAAGGCTTTTTCGTCATTCAGAACGAATTTTGAAAAGCGTTTGACCGCCGATAATATCAAGGCTTCAACATTATCAGCACTAATCGTATGGGAAGTACAGGAATTAACCCTGCTTGCATACCCGCCGCAACGGTAAGAATACTGAACAGAACCGTCTTTCTTGCTGTAATGCGTTTGCAAAGTCATTCTCCTGCCACAGTCGGCACAATACAGATAACCGCTTAATCGGTTGGTATGTGTACCTCTTGCCGCAGCTCTGTTCACTCGTTTCTTTCGCTTCTGAACGCTGTCCCAAAGTTCCTGTGATATGATAGGCTCGTGGGTATTATAAAACACATACTGCTCATCTTCATCGGTAGTCTTTCTCTTATGCAGTTTGAAATTGGTGCTGACCGACTTTCTCAAAACAGTATGCCCAAGATATTCCTGTCTGCTTAAAATCGTTCTGATGGCAGATATACCCCAAATATAAGGGTCTGCAAACTTAATCCCGTTGTACTGTTCGGGGTGATATTCCTTTGCATATGCGGCAGGAATTAAAACCTTTTCTTCGGTTAGTATTTCCGCTATGGCTCGTGGACTTTTGCCCTCATTGGCAAGCAGAAAGATACGCTTTACCACATCAGAAGCCACAGGGTCAACAACAAGCGTCTGCTTATCGCTCGGCAATCGGTTATACCCATAAGGGATTGAACCGCTACAACGCTTTCCGTCTTTCATTCGTGCATCAAATACAGCCTTGATTTTATTGCTCGTGTCTTTGGCATAAAATTCGTTCATAATATTCAAAAACGGGGCAAAATCATTATCCGAAGCATTGTTGCTGTCAATGCTGTTATTGATTGCAAGAAAACGGACATCTTTCTGCGGAAACAGAATTTCCGTATAAAATCCGACTTGCAGATAGTTTCTCCCCAATCGGCTCATATCCTTAACAATCAATGTTCCGACATTGCCTGCTTCAACTTCTTTTATCAAAGACTGAAAACCGGGACGATTGAAATTCACACCCGAAAAACCATCGTCAGTAAAATGACGGATATTCTCAAAGCCATTCCTACGGGCATAATCTTCGAGGTATTTTTTCTGATTGGTAATGGAGTTACTCTCGCCATTCAAGTCATCATCTCTTGATAATCTCTCGTAGAGTGCCGTAATCTTTGAAGTCCTTGACATTCTCTTAACCTCCTTCCTTATGTATTTTCAATTTAGGACAGTTAATTTTATCGTCCTATTAAAGTATAGCCCTCCGGTGCAAGTTCAATGGCAGTTGTGGTTTCCCCGAAGGTAGAAGCCCAGGAATCAAAATGTGTCAAATTCTTTTGCTGGAGCGTACCGTACTGGAGATAACGCATCACAGTATAAAGCTCTGTCATAGAGTTGCTTACAGGCGTTCCCGTTGCAAATACAACACCACGTCCGCCGGTGATTTCATCCATATAACGGCACTTCATAAACATATCCGAAGATTTCTGAGCTTCAGAAGTAGAAAGCCCTGCTACATTCCTCATTTTTGTGTAGAGAAACAGATTCTTAAACGCATGGCTTTCATCAACAAACAAACGGTCAACACCCAACTGCTCGAAGTTGATGACATCATCTTTTTTATCAGCGGCAAGGAGTTTATCCAATCTGGCTTCCAGAGATTTTCTTGTTTTCTCCATCTGCTTAATGGTGAAATTCTCTCCACGCTGATATTTCAGTTCCGCAATCGCCCCTTCAATTTCATCAATCTGCTCTCGAAGCTGTCGTTCCTGTCTTTCCGCAGACAGCGGAATACGCTCAAACTGGCTGTGCCCAATAATAACGGCATCATAATCACCGGTAGCAATACGGGCACAGAACTTCTTTCTGTTTGCAGTCTCAAAATCTTTCTTCGTAGCAACCAAAAGCTTTGCACTTGGATAGAGTCGCAAGAACTCATTCGCCCACTGCAAAGTCAAGTGGTTCGGCACAACAAACATAGATTTCTGGCTCAGTCCCAGTCGTTTGCTCTCCATCGCAGAAGCTGCCATTTCAAACGTCTTTCCTGCACCAACTTCGTGAGCAAGCAAGGTATTTCCTCCATAAAGCACATGAGCAATGGCATTTCTCTGATGTTCACGCAAGGTAATGTCTGGATTCATACCGCCAAAACGGATATGACTGCCATCGTATTCACGAGGTCTGGTGGAGTTAAAAAGCTCATTATACTTTGTTACAAGTGCTTCACGGCGGCGAGGGTCTTTCCAAATCCAGTCACGAAACGCATCCTTGATTGCCTGCTGCTTCTGCTGTGCCAGCGTGGTTTCTTTCTTATTCAGAACACGCTTCTGCTTACCGTCTGGATCTTCGATGGTATCATAGATACGAATATCCTTTAGATTCAAAGTCTCTTCCAGGATACGATACGCATTGGCTCGGTCTGTACCGTAGGTCATATACGCAGCCACATCATTGTAGTTTGGAGCACTCTTACCGTTGATACGCCATTCTGCGGTCATCTCTGAGAATTTTACCTCAATAGCACGACGCAGATAATAGGGCGTTTCAAAGGTTTCCTGCATGAACTGCTGAATATAATCAGGATCAATCCAGGTAGCACCAAGACGTACATCAATTTCCGATGCATCCAGGTTCTTCGGCTGTGCCTTTTGCAATGCTTCCACATTGATGATAAAAGAAGAATCCTGCTTCGCAGCCATTTCCGCAATACGCAGTTTGCTTCTTACATTTCCGGAAAGGTATTCGTCAGCAGTCTGCCAACCGGCTTCGGGAGCATCCGGACCCATAGGGTCTTTGAAAATCACTCCCTGAAGCTCTGCCTTAATCGTATCGTATTCTTCAGGAGTTCCCAAAAGCTGCGCCATAAACGGCAAATCCACCTTACCACGCTCACCAATGGAGATTGCCAAAGCTTCGGACGGTGTATCTACACTGGTTACTCTGCGTTCCGGCTTAATGGTTCTTTTGGTGAACATGTCTGCCTTATTTTTCAGCTTTCCATCCTCATCCACATTTTCCAGAGAACAAAGCAGATAATAAGAGGAATCTTCTGCAAATGCCTGAGCGTTTGCACGGTGGTTAATCAGACCATGCTTTGCAGTAAAGGCATCATAAGCAGTATTCAGTTCTGCCTGCTTCTGGGAAATCATTTCATCCGGAAAATCTTCAAGCTGATACTCAATCAATTCATTTACAATGCCTCGGAGTTCTACCATGCCAGCGACACGCTCTTTTGCTTTTTCATTCAATTCCAGATGTCGCATAATGGAGTTCTCACGGAAGTACACCTCGCCATCTACTACAGTATAGGAGAAGTTTTTAACATCGGGAGTTGCAGGAATAGTTTCTGCCTCTTTGCCTTTTTCAGCCTCAGGAAGCTCTACTGCTTGATAGATCCCCTCGATATGAGAAACAGCTTCTTTCAGCAAATCAGACAGCTCTGCGCCCTCAATCGGTCGAACAGTAAGATCCATGCCGTAAGCAGTGCTTTCCTCAACTGTTTCCCCAAGAATCATCTCCGGGTGCTCGACAAAATAGCTGTTCATGGTGTGCCCTGCATCTGTACGGTTCAAATGCACCCAATCCGGAACAATATCAATCGGGTGGTCACGTTTCTGGAGAAAAATAATATCTGATACAACTTCTGTGCCGGCATTCTTCTTAAAAGCGTCGTTTGGCAGACGGATTGCACCCAGCAGTTCTGCTCTTTGTGCCAGATATCGTCTTGCATCAGAGTTCTTAGAATCCATGGTGTAACGGCTTGTCACAAAAGCGACCACACCGCCAGGACGAACCTGATCCAGAGCCTTTGCGAAGAAATAGTTATGAATCGAAAATCCCAGCTTGTCATAAGGCTTATCGGATACCTTGTAGTTACCGAAAGGCACATTTCCAACAGCCAGATCGTAGAAGTCTCTGCGGTCTGTGGTTTCAAAACCGGCAACCTTAATCTCTGCATTAGGATAGAGCTTTTGAGCAATTCTTCCCGTAATAGAATCCAGTTCCACACCATACAGACGGCTACTCTGCATTTCAGGCGGGAGCATACCAAAGAAATTACCGATACCCATGGAAGGCTCCAGAATATTTCCTGTTTCAAAGCCCATTTGTCCGACGGCATCATAGATGGAGCGAATGACTGTAGGGCTGGTATAGTGAGCATTCAGAGTAGAAGCTCTTGCCGCAGCATATTCATCTTCAGAAAGCAGATGTTTAAGAGTTTGATACTCCTGCGCCCAGTTCCCCTTGTCAGGATCAAAGGCATCCGAGAGACCGCCCCAACCGACGAAATTTGCCAAAATCTCCTGTTCTTCCGGAGTCGCATTTCTACCCTCATTTTCCAGTTTGAACAGGGTTTCAATGGCTTCAATGTTCCTTACAAACTTCTGTTTTGGTCCACCTTCACCGAGCTGTTCATCTGTGATGTGGAAATTTACCGCAGGAACGGGCTTACCTTCTACTACAGCGCCTGCTTTGACAGACTGGTTTCTGTCATCCTGAGCAAGCATTTTTTCAAAGATTTCACGGTTTTCAGCACGGAAAATCGGATAGGCAAGGGAGTGATCCCGAAGCTGGACTTCTCGCTCTTTAATCTGCTCTACGCGAAAAGCTGTATCATCCAGATAGACAGTATCTCCAACCTGATAATTCCATTCTGAAACTTCAGGAACAGGCTCTTCGGAAACCGCTACAACTTCTTCTACGGGTTCTTCCATTTGAACTGCTTCCATAGCTGCAACAGTCTGACGAACTTCCTCCAGATAGTCATTTGCAAGCCATTCGTCCGTGAAATATTCCGTAACGCCTTCATGGTCTACATAATAGTCATCTGTCTGGTTATCCCAAATTGCATACTCGCCATCCTCGGTATCAATCACTGCAAAACGGTCATAGACATCTTCCAAAGGATCAGTTTTTGCATCTTCAATTTCTTGGCGTTCCACTTCTTCCTCTGCCGTGAGATAGCGCCCCTTCTTCATCAGAGAATCAATTCTCTGTGCCACCTGTGTCCAGGACATCTGAACCTGATCACAGCCACTTTTCTGATAACGAATCCCCTTTGCATCATGTTCCTGACCACTGTGCATTGCCCCTGAGCAGGCATGAGAGTGTCCACCAATACCAAATTCTTTCTTCAGGAAATCGGCTCGTTCCTGAGTGCTGTGTGGCTCCTGCCAATATTCATAGATACGGGCTTTCCCACCGGCAAAGTCGCTGCCCCTTGTCATATCAGAGTTGATTTCATCATCCGTAATAAACTGGCGAACCAGAGGGACATACATCATTTCTGACTGAAATTCTTTCAATGGAGCATTCAGTTCATCCAATCTTTTCCCCAGAATATCCAGCTTGTGATAATGAAAACGGAGCAAAGAACGGTCTGCCTCATGTGCAGTGATAAAACTACGATATTCCTCTCTTAATGTTTCCAGAAACTGCGGCTGGTTCAGCTGCTCGGCAAGCCATTCTGTTTCTTTCGGGAATCCATTCCCATGAATATCAGAAAGAGAAGGGAAGAAGCCTTGATTTCTTGCTTCATCTGAAAGGTCATGGTAAAGATACCAGATAGACTGTGCCACACCCATTCTCTCATATCCGGCAGCTTCTTCCAGCTCCACATTCGTTGCAAATTTTCCCTGCTCCAACAGTTTGCCAATACGTGTCGCTGTATCTTCCCACGGAATAATCTGTGCCCTTGGACTGTCAATGGCAGAAGCGCCCTTTGCAAGATGAATCCCATCTTCAGCATACCAGGAAGAAATATTGCCGCTGTCCTCCTTCAAACCAAAGCCGCCATGATAAACCTGCTTTAGAGTCTGGACAATTTCTTCTGTTGATTTCTGCTTCATATACTCCAAAGCAACAATTTTTCTTGCCTCATCCGTATTACTGCCAAGCAGAAGAAAATGATCAATCTCTTCTTGCGAAAAAGAAAAAGCAGAGGGCGTAAAACTCTCTGCTCGGTCGATAAAACTGATTTGTTCGTTTTCGGAGAGGAACAGGTTCAGACTTAGCTGTTGATAAGCTCCGTCATCACGACTTCCTCCGCCTGTGCTCTTAGGCTGTTCATGTGCTTCACCCAGCCCATCTGGTCGGTCTCCTTGTCCGGTGCCGGATTCTGTTCCAGATACTGCTTCATCAGAAGCTCCATCCTGGTATTCGCTGCGTCCTCGATTTCCCACAGATGCGGGAACAGTTTCTCCGTCAGAATCAAGTCGTTCAGAAGCATCGGATTGTTCTGTTCCAGAAATGCTCTGCGCATCCTGCCATACTTGCCCAAGCTCCTGTCGCTCTGGTTCTCCAGCTCCATATCCGGGATTCTGTAGTCCCCAACCTGTCTGTACATCATTTCGCTCATCATATTCGCTCCTTTCGGTAACTTTGTTCTGCTCAAATTCGTTGATTGCCTTCTCAATTTCCTGAAACATCCTGGTGCTGATTTCATTAACCGCAGTACCAAGGGCATTTACTGTCTGACGGCTGTTGAAATCAAAGACCTTCTGAAAATCCTCGTGCTCGAAGTAGTGATCCGGATTTTCTACCAGCCTGCTATACATGGTGTAAGCTACGCTGTTTGCCACCGCTGTCTTAAAAGCCACTTCGATGTTAAGTTCATCATACTCCTCAAGAAAGCTATTCGCAACGATGTCGAGGAAGGGCTTTTGATGATCTGCCCAATACTCTGTCGCAAGTGTCATTGCGACATCTTCAAGCTGTGCTTCAAGTAGTCCATCTGCTTTTACTCCAAAAGAGCGCTCCATAGCAGCCATCAGAAAATCACGGTTTTCAGCAGTCACTTCCCATGCTTTAAGTTCCGGAGAAGAACGGCGAATACCGGTATCAGCAACATCAAAAACATATCGCAGATACGGCTTATTACCACTTGTAACAAACAATGCAATACCAGTAGAGCCACGCTTTACATATCTGCGATATTTCTCATCATTCCATTCGTCGTAAGGCTTACAGAAGGTAGCATTTGGACGCTGAGCATAAATCATGACCTGTTCGGGATAAGTGAACTCATAATTACGAGCCATTGTTGTCAGAAATGCTGTCCAATTCTCTTTGCTGGCTGTAATTTGACTGATGGTTTCCCTTGCCATCCCAGAATAAAATCGTTCTTTAGCGTTCATCTTTTACCTCCAATCATTAAAAATCCAGATAAAGGTTTAGCCTGTCAAAAGTATCCTCATCCATATCAGATAATTTACTCAACACCGTATCCACAAGAGTACAAAGTTCTTCTTCATCTTCACCAAGCTGTTCCTTTACCTGTTTGAGTGCTTCACATAGCCCCGGCAGTGTACCAGGGCTATAAAGCATCATCAAATTGCGTTCATCCTGCGTAAAATTTCTCATTCCATATCCCTTTCCAAATGATTTTTGGACGGTTTGTGAGGAATATCTGGTACAGGCATTTCCTTCAGCTGTTCCAATACAGAAGGTCGTTCTTCGGTACTGGCTTTCCCGTTGTTGATAATGCCATCAATCATTCCATAATCATCCTCCAAAACCATCTCTGCATATTTCAGGTAGTTTTCCGGTTCCATAAAGTGATTAAGCTTCTGAAATCCAAAGGAATCTACGTAATGAAAGGATACCTCACCGGCAATCTTCAACGCTACGATGTCACTGACGGACATGCTGCGCCCACGAAAATCCTCTGGGTGGTCAATATTGAATTTCACATACAAATCTTCCAGCTGCTGATTAACATCCTCAGATACAGAAATAGAGCCATGATAGACCACCTTGTAACGGTCAATCTCAGGCTCCATTTCTTTTTTCTGAAGGTAACTGTAATTTGCAAACATAATCTGGGCATTATCCTCTACATCATCACGTAGTTGAAGCACCGCATAAGCATCTGTTGTACTTTCCAGAAATGCCACCATTCCAGCATCGGGAGCAGGAGTTCCGTCTACTTCATTCCATTTTTCAATCTTCACAGCCAACCTCCTTATCGTTCTGCTTCTTTGTGTTTGTGAGAAGAAATGGTGGGAGATACCTTCTCGGTCGCTTCTGCCAATTTTCCAATTACAGACTCTCTTTTAGGGGATTCTATTTTATCAAGCTGACTTCTCAGGACTTTTGCAACCTCTACAGCAGTTTCTTCTCCACACTCAGCAATGGCTTCATCCAGGAATTCACGGTACGAATCTGTATTGCCGGCAGTAAGGTCTTCTTTGATCTTCATAATATGTGCCTGCACATCATCCACCTGATCCTTATACTCATAAGGGTCAAAATTCTCTGCAAAACGGTCAAGCTTAAAAGCAAGTTCTGCGATAGGGTCATTGACTATCATAGCCTGTCTGCCAACTTCAAAAGCCTGTTCCATAACATCTTCATAAACCATAGCTCGAAGCTCTCTGTGTGCCAGATGAAAAGATTCCAGAATGTCCTGTCTGACCTCAATCATACTCATATCCGGATTATCTACCTGACCACCATCAATTTCATTGTAGTGCTCATCAAACAGCGTATAGTCATAGCCATCTTCACAGGTCTGAACCGCAAGAATCCTATCTCTGCCGACTTTCCAGGCAGCTTCTTCTCCCATGATCTCAGGTTCTGCCATATATCTTGCACCGTTACGCTCCATAATCTCTGCAAACTGGCAGATGTGGAATACGTTATTGCCAATCTGAGTATGATACTCATCAATAAATTTGCAAGGCTTTACGACAGTCTCGTTGGGATAGTCAATTTGAATACAGCTGCCATTAGGAATACGGAACAGATCCTTATAATGGCTGTCAATAAATCGGATATCCTTACCATCCGGATTATACTCATTCATCATTTGCGTTTACCTCCATTTTCAAATTCCATACTAAAATTCGTTTTCCCATCATCCGATACTTCCATATACACAATCGCATCGAAAGATTTCCCTGTCTTTTTGGACTTGCAGCCTTTCAGCTTTACTTTCCCAGCAGTCAGAAGTTTCTGTGCCGTAGAAGCATTCATATTCTTACCAATGCTTTCAAAATACCGGTTATTCTTCCAAAGAGCGAATTTACAATTTCGATTGGAGCAGAAAAAAGCTTTTGCCTTGTCCTCAACAGCACTTCCACAAAGAGGGCATGTGCCAATCGGGTTTTTCTCTTTTGCCATCAGAACTTCCGAATCACGGATAACCTCATAATTCTGAACCAGACCGGCGATCATATTTTTAATTTCCTCCATAAAGTCCTCGCCGGAGTATTCTCCCTGCTCGATGAGCAACAGTTTTTCCTCCCAATCGGCTGTCATAGCGGGGGACTGAACCTGTTCCGGCATAACGGTTACAAGTGCGGTGCCTTTATGAGTCGGAATCAAATGCTTCGTTTTTTTATCGCCTTTACGCTCCAGGAAACCTTTCTGAACCAGCTTTTCAATAATACCGGCACGAGTGGCAGGAGTGCCAAGACCTTTTCGTTCGGCTTCTTCCGGCAGTTCATCTGCACCGGCAGTTTCCATTGCAGAAAGCAACGTATCCTCTGTGAAATGTTTGGGAGGAGAAGTTTTGCCTTCTTTGATTTCCGTGCCAATTACATTCAGCTCATCTCCAATAGAAACAGAAGGGAGGACCTGTTCTTTTTCGTCCGATTTTGTCGAACTACTCTTCCTTACAAGGGTTTTCCAACCTTCCTGCAAAACAGTTTTTCCCTTAGCAGAAAACATCGTGCCGCCGCAATCCAGTTCCATAACGCTCTCAGCGTATCGGTACGGATCTCCCACAGCCACACACAAACGATTTGCAATCAGCTGCAAAATTGCAAGTTCACCTTTTGGAAACTCCTCAAGATTGCATTTCTGCAATTCTCTTGTGGGAATAATGGCGTGATGATCCGTGACTTTTTTGTTATTCACAACCTGCTCCCCATGAATCGGAACATGATCCACACCTTCAACAGGGAATGTGTTGAAAATCATGTGTACAAGGTCGGGAATGCTGTGTTCCATATCATCTGTCAGGAATCTACTGTCCGTACGAGGATATGTGACCAGCTTCTTTTCATACAGATTCTGCGTATAATCCAATGTCTGCTGAGCCGTATATCCAAGAATGCGGTTTGCATCTCTTTGCAAGCTGGTCAAATCATAGAGTGCAGGTGGCTTTTCACTTTTTTCCTTACATTCCGCCTTTGTGACTGTTGCCACAGTGCAATTGCTGCTTACCGTTTCTGCTTCGGACTTCTTCTTATAACGCTCACTTGATGCAGTAAATCCATCCAGCCCAATCTGCACCGTGTAAAATGGCTCTGTCTTAAATGCAGAAATCGTAGCCTCACGCATTACTGCCATAGCAAGTGTAGGCGTCATCACACGACCAACATTCAGCGTCTGCCCATAAAGGGTAGAAAAAAGTCGAGTAGCATTGATACCAACAATCCAGTCGGCTCGCTCTCGACACAAGGCTGCTTCATACAAAGCATCATATTCCGTTCCAGACCTGAGATTTTCAAATCCTTCTTTGATTGCCACATCTTCCATGGAAGAAATCCACAGGCGTTCAAAAGGCTTTCTGCATCCGGCTTTATGATAGACCAAACGGAAAATCAGCTCGCCCTCACGACCGGCATCTGTTGCACAGACAAGACTATCAACATCATCTCTTGTCATCAGCTTCTTCAGAACACCAAACTGCTTCTTCGTACCGGAAGATACGTTGTACTTCCAGTCGGTAGGGAAGATAGGCAGGTCATTGTATGACCATTTACCATACTTTTCGTCATAGGATTCCGGTTTTGCCAATTCAACCAGATGACCAACACACCAGCTGACTACATATCCACTACCTTCCAGATAACCATCCTCCCGTTTGTTTGCTCCAAGAACCTTGGCAATACTCTGAGCAACTGAAGGTTTCTCTGCCAATACCAACTTCATTTGCATCTACTCCTTTCAAAAAAATAAGCAGCCACACACCATAGTGCATGACTGCTATGTAACTGCTCGTATTCAATTCGTAAAACTGGGATTATCCTTTTGGATTTACACTATTTCTTATTGTTTCTATATCTTCTTCATCTATCCATTCCTCAGAAAAGCCACAATTACAACATATATATCTATTAACTTTAACAACCGAAAACATTCCGGTTATTATATTATTTCCTGCGCCATATGCTCTGCTTGAGCCATTAACTCGAATAATATCACTGCTGTCACATTTCGGACAGCGATTTGTATTTTTCATTCTGATACCTCTTTTATAAATTCACATTTACCAACTTCTCTTGGTTAGCTAAATTATACCATGACGATTTTCAAAAATCCATTTCTAATATGTAAAGGCAATCCGAAGATTGCCCCGTAGGTTATTCATCATCGTGACCTTGAAACTCCTCCTTCATCTGCTTATATGCTTCAAATGCTTTCTGCTCATCAGATACATAATCCATATAAGTATGAAAGTTCTCAAAATCACTGTCGATAAATACACGAATTAGGCAGCGAGCCATCTCTGAAAGTTCTTTGATAAAAGCATCCTGCTTCGTAATATCTGTATCATATTCGAAAAGCTGCTCTGTATGATTACTATGACATGCTTCCTTCATTTCGATGGCAATATTACCATCTCCAAAAATCTGAAAAGCCATATCCTGTCCATAAGAATGAAAACGCACATATCGGTTATAATTCTGATGAACAATCCTGACTTCAAACTTCTTCCGGTGTCCTCTGGTTTCAAGCGGAATAGAGTTCAGAATGGTATTGTACACTCTGTTGATGAAATCATACTTTCTCTCTGTCTCCATTTTCTTAATTTCTGCTTTTGTCATGGACAAATCCTCCTCAAAAATGAATTAAGCAGGCATACACCGCAGTGAATGTCTGCTATGTAAGTGTTCTGGAAAGGATTTTTGCAACCTGACACAATTTTCCGTCTCTGAATCTCCATCAATATAAAAATATCTCCATCATTTCGAAAAAAATGATGGAGATATTGTGTTAAATACGGACATAGCCGGTAGATGGACCAGCACCAACTTTTGCGATATACCCACTCTTAACCAGATCCGTTAAAGTCCTTTCCACAGTAACTTTGCTTATATCAGGACAAAGCTCCATGATTTCCTTCTTTGTAATCTTGCCAACCTTATTATCAATCACTGCTTTAATTCTATCAGGCTTGGAAAGGCTACGATGCTTCAAATGCTCTACACGGCTTTCAAATTCATTGTATGCTTTCAGCATGATACCCAGATAATATTTAACAAAAGGCTCATAGCTGTTTTCACCCTCATGCCAACCAGCAGAACTTATTTGAAGGGCTTCATAATATGTTTCTTTTGTCTTTTCAATCAGCATTTCCATGCTAACATATTTTCCAACAATGTATCCTGCCTTATAAAAAAGCAGTAAAGTAAGCAAACGGCTCATTCTACCGTTTCCATCATGCAATACCACATTGGGACTCACAAAGAAATCTATAATTGATTTCCACTTTTTGAGTACGTTCTTTTCCGGTTCCCTCTGCCTGATACACATAGATACTGTCAATCAGTTCAACCAGCATAGAACGGTTTAACTCTGTTACATTTTCATACTTGCGTATGGTTTCTAAAAATTGGTTGGTATTTTTTGTCTTATAATCCTCGGCTTCGATTTTCTCTTTTAATACCTTGCGTCTTTCTTCAAGCTCTCTCTGCTCATTTTCATAGGATACAGACATTTTCTCAAAACGTCCATCAGAAATCTTTCCTGCTACATTCTGCTCAAACAGTTTCATTATGATACTGTCAATTTCAGCAATACGCTTTTCTGCCAGTTCCAATTCCTGTTTAAACTGTTTGATTTTTTTACCGCCGCCAGATTCACTCAACGCCCTCATTTCTTCAATGAACTGGTCGCCTAATGTTTCCATGTTCTTGATATGCTTCTGAATGTCGTCCATGACAATCTTCACCAATGCGTCATAGGAAATCGCATGAGTTGTACAGAGATTGCTGTTTCTGGCGTATGTCCTGCAACGGAATCTCGGCTCTCTTCCGTTTGGATTGGAGAACGCCATATTGCGTCCACAGTCCGGGCATTTTACAAGCCCCACAAACATATTTGGTCGTCCAGTCTTATTTGGTCTTTTCTTTACACTGATGAATTTCTGTACCAGTTCAAAGGTTTCTTCATCAATGATAGCTTCATGGGTGTTTTTTACAACAATCCAATCTTCCTTAGGAACCGCTACCAGTTTTCTGTTCTTGAATGATTTTGTCTGTGTCTTGTGCGATACCATATGACCGAGATACACTTGATTTTCCAAAATCATCTTAACATTTTTTCCAACCCAGTCGGTAGGGAATCGGAACCCTGTGCTTGTTTCCAGCGTGCCATTCTTCATTGCTCTGTAGGCTCTCGGAATCAAAATCTTTTCTTCACACAATGTTCTTGCTATCTGATGAACACTGTTTCCCTGTTTCGACATTTCAAAAATACGCTTGACGATAGGCGCTGTTTCCGGGTCTATCAGTAGTTTACGCTTATTGTTCGGGTCAACCCTATAACCATACGGAGCGAATGAACCGCAGAACCCGCCACTTAAAGCAGTTGTTTTCTTGACGCTTCGGATTTTCTTTGAGGTATCACGTGCATAATACTCATTCATAATAGATTTGAATGGCATCATCTCGTTATCCTCATATCTTGTGTCAACATCATCATTCAGTGCGATAAAGAGAATGTCATTGTTCGGGAAGATTTCTTCCACGTAATACATGAACATGGCATTGTTGCGACCGAACCTTGACATATCCTTTACCATGATTCCACTAGGCTGTGTATCTTCCATAGCGTCCTCAATCATGCGGTTTAAATCCGGTCTGTTGAATGTTGTGCCGGAATAGCCATCATCTACATACTCGTCAATGATTTCAAATCCTTTTTCCTTTGAATAATATCGGAGCATTTGCAACTGGTTTGTGATACTGTTGCTTTCTTTATCAGCGTCACCATCATCTTTGGATAAACGTGCATATAATCTAACTCTTAATCTTGCTTGCTGTTTCGTCATTTTTACTCCTTTCCAACAGCAAACAAACAACTTATATCCTGTTAATATTATACCACGCTACTTAATTATTTTCAGCCGCTTATTACACTGTTCTCAATTTAATATCCATTGTTTTCCTGCTCGATTTCCTTTTGAATCAGCCTTTTAATCAAATGCTGCAAATCCACTGTACCGGAGAACACTGACGTTACATAAAAGGTCGTATTTCCTATTTTTATTGTATTGGACTGTACTGTTTTTCCTATAATCCCACCTCATTTCTTCCAACAAAAAAAACACCATTTCTGGTGTCTTTCTGCTAATCTACACTGATTACTTTGCGTTCATACTTCTTTTCCTGCAAATCAATCTCCGCATAAACCATGTATTTGTCATCAAGTTCCGTCTGTCCAGTCTGAATACAGGTTGTCTGATGAATCTGGTTTATCCACTTTCCTTTCTCTGTGTCAGGACTTTCATGTATATGTCCGTGCAGAGAAAGAAGTGGCTGTTTTTCTTTCAGAAATTCGTAAATATCAACAGAGCCTATATCCAAATCTTGATAGCGCAACTGTCCTAATCTCAATCCCGCAGGCGGCATGTGCATAACGTAAACCACTTTTTGTCTATCGTCCGGCAATGGAAGTTTCTTCAGCACATCACACATATGCGGTAATTCTGTTCTGGAATATTCCAGCCAGTTGTAAATCCTGTCATAATCAACAGCATTAGAGATTCCGGCTACAGGACTTAACTGACGCTGCGGAATATAATGTGTTTCTGTAACAACCCTGTCTTTACAACCGAACGGATGGTCTAAAATATAGTTCATGCCGATAAATTCATATCCATTGACAGAAAATTTCCTACCAGCTATATTGCAGACATTTTCAAATCTGTCGCAAAGATTGTCAAACATTTCATCTGCTGCCAGTAAATCATCATTTCCAAGCATGGCAAGGTATGTGATGTCCTGCTTTTTCAGTTCCTCAAAATATTCATCAAGGAATCCATTGATAAAAAACGATTGCTCACTGTGGCGGTCACATTGTTTTGGTAACATATCCCCGCCATTTACAATGACTTTGATTTCCTTTTCAATGGCTACGTCCAGAATCTTTCTGTACTTCTTTTTATCTCCGTGTAAATCTGTAACATACAATATCTTCATATCACTTTCTACCCCTTTTAATACAGCATTTCTTCCTAATCATAGTTAAAAGTATACCATATCAGAGATAGATTATCAGCAGCTTATATCTGACATACAGACTGCAAAATTTTTGCCTTATGCACCTCCTTTACTGTGTGTTTCCGAAGCAGTCAGATGGCTTTGGAAGCTCCACTGGACTTTCACCATTCTCATTCCTATGAGCAGAACCGCACCATGCGAGTGTATCATTATTCAGATATACAGGTCATGGCAGAACGACCATTCCACAAGTCGCTCTCGGATCATTGCATGAATCGCTCGCTTTTTTAGGTCATGGCGTACAATTTCCGCTGGCTCGCTGCATATCAAACGTATCTGACTGCTTTATTCAGTTGTCAAAGAACTACCGACTGTATTTGCCAGTCTATGAAAATCCACTACCTAGATAATGGACTTTCATAGATTGACAAGCGGAGCAGAGGAAAGGGGAAAATGCTCCGCCCGTCTGAATGATTAGATTACGACTATCTCAAAGTTTGCAATCATATCCATGACTGCTGCCTGTATTCTGCCTTTTAATTCAGAATCCACTACCATGTAGACGTTACCGTATTCGTCATACAATTTGCGTAAGCTCAACTTTGATATGTACCCGTCATAGAAATCCAAGATTTCCTGTATTGCAGTTTCATCACCATTCGTAGCCGCCACAATCACAGCAAACGGTATATGTTTTTGGTCTTTGTCCATGCTTATTCCTCCTCCATCATTTTTCGTAATTCTTCCAGAGTGCTTGTCCTGTGACGGTAAACAGTAGTGCGTACCACGTTCATAAGCTCTCCGATTTCTGCGTCAGACATATCCATAAAGTATGACAACAAAATGATATTGCGTTTTCTCTCTGGCAAACATTTGAGTGCTTTGCTTAACTGGTCGTCAGATACTTGTACTTCCATGCCAAGAACATTGAACGCTGTATAATCGCTGGAATACTTGTCATAAACGCCTGCTTTGTTCAATTCCAAATCTGAAATTTCAGAAAACGGAACTTCATGTTTCAAGCGTCTTGAAATATCACGGTTATACTTCATTGCTGCTCTTTTAATGACTTTCTTTGTAAGGCAATCAAACTGTGCTTGAATAGCCTGTTGGAAAGAAGATGACTTCATGCTGATTCACCTCCTTTCTGCGTGAGAGTAGATGAGGGTGTTTTCCCTCTATCCCCCTTTCCGCACAGTAGCTACCCACGAAGCAGCTATTTGTTGCGTTTTCAGAAATGAACTTGAAAAATATTTTTACGCACGAAAAAAGCACAAGAGAAAAGGCTGTATAGCGTTCTTGTGCTTTATCATTTGTACCTGTTATATGATGTAAAAAACCACATTCAAGGGTGTATTGTCCTGCTATGGTAATTTCAGTTTTTTTGACAATAAAGGGTATGTCATAAAATGTCGATTATGAGATTCTTTCAATGCGGCTACCTCCTAGAGCCGCAAAACAAAAAAACCTTATATGATTTATCCACCGAATTGAGGAAAAAGAAAAACGGCGGCTTTATCTTGACCGCCATCAAATCAGAAATATTTTTGGATAAGCAAAAAGGTTACTGCCGATAACGGTTTTTTTTATTTACCGTATAACAGTAATTTTGTTCTTTTAACACACTAGGAACTGACAAACCATATAACACGTTTTTCTATACCTGTTAGAAAATCAACAGGAACAGTAAAATGTATTGAGGTGATTACATATGCGTAAAAAAGAAGATAAGTACGATTTCAGAGCTTTTGGTCTTGCCATCAAAGAAGCTCGTATGAAACAGGGTCTAACCCGTGAACAAGTGGGAGCAATGATTGAGATTGACCCACGTTATCTGACAAATATTGAAAATAAGGGGCATCACCCAAGTTTACAAGTGCTTTATGACCTTGTTCATTTATTGAATGTATCAGTAGACGCTTTTTTTCTTCCTGCTTCTGATCTGGCGAAAAGCACCAGAAGAATACAGTTAGAAAAGCAGCTTGATAACCTGTCTGATAAAGATTTAGTTATCATGGAAAGTGTCGCTGACGGAATTATTAAATCTAGGGAAGTGGAGGAAGATTAAACTTCCTCTTTTTCACTCCCTATACGAGTTGATTCTTTTAATTTTTGAAAACACTCGTCACTGATTACGTGTTCCAGTTTGCAAGCGTCTGATTCTGCTAGTTTTGGGTCTACACCCATTTCTGTAAGATATTTTGTAAAAAAGCAATGTCGCTCATAAATTTTCTCAGCCATAGCCTGCCTACTGTCTGTTAAAAGCAATTGACCATTATTATCCATTAGTAGGAATCCTTGTGTTTTAAGTTGCTTTACTGCATGACTTACACGAGGCGTTGAAAATCCCATATAATCAGCCACATCAATAGAGCGAACCATGCCTTTTTTGATTTTAAGTATAAGTATTGTTTCTAAATAATCTTCTAATGACTTTCCCAATGTCACATTATTATCACCTCTTAAATATTTGATTCAATCAGTTTTTAAATTGTCCACCCAAGACTTTCTTGCTGAATATGATACAATTTTTGATATACACCTTTTTTCTTCATCAATTCATTATGTGTGCCATATTCAACTAATTTGCCATCATCTAATACTAATATTTGGTCTGCGTCTACAACTGTTCTTAAACGGTGAGCAATCATAATTACTGTTTTGTTTTCAACCAATTGAGCTATAGCCTTTTGCACTAAAACTTCGTTCTCCGGGTCAAGAGAAGCAGTTGCTTCATCTAAAAAAATAATTGAAGCATTTTTTAATAAAGCACGTGCAATAGATATTCTTTGTCTTTCACCACCAGATAATGTACTACCATTTTCACCTAAAACAGTTTGATAACCGTCTGGCATATTACGCACAAATTCATCACAGTATGCAGCTTTAGCAGCCGCCATAACTTCTTCCTCTGTGGCGTTAGGGTTTCCAATACTGATATTGTTAAAAACAGTATCATTAAATAATGTTACGTCTTGAAATACAAAAGCCATTTTTCGCATAAGACTTTCTGGCTCCATTGTTCGTATATCTTTACCACCAACACGAATTGTACCTTTCTGTATATCCCAAAATCTTGCAATCAATTTTGAAATTGTACTTTTCCCGCTTCCAGATGAACCTACCAATGCGGTGATACTTCCTTGTGGAATTTTACAAGTCACATCTTTAATGACATCTTTTGTATTATATCTGAATGTAACATGTTCCAACTCTATATCACAATTTTCAATTTCTTTATCATTTCCTTGCATTACAGATGTACTTAAAAGAGTACGCATTCTTTCTGTAACAACATTAAGATTTAGTAATGTAGTTAATTGTGAAAGAATCGCAAGAATTGGTCCATATATACGAGTAACCATCAAAAAGAACATTAGTAATGGGAGCAGTTCTATTTCACCTTTAACTAACAACATTGTTCCAACAAAAATGACAATACCAATTCCGGCTTGCAAAATCATGCTTGCACTCGACATAAATACGCCACAAATCATTTCTACTTTCACAGCAATCTTTTTCATAGATAATAATGCTTTGTTAAGAGCAGAAAAGTGAGAACCACTTAAATTACATGATTTAATAATTTTCATTCCCTCAAGGTATTCTTGTACTTGACTAGAAGCGTCTAGCTTTGCTTGTACTTGTCGTTCAAATAATTTTTTCTGATAGTTCTTACTTAACCAAATTATCAAAAATGCAACTGGCAGCGTAATATACATACATAACGCTAAACGCCAATCAAAGAAAGCAAGTAAAATACAAGTAAGAGTAACAGTAATACCATTTGCAATGAGAGGTGGAATTGTACTACTTAACATTGATTCCATGCTGCTACAATCAGACATCATGTTAGTTGTCAATTCTGACAAATCCTTTGTATTGAAGAAACTCATTGGTAATTTTCTTAAATGCTCTGCAATATTAAGTCTTGTTTTATTTGATTCTTGATAAGACGCAATGTATGTCTTTCTATAATCATTTCTTGCTGCTAAAAACACCAAAACAGCAGAAACAACTCCAATTCCCCAAAGCAACCATATATGATTCCATGCAATTTGCTTTCCTACATACGGGTTCAGTAATTCATTAAATAACATTACTGTAACACAAAACGGTAGCATTAAGGCTAGATTTGTTATCGTACAAGCAACAATAGCTTTTTTTAAATCTTTATAACCTTTATCTGATAGAAAAAGAAACTCTTTTAGTTTTTTCATCTTTATTACACCGCCTTTCCGCTGATTTTCCAATCAACCGCTTCTGTGTAATGGTTCCACATTTGCGAATAACGTCCACCAGCAGCAACTAATTCATTATGTTTACCTTCTTCAACTAGATGACCTTTTTCCATAACAATAATTTTGTCAGCATTACGAATCGTAGATAAACGGTGAGCAATAATAATAACTGTTTTATTCTGCATAAGTTTCTCGAATGCTTTTTGAATTAAACACTCATTTTCTGGGTCGCTAAATGCAGTTGCTTCATCAAGAACAATAATAGGGGAATCTTTGATAATAGCTCTAGCAATAGCGATACGTTGACGCTCACCGCCAGAAAGATGAATACCTTTTGTTCCAAATACAGTTTTGTAGCCATTAGGAAGTTTTGAAATAAATTCATGGCATTGTGCAGCTTTCGCGGCTTCAATGACTTGTTCTTCTGTAGCGTTTGGATTTCCCATGCGAATATTATCTAAAATACTCTGCTTGAATAAGAAAATATCTTGAAATACAAAGCTAACATGATTCATTAAGTCTTTTTCTGAAATATCTCTTATATCAACACCGCCGATTTTTACACTTCCCTCTGTAACGTCCCAAAAGCGTGAAATTAAATTTGCAATTGTACTTTTTCCACCACCAGATAAGCCAACAATAGCTGTTATTTGTCCTTGATTGGCTTTAAAAGATACATTTTCAATAGCCATTTCTTCTTTTTTTCCTGTATATGTAAAGCTAACATTATCAAACACAACATCATCTTTTTGAGTTTTTTTAGGACTGGTAGTTTGTGGTAGAACAGGTATATTGAAAATTTCGTCCATTCTTGCTACATTTCCGTCAATTTGCATAAATGATTCAGAGATATACATTATTTTGTTTAAAATACCAGCGATTGCCGGAACAAAAAGCAAGTAAAATATAAATGTCATAGTAAAGCTCTTATAATCTTGTGCATTAGCTCCTAACAAAATACCTACAGGAACGATAACCAAATATATATTGTTAATGATGGTAGTAAACGCTGGCATATAATTTTGCCAACCTAGAGAGAACTTTAGAACCCATTCTGTGTATTCTTTAATAGCATGTTCTAAACGAGCAAATGAAGAAGCTGTTTGATTAAATGCTTTCACAACAGGCATACCACGAACATATTCTACAGAAGCATTGTTCATATCTTCCAATGCGATCTGATATTTTCCCATGTTTTCTTTCATTGCTCCGCTACCAAATCCACTGAATTGTACGACAAAAGCAAGCACAATTCCAACTAATGAAGCAATACCAAATCGCCAATCAATAGCCAGTAGAATAATAACCATAACAATAGGCGCAGTTACAGAAGCAACAAAATCTGGAAATTGATGTGCAATGAAACCCTCAATGCTCTCAATGTTTTCGTCCATTATTTTTCTTAAACGACCACTACCTATGGTTAAGTGATAACCTAAAGGAATTTTGGTAATATGTTCTGCGAAGTGAAGTTTTAATTCATAAAGTGTTCCAAATGCTGCCATATGAGAACTGAAAATTGCTAAAAAATATAATAGTATATTAGCAATAATACCAGCTAAAGCTATCCAGCCATAATTCATAACCTTGCTCATATCCAGCAATTCTAAATTAGGATAGACTTTTAAAATGGAACTAATAATAAAATATACCGCAATATACGGAACAAACGACGCTATAGCCGCTAACGAGGAAAGTATAGCCGATAAAAATACTAATCCTTTCTTATTGGAAGCTAATTCTAAACATCGTGCTAAACCCGTTTTGGGTTTGTTTTGTTTTGGCTTTTTGTTTGCCATAGTACGAATCCTCCTTAAATATAAAATACGTGGTGGGTTAGCTTAATCTAACCACACCACGTATTCTAAAGGAAATACTATTTTTCTTCTACTCCATCTCTAGTATATTTGGGTAAAAATAGCCCAAAAGTGTTACTTTTGTTTTCTGTAATCTTTCGGTAAAATACCATAAACAGATTGAAATGCTATTGCAAATTTACTAGCATTATTATATCCAAGACTTACCGCTATATCTCCAATTTTCATATTTTCATTTAAAAGCCAATGTGCTGCAATATTCATCTTATATTTCTTTAAATATGAATATGGTGTGTCACCATATATCTGTAAAAAAATTTTATGAAACAGTGATAAGTTAATTTGATTCCGAAAGGCGAGTTGTTCTAACGATACTCGTTCATCTAAATGAGTTATCATATATGTTTGAATTTCTTTAGTAGCTTGAATCTGACGTTTATCATAATATTTGAAATCACAGCCATGATTTTTAGTTAGCTGGTCTATATGGTAAAGTAATTCAATTGCTTTAATTTTGAAATATCCTAATTGTTCTATGTTAAGTGCTTCATATAATTCAGAAAATAAATGATGTAATTTAGGTGGAGTGGAACTTAAATATCCATTATTCTCAATCCCTAATGTTGAACCAATTTTATCAAGGTTAAGCGGAATAGTTTCCATCATTTTTTTGATTTCTTCTGATAAGGATTGTTTATCAATCACAAGGCTAAGTCCATAATATTTTTTTAATGGAAACGAGAAAGAAACTGGTAAATGTTGTGTTCCAGTCACACTAAAATATCCCTCTGGTAAATACGAAACTGTATGATTGGCATACTCACATTCATAGCGTCCAGAGCGACAATGTGTAATTGAAATAATATTAGGATTGAATTTTTGAGAAGGCATACTTATGTCTGTATCAAAGTCCAAAAAAGAGAGTTGAATACCATCAAAAAGCGTGTAACTTGTAACAATTCCTTTCCCTTGACACCCATAATCTATAATCATAAAATTTTCATCTTGCTTGATAATTTTTGCCTTATCACTGTACCAGTCTTTATTAAATGTAGAACTCACATTATGTACCTCCATATGTCGATTAGCAACATCTAACTATTATCATACTGTATTTTTTATCCCAAAACAATAAAAACATAAGCGTGCAAATCCGATTTATGTGGAAATGCACGCTTTTCTTCATGTTATTTTACAATCTTCCAGTTACTATCTTTTTCCAGCGTTAAGTCAAAATGTGAAATTTGCGTTGCTTTTGTCCTCTGGTCGAGATACTTTACCGATACCGATACTTTCACTTGTTCTCCATCTTGTATAAAGATAGGATTTACCAGCTCCGAGAACATATAGTCACAGTTGACAGGTTCAAGCACATTCCCCGATACATAGTAGGCAAGCTCTTTTTCCGTTGCGGTAGGGTACAGCTTAAAGAATGTTTCCAAAAACTCTGTCACTTCCTCTGTAGTGGCAGCGTCCACCGTTCCGTCCGATTCCTTGACTTTTGGTTCATAGCCGGATTTTGTTGGTATGCTGCTGATGGTCGGATTCTGTGTAATAACCAGATTTCCGTCACCATCTACATGAACTACCACCATGTAAGCGGAAGTGTAACCGATAGAAGTCTCTCCCTCTGTTACCGTTTGATCTACCGAGTAGACAACGGTAAAGTCGTCCGTTCCAGTCGCTTCAACCTCCCAAATCTTAACGTCCGTTACCGTAGAGCTTGTAGGTATGTCCATACAGACAGTATCAACATTCAAATCCTGCAAGCTCTTTGTAAGGTACTGGTTAATGGCTGTGGTTCTTTTCTCAATGGATTCCTGCGTGTTGCTCCAAGAATAGTAGGACTTCGCAAATGCCTTGACGAAATTCTCTATCTTGTTGGTATCAACAATACGCTGCTCAATGACTTCTTTCTCATGTACCGTGTGCATATCAATGGCGGTGAAATTCTTATACACCCCAAAGCTGATACTGGCAATCAACACCAGCCATAAGGCAATCACGGTTTTTTTATGCGTGCCAACTTTCATCACAGGCACTTTCTTTTCCTTTTTTGGTTTTGATTCCTTATCCTTTTTCTTAAATAGCATAGCACCATTCCTTTCTAATTGGTTTTCACCCGTCCGGCACCAATCAAGTGTTGCTGCCAGTACGAGCTTGTTAAATCTGCATATCCGATAGGGTCGCCAGCATGATACATTCTGTTGTTTCCAGCATAGATTCCTACATGAGTGACGTATGTTCCAGCGTTATAGGTTGAATGGAAGAACACCAAGTCACCAGCCTTTGCCTGTGACAGCGGTATGTGCTGTGTAGCGTCATACTGTGCCTGTGCGGTACGAGGTAAGCTGATACCAGCTTTTCCATAGCACCAAGACGTAAGACCAGAACAGTCAAAGCTAGTGTTGGGATTGCTGCCGCCATACACATATTTCCAGCCTTGATACTTCAACGCTTCATTGAAGATTGCCTGTGCGGTAGCGTCACTGAAACTAGGCACAGCCAAATACTGACTGACTAATTTCACATAGAACATATTCCCGTACTTGTAACGCCAGCCGCCATTTTCTTTTATGGAAATGTCATTCTTATAGGTGACTTTGACACCGCCGGATTTACCCTTTGCGAAGCTGACCGCCAGCTCAAAGGTGTACTTCTTTCCGTGTTTTGCTACATAATCAATGAAGCCGCCACCATAGTTATAGGACTGTACCACTGTGTTGATGTCACAGTCTTTTGCTTCTGCGGATTTCAAAAGCTCCGAGAAGTATTTACACCCCTGTTTGATGGAATCCTCCACGGATAGGGAGTTAAGCGGTAATCCTAAAGATTCACTGGCTTGCATAACGTCTGTCGTGCCAGTGCCGCCGGATTCCACCTGCATAATCGCAAGCAGATAGTTCACATAGTCAGAGATTCTGTATTCCTTTGCATACTTTTCTACCGTAGACTGATGTTTCAATACTTCCGCTGATAGGTTCAGTCCAGAAAAATCAAGACTGGAAGAACCACTTTCTTCATCATCTGAGGTCACGATAAACAGAAACAGAAGCAGACAGATAATCACTGTGAAAATCCCACCGAACACAGCAAAATGCCTTAACTTCATTTCTTGCCGCCTTTCTTACTTGTAGATTTCTTCATTGTTGATTGATTTGTGGTCTTTTTCCGAACCGTCTTTGTCTGCTTCTGACGTTGTACCGTTTGCCTTGAAATATCTGTGGTAGCTTGTGAATGTTTATTTACTGCTGATGAAGCCTGTTTATCTGCCGGACGGGATTCTCTGACAACCTGTGTTCTTACATTCTCCTGTGATTTTGTCACAGGCTCTTTACTCTTGCTTGATTGCGGCTGCTCCTTTGTCACTGTGACAGGACGCTCTTTGACATTCTGCTCCGGCTTTAAAGCTGCCGCCTGTGAATCCGATTTTACAGGAACAGGCGTTGTGGCTGGTCGCTCATGCACCGGGGCAGCTCTCTTTGTCGCTGATCCGTTGCTTTGTCGCTCCTTATCCACAATCGGACGCTGCGGATTCTTTTTGTCTGACTGCGGCTGTTTCGATACCGATTTTTTATCCACAATTCCACGCTTTGAGGTAGACTGTGATTCCTGTGTATTGCTTTGTGAACTATGTACGGTCTGTGAGGAATCCGTCTGACTTTTCTTATCCGGCAATGCAAGCGGCTTCTGTGATTTGGAATCCGGCAGAGCTGGCGGCTTGCTGTTACCTCCACTGGAAGAAGCAGAAGTATTGTGATTTGCTCTGGTATGCGTATTACCTGTCTGTTTGGTATTGTCTGCCTTTTTTGTAGAAGCAGAAGCCGCCGCAGCACCAGCTACACCACCAGCAGCACCAGCCGCCATTGTCCTACCGATTTTACGCTCCAAGCGTCTTGCCCTGCGGTTGAGGAACATATACGGGTGTCGCATGATTCGTCTGCTGACTTGCTGTGTATCGGAGGATTGCAGGCTGAACATTGCCATCAAGTCACCTAATTTAAAATAGATTCCGGCAAAGGTGACTATCTGTAGAAATGCCACCATGAAAAACGGATAGCCGGAGGAAATGGAATAAAACATAGTCGAGATACTAAAGGCTGTGGTAATAATCAGTGTGATTCCGGCTCTCATCATAATGGTATTGAACAGCTTCGTAAGAGCCTTTTTTGCCATGCCCTCATAAGTCGGTATCATGGAGAGGATAAAACTAATCGGCAGGAACATGGCGTAAATGATGAATAGCACCTGCGAGAAAATCATCATGCCGGTAAGCAGAAAGACAAATGCCGAGATACCAATATTGAAGATAAACAGGAACACTACCATACCTAAACGGGTCATGGTCTTTGTGACGCTCAAATAGTCATTGTCCTTATCCTCGATTTCCTCAATCACAACGTCCTCTCTGTCGTCCGTGTCTGGACTTTCCGATAACAGGCTTTCCACACGGTCAGAACCGAGCGTTTCTATATCCGATTCCCCGTACTGTAAAAGCAGCCACGGTTGTTTCACCTGTATGGAAAACAGGCTGTCTCTTATTAAATCTACGCTGTCTTTTCCTTTGCTGTTGGAATCGGGCAGCACGATTTTTGTACCGAGCGATAATGCCGAGCTGCTTATATCTGCGGAAAAGTCATTGATTTTGCTGATATAGTTTGGGGCATAGGCAATAAAGGACGCTGACAGGATAAATACCACAAGAAAGTTGATAACCGCATGAATGGCTTTTGTGGTTTCTCTTTTTAACAGTCCTGTGTATGCCACATAGATTCCCATTACCAGAATGAGGATAAGCAGGAATCCTACATAAAATCCCTCACTGGAAAAGCCATTGGAAGTCACACCAGCTAATGTCTGAATGTTCTTTCCGATAGAACTTGCAGTATCAGAGATAAAGTCCAGCTTGTAGGCTTCCTGTACCACATAACCTGTCGCATTGGAAATGTATAAGCTCACCGTCCAGACAAAGTTTGTGATGGCATATAGTCCGTACTGAATACTTTTGCCGATACCGTCAAGCCAGTTCCACGGCAGCCAATCCCAACTTGAATCCACATAGAAATCAAGCTGGTAGTTTTCCAGCGGATATTTGGAATAGGTGTTAGCGTCACTCACCGTATTGTCTACCAGACCAGCCGCATGAGCTACCGTACCCGTGATAGATAAAAATACCAGCACACCGAGAATCACCGAAAGCGTGATAAGCAGATAACGGACTATTTTTCTCTTGTCCATAGGCTTCACCTCATTTCTTCCGTCTGTACTGGCGGTCTGGTATCAAAGGCATGGAACAGGTCAGAGAATACAGGGTGAATCTGGATAACGCCAACACGCCCATACAAATCTTGAAACAGGCATTGTCCGTTTTCCAAATCCCTAAGTCGTTTCTGGTTGCCCTCGTCCTCCTTATCCACACCGAAAAATTCAAGAGTATTCTTGATTTCCTTTATGTCTGTAGAACGGAACGCAAACTTTAAGCCGATATTGTTCTTCATCTTTTCATCGTCCACATCACCAGAGTTTTGTGTAACAAAGTAAACAGCAGCGTTCATGGAGCGTCCAGCACGAATCAGCTTGTTAGACAATGCTTTCCCCTGTGCCACCTGTAGGAACGTCCACGCCTCGTCCAAGTCCACCATCTTAAAAATGCTCCTGTCGGAATGAATAAAATCAAGGGCAAAGGTACTAATGACAATCAGCATAGCCACGGACAATAATTCCATTGTGGTGTATTCTTCAAACTTCGTGTCCTTATCCGGCAACACAAGGTCTGCCACCTGTATGATGTTGAGCTGCCTGTCTAAACTGATGGACTGCTCCACATCACCGTCCGAGAATAAAAGGTGTGCAAAGTCATAATCGGTCATGCTCTCGATATGGTCTGCGATATTTTCTGCCACAGGAGAACCGTCTTTCCTTAATTTATCAATGACACGGAGCAGTCCTCGTTTTTTGCTCTGTGTCACGGAACGGATTGCACGCCTTAATACAGGGAACTTCTCACCGTCACGGGACGAAATACCTGTAAGGAATGTCAGAATGTCGATTGCCAGACTTTCAGCGTCCTTTGTTCGCTTCATAATCACATACGGGTCAAGAAGTCCTCTGTTTTTGTCCTCACTGGTGAGATTAACTATCTTGATTTCCTGTGCAATGTCGGGTAGCGTTTCCTGCCAGTTGCCACGCTCTGATTTTGGGTCTACAATGACCGCTTTTCCTCCAAACAGCACCGCATAATAGATGATAAGGTTGTTACAGAAAGACTTCCCACCACCGAGCGAACCGAGAAAAGCAGCCGCAAGAGCATTTGTCACAGAACCTTTTACGCCCTGTGCTGCAAGGCTAGGTTTTAGATAGACGTTCTTTCCTGTATCAAGGTTATAGCCGATATAGATGCCGTCCGTTTCCCCAAGCTGCTGTGTCGCACCGAAGCCAAGTCCGGCGAGAAAGTCCGAAGTGACGTATTGGATATAATCATTGATATATCTTTTGCTGGACGGGATAAACTCACCATGCAACCCCAACATATCACCGAATGGGCGAACCAGCTTGACGTTCAAATCATCATAGAAATCTTTGACTTCATCACAGCGGCGTTTCAATTCTTCCAGAGTATCAGCCGCCACACGGATAACGTAGGATAATTTATACATGGATTCTTTGGACTGGTCTAAATTTGTTTCCAGTTCATTCACCGAATCCAGAGCGTCCATGACGTTACTTCCCGTTTCGTTGTTGGATTCCCAAGCATGATTATCCAAGTCTTTCAGCTCTTTCTTTTTGTTCCTAACAGTCGTCAGAGCCTTTTTGTTGGTAACGATTTCAACATTCATAGAAGTGGAAACGGGGAACGTGAATTGCTGTTGCTGATAATAAAATATCTCGCTTGACGGAAAATCCAGCTCACCCACGATATTGTTAATCGTGAAGTAGGCAACAAAAGTTGTCTGATCTTCACGCTCAATCTTTAGGTATCGCTGGTTTTCTTCAATCATGCAGCGTGTCGGACGGATAAGGTCATATCGCTTCACCAGTGTTTCACGCTTTGACTTTTTTATCGGGAGGTCATAACTGTAATCACTGTAGGCAACGCCGGTATTCCCGTAGATATGTTCCAAGAGGTAGCCGAAGTCGTTCTTATCTAGTCTGCGGAACTGAAAGCGGCGTGAGATTTTGCTTTCCAAGAGTTTTTCCATCTTTAGGAAACGGTTGATTTCATCATTACTCATGGAAACGAAGTCACCCATCAGCTTGTGATTGACTTCATAGATAAAATCCGCAAAGGTCATAGCTGCTGATTTTCGCATACCCTTGAAGCTGATTTCTTCCTCATTTACCAGCAGCTTGAAGCCAAGAAAAAAGCGGTAGTCAATCTGATTTTCACCAATCATTTCAACCAACGCTTCTGTCTGTTCATCTACCTTTTTACAGGCAATCTCTTTTAATCTGCCTGTGATTTCCTTTTTGGAACGCTCCTGTACTGCACGCAGGCTGTCCTCTGTGGCAATCTGTAGGGCATGGATTTTTCCGTCACGGTTCTGGGCGATAAGCTGACGGAAGTTGTCATGCACCATGTATTTTTCTTCTGGTGACAGGAACGAATAATTGTAAGGTGTCAGCTCATAGTAGGCAAAGCACTCACCGTCATGGTTGAACACCAGATTGTTTTCTATGTACTTAATCGGGAACATACATCACACTCCTAACTGCGGTCACGCTTGTATTGAATTTCTGATTTTTCAGTTTGATAGCTTTTCCTGCATAGGTCACTTTTGGTCGGAGGAAAAAGCTCACACAGGATTTTAGGAATCCAAAAGGCTTTTTTCCGTCAAAGGTCTTTTGCGATACAAACCAAGTGAACGCCACAGGGATTCCAAAGTATTTGAGAAATGCACCGTCAATCATGTTAAAGGGCGGTAGCTTCCCAAAGAGAATCACCACAAACAGCGACACCACGAACCAAGCCATCTGACTGAATGTGAGCGGGAACGGGAGTTGAAAATCGTTGATTGCATAAATGACTTTTTCCACGCTCCATATGCTTGTATAGCTTTTGATTTTCTTCAATTTTCACAGCTCCTTTCTGTTCTAAAATGGAAACAGCAGCCTATGTTTCAAGGCTGCTGCAAAAAAATAACCAGTGTCATTTCACTGGCAGATAAAAAATATTCAGTTGTAATTGTTAATACGGACATTCAAACACGCCATGATTAGTGACGACAAAACGCCCCTCTAAATCAAGGTCACGCCCGTAGGCTTCATAGTCTATGTAACTGCGGATTCTGTCTGGTATCTCACCCAGACTTTGACATTCATCTATGAAGTAATAGGCAACGTCTGTCATATCGTCACAATCGGGATAATGGATAATATCGTCTGCATGTTCGCACAAATCTTCCAAGCTGCTGTAATAGCCTAGCAGTTCCGATAATTCGTCCTGTATGTCTTCTGGTAAGTCCTCCACCATTTCACACAGGCGGTTGACTTCCTCAATGGGTGTGTACTCGTCAATCTCAAAGGGTAGCTCATAATCATGGATTGCGTATTCTTCGTATCTGTCATTCAAGCCGATACGTTCTGCCATCTCGTCATAATCAACGGGCGGCGTAAACCACGCACCCACAAGCTCACCCTCGTTGTATTTCCCAAGATTGGCGATATAGATTCGCATTTCTTCGATACCACATCACCCCTTTACTGATAGCGGAATACGCCGCTTGTGGTAAATAAGTATCTGTCGTCCATTTCCAGCTCACTACCATAGGAGTGATAGTCGATATGTTTCAATAGTTCGTGAGGAATCTCACCAAAAACATATTCTTCACGGATAAGGTATTCTGCCAGAGCCGCACCGTCACCCACATCATAGTAGCGTATCTCGTCCTTGTGGTCGATAAATTCCTCGAAGCTGGAAAACCATTTCTGCTGAATGGCTTTCATTTCATTGCCGATAGGCGTACCCTCCAATTCCAGCACCATGCGGCAGTTGGCGTTGATTTCCCAAAGTGGCATATCACTGTGTAAGTCAAAGGGCAGCTCATAGTCTGCAATCTCAATCTGTTCTTCATGTTCTACGCCGATTTTTTCTCGGACTTCCTCAAAGTCCACAGGGCAGTTGAACCAAGCACCGGAATATTCTTCGTCACCCTCACGATACGGTTTTGTATTGTTTAACAGGTAGATTCGCATTTCCTGCATGGTCTGTCACTTCCTTTCATCATATCCAGTATTCCCATTATAACAGCATAATCTACACCGAATACATAATGAGAAAACTTTTCTAACTGTTCTTTTGGATAATCAAGTGGTGAGTGCTGCTTGATGATTTCCCACACCATACGTTTGCGGTAGGGAAGGTCGGAAATATTTTCACAGCCGACACGCTCTTTCATATCCTCAAATATATCTGTTTTCATGTTGTCCTCCAATCTTAAAATTTGCATAGAAAAAGCAGCTAACTCAAAAGAATTAACTGCTCTTTGTCTATGATAATTTGATTCCTATTTGTTTCAAAATTAAAGTAAGTTCTTTTCGCTTTTCTGGGTCTGGTGTTCTGACTAAAGTATATCCTTCTTGCTGTATTTTTCTTAATATATCAAATGTAATATCTGCTCTAGCATTTAATTTATATAGAGTATCATCCGACATAGGTACTTTACGAAGATACCACCAGAAAGGTAAATCCAATTTACTTTTAGCATATTTTATAGTGTTGACAAAGTATGTGTCCTCATTATAGTAATTAAAATGTGGTTTGTCCTCTAAAAGATGTTTTTCCATATTTTCATAGAAATCATCTAAATGATTGTCAACTAAAATCTTTTCAAGTATTTGAGGAGGAATTTCACTCAAATACTCTGTTATCATACCAGTATTCAAAATATTTAAAGGCGTATAATAATATTTCTTTTTAGCGGAAAGAACAATGCTCAATACTACACTTTGATTATCAAATGCGTCAAAATATACATTGACATTAACATTGTGATATTGATAGTAAAATTTTAAGCAAGTAGCCTTTGTTTTTTTAGGAATACTGTTATAAATATCTACTAAATAGGCTTTTGTACTTTCTTTCACACAAAACACTCCTTTCAAATTCTGCTTAAATTATACTACTTTTACACAATAAATACAATTTACGCCCCGATAATCTTATTGAATAACTGCAACAGTACGTCTTTTACGCCAGAAGAATTGAATACCAAGCCGACAGCGATTAAGGCAATCACCAAGAATCCAATCAGTTTAGAAAACTCACGCTTGAATCCGAGATATACGCCGATAACCGCAATCGCCATGAGTACCAAACTCTGTGCGTTAGATAAAAACCAGTTGTATAAGTTCTGTCCGAAATTCATTATTTTCTGCTCCTTTCCATCATTTCAATTTCTCTTTCTGCGGCTGCTCCAAGTGAGAACAGGAATAAATCAAATAAGATATGCTTCATGTTGTCATTCCTCCGTTTCTGTAATCATTTCCTCTGTGGAAGTTGTCTGCTGTTCAATCAGCTTTTTGTGACGCTCCGTGAGCTTCGCATGGTCTAAAATGTCTTTGAGATAAGTCGTACCGTTGGTACTGTCAATCTTCTGTAAGACTTTCCAAGTGGGAGCTACCTGTCTGCTTATCCAGTTGAGCGTCCGAGTGAGCGTATAAGGCTCTGGTTCGGTCGTCAGTTTCAAACGCCCACGATCAGAGCCGATAAAGTACGCCCATTTCTCATTGGTCTGCCATTCGCTGCGTCTTTTCTCCACCTCCTTGTCAGCGAACCGCATATAACGGTTGATAATGTCAAAAGCGGTACGCTCTGCGTCATGATAGGTCAGCAGGTCACGCACCGCATAATAGGCTCGCTCATTTTTCAGCCGGATTTCAAAACGGTTCTTGATTTTCGTATCTTCAATGGGTATATCGTATTTCACATACTGCTCATAGTCCTTTTCATAGATACAGAAATAAACCTCTGATTTGAGCGAACCGATATAAAGCGTATTTCCCATTCCGTATCTGTCCTGTTCATTGCTTCTCACCAGCTCACCGCTGCGGTAGCTCTTGAAGCTGCGGAATACGGAAATACATTCTTCACGGTTGCATTTCTCTGTCAGCTCTGGAATATCCAAGATTCCTGCCATATCGTTGATGGCAAGGTCAAGACGTTTCATCACACCTCCTTCCACCAGAGCGTCCATGAGAAAGTCATACCAGCTCCTATGCTGTGCCAGCAGATAACTTTCCATCTGCCGACAGCCTTTGCCTTTCAGCTCCAGCAGTGTGCCTTTCTCTTTATCGGGTGATGTCAGCACGAACACATCACCAAGCACATAATGTTCCGCATAGGAGTAGAATCCGTAGTCCTCATGTATCATTACATCCAGCTTTAATTGCAGAATATCTTCAACAACGTGCCGAACGTCCTGTGTGGGGAATCGGATTCTGACGTAATCCAAGACCATTTCCAACGGATTCTCTGGATTCAGCTTTTCCAGAGCGTCCGTGAATTTCCCCTTGATTTCTTCTGTCAAGGCTACTTTTCCAGATTCAATCCTGCTGACATACTCACGACTGATACCAGCCATGACCGCAAGACGATTCTGGGAAACGCCGTACTGCGTCCGTTTTTCCTTAAAATCGTTTATCCAATCGGTATCATTCAGTTTCAATCCCTCCAATCGAAAAAGAAATGTGACAGTTACCGATTTTGTCACACTTCTTTGAATGTTTGAAAAGTCCTCTGTTTTCAAGGACTTTTTGATATGTAATTGACTGTTTCCAGATAATTTGTGCCCCCCTGTTAGATAACGGGGGCAGATGGTTGGGGCGGCTTACGCCACCCCAACACAGGCTAGTCCGTACCTGCGTCTTTCGCTTCGCACGCCGCCTGTCCGTCCTGCCTGTTTTGTGACAATCTTCCTATCTCTTTTAAAAAGTCATGTCCTTTGGGTACAAGGGGAGTGTAAAACTCGGATATGACACTGTTTCCCGTATCAACATAGCCACGCCCTTTAATCTGCTTCAAGAAAAAGTCCTTGTCTACTTCACCGAACATCATACTGTACCCAAGCTCCGACATACGCCCAAGAGCCACACGGAAATTGAACTGGTCACGGATTCCATCACCGAGATACTTTGCGTCTGGACGCTGACAGGCGAGAATGAGAAAATATCCTGCCTGTCGTCCGAGCATGACTATCTGTTTCAGCTTGTTAAGGACAGCAGCATTTTCCTTTGTGGTGAGCATTTCCATGAACGCCACATATTCATCAAAAATAAGGAAGTGGGGCGATAGTCCTAAATAGGCATAGTTTTCACCTGTCCTGTAATTCTCCATGAGCTTCATTGCTTCACTTCTTGCCATCATACCGTCATAGAACCTGTCAATACAGGCGGTTATATCGTCTTTCTTGTACCAGACTTCCGGCATGACAACGGACAAATCCGCAAGGTCGGCGTTCTTTGGGTCTAAAATATACATGACCGCATTGCTGCGGAGCAGAGCTTCAATGATAGTAAGGATAAAGTAGGTTTTACCACCACCAGTGCCGCCAGCAATTAGCATATGTGGGAGCTTGTCATACTCCCACCAGACATTTTTCATCAGACGCAAGCTGCCATGTTCAGCCTGTACCTCATTGATAGTGATTCTGTTCGCAATCGTATCATAGAGCAGCACATATTCCACATAGCTGTCTTTCAATTCTTTGGAAACCAGCTCACAGTATAAGCCTGTTTCCAGCTTCTTTTCCAAGTGTAAAAGCTGGTCTTGATATTTCCCTAATGTAATTTCCGTACGGATATATAAAAGTCCATGCTCCATATGGTAATACAGTTTTGGAAAATAGGTGATTTTCTCTTTTTTAGTAGTAGCTGGCAAGTCCTTGAAGAATCCGCTATCCTGTGTGGATTCCGATTCATACCAGCCATTTTCCAACAGCATACGAGCCAGCTTTTGACGGTGAAAGAGCTGTTTCACTCTGTCATACTGGAATCTGCGATAGAAAAGGATAGCCAGTACACAGACCAAAGCTGCCAAAACGATAGTCATTATCCTATATGGTGTGACCGTCAGATGGACACTGCCATCTTGAAAAAGCGAGATTACTTTCCAGTCCGTAGTGATGATTGTTTTTAGGTTCAGCAGCATAACCACCGCAAGGAACAGCAGGAGCAACGAACCAGCCGAGAAACGAAAAACCAGCGATTTGTCACTGGCTCTGATACGATTCCCACGTTTATTGAATTGTGGCATAGGCTAAATCCTTTCCTTATTTTTTATGCTGTGGCTGCTGCGGATTGTTGGGAGCGTGGTTATTTCCGGCTGGCTGACCGTTCTTATTCTTCAAGACAATATCATCTGCTTTGATATACCAGTCAACGTCTGCACCTTGAAATGTAGCGGTTGCCACCGTATCAGCTACAGGATTGATGATTTCCACCTCTGTGTTGTAGTCAAATTTCTTTAACGGAACAGAAGCCGGAATACTCACCTGTATCATGCGTCCTTGCTCCGTACACTTCAAATCGTAGGTACGTTCCTTGATTTCTTGAGAAACCGTACCGTCCTCATTCTGGATATGTACCTCTCGTCTTAATGCGGAGAATTTCAATACTCCGAAAGTCTTTTCCTTGTCAATGATGATTCCGTTTGCTAATCTCATAATGTTTCTACCTCCTTATGCTTTCACCATATCGTCAGCCGATAAGATATAGTTTGTGAATCCTCTTGTACCGATTTTGTAACCCTCTGCGGTGATTTTGGGATTGATAAGTTTTACTTTTTCCTCTGATTCAAAATTCTTCTCACCAGCAGAAGCAGGCAGCACCACGATAATATCATCTGCCCTCTGTACGTCCGAATAAAGGTTGAAGCTGCGGGAAACAACCGTCATACGTCCGTTGATCCTACGCTGTTCCACCTTATTCTCACCTGCAAACTCTAAGTTCCCGAATGTCTTTTCCATGTTTGGGATAACGTGTTTTAATTCCATAAATTGTTTACCTCTTTTCTTTTTGATTTTGATTGATTTGTTATATAGTGTCATTCTGCTATCGGGATAATATCTGTCTGCCTGTGAATTATCAAGGGCAAGCGTTGTGCTAAAAGCGCCCTTGACAATCCCCATTCAGAAAGATAAATCGTAATCAAGCAGAAGTTAGATATAATGTCAGCCACAGACTGACGTTTCCATCATAGGCGGTGAATGGGTTGTTGCTTTCATAAGCTGTTACCTCCCGTATCAGTCAGATTTCTTTACTCTGCGGAATCTCTTATATCCGGCAAAGATAAGACCAGCAGCAGAAATTCCCATCATAGCGAATAATGCGACAAATGGCGTATTATCACCTGTTTTTGGTGAATCGCTTGTCTTTGTTGGTGTGCTAGGTTCTTCTGGTGTCGTAGGGGATTCTGGCTTCTCTTTGATAGTTACCGTCTGCCCCTCGTCCTTGATGTCCTTATGTTCAGCTACTTTGATAGGATTGTCTGGATTGGTTACGTCATATAATTCTTCAAAGGTCACAAGCTCTTTGCCGCCAAGCTCCGAAGCATTGAATATAAATTCAATCTGAACCTCCATTTTAGAATCCTCGGCAGTAAAGGTAAGGTCATTTTCTACACGCTTACCATTCACTAGAAGTTCTGCATTTTCAGACTTCACCATTTCCCAACCTTTAAGAGTGTATTTCACGCCTTTTTCCAAACCGTCTAAAGTGACCGTATCAACGATAGTTACTTTGTCGTCTACTTCAATCGTCTTTTCACCTGTTGCCTTATCGGTAGCGATTGTGTGCATAGTGATGATACGTTCCGTAATCGTCACTGTTTGCCCTTCGTCCTCAATGTCCTTGTGTTCTGCCACCTTTGTAGGCTCGTCTGGATTGGATAAATCGTATAATTCCTCGAATGTTACTAGGTCTTTTCCTGCAAGCTCACTGGCATTGAATGTAAAGGCAATCTGGACTTCCATGCTAGAATCTTTTGCAGTAAAGGTATAGTCACTTTCTACAGGTTCACCGCCAATCAAAAGCTGTGCGTTTTCAGACTTCACCATCTGCCAGCCTTTGAGCTGATAGGTTGTACCTTTTTCCAAGCCATCTAAAGTGACCGTATCAATGACAGTTACCTCTTTACCAGCAACAATCATCTTTTCACCTGTGGCTTTGTCGACAGCGTTGGTATGAATTTCAATCACTCGTTCTTCGATAGTCACGGTCTGCCCCTCATCCTCAATGTCCTTGTGTTCTGCCACTTTGATAGGCTCGTCTGGATTGGATAAGTCGTACAATTCCTCGAATGTCACAAGGTCTTTTCCGCCAAGAGCAGAAGCATTGAACGTATAGGAAACCTCAACTTCCATTTCTGATTTTTTCGCAGTGAATGTGTAATTACTTTCCACAGGTTGACCGTCAATCAAAAGCTGTGCGTTTTCAGACTTCACCATTTGCCAGCCTTTCAACTGATATTTTGTGCCTTTTGTCAAACCATCTAAAGTCACAGTATCAACGATAGTCACGTTCTTTCCAGCAACGATTGATTTTTCACCTGTCACCTTATCTGTGGCAGTCGTATGGATAGTGATTTCTGGCTCGTATTCATCTGTAAGCGTACCTAAATCCACGACTACTTTATTTCTTGACACCACTACATCAAATGCCGGAATTAGCGTCATTCCTTTGTTGGAATCGCAGCGTAATTCTTCGATTGTGTAAGTATCATAGAGCAATGCACCTTTGCTGTCGTCTGGTGTGGAAGTACCGAACCAGATACCGTCCTCACTGGTCTTTCCGGCGTTGGTATTCTGCTTATGAGATACCCAATCAGAGGAAGTGGAAAGCTGACCATTTGCGTCTGTCACAATGATATGGCTCTCACCAGTCGTCTTGCCTGTGATCCTAAAGGGAACATTCGCAAGTCGCTTGTGAGTGCCAGCACCGATTTTTACACCCTCAATATCTCCACGCTTAATCTGGTTGTAGATGGAATGTGCTTCATCTGTTAAATCCACGATTTTTCCATCTTCTGTGATTTCAAATTCAATCGGTTTTGCACCGTCCGTCAAATATCCCTCTGGGGCGTTGCTTTCCTCAATATGGTATTTTCCGTATGGTAATGTATCGGCGGCAGTTGTAGCGATACCGTCAACGCCAGTATGGATTGTTTTGACGACTTCATTCTTGTTGTATAACTTGCCATTTACCAAGACAGCGTTATCATTTAAGGAAATGATTTCAAAGGCAGTATCTTTCAAAGTCGCACCGCCTTGTGCTTTTGTATCTTTGGTTTCAAGGTCACGTTTCTGGATTTTGACACCGCCACGGATAACCTTGTCTAATACGGAATACTGGTTGCTGCCGCTTAACGCTGCAAGCTCACCATCTTCTGTAATCTGTGCCACATAGACACCTTTTATCTGTTCAGAACTTCCGGCAGCTTGCATATAAGCACCCTCCAATAAGTAACCGTTTGGAGCTGTCTTTTCTTCTACAGTGATAGTACCAAGCGGCAAGCAGATAGTACCATTCTGTGTATAGAAGCTGTCACCCAATACCTTGTAGGAATCGGCTAATCTTGTGATGTAATGGACTTCATTGTTGCTGTCTTTTTCAGCGATTGTCTTTGTCGTCCATGTGCGTGTTGGTTCTGATGGAAGATTGTCTTTTGTATAGTAACCGTCATAATACTTCCAGACGAACTCCGCACCCTCTAAAGAAGCGTTACCCTGTGGCGTAGCTTTGGAAATTTCCATATCAATCTTGAAAAGCTCAACCAAAGTGTCAGTGACTTTTGGTTTGTCGCTGACTTTTAAAGTCGTAGTTTCATTAACCTTGACCGTCATAGTATAGACGTTCTTATCTAACTGGAATCCCTTTGGAGCTTTCGTTTCTTTCACATAGTATGTCGCAGCTCTTAATTCCACAGTGTCCGTATTACCATTGGCATTTGTCGTAAGTATGGCAACAGATTTCGTGCAGCCTTTATCAGAATAGACACCATAAGTCGCACCAGAGAGAGAATAGCAGTCACTCCCGTTTGTGACTGTGGTATTACTGGAAGATTTCTGAATCTTGCCATTGCCGACAGCCAGCTCTGCGAAGAACTGTCCTAAATCCTGCCCCTCACCAGTGTAGATATAACCGTAACAGTCATAGCGTCCTTTATTTTCTCTTACAAAGGCTTTCGCTCCGGCGAATACTTCATCTTGCACGGATTTTGAGATTTCATCATAGGAAGCTCGTACATTGTCACAGCTCCACCCAAGATGGACGCTCAATCTCTGCCAGACTACAAGCTGTCTTAAAAGGTAGGCGTGCTGGCTGCTCAATCCTGTATGGCTTTTCGTGTACTGTTTGACGTATTCAAGAGATAAAGCAACGTCCTCTATCTGGTCGGCAATCATGCGTGTACTTGCGTCACTTCTGGTCTTATATCCATTCTTAAAGCCTGTGTTGATGTCGATACAATAAGCGTCCTCGCCCTCAACGGTCATATGCCCCTCATTAAATGTAGAGCCGATAGAACCATCATTCATTACTTTCTCAACAATGCCGACACGTTCCTCCGATTCTGTCCAGTATTGTGTTTCCGCAGCATGGACAGCAGTTGTGGGTAGAGCAGTAAAGACGGTTGCGAGAGTAAGAACACCTGTAAGCAATCGTTTCAATATCTTATTCATTTTTTGATTCTCCTTTCATTTGGGTAAAAAAATAGACGCTCATTTCTGAACGTCTGGAAATAAAAAAGGAATACCGTTTTTCAAGTATTCCTAATTCTATATGTTATTTAACTGTATTTATGTGATATGAAGTTGTTTGCTGCTGTTATGCCGCTATTTGTTGTTGGTATCTCAATGGTACATTTCCATCATTAAAAGGATGGATGCACAGAAAATCCAGAATGAACATTGGAATCAAAACCAGTTTATCAATACGGTTAGCTTCCCATGCTTCAAGGAAACGGGTGCAAAGTTCTTCCATTGCTTCAGCGGTCTGAAATGCGGGAACCGGAATAAAACGTGCTTTCTGATGACCCTCGGCATCTGTTTCTGCAATTACATTATCAGAGTTCTTATACCTTCCACCGGTAGCCCCCTGTGAATAGGAATATAGATCTCGATGTAACTGCAAAATAATATTCGGTCTTGGATTGATATATTCATAACCTTCGTGAATTGTAGAAAGCACTTCACGATAACCGGCAATTTCCTGTTCAGATCGGTTTCGGGGTTCTGCTTTCTGGCTTACCAATTCTTCCAAACGCTTATCGCTTGTAAATATACCTTCGATTCTGTTGGATGCACCCGTACTCTGAATCAAAGCAACTTCTAAGAGTGTTTTCAGTTCATCTATATTGGCTTCAAGAAACAATTCCTGTTTGCCTTTATGTTCGTGGATGCTGCCAACCATCTGAACAATTTCGGGGGTCAGCAACTTCGCAGGACTTGCAATATAATCAAAGTCTCTCATAGGAATCTCCTTCATTTCAAATTTATCTCCATCATTTTATCATCAAATGACGGAGATTTCAACAGGTGTGATGGAGATAGACTCCCCACATCCACAGGAACTATACTCACTTTGGAAAAGGTTTTGTGTCAATAATTCCTATGTAAAGGCAATCCGAAGATTGCCCCAGGCATTACGCCTGTTCTGGATTATACTGGCTCATTGTCCTCATCCTCAATATCGTCTACATAATCCTCATCTTCCTCGATGTAGCCATAATCCTCATCATCGTCTACATAATCAGCATCAGGATCAGGCTTGGCAGCTTCTTTTTCCTTTTTCTTCTCCTGAATTTTCTTGAAAGCGAAGAATCCACCACCTGCCATCAATGCAAGAAGAGTGATTACTGCCGGAACCATATTGACCTTAGGTTTTTCAGGCTTATCCGGCTTCTGAACTTCTGGAACAGGCTCTTTTTCAGGTTCCGGTGTCGGTTCTTTCTCAGGCTTCGTGTATTTTTCAGCTTCCTTTTCATCCATCAGCTTCAAAAGATCGGCTTCATCTACCTGATTCAAGAAATGCACTGTTTCCTTCCCCTTATCATCACGATCAATAATGATATAAAAATAGTTGCCGTTTTTGGTGACAGCCGTAATAAACTGCTTGCCTGCATCCGAGTGCTTTCCCTCATCATCTACCAACGTCATATTGCCATCGGGAGTAAGCGGCTCCATCGGCTCCTCCGAAACTTTTTCTTCAACTACCGGTTCTTCCTTTACTGCATTTTCATCAACATACGCAAATGCAGTTGTGGAAAAAACACCAAAGCACATTACACCCGCCAAAATTGCAGCACTCAATCTCTTAAACTTCATCTTGCACATCCTCCTCATTCATAGAATTGATTACTTCTGGCTTTGGAACCATATCCGCAGCAAACATACGAAGCAGTTCAGAGAGCTGGTCCGGATTCAAGTTCGCAGCATGTACCATCTCATGAATCTCTGAATTTTCTTCCTCACGGTATCTGCGTTCCAAATCCTTTACCTTAGCGTCCCATTCTGCTTTTTTCTTTCGAGCCTTTGCAAGCTCAGCACCAAGTCTGTCTAACTTTGCACCCATTTACATCCTCCTATCTGACTCTGCCAAAGCAGTAAAAATGTTGTTGCCAATAATTCGATTCAGTAGAAGCGTAGGAAATTGGATTTCCACAATGGATCATCATTCCGTTGCCCACATAAATTCCAACATGAGATGCGCCGGCAGTATCATACGTTCCCTGGAAGAAAATCAAATCTCCAGGTTCTGCTGAACTTCGTGGAATAATATCACAGCATCCCATAAGCCCATTTGCTGTTTGTCGGCCTACACTCCAGCCATTTCCGCAGTTATTCAATACCCAGGAAACAAAGCCGGAACAATCAAAGGAAGTGGAAGGGCTACTGCCACCCCAAACATAAGGATATCCCAGATATTTTTCCGCCTCACGCACCATATTGGCAAATCGTGTATCGGTCAAAGCCTCGCCCGGAATATCATAGTCGGTATATTCACCGCCTGGTGTAGCATAAATATCATCACCAAAGATATCAGGACGATTTCCTCTCGTTTCGAGAAGAACAGTATAGCGTTCCATCTCATCTTCCGACAAGCCGGAACCTACAATAACACTGTTCAAGCCCTTATTTCTGAGCTTCACATGCAGAATATAATACTCATATTCTTCTTCCTCCGTTGTGGTTTCTCCGGTTTCCGGATCAGTAGAAGATACCGTTCGTGTACGGATTTCTACTTCTTCTGTGAGTGTCAGCTCATACTGTTGGTCAAAAAGCCATTGAAGCGTACCCTGTACCTCAGAACGAGTGTAATCTTCAAACTTTATCGTCAGATAAGCTGCAAGCTCATACGGATTGTGGTTGATTTCATCAAGATCATATCGGTACTCATCGTAGCCACTGTGTGTTTGCTCAATCTGATTGATTTCATTGCGTAAAGAAGCCTCCAATGCCTTGTAGTCATTGTCAGCACCGATAATGTCCTCATCCTCTGCCGTAAAAGAAGTCCCAAGAACTGTCTGCATACCTCCCTGGAACATTGCCCCGCAAGAAGTAAACATGCTGGAAGCGATAATAAAAAGCAGACCGCCTACCATTACAAGCAAGAGTGCTTTGGAGTGTGTTGTACAGAATTCTGTTAGCTTTTCTGTGAAGGACTTTGCACCTTTTGCAGCTTTTCCGGTTCCCTTTGCTGTAGAAGCAGCGCTTCCTGCCGTGTTTTTTCCGGCTTTTGCGGCAATATATTCTTTCTTGATTGCCTGTTTCTGCTTCCACTTGGAGAGGAAATTGGAATTTACATCTGGGTGATCCTTCTTAAACTTCTCATGCAGTGCGTCTACATTTGCCTTATCTGATTTCTTTACCAGCTTTTCTGCCTTATCGTAGGCTTTCAGCTTGTGACTGTATGCAGCATGGTCAACGGTATAGGCAGTGGTTTCCACTGCCTTAGCCGTTTCCTGAGCAGACTGTATCCCTACATTATCGTCCTCATAGGGAGATACTGCCTGATGTGCTTTTGCTGTTACTGCCGCCACCGAAGCCCTGCTTGCCATGTGCTTTGCAACAGAAGGTCTTTCAATCTCTGTAATCTCTGCCTTTTCAAAACGCAGTTTGGCTTTTCTGCTGCTTCCAGCAGACGTTTCTTTCCGAAGTTTTGCGGAAGACTTCTTAGAAGCCAATTTATCTACCGCTTTTTCGGCTTTATCAGTGGCTTTTTCCGCACGATCTGCTACTTTTTGCACCTTGACATCAGAAAGGTCATCTTCGGTAAATCGAAGGCGAGTTGGTTTTTTCACCATCGTTTATCCCTCCTTTGCTGTCACCACCTCATTCAATTTTGTGGTCATAATACGGTAAAGCTCTGTATCGGTCGGGAACCTGTCGATAAACGGCAGAATCACATTCCCATAGAACAGAAGTCCTTCGCCTTCACCGGAGTTGGTTACGTAGGAAAGCTGGTGGGGGGAGATGTTCAAACGCTTTGCCAGAATGCTTCTGTCCTCACTTGCCTGATTAAGCATATAGATGAAATCAGAGTTTTCAAGAATATTGGCAATCTCAGGAGAACGAAGCAGATCCTTAACATTCTGCGTGATACCAGTCGGCAAACCGCCCCATTTACGGAATCTTTTCCAGATTTCTACGGAATAAGTTGCCGTCTGTTCATCTTTCAGAAGCAGGTGGAACTCATCAATATAGTATCTGGTAGATTTTCCTGCACTCCGGTTGGCTGTCACACGTCCCCACACCTGGTCCTGAACCACCAGCATACCGATTTTCTTCAGCTGGTTTCCAAGCTCCTTAATGTCAAAGCAAACCAGGCGATTCTGAATGTCCACATTGGTTCTGTTGTTAAACAGCTTCAAAGAACCCTTCACATAGATTTCCAAAGCCGTTGCCACATGATGTGCTTCCTTTTCATCCTGCATGAGCAGTGCGTTATACAAATCCTCCAGAATCGGCATATTCTCTGGTACAGGATTATCAAAATACTTCTGATAGATCTGATGCACACAACGGTCGATAACTGTCTTTTCTATCGGTTGCAAACCATCTTTGCTTCCCATAATCAGTTCGCAGAGAGAAAGGATAAAATCAGCTTTCAGCGCCACAGGATTATCATCCTCTGAATAATTCAGGTTAATATCCATCGGATTGATATAGTTGGTGCTGGAGGAACTGATTTTTACCACCTGACCATGAAACTTATGAACCAAAGCGGAATACTCGGCTTCCGGATCACAGATAATAATGTCATCATCCGTAACCAGAAAGGCATTCGTGATTTCTCTTTTTGCGGAGAAAGATTTACCGGAGCCAGGTGTGCCAAGAATCAGACCGTTCGGGTTTTTCAGCTTCTTTCTGTCTACCATAATCAGATTATTAGACAGAGCATTCAAACCATAATACAGCGTTTCCGGTCCATTCTGGAACAGCTCCTGCGTGGTGAATGGTACAAAAATAGCCGTAGAGCTGGTAGTCAGGCTACGGCGGATTTCAATCAGATTTTGTGCAAGAGGCAGGCTGCTCATCAGTCCCTGCTCCTGCTGAAAATCAAGCCTGCGAAGATTACAGTTGTGCTTCTGAGCAATGCTCTGTGCCTGGAATACGTTATTTTCCAGTTCCTGTTCTGTACGACCAGTATTCATCACAAGGAAGGTCAGCATAAACATACGCTCATTCTGGCTCTGAAGTTCCTTCAGGAGTGCTTTTGCATCTCTGCCGTAAGTGGCAAGATCAGAAGGAATAATGTCGATGTCATAACCGGAGCGAACTGCTTTTTTCTGTTCCTCAATCTTAGAACGGTCAAGCTCTGTAATGGTATGCTTAATCGTCCTGATTGCCGCAGTCTGGTCTACCGACTGAATGTGCATAGTCACAATCTGGCTGGACTCCATATCCAGAAAATCAGCAAGCATACGGTCACTCAGGTCAGAAGCAGTAATTTGCAGATAGGACATGGAACCGAAAATATTACCCATCTGGAAGGTGCGGTTGGTCTTGAAAGCAAATGCTGTCGGAGCGATAAAGTCTTTCACGGACAAGCCAGATTCCACAAGGTATTTCCAATCAAAGAAGAACTTATCGTTGTCTCCCATATGAAACATGGCGTGCATCAGCCGAAGGCGCTCCTTACCATTCATTGAGGTAGCAATCACACCCAAACGACGGAAGTTATTGAGCAGATCGTTTTCAATGTGCTGCAATCTGGGCTTTGCCTGCTTCATAGAATCTGCTTCAATACCAAATGTGAGATATTTCGTCTTTGTCAGACCGTTGTTGCCCTGAGACAGCTGCTTTTTCAGCATCTGGCTGTACTCTGCACGTACTGCATTAAACGCATCTTTGCGGAAGGGAATACGAATACTTTTCTCAAAACTCTCTGCATCGGTACTCATGTTCATGAAAGACAGCTCAAAATGGATTGAACTGTCGAAGAAGTTCAGGAAACTGCACCACTCATCAAAGATAGCTGTTTTATCCTCCTGCTGTGCCAGCTGATAGTTGATATCCTGGAACTGAATGGTCTTGGTGTAAAAGCTGTCTGTAATACGGCAAATACCGTCCGGGAACATCCTCTGGAAAGGAATGGACTGCTGTGCCGTCTGGGGAATACCATTGTCTTTCTTTGCTCTTTCCAAAACAGCCTTAATCTCTCTCTGCTGTTTGCGGTTCAGATTTGCAGGCATCTTGACCTCTCTTGTCTGCGTTTTCTTCTTGAAAAACAATTTTTTCAACCTCCTTTTCAAGTTGATACTGACGCATCAACACATCATAATAGTTGTCTGTCCTAAAAGGGCGAACCTTGGGACGAATAAATTTTGCCTGAATAAAATGTCCTGCAATCACCTCAAGTGGCTGACCGTCCTTTTCGTACATTGCCAAAAAGAACAGAGGCAACATAGCAATAATCATTACCAGCGTTGCAAGACTGACATTTCCCATACTCTTGATCCAAAAGAATAATGGCACTCCAATCAGTGCCGCCGATCCGAAGCATACCAGCTGTCTTTTGGTGAGATTAAAAAATGCCTTCGTTTTTACCCTCGTCAGGTCACGAGGAACGGGAATATATGCTGCCACAAGAACCCTCCTTCCTTAGTGGGCTGAGAATATACTCTTAGCAAGTGTTCCTGTCTTAAACAGGGTAAAACACAGAAGTACGGTATATCCCATGACTCCCCAAATGGAGCCGATGATATCATCTGTGAAGGCAATTGAACGAACCAAAACCGCATAAATACCGACACAGATCATAATAAGGAAGCCCTGGAATCCAAGTGCAAACAGGGAACGAAGATAATTCTGTCCCACATTGCTTTGCTCTCGATTACCAAATGTCGAGAATGGAATCGGAGCAAGGCTGACCATCAAATAAATCTCAATCATACGTCCGTAGACAATGACAAAGATAATGATTGCCAGAGCAGATATCGTCACTTGCACGATAAAGGATTGCAGGAATACACCCAGCAAAGGACCAAGATCCATAGCCATCAGTGTATCTTCCATGTTTTCAAGAGCAGAAGCATCGATTGCCGTACTTCCAGATATAATTCCGGCACTTGCTGTGATGACATTCTGCGTGACATCGAACACAGCCATCGTAATGTTAAATGTGTTAGTGATTAACATGACCGCAACGAAGGTCTTGAACACCCATTTGAAAAATGTCCATGTCTCAAAATTCGCCAGATTGTTGTGGTCAATAATCATTTGAATTAGTTCATAGCAGGCAATGAAGGTCAGTATTAAGCCTGCTATCGGGATAATCACTGACTCGGAGATGTTGCGTACCATGGCAAAGACGTCCGGCGAGAAATTCGCCGGTGTCATGCCAACGGAGGTTGCTATCTCGCCAACCTGGTTGTTGACGGACTCAAACATCCCCGACAGATTACCCATAACGGCTGAAACGAGCATTTCTTTCAGCCAGTCTGTTATCTGTTGGAGTATGCTGTCCAAAGGCGATTACCTCCTTCTTGTTAATTAACCGAATAGACCAGAAAGCAGAGGAACCAGGGTTGTACCGATAAGGGCTACACCACCGCCTGCCATCAGCTGTTTTATCCCCAAATAGGTGTAGGAAAACGGCTCGATGGCGGGCGGCGGCGTGTCAAGAAATATCTATGGAGTTTTTAAGAACCGCCCCGGCGGGGGCAGGTCAGGCTGTGACCTGCTCCACCTCCGGGATGGGTTTGAGATTGAAATGAATTTCGATAGAAATGTGTCTTGTCTTATCGCTGTCTATGCTCTCATGGACAACGATTTCTTTAATCAGGCGGTTAAGGGTGGCGGCGTCCAGTTCCGTGATGTCGGCGTATTCCTGAATGGCTTCCACCCACTGGCGGGCGTCACACGCAAGCCGGATTTCATCGGCCAGCTTCTTCCGGCCTTCCGTGACCTTTGCTTTCAACTCGGCCTGTTCCGCCTGCGTCTTTTCCATCAGCAGATTGAAGTTCGCTTCGCTGATACGCCCGGCAACCATGTCCTCATACAGCCGCAGCACCATCTTTTCCAGAACGTCAATCCGTTCCTCGTCTTTGGTAAGGGAACGCTCCAATGCTTCCCGTTGGCCTTTCTGCTCGGCTTCGCAGGTGTCGGTCAGCTTCCCGGCAACGGCTTCCCCGTCCATCAGGGCGGCTCTGGCGCACTCCCGGATTTTGTTCAGCACAAGGCTGTAAAGGGTGTCATACTCAACCCGGTGCTGGGTACAGTGCTGCTTGCCGTAGGCATTGTAGGTTTTACAGGAATAAATTTGCTTCGGGTGCTTGTCGTTGGTGTAGCGGATAGTGAGCGACTTCCCGCACTCGCCGCACTTGATAAGCCCCGCAAACAGGCTGATTTCCCCGGTCTGGCGGGGGCGCTGCCGGGATTTCAGCTTGCGCTGCACGATGTCAAAGGTCTTGCGGTCAACAAGCGGCTCATGCTGGTTCTCCACCACAATCCAGTCCTCCGGCTTCTTCTCCCCGATGGTGCCGATTTTGAAGCGGTATTCCTTCTTCTGGGAAGCGATAGCGCCGGTGTAGACGGGGTTCATCAGGATGTCCTTAATCACGGAGAAATCCCACATATACCGCCCGTTTACCGGGTCTTTCTTTTCCCACTTGGTTGACACGTTCCGAAAGCCCCGCACCCGGTTCCAGTAGGTCGGGCATGGGATTTTTTCATCTTCCAGCCTGCGCCGGATGTAGTTGGGGCCGTGTCCTTCCAGCGCCCACGCAAACAGACGCCGGACAATGGGAGCCGTTTCCTCATCAATCAGCAGATGGTTTTTGTCCTCCGGGTCTTTCCGATACCCGAAGGGGGCAAGGCAGCCGGTAAACTGGCCTTTCTGCGCTTTCAGCAGATAAGAGGAATGAACCTTCTTGGAAATATCCTTGCTGTACATCTCGTTGAGGATGTTCTTGAACGGTGCAATATCGTTGTTGTCCCGCATGGTGTCGATACCGTCATTCATAGCGATATACCGCACGCCGTTGCGGGGGAAGAAATCTTCAATCAGGAAGCCGGTCTGCAAGTAATTCCTACCCAGTCTGGACAGGTCTTTCGTGACCACAAGGTTTATCTGCCTGCGCTCAATGGCTTTCAACATCCGTTTCAGGTCGGGGCGCTCCATGTTCAGCCCCGTGTAGCCATCGTCCTGATAGACTGCAACAACCTCCCATCCCTGCTTCTCGCAGTAGGTTTCCAGCATAGCCCGCTGGTTTGCGATACTGGCGCTCTCCCCGTCAAGGTCATCGTCCTTGGAAAGCCTGCAATAGATAGCCGCCCGGAAGCTGCCTGCCAGTATTGCGTCTACGCCTGTATATTCAAATCCGTTCATCATAACCGTTACCCGCACAATCCAGACGGAACACGGTCACTCTGAACCTTGTCTTTATTATATCCTAAATCTTGCTTTTTCGCAAGATATTCTTTATCATTTCTCTGGCTGTATTTCTGTGCAATCAGGCTCACGAAAACGTCCGTAGCGTCCAGTTCGCCGTCAAATACTGTTGTGACATGGATTTCTGTTTTGTTTTTTGCCATAGGCAGTTACCTCCATAAATGAAATATGCCAGACAGGAGAGGGTCGGCAACGAAGTCCGGCAACGGGCTTCAAAAAACCTCGAAAACAATCTCTGTCTGGCGGTTTGGTTATTTATTACTTTTTCTTTTATTTTTCTGTTGCTTTGGTTGTCAGAGGGGAGAAAAGCCCGCAGTTACGGGCTTTTTCCCGGCAACCAGCCCGGCAACGGGATAGCAACGGGGTCGGCAACCGGCTGTCATTTCCCCGGATTTTTCAGAAGGGAAGTTCCATCTGCTCCGTGACCTCCACAAATCCGTCCGGCGTTTTTTCACGCCCGTTGTCAGCGCCCGTTGCCGGGGCTTCCCGTTCCCAGCCCTTTTGCCTGCCGTACCCTTCAAATATCCGGGGATTGGAGAAATACTTCCATCCCGTGATACCGTGGTTCATAATGTCGTTGACTTCCCTAATTTCCCATTGTTTCGGCTCGTCAAAGGGGTGGTTCAGGGCTTCTTTGAAAAGCTGCTTGGAGCATACGGCGCTGCCGGTGTAGCGGTCAAGGTATGCCTGTATCATCCCGGCCTTGGTGTCCTCCGGCATGAAATCCCGCTGGTGTTCTTTGAGGTACTGTATCATTTCGGGGGTAAAAGACAGCTTAAAATCGCCGCTTTTGTAGGTTGTCATGGCTTCCGCCCATACCTGTTCAAGATAGGCTCTGGAAGCGGCTTCATCGTCCAAAATGTGTACCTCGGCCTGTTCGGGGTAGACCATGACCGGCAGGAAGCGCCGGTTCCCGGAACGGTCAAGGGGCAGGAAGTCCAGGGCGTTGGAAGTCCCGCCAAACACGCACTGCCGCAGCCTGTCCTCCGGGTGGGTTTCGTAGGGGATTTTATAGACCTCCTTCTGGCGGCTGAGGAAAGACTTGATTTCCTCTATGCTCTTGGCGTTGGCGGTGGCAATCATCTCCGACATTTCGATAATCCAGTGGCCTTGTAGCTTACGGTACACGTTATCATCGTCCAGCTTCCGCAAATCATCGGAAAACCACTCGTCCTTCACGGCCAGCAGCCGGAAGAAGGTAGACTTCCCGGCTCCCTGACCGCCCACCAGACAAAGCATGACTTCAAATTTACAGCCGGGACAGAACGCCCGGTGGATGGCTCCCAGCAAGAACAGCCGCAGCGATTGGAAGGTGTAGTTGTCCGTGTCGGCTCCCAGAAAGTGCCGCAGGCAGTAGCGGACACGCTCTTTCCCGTCCCAGACAAGGCCGTTCAGGTAGTCCCGGATGGGGTGGTAGCTGTTGGCGTCTGCCGCAAGGTCGGCGGCGTCCGCTATCCTTTTCTCGCTTGTCAGGCCGTAGGTCTTTTCCAGATACAGCCGGATATATTTCATGTCCGTATCGGTCATGGCCTTGCTGCCGGTTCTGCGTTTCCTGCCGATGGGCTTTAGAAGGTCAATACGCTCGGTCAGGAGATTTTTCGCAACCGCCCCGGAAAGAATGGGGTCATACTGGAATACCGTCAGGCAGTTTTGAATACTGTTGCGCACGCCGCCTTTCTCGGTGCTTTCCAGCATGGCTTTCACTTCCTCAACGCTCCGGGGCGGGGGTGCGGCTTCGATGGTGTCCATCACGGCCTGCCGCAGTTCGGGCGGCAAGGTCTGCCATTCTCCGCTCAAGGTTCCTCACTTCCTTTCCATAGCTGGCAATCAGGGCAGCCCGTTTCCTCATATCGGAGAACAGCAGCACATCCAGCAGATATTCCACATGGGATTGTTTCTGCAAGGCTTCCACGAAAAACGGGTGCCATTCCTCGTTCGGCGTCTTGGGGGCATAGTCCCGCTTCCAGCGGCGCAGCAGATTGTGATAGTCGGACAGTACCCGGAAACAGTATCGCTCCATGCTCTTAAATTGCTGCTCCGGACTTTCCTGACGGGGCTTTCGCTTCGGACGGCTTCTGCCGGGTGGCTCCTTATCCTCATAGGGGATGGAGAAGTCCTGCGCCAGCATGAGGGCGGCTTCCTTGGGGCTGACGTTTTCCAGACGGGAAACAAAGTCAATCACATCCCCGTCTGCCTGACAGCCGAAACAGTGGAAGCGCCGGTCAACCTTCATGCTGGGGTTCTTATCGTCATGGAAGGGGCAGACGCACATCCCGGTTCTTCCCACCCGGACGCCGTAATGCTCGGCGGCCTGCCGGGTGGTAACAGACTGCTTCACGGCTTCAAATACATTCAATAGGCAAATCCTCCTGATACAAGAAAAGCGCCTGCCATTCTCACAAAGGAAAGGCAAGCGCCTGATTGGTTAAAGTTCCATATCCTGTTTTTGCTGGCGGCGGGGCTGCTGGCGTTTCTCTGCCTGTTCCTCCCGGATACGCTGCTCCCGGCCTTTGACTGCCTGCTGGATGGACGGTTTCTTTCCCGGCTCTGCGGTCTGGCGGTACTGCTCGGATGGCAAAACCTGATTGAGCCAGTGGCGCACATCCCGCAAAATCTTTACTGTCGCGCTTCGCGCAAAACGTAACTGAGCTTCGCGCAAAACGTAACTGAACCGT
>ERZ894236.44-NODE-44-length-187812-cov-471.161_pt1 | contig 187812 bp, 142 predicted proteins | sample MGYA00380297_ERZ894236 | MGnify/ENA primary metagenome ERZ894236 (study PRJEB32331, sample SAMN06328420) | human gut metagenome | biome: human gut microbiome; feature: stool | host: Homo sapiens | collected 2014-08-04 ... | reverse complement strand
AAATCTGCTTTAAAACAGTATTTTTATAAGGAAAGATTTGTGCGATGGGAATAAATTCGTAAATTCGCAAGGTCAAAAGACAAAAGTAACGAAATTGTTAAACCAAAAACAAACTTCAAATGAAAAAGCATAATTTCAATGCAGGACCTTCCATTCTTCCGCGTGAGGTGATAGAGGATACAGCGAAGGCTATTTTAGATTTCAACGGCTCTGGTCTCTCTTTGATGGAAATCAGCCACCGCGCCAAAGACTTCCAACCTGTGGTTGACGAAGCAGAGGCATTATTCAAGGAATTACTCAATATCCCCGAAGGCTATTCGGTACTGTTCCTGGGTGGAGGTGCTAGTATGGAGTTCTGCATGGTTCCTTATAACTTCCTCGAAAAAAAAGCTGCTTACCTAAACACCGGTGTATGGGCAAAGAAAGCTATGAAAGAAGCTAAGGGGTTTGGTGAAGTTGTAGAAGTTGCTTCCTCTGCTGAAGCTACATATACTTATATCCCCAAAGATTATACAATCCCGACAGACGCAGATTATTTCCACATCACGACTAACAACACAATTTACGGTACAGAATTGAAGAAAGACCTCGATTCTCCGGTTCCGATGGTTGCCGATATGTCTTCTGATATTTTCTCACGTCCGATCGACGTTTCTAAATATATCTGTATTTATGGTGGTGCACAAAAGAATCTGGCTCCTGCTGGTGTTACATTCGTTATCGTTAAGAATGACGCATTGGGTAAGGTTTCCCGTTACATTCCAACGATGTTGAATTATCAGACTCATGTTGACAGTGGTTCTATGTTTAACACTCCTCCTGTTGTGCCTATTTATGCAGCATTGCAGACTCTTCGTTGGATTAAAGCACAAGGCGGTGTGAAAGAAATGGAACGTCGTGCCATTGAAAAAGCTGATATGTTGTATGCTGAAATCGACCGTAACAAGATGTTCGTGGGTACTGCTGCTAAAGAAGACCGTTCACGCATGAATATCTGTTTCGTGATGGCTCCCGAATACAAAGACTTCGAAGCTGACTTCTTGAAGTTTGCTACTGAAAGAGGGATGGTAGGTATCAAGGGACACCGTTCTGTAGGTGGTTTCCGTGCATCTTGCTATAATGCTCTGCCGAAAGAAAGCGTACAGGCTTTGATTGACTGCATGCAGGAATTTGAAAAACTTCATTAATATATTATTTTCACCACAGATTACACGGATTTTCACAGATTCCTAAATTCTATAATCTGTGAAAATCTGCGTAATCTGTGGTGAGTCTTTATAAACAGAATTAAATTATGAAAGTACTTGTAGCTACAGAGAAACCGTTTGCTAAAGTTGCAGTAGACGGTATTCGTAAAGAAATAGAAGCAGCCGGATTTGAGCTTGCTTTACTTGAAAAATATACTGATAAGGCTCAATTGTTGGATGCAGTGAAAGATGCTAATGCGATCATTATCCGTAGTGATATTATTGATGCGGAGGTGTTTGAAGCTGCTAAAGAATTGAAGATTGTAGTCCGTGCCGGTGCAGGATATGATAACGTTGACTTAGCTGCTGCTACTGCTCACAACGTATGTGTGATGAACACTCCGGGACAGAACTCCAATGCTGTTGCCGAACTTGCTTTGGGTATGATGGTATATGCTGTCCGTAACTTCTATAACGGAACTTCCGGTACAGAATTGATGGGCAAGAAATTGGGTATCCATGCTTATGGAAACGTAGGCCGCAATGTAGCTCGTGTTGCCAAAGGTTTCGGAATGGAAGTGTATGCTTATGATGCATTCTGTCCGAAAGAAGTAATCGAAAAAGATGGTGTGAAAGCACTTGATTCTGCAGAAGAATTGTACAAGACTTGCCAGGTAGTATCTCTTCATATTCCGGCAACTGCCGAAACAAAGAACTCTATCAATTATGCTCTGTTGAAAGATATGCCGAAAGGTGCTATGTTGGTAAACACTGCCCGTAAGGAAGTGATTAACGAAGCAGAACTAATCAAATTGATGGAAGATCGTGCAGACTTCAAATATATCACAGATATTATGCCTGCTGCTAACGCAGAGTTTGCTGAAAAGTTTGCCGGACGTTATTTCTCAACTCCTAAGAAGATGGGTGCTCAAACTGCTGAAGCAAATATCAATGCCGGTATTGCTGCCGCTCAACAAATTGTTGGCTTCCTGAAAGATGGTTGCGAGAAATTTAGAGTAAACAAATAAGATTCTGAATAAGTCTGCCGGATTTTTCAGGATAACTATGATAGTATCTGAATAAAAACAATCCGTTGCAGAATGTCTTTTTTAGAAATAAGTAGTATATTTGAGCCACAGATTTTCAAGAAGTCTGTGGCTTTAATTTTTTACATATAAAATACTAATATCATGGCAATAATCAAACCTTTCAAGGGCATTCGTCCTCCGCAAAACCTCGTAGAACAGGTCGCTTCACGTCCTTATGATGTATTGAACTCTGAAGAAGCCCGCGCAGAAGCGGAAGGTAACGAAAAGTCTCTTTATCATATTATTAAACCGGAAATAGATTTCCCTGTTGGTACGGATGAACACGACGAACAGGTGTATGCTAAAGCTGCCGAGAATTTCCAACTGTTTCAGGACAAAGGCTGGTTGGTGCAGGATAATAAGGAAAACTATTATATCTATGCCCAGACGATGAACGGGAAAACGCAATACGGACTGGTGGTCGGTGCTTATGTTCCCGATTATATGAATGGTATTATCAAAAAGCATGAGCTTACCCGTCGTGACAAGGAAGAGGATCGTATGAAACATGTACGTGTGAACAACGCAAACATTGAGCCTGTTTTCTTTGCTTATCCTGATAATGAGAAGCTCGATGTTATTATAAAGAAATATACAGCAAACAAGCCGGTTTACGACTTTATTGCTCCGGGTGATGGCTTTGGACATTCTTTCTGGATTGTCGACCAGGATGCAGATATTGCTACCATTACTGCCGAATTTGCTAAAATGCCTGCTCTTTATATTGCTGACGGGCATCACCGTTCTGCCGCTGCTGCATTGGTGGGAGCAGAGAAAGCAAAGCAAAATCCGAATCATCGTGGTGATGAAGAATATAATTACTTCATGGCTGTTTGCTTCCCTGCAAACCAGCTAACCATCATCGATTATAATCGTGTAGTGAAAGATCTCAATGGTTTGACTCCCGAGCAATTCCTGGCTGCACTTGATAAAAACTTTATAGTAGAAGAGAAGGGTGCGGATATCTATAAACCATCCGGCTTACATAATTTTTCACTCTATTTGGGTGGTAAATGGTACAGCTTGACTGCTAAGGCCGGTACGTATAATGATAACGACCCTATTGGTGTGCTTGATGTTACAATCTCTTCCAACTTGATTTTGGATGAAGTTTTAGGTATAAAGGATCTGCGTTCTGATAAACGTATTGATTTTGTCGGTGGTATCCGTGGATTGGGAGAGCTCAAGAAGCGTGTGGATAGCGGTGAAATGAAAGTGGCTTTGGCTCTCTATCCCGTATCTATGAAACAGTTGATGGATATTGCAGATACAGGCAATATTATGCCGCCGAAGACTACTTGGTTTGAACCGAAACTTCGTTCGGGACTGGTGATTCATAAGTTAGATTAAAAAATATCTGTAAGATGATGCGAAAATCATTGTTGATAGGGACTATATCAGTAGATGTGACGCTTGATTGATGTAGAAAAAATAGTGACGGGATATGCCCGGGATAGTGACGGTATCGTTGTGGTATACCGTCACTATTTTTATTGGATAGCGTCACTATTTTCAATTCCCCCAACTACTTATCATCGATAAGTGGAACATTAATATTTCCAAACGATAGATTGACTTTTCTCATTAAAGCCGTATCTTTGCAACATGACTGCTGAAGATACTTATAAAACCATCATTGAGCCTTCCGAAGGTGTTTATACGGAAAAACGAAGCAAGTTCATTGCTATAGCCCTTCCTGTGCGTACTCTCGATGAGATAAAGATGCATCTTGAAACGTATCAGAAAAAGTATTATGATGCACGGCATGTATGCTATGCTTATATGTTGGGAGCCGCGCGAAAGGATTTCCGTGCCAATGACAACGGAGAACCTTCCGGAACAGCGGGTAAACCCATTCTCGGACAGATAAACTCGAATGAATTGACGGATATACTGATTATAGTAGTTCGTTATTTTGGAGGAATCAAGTTGGGGACAAGTGGATTGATTGTTGCTTACAAGGCCGCTGCTGCTGAAGCTATTTCTGCTGCTACCATTATAGAAAAGACGGTAGATGAGGATGTAACGGTAATGTTTGAATATCCTTTTATGAATGATGTTATGCGCATTGTGAAAGAAGAGGAACCGGAGATTCTTAATCAGTCGTATGATATGGATTGTAGTATGACATTGCGGATTCGTTGTTCAATGATGCCTAAGTTGCGTGCACGTTTGGAGAAGGTGGAGACAGCGCGGATTCTTGATGATGAGAATATTTTGTAGGTAAAGTATTAGAAGTAGTAATAGAGATAGAGAGTGGATCGCATGATAAATAAATGTCACATAATTTTTAGTCTGTTTTTAAGTTCCTTTGTATGGATGAACGTTCAGGCACAAGCACAAATACAGGAAACTCAAAAACTGGCTCCTAATAATATTCCTGTTCCGTGGTATTCGCAGAAAATCGCGGGATGCCCTTACTCGCATTGCTCTCTGGCTTCTTCGTTAATGGTCTTTGATTATTTTAAGGGAATGACGGCTGATACACAACGTACAGCCCAGGATGCAGAAAAGAAACTAATTGAATATCAGCGGAATTATTTTCTGAAAAAACGTGCTCCTTTTCGTCGCCGTACTTCAATAGGGCAGGGAGGATATTATTCTTTTGAGATTGATTCGTTGACACGTTATTATGAAAACATGATAAGTGCCGAACATTTCCAGCAGAAAGATTACCGGATATTGAAAGATTATATTGATCGTGGCATTCCTGTGCTTGTGAATGTGAGATATACGGGTGCAGTTCGTGGTTTGCGTCCCGGTCCGAGAGGGCACTGGATGGTGCTTCGTGGCATTGATGATAAACATGTGTGGGTGAATGATCCCGGACGTTCGCCGGAGATGCGGACTAAAGGAGAAAACATCTGTTATCCCATTAAGAAACAGCCGGGTAACCCTTCCTATTTTGATGGTTGTTGGACGGGACGATTTATCATAGTCACTCCCAGAGAATGGATACGAAACTCCCTGTTTGCACAGGTAGGCAAGCTCCCTCCATTGGAGGAGGTGACTCATATAGTTCCTCCGGTTGTGTCGTCTGTAACCTTACCGCAGGTTATCAATCAGTAGAAGCAACTCATAGTTAGGAAAATTCAGTAGTAGAATTAAGATAGAACATTTGTAGTAAAATAAAGAAGAACAAAAATATATGGCATTTGAAGCAACCAAAAAAGAATGGTGCGAACTCTATTCTTTCTTTCGTCTCTTAGCAGATGGAAAAGTAGTGTTAGGCACAGCAGAAGCAAAGACGGGAGATACATTTTGGCCTGTTGCAATGATTCAACGGGAAGAACATGATGGAACACGTCAATATTATATTGAAGAAGATACGATTCGTATAGAAGGAGAGAATGGGAGTAAGTCCATGCCTCGTGAAGATTTTGGTATTGTAGCTGATCTGATATTACAGGCTGTGAAATCTTCGTCGGAAAATGATGTTGTTTCTCCGGAAGGAGTAGAAGAGTTTTTAGACGAAGCTGCAATTTTCGATTTGGAAGCAAAAACAGAAGATCGTACAGATTTTTCCATTGCATTTTGGCATCCGAAAGCTCCGTTAAGAGGTTTCAATGTCCGTTCACGGTTGGGCGTAATGAATCCGTTGTTGGACGGAGGACGTGCAGCGAATCTTAAACTGGAACAGAGTGGAGTCAAATTTGCCACTCCAACAGTGAATAAAATCAATGCTTTGCCTGAATCTCCGAATGAAGTTGCCGAACGGATGATGATGATCGAACGTTTGGGGGGCGTACTTAAATACGCTGATGTAGCCGACCGCGTATTCCGCAGTAATCTTTTGATGATTGATCTGCATTTTCCACGTGTACTGACAGAAATGGTTCGTATCATGCATTTGGATGGTATCTCCCGTATTAGTGAGTTGACGGAAGTTATTAAACAAATGAATCCGTTGAAGATTAAAGATGAACTAATCAATAAGCATAAGTTCTATGAATTCAAGATGAAGCAGTTCTTGATGGCATTAGTATTGGGAATGCGTCCTGCAAAGATTTACAATGGATTGGATTCGGCAGTGGAAGGTATTCTATTGGTGGATGGAAATGGAGAAGTGCTCTGTTATCATAAATCGGAAAAGCAAATAATGGAGGACTTCTTGTTGCTAAATACCCGTTTAGAAAAAGGATCTTTAGAGAAAGACAAATACGGGTTCCTGGAGAGAGAGAATGGAGTCTATTATTTCAAACTGAATGCAAAGATTGGGCTGGTCAAACGGTAGAAAAGTATAATGTATTGATGCAGTTAAACTAATAATGATGGCATACTTATATAAAATACTTGTTATCCATGAAAACAAATGAAGTTTTAGAGAACATTAAAGCACGCCGTAGCGTACGGGCTTATACTGGCCAGCAAGTTTTAGAAGAGGATTTGCAGGCTATTTTGGAAGCTGCAACTTATGCACCGAGTGGAATGCATCTGGAAACATGGCATTTTACGGCTATTCAAAATATGGATAAGTTGACAGAACTGAATGAACGGATTAAAGGGGCTTTTGCAAAAAGCGACGATTCTCGTTTGCAGGAACGTGGACATAGTAAGACTTATTGTTGCTATTATCATGCTCCGACTTTAGTGATTGTATCTAATGAGCCTACTCAATGGTGGGCTGGTATGGATTGTGCTTGTGCCATAGAAAATATGTTCCTAGCTGCCCAGTCTTTAGGTATCGGCTCTTGTTGGATCAATCAGTTGGGGATAACATGTGATGATCCGGAGGTTCGTGAATTTATTACTGCTTTAGGTGTTCCTGCCAATCATAAAGTCTACGGTTGTGTAGCTTTGGGTTATCCTGATTCGAAGATTCCAATGAAAGAGAAAAAGGTAAAGGTTAATACAATAACTATCGTTAGATAGAATACAGCCTCTTGTCTGATAAAAATAATTCCGGGACTTAACGTATGTGAGTCCCGGAATTATTTTGTGAGGTGATTTTTTAAGAGACAGTGCTCTAGAAATCTCTTTGGATAGACCTCTTTTTACTCGAAAGTACCATAGCGAGTGGGTAGTAGCTTACGGTCTCCCAAGGTGTTATCTACGCGAGCTACATTTATCCAGAATTTATTATCACGTACACTTTCTATAGGATAAGCTGCTTTCTCGCGTGTATATGAGTGCTCCCAACGATCACTTACAATTTCATATTCTGGATGAGGAGCATTAATCAATACATTATCATCTTTATTCGCTTCGCCATTCTTCACTTCTTGAATTTCTTTCCAGATATTCAGCATGACATCTACGAAATTGTCTAGTTCTGCCAGACTTTCACTTTCTGTTGGTTCAATCATCAACGTACCGTGGACGGGGAAGGAGAGGGTAGGAGCATGATAACCGTAATCCATCAGGCGTTTGGCAATATCATTCTCCGAGATTCCTGCTTCTTCATGTACTTTCCGGCATTCCAGAATCATTTCGTGCCCTACGAAACCGTTGGCTCCCCGATAAACAACTCCATACGTATCTTTCAGACAAGTAGCCAGATAATTAGCGTTCAGGATCGCAATTTTAGTTGCCTGTGTCAGTCCTTCTGCACCCATCATGCGGATATATCCGTATGTGATAGGCAGAATACCTGCACTGCCGAATGGAGCTGCCGATACTTGATTTTGTGAATTGCCGAAGATTCCGTGTCCGGGAAGGAAAGGAACCAAATGTTCGGCTACGCAGATAGGACCGACTCCCGGACCTCCGCCACCATGAGGGGAAGCGAATGTTTTATGAAGATTCAAGTGACAGACATCTGCACCGATGAATCCCGGATTGGTTAATCCTACCTGTGCATTCATGTTGGCTCCGTCCATATATACTTGTGCACCACAGGCGTGAATGATGTCGCAAATCTCTTTTATCTCGGTCTCGAAGATACCATGTGTAGAAGGATAAGTAATCATCAGTGCAGCCAATTCATCTTTATTTTCTTCAGCTTTTACACGTAGGTCAGCCATTTCTACATTCCCCTGCTCGTCGCATGCACAGGTAACAGTTACGAAGCCTGCCTGTATAGCAGACGCAGGATTTGTTCCGTGAGCCGAAGCTGGAATCAAGACTTTGTTACGGTGTCCCTGACCGATACTTTCGAGATAGGCGCGAATCACACGAAGGCCTGCATATTCTCCTGCAGCACCCGAATTGGGTTGTAGGCTGACCCCTGCAAACCCGGTGATAACTTTCAAATCTTCACTTAGGTTCTTGATTAATTCACGATAACCTTCTGCTTGGTCTTCCGGAACCAGCGGGTGCATACCCATAAACTCGGGACGGCTTAAAGGCAACATTTCTGCGGCTGCATTCAGCTTCATTGTACATGAACCGAGGGAAATCATGGATTGTGCAAGAGAAATATCTTTGCGGTCCAGACGTTTGATGTAACGCATCATCTCTGTTTCCGTGTGATACTTGCTGAATACTTCATGTGTCAGGAAAGGAGTTGTACGTTTTAAATCCTTGTCGATGTTGCTTCTTTCCGGAATGTCGTCTACTTTCTGGTAATCTTTTCCGGCGGCAATGGCAAAAATCGAGAGCAACACATTGGCAGCTGCCACATCTGTTGTTTCGTCAATGCTGAAACCAACATTGCCATTTTCATAATAGCGCAGATTAACTTCTTTGGTAAGTGCTATCGTGCGGATTTGCTGTGCCGAAACGTGTTCGGGCAATTCGAAACGTAAGGTGTCAAAGTATTGAGCGTTGACTTGTGTATATCCGCATTTCTTTAATTGCTTTTCAAGAAATACAGTAATGCTGTGTATACGTGATGCAATTGTAGTGATACCCTCCTGACCGTGATAAACGGCGTAAAAGCCTGCCATAGTAGCTAATAATGCTTGTGCGGTACAGATATTTGAAGTTGCTTTTTCCCGTTTGATATGTTGTTCACGTGTCTGTAAAGCCATTCGGTAGCAGAGTTTGCCATATTTGTCTTTAGACCATCCGATGATTCGTCCCGGCATATTCCGTTTGTATTCGTCTTTGGTAGCAAAGAAAGCAGCCGATGGACCGCCATAGAACATTGGGGTACCCAAGCGTTGTGTGGTTCCGAATACAATATCTGCTCCCCATTCTCCCGGAGGAGTTAGCAGGGCGAGACTTAAAATATCAGCGGCAACAGCTACTTTGCAGTCTGCGGCATGTGCTTTTTCGGTAAATTCAGAATAGTCCTCTACGTTTCCATGTGAGTTCGGATATTGCAGAATACAGGCAAACACTTCCGGTGAAGGTTCAAAATCTTTATATTTACCTACACGTAGTTCGATGCCTTGAGGTACGGCACGTGTAGTCATGACAGCTAATGTCTGCGGAAAAATATTCTCGTCTACGAAGACTACGTTCGCATTGGCTTTCTGTTGCGCGCGGGAGCGTAAGGCATACATCATGCTTACGGCTTCGGCGGCGGCAGTTGCTTCGTCCAGAAGTGAGCAGTTGGCGAGTGGCATGGCAGTAAGATCACATACGGCTGTCTGGAAATTCATCAATGCTTCCAGACGTCCTTGCGATACCTCTGTCTGGTACGGAGTGTAAGAAGTATACCATACCGGGTTTTCAAATACATTCCGCTGGATAACAGCCGGGGTGATCGTGTTGTACCATCCCAAACCGATATATGTGGTATATAGTTTGTTTTTAGCTGCCAGTTCAGCGATGTGTTTTCCAAATTCGTATTCCGTCAGCGGACTAGTCAATGCAAGCGGCTCTTTCAGCCGTATATTGGCGGGAATTGTCTGATTAATCAGTTCGTCCAGTGAGTTCACGCCAATTTTGCGGAGCATTATGGCTGTATCTTGTTCATTGATGCCGATGTGACGGCTAGCTAACAAATCGGTTTTCATAATAATCAAGTATTAAAGTATCGAGTATGAAGTATCAAGTATTACTGTAGTTAATGGGCGATTTGCCTTGTTAATACCTAATACTTGATGCTTGATACTTATTTTTTATTATCTAAAAAATGGGTTTTCAGCTTTCTCCATTCCGATAGTCGTGGGAGCTCCATGTCCCGGATAAACGACTGTTTCGTTGGGAAGAACAAATAAACGGCTGCAAATATGCTCTATCAGTTCATCGAAGTTGCCTCCTGTGAGATCAGCGCGGCCGATGCTACCTTGGAACAGAACGTCACCAGAGAACATGCAGTTGTCTTCTTTGCAATAGTACACCAAACTGCCGGGTGAATGTCCGGGTACGTGTATTGCTTCCAGTTTGGTATGTCCGAAAGTGATGATATCTCCGTCGTGCAGGTATTTGCCCAGTGGTACAGGTTCTTCCTGCAACTGAAAACCAAACATTCTGCTTTGTTTCGGTGCTTCGTCAATCCAGTACTCGTCTGCTTTGTTTGCTTCTGCCGATAACCCGAATTCTTTCAGCATGAACGGATTTCCGAAGATATGATCCAGGTGTAAATGAGTATTCAGCAGATGCTTTACATTCAGTTCATTGGTAAGAATGAACTTTTTCAGTGCCTGCTTTTCTTCTTCATAGAAACAGCCCGGATCAATTACGACTGCTTCTTTAGTGTCATCCCATAATACGTAGCAATTTACGGGAAACATATTAAATTCAAATCTTTTTATTTTCATGGTTTCTCTATGATTTATCATCTATCAGAACATATAGTCTTGTTTAAATCGGAACATATACCACTTTTTTTGTTTTAAAGAACTCTTCCTCGAAGTTGTCGCTCAAGCTATGAATGACCGTTTTATGTTTGAACGGCATTGTTTCATGCTCCAGTTCACCGCCTTTGAGACAGATAAGTCCGTTGGGCAATGCATTCTGTTGTTTCGAAGAGATATTCTTTTTAATAATCTTAATCAAATCCGCCAAAGGCATTACGGCACGGCTGACAACAAAGTCGAACGTTCGTTTCTCCTCTTCTGCACGGGCATGGCGGAAAGTCACATTTTTCAGTCCGATGGCATTTGCCACTTCGGTTGCTACACGTACTTTTTTGCCGATACTGTCTACGAGGTGGAATTTTACCTCGGGAAACAGGATTGCTAAAGGAATGCCGGGAAAACCTCCTCCTGTACCCAAGTCCATGATGCTGGTGCCGGGGCGGAATTGGATGACTTTGGCAATGCCTAATGAATGGAGCACGTGATGCTCATATAAATTCTCAATGTCCTTGCGGGAGATAACGTTGATTTTTGAATTCCAGTCAGTGTAGAGGTCGTATAGAGCTGCAAATTGTTTGCGCTGCTCTTCCGTCAGATCAGGAAAATATTTCAGTATGATTTCCACTGTTTGAATTTTGAATTATAAGTTTTGAATGATAGATGTGGATGAATATCCTATTCTGTCACATGGAAGTGATAACAACAGGATATTCATTGGTGTTCAGCTTTTTATGATTTTTAATTTTTCAGTTCTCCCAGAATCGGGTTACTGCCTAATAGATGTTCCATCATAGCAAATGGGATTGTTACCTTTACAGGTCCCATAGAATAAGGAGTGATATCGTATACATTATAATAGAAGGTGACTCCTTCTTTGCTTAGGTAGAAATTCTCTGTCGGAGTGATGTCACCGGTTGAAGCATATCCCATGTCTTCCAATGCTTCGTGAGTGGTCACTTTGTTATCTGCCATGAGCTGATTCCAGATCAGGTCGGTCAAGGCGTCTTTGTAGTCTCCGACAAAAATATCATCGAGGCGGAGCGGACGCATCAGGGTGAGGTCCATATTTAAATAAGTTGCCATGTAAATTCCATGTGCACCTCCGGTATATTCGTTATAGTCGATGCGATATACAAGTAGATCTTTATCATACAGTTGCACATGGCTTTCTATACCTTTATAATAAGAATACCAGGCACCGATGGAAGATTCGTCTTCCTTGTCTTTCTCATCTTCGGTATACATAGGCTCGAGATCGCGACGGTATTCGCTGATATAATTCTCGGTATATTGCTTTACAACTTCTTCCGGTTTTTCGCCGATGTATTTATCTCCGAAACAAGCCGAAATGAAATAAGTATTCAGACTGTCTTTCAGCATATCATCCGATGATTTTATCGGATAAGCAAAATTAATAATAATATTGCAGGCCGGTTTGGCTGTATCATTGAAGAGGTGAGCTGTCTTATTCACTTGAATGCTATCAAATTGTAACGCACCTGTATTTTTGTTCATCTTGTCATGACAAGAAAACAAAAAGCCGCTTACCGAAAGTATAATTGCAAGCAGACTGACATATTGTTTTTTCATACCCGTTTTTTCTGTAAATTCAACATTTGTTTTATCATTCACTATTGACAAATATAGATGAAATTCGTGAATCGGGCTAATAAAAACAGAAAAAAATGCAGCTATTTATCCCCAAAAATGGGATTGGCGGATATTATCCGCCAATCAATGCTTGCAAACTTTAGTGATATCTACTGTGAATCCATCTTCAGCAGGCATAAATTTCCCTTTCATTTTCAGAAATTCGATAAGGGTATCTACATCCATGTTTTCTGCCGAGCAAGCATAAAAACGTTGCTGTGAGCCAAACTTCTTAATGATTGCTTCCCGCAATGATGATTCCGAGTAGCTATTTCCTTCCATCATGTGGAGGACTTCATGAGCATGTAATTGTTCCATAATCTTTTTTCTGCAAAGATAGGGCAGAGATTGCTTGGAAACTGTAACATATGTGACAAAACTGCATAATATTCATTGAAAATTGAAAATAACCATTTCACTATGCGTTCCTATTCTGAAGGGTGGTCCCCAAAGAGACAATCCGGAAGATACATACACGTGACTGTTTCCCCATTGGCGATAACCGTGGCTTTGCTCGAAGATATAATCGGTCACCCAATTAATAGGCCATATTTGTCCGTGGTGTGTATGCCCACTGAATTGCAGGTCGATGCCGGCAGCTTCCGTTTTTTCCAAATCAAAAGGTTGATGATCCAATAAAATGATAGGTTTGCTTTTATCGATATTCACCATTAACTCTTGCAGGGAATGACGCTTGCGGTTATGACGGTCATCACGTCCTATCAGTTGTATGCCGTTGGGAAGTGTAACTACTGAATCGCGCAATAATTGTATTTGAGTGCTTTTAATATATCGGATACTTTCATCGATACCGCTAATGTATTCGTGATTGCCGAGAACCATATAGATACCCATAGGAGCTTTCAAGTTAGCTAATTCTTCCGCCATATTCTCTGTATAAAGAGGTACGACGCTATTATCAATCAAGTCACCACTAATCAGTATCAGGTCGGGATGCTGCGCATTTATCATTTCCACATATTTTTTTAATGCGGCTTTCCCTGTACCATTTCCCAAGTGAACATCGCTGATTGCGACGATTTTAATTGCTTGGGGAGTATCTTCATATCGTTTATTGGTTAAAATGCTGACTACATTGGTTTCCGGGTGATGATAGTTATATACCCCACATCCCAGCAATCCCAACGTGAACACTAAAGACAGATAGAACCTATATTTGTAGACAACTTTGAATAATTTCAAGATATCAAACAAAAGCAAGAATAATGCCATGTATAGAGTAAATATCAACCAACTTGTTCCAATGGTGTACATTGAATGGGAGATAAAGACAGGCATCTCAAGGTTACGAGTTAGCATCGTGCCGAAAAAGGATAAAGCACATATCCAGAATAAAACGGTCAGGAATATTTTTACTCCGAGAGATTTAACTTTCAGAGCTTGCTTTGCTCTGATAAATATGTAGGCATTACCTGCCAGATAAAGAGTGATAATGATGAGTAAATATGTAAGCATAGCGTTTACTTAAAAATCTGAGAATTTATTGGGGCAAAGATAGGTTTTATTGTTGAGTAAAAAGAGTTAATAGAGCTGATATGACTCTAAAATAGCCAAATAAAGGAAAGAGAATGTGTCTGTATCGGATTGATTGAATCTTAATTACGAAAAATTATAGGAAAATCTGTTTTTATTCTTATCTTTGTCCTCTGAAATGAAAAAACTAGCCTACATAACAGCACTTATCCTTTCTCTCCTGATTATCTATTCAGGAGGTGGAGTCTCTATTGTGCATTATTGCTGTGTCCGTTGTGAAACGGTGCAGAGCTGTTGTGATACAGGCTGTCCGAAGTGTAAAAAGACTCATACTTGTGATTCAAAAAAAGGTTGTAAAGATAAGGGTTGTACAGCTATTATCTATAAGCTCGATTTGATGAAACATACTACTGAACTGACAACATCAGCTTTAGTAGTCGATCTTTTGTGTGAGCATTTTTGCTATCTGTTGACTCCGACCTATGCGGATAAATCGGTAGAATATGATAGTCTGACCTCTCCGCCACCTCTCTGTTCGAGGCAGAAGCTGGCGCTATATTCCACTTATATTATTTAGCCACTATTTCTTTCTTATTTAATCCTTTGCTTTCAATAGAACATGAAAGTAAAGCAGCACTGAATGCAACTAAGTTGCATGAGAAATGAATTAATTTTGTATCTCGAAAGTAACTTTAGAAAGAATGAAATATATGATAATAGGACTGTTCCTGTTATTTGCCGGTAATATATATGCGCAAGTACGGGGAACAGTGAAAGATAGTACCGGGGAGGCTATTCCGGGTGCCAATGTGTTCTGGATGAATACAGGACAAGGAGTGACAACCAAAGAGGATGGTAGTTTTTCTATTACTAAACCTTCTAAAAGCCACATGCTGATTGTCAGCTTTATCGGTTTTCAGAACGATACGATTCATGTGAGCAGTAAAAATCAACAACTGGATATTGTGCTTCGTGATGGAGTGGAACTGAATGAAGTGAATATTGTCACTCGTAAACTGGGAACAATGAAATTGCGCAGTAGCGTGATGAACGAAGACATGATAAGCAGTGCCGAATTGAGTAGAGCCGCTTGTTGTAACCTGGGTGAAAGTTTTGTGACGAACCCTTCAGTAGATGTGAGTTATTCCGATGCGGCAACAGGAGCCAAACAAATTAAATTGTTGGGGCTGTCCGGCACTTATGTGCAGATGTTGACGGAAAATATTCCGAATTATCGGGGAGCCGCCGCTCCTTATGGATTGGGATATGTCCCCGGTCCGTGGATGCAGAGCATACAGGTTTCCAAAGGAACATCTTCGGTGAAGAATGGTTATGAAGCCATCACAGGACAGATAAACGTAGAATTTAAGAAACCACAGTTGCCGGAAGCCGATTGGGTGTCTGCCAATCTTTTTGCAAGCACTACTAACCGGTATGAAGCCAATGCGGACGCTACATTGAAACTTTCCAAACGATGGAGCACTTCTCTGCTGGCGCATTACGAAAATGAGACCAAGGCGCATGATGGCAACGATGACGGATTTGTGGATATTCCGCAGGTGGAACAGTATAATGTGTGGAACCGGTGGGCATACATGGGCGACCATTATGTTTTCCAGGCAGGTATCAAAGCCCTTTCTGAAACACGTACCAGCGGACAGGCCAATCATGGAGGGACAATGCACTCCGGTGACCTGTATAAAGTAGGGATCGATACGGAACGCTATGAATTCTTCACCAAGAATGCTTATATCTTTAATAAGGAGAAGAATACGAACCTGGCTTTGATTCTTTCCACCACTTTACACAATCAGGATGCTACGTATGGACGCAAACTGTATAATGTGGATCAAACCAACGTCTATGCTTCGCTGATGTTTGAAACGGAATTTAATCCGCAAAATAGTTTCTCCGCAGGGTTGAGTTTCAATTATGACGCTTATGACCAACATTACCGTTTGGAAAATACAACGGACAATCCTCTCAAAGCCTTTGAAAAGGAAGCTGTTCCCGGTGCTTACGTGCAATATACGTTGAACCTGAATGATAAATGGATGGTAATGGCCGGTCTGCGTGGTGATTACAGTAACGAACATGGTTTCTTCGTGACTCCGCGTGCGCATCTGAAGTACAATCCGAATGATTATGTGAATTTCCGTCTTTCTGCCGGAAAAGGGTACCGTACCAATCATGTGTTGGCAGAAAACAACTACCTGCTTTCCAGCAGTCGTAAGGTGGAAATAGCAAAGAACCTGGATATGGAAGAAGCATGGAACTACGGTGCCAGCGTCTCTACTTATATCCCTATATTCGGCAAAACGCTGAATGTGAATGCAGAATACTATTATACGGATTTCCTGAAACAAGTGATAGTGGATATGGATAGCAACCCCCATGAAGTAGCTTTTTACAATTTGGATGGACGCTCTTATTCGCATGTGTTCCAAGTGGAAGCAAGTTATCCTTTCTTCAAAGGATTCACTCTGACAGGTGCTTACCGGCTCACGGATGCGAAAACGACCTACAAAGGTGAACGAATGGAGAAACCGCTGACCAGCAAATATAAAGGACTACTCACGGCTTCTTACCAAACTCCGCTGGGAATATGGCAGTTTGACGCCACACTGCAACTGAATGGTGGCGGTAGGATGCCTACTCCTTATGAACAGGGAGACGGACAGTTGTCTTGGGAACGTCGTTACGGCAGTTTTGAGCAGTTGAGCTTGCAGGTGACCCGTTACTTCCGCCGCTGGTCTATCTACGTAGGAGGCGAGAACCTGACAAACTTCAAACAAAAGAATCCGATTATCGATGCGGCAAATCCCTGGGGGAACAACTTTGATTCTACCATGATTTGGGGACCGGTGCACGGAGCAAAAGGATATATCGGAATACGTTTTAACTTAGCTAGAAATAGTGAGTAAAAGCAGGAAATAGCGAATGAAAGAAACGATCGCATAATAAAGAATATTAATTTTAAACTGATAAGAAAAATGAAAACAAAAAGATGGATGGCCACTTGCGTGGTGGCTCTTTTGAGTGTAACAGCTGTATTGGCAAAAGATATTCGTGTTGTTGTATTTAAAGTGTCGCAGATGCACTGTGAGAAATGCGAAAAGAAAGTAAAGGACAATATGCGTTTTGAGAAAGGGTTGAAGGATATTTCGACCGAAGTAAAAACGAAAATGGTAACCATTACGTATGACGCTGAAAAAACGAATGTAAAGAAGTTGCAGGCAGGGTTTAATAAGTTCAGTTATGAAGCCGAATTTGTAAAAGAAACAAAGAAAGACGATCAGAAGGCTGATAAGAAGTAATTGAACAAATACCTGTATTAGCTTGTTTCTATAAACAAATAAGGGTTCTTCCCCAACTCCTTTTTTGAGAGGAGGGGGAAGGCCGTAAACTATAATTATATGGGTAACACAACAAAAAAGGCATTTCCTGTGCTTAATATGCATTGTGCAGGATGTGCCAATAATGTAGAAAAAACAGTGAAAAAATTGCCGGGAGTCATTGAGGCTTCCGTTAATTTTGCTACCAATACATTGACCGTTTCTTATGAGAAAGAGCAGTTGACTCCCGGAGAGATTCGTGCGGCTGTCCTTGCGGCAGGTTATGATCTGATTGTGGAAGAAGCCCACAAAGAAGAACGCCGGGAAGAGGAACAGCATAAGCGTTACACTCGTTTGAAGTGGAAAGTGATTGGTGCATGGATTTTGGTAGTACCGTTATTGGTATATTCCATGATACTGATGCATGTGCCATATTCTAATGAGATTCAAATGGTACTTGCTATCCCTGTTATGGTCTTTTTCGGAGGTGGTTTCTTCACCGGAGCCTGGAAACAGGCTAAATTAGGACGGAGCAATATGGATACTTTGGTTGCGCTTAGTACTTCCATTGCTTTTCTGTTCAGTCTGTTCAACACTTTCTTCCCCGAATTCTGGTATGACCGCGGATTGGAACCGCATGTCTATTATGAGGCTTCTGCGGTGATTATCGCTTTCGTTCTTACCGGAAAGTTGATGGAAGAACGTGCCAAAGGAAATACCTCAACAGCCATTCGTAAGTTGATGGGAATGCAGCCAAAAGCGGCTCGCGTTCTGCGCAATGGAGTGGAGGAGGAGATCTTGATTGAGAAACTCCAGGTAGGTGATTTGGTGGTTGTACGCCCGGGAGAACAAATACCTGTGGACGGTCAGCTTTCCGAAGGCGACTCGTATGTCGATGAGAGTATGATTAGCGGTGAACCGGTTCCGGTAGAAAAGAAGAAAGGTGATAAAGTATTGGCGGGAACGATTAACCAGCGTGGCTCATTTATCATTTGTGCCGCACAGGTAGGCAGTGAAACCGTGCTTGCTCGTATTATCGCTATGGTGCAGGAAGCACAGGGCAGCAAAGCTCCCGTGCAACGCATTGTCGATCGTATTACGGGGATTTTTGTACCTGTCGTGTTAGGCATTGCCATTCTGACATTTGTATTGTGGGTTACCATTGGTGGTAGTGAATATATCTCTTATGGTATTTTGTCGGCTGTTTCTGTTCTTGTCATTGCTTGTCCATGTGCTTTGGGGCTTGCTACACCTACTGCGTTGATGGTGGGTATAGGTAAAGCTGCCAGCCAGCATATTCTGATTAAAGATGCAGTGGCTTTGGAACAAATGCGAAAAGTAGATGTCGTTGTTCTGGATAAAACGGGAACACTGACTGAAGGACATCCTACAGCTACCGGATGGTTATGGGCGCAGTCGCAGGAACCACATTTCAAAGATGTACTTTTAGCTGCGGAAATGAAATCGGAGCATCCGCTTGCCGGCGCTATTGTCTCTGCGCTTCAGGACGAAGAAAAAATAAAACCTGCCGTGTTGGATAGCTTTGAAAGCATTACGGGAAAAGGAATTAAAGCCTCGTATGAGGGACATACTTATTGGGTAGGCAGTCATAAACTCCTGAAAGATTTCAGTGCGACAGTAAACGATGTGATGGCTGAAATGCTGGTTCACTATGAATCGGACGGTAACGGCATCATTTACTTTGGACGTGAAAACGAGTTGTTGGCTATCATTGCTGTTTCCGACCCGATAAAGGCTACTTCTGCCGAAGCAGTGAAGGAACTGAAACGTCAAGGGATTGACATCTGTATGCTGACGGGTGACGGGCAACGGACTGCACTAGCCGTTTCTTCCCGTTTAGGAATCGAACGTTTTGTTGCCGACGCTCTACCGGACGATAAGGCCGAATTTGTACGTGAGCTTCAAATGCAGGGAAAGAAGGTTGCGATGGTGGGCGATGGTATCAATGATTCGCAGGCACTGGCATTGGCTGACGTCAGCATTGCCATGGGAAAAGGAACTGATATTGCTATGGACGTGGCTATGGTGACTTTGATGACATCGGACTTGTTGCTGCTTCCTAAAGCCTTCCAGTTGTCAAAGCAGACGGTCAAACTGATTCATCAGAATCTTTTCTGGGCGTTTATTTACAACCTGATCGGTATTCCTATTGCTGCCGGTATCTTGTTCCCGCTGAATGGTTTGTTATTGAATCCGATGCTGGCAAGTGCCGCAATGGCGTTCTCCAGTGTGAGCGTAGTGCTCAATTCGTTGAGCTTGGGAAGAAAATGAGAAATGAACTATAAAAAGACAGGAACCTGTAAGCTGTAAACGATGAATGGTAAGCAGTCATTTATGAACAGCGAACTGTAAATAATAGACGGTGAATACTTTGCGGATAATGCGCAATTTATTCACCGTTCATTGTTTTGCAACTCACCATTTATATTTTCTATCGTTCTTCGTGAAAATTATCTGTTTCTAAAGTCCAATGGTGTCATTCCTACATATCGTCTGAAATACTTGCCAAAGAAAGAGGCGCTGGGGAAGTTTAGAGAATATGCTATCTCTTGGATAGTCATATTGGTCCCTTTCAGTTTGGCTTTAGCATCCATGATAACGATATAAGCAATGGTATCTAAAACACTTTTACCTGTCACTTGTCTCACAGTCGTGCTTAGATGTTGAAGAGATATACCTAATTTATCTGCGTAAAACTGTGCACGACGTTCATTTTTATAATTCTCGGTGATGGCTTGAATCAGTTCCCGGCAGATTTCCTTTTTGCGGTTCGAACTGCTGTTTTCGCCCGGAAATTTATGATATATCAGTCGTATGCTTGTCAGGATGGTCTGAAGAGACAATTCGACCAATTCAGAATCCATTTCGAAGTTCTCATTGCAACTGGCCCGTGATAATAGAGCAAAATAGTCTTTCAGATAACTGGCTACTTCTTCATTAAGAGGAACTACCGGCTGTTCTATCAGTTTGGGATATGCGTTACCAATATTCTTCATGAGATTGATCCGTCCGGCACAATGAGCAGAGAAGCCGGCAAAGCAAAGGCATACTTTTTCAGTTCTCTCCCGAAACTGAATGATTGTTCCCGGTAATAATGTTATTAAGTCATTGGGGTGAATTTCGTAATCAAGCAGATTGATGGAGGCTTTCATCGAACCTTCGGTACAGATGGCAACAATACATGCTTGCAACCGACAAGATTGCTTGTAAATATTGAGAATGTCTTCTGTTACATTCGTCCATGCTAATACTTCGGTAGGCAAGTCTACCTGTGGAAAGTCCATTTTCATAGTTGTGTGTGTTATATTAGGCCAACAAATGTACGCATTTTCTTTTTATTTCTTACCTTTGTTTTTATGAAAACAGTTTTTATTGATTGGAATTTGATACCATACGCCGAAGCATGGCAACGGCAAACAGAATGGTTTGATAACATTGTCCGGGCAAAAGTTCAGGGCGAGAGTTATGAAAACCGTATTGTGATGTGCGAACATCCCCATGTTTATACATTAGGACGTAGCGGGAAAGAAAATAATATGTTGTTGAGTGATGAACAACTGAAAGCAATTGATGCCACCCTTTATCATATTGATCGGGGAGGGGATATTACTTATCATGGTCCGGGACAACTGGTGTGCTATCCGATATTAAACCTGGAAGAATTTCAGTTAGGATTGAAAGAGTACGTTCATCTGTTGGAAGAAGCGGTGATTCGGGTATGTGCTTCTTATGGCATTGAAGCCGGACGTTTGGAGAAAGCGACAGGAGTCTGGTTGGAAGGTGATACGCCTCGTGCACGTAAGATTTGTGCTATCGGAGTGAGAAGCAGTCATTATGTCACGATGCATGGACTGGCTCTGAATGTGAATACCGATTTACGTTATTTCAGTTATATCCACCCTTGCGGATTTATAGATAAAGGCGTCACTTCTCTTCGTCAGGAATTAAAGCACGATGTGCCGATGGACGAAGTGAAGCAACGCCTCGAAGAGGAGCTTAGAAAACTATTCCAACTCCCAGTTGCCAAGTGCGGCGCATAAAGCAATCTTTATCGGCCAAGGCATAAGAGAAGTCTGCACGTATCGGCCAGAAGTTTATTCCGCAGCCTAGAGTGCCGTAGTTGCCCACTCCTTTATCTTTGTCTCCGAAATGATATCCCGCACGGACAACACCATATTTCAGGAAATTATATTCGGCTCCTACGCCAGCCTGGAGATGACGGATTTCAGAAGGGAGCAGATAGTTGAAGTCGAGCGCCACCTGCAAACGATTTTCTATGCTGAATGGCAGGTCGATTGTACCTCCCAATCCTAATCTGGCGGGTAACTTTTGTCCGTCCAGCTTTTTGCCTAAGTTGGCAGCTTGGAAACCAATGCTCCAGGAAGCCATTTCGTCCAATAGAGCCATATTGCGATAGTAGGTCGCGCCGAAGTCCAGACAAACGCTATTCTTGCTGTCTGCGCTTTCCGCGGCTTTGGCTTGCAGGTATCTGAACGTTAATGAAAGAGACAGATTTTTGGCTACATTTCTGAAATAAGCAGCTTCTAAGTCCCATACGTGAGGGCGGTAATCGAGCACCTTGGGATCTTTGAAATGTCGGAAACCTACAGCAAATCCATGTATGCCTTCCCTTCCGATCCGGTAGAAAAGAGAGGCGCTATGTAGCGCATAATCTTGGTTGATTTTAGCGTATGAATAACTCGCACCCATCACTTCTTGTGAGAAAGCGATGGTAGAAGCATTATGAAAAATAGCTGTACTACCGTTATCGGTGGTAGCTAATCCTGTACCTGCCATACCTGCCGATTGGGCGTCCGGAGTAAGTTCCAGAAAATAGGCGCTTGCCATTTCTTGTGCTCCCAGCAAAGTGGGGAATAAGCACGAGGCGAGAAGGAAATGTTTTACTCGTTTCATAATCAGTTATTTTTAGAGTGAGACATCCGGACAACACGTATGCCTGTCCACGATTTATTGTTGTTTAGCATGTGATTGAGAGGTTCGTCGCTGACAACTACTTTTCCCAATGTAGAAGAAGCGTGCAGCAGGTGCAGTTTTCCCTCTTTATATTCTGCTATTCCCACATGAGCAATGTCCAGTCCGGGCATCTTCGTTGTAATAGCAATAATGTCTCCATTCATGATCCAGGGCAATCCGGCTTCCGGCAGTTCGCTTTTCGGCAACCAATGTACGACTTTTCCGGAGATTGCTTTTTCATATTCGGCCATTTGTCGTACATTTTCCGGCGAATCAGCCAATTTTTTATATTGCTTGGGATGGGTAGACATATACGAAAGAGAGATTTTCTGGGTATGTGCACTGTTTTTGGCAGTAATGTCGGTGAGGAATCCGTGGCGGATTCCGTTCTCTATCCATTCGGAAGTATAATGCAACCGGGAAGGATATCCGTTGATGATGCCGTCCCGATAACGTATTTTTTGCAGATTGTCGGCAAAGGAAGAACCGAGTGCCTGTGCCAACGTGTATTCTACGAAAGTGAGGCAATCTACGGCATCGGTCCGGATCACTAATGATTCTTCTCCGTCTTGATCTAATGTGTTAGCCACGTATTTGGTTCCCAGGTAAGATTTCCCGATTCGTAACATGGGTTCGGGATTTTCCGGGAATACAACGCCGTCGCGCAACCATTTCTCCAACTCCTGTGTCCATTGTTGCTTATATTTAAAATGATCCTGAAATCCCCAGCCATGTCCTCCGGTAGGATAAACATGGAGAGTTGCCGGAACCTTGTTTTTTTGTAAAGCGAGGTAATAGTTCACTCCGTGATAAGGTGCTACGGAAGGGTCGTCGGAGGTAAGAGCGATAAATGCTTGTGGAGTATCGGGCGTTACTTGCAATTCGGCAGAAAACTTCTGTATTTGTTCCATTGTTGGATTTTTGCCTAGCAATGCAGTTCTTGTATTTCCCCGGGTGACTTGCATCATCGTAACTACCGGATAAAGTAATATCTGAAAGTCCGGACGTGTTTCCGAATTGTAGTGAGTGGCGAGTGTAGCAGTTAAATGCCCTCCCGCAGAGGCTCCCATTAATCCTACCTTGTAAGGATCGACATTCCATTCTTTGGCATGTTGGCGTACCATGCGAATGGCTTGTTCGGCGTCTGATACGGGGACTTCCCAATGTCCGTTCGGCATCCGGTATTTTAATACCATATAGGTAATACCTTGTCCGCAGAACCAGGGAGCCATATCATACCCTTCTCCATCCATACCCAGTCCACGATAACCGCCTCCGGGACACATGATAATAGCCATTCCATTCGGCTTTTCCGGATGGTAGACCGTCAGGGTGGGATGCGTGACATTCGTGACAAAATGAGGACGCGTTTCCTGCTCTTCTCCGGTTAGTCCACTGGAGTTGGGAGCACCGTCGGGCCACAAAGGTAGCTCGACGGGCTGCTGCGCAAATGATATGGCAGTTACAAGTGATACTATAATGGATAATAGTCTCCTCATAATGATTTATTTAACTTTCATTGAAGCCTTTATAAAGTAAAGAATCAGTAAGGCATACGCTCCTAATGCCAACACTTCTGACCAAGTATTGTTCAACCATGCCTCATTAACCAGATTGATTCCACCAAAGCGCATCGCGGCACTGATTACTCCCATCAATGCACCTCCGGCAATGAAACCTGATGCCAGTAAAGTTCCTTTTTCACCTCTTTCCGTATTCAGAGATGCATCTTTGCTACGTGTTGTAACAAACCAATTCACTGCTCCACCCACTACCAACGGCACATTCAGTTCCAACGGAATAAACATACCCAATGCGAAAGCTAATGCAGGAATTTTACAAAGAGTCAGAATAATAGCTAAGACAGCCCCAATACCATATAACAACCAGGGTGCACCTACACCGCTCATCAGCGGTTCGATAACGGCCGCCATCGCATTTGCTTGTGGAGCAGCCAGTGCGCCACTTGTAAATCCGTATGTCTTATTCAGGATAATCATTACACCGCCTACTGTTGCAGCCGATACGATTGTTCCCAAGAACTTCCATGTTTCCTGTTTGGCAGGCGTACTTCCGAGCCAGTAACCAATTTTCAAGTCGGTGATAAAACCTCCTGCCATCGACAGCGCGGTACATACTACACCACCCATAACCAATGCGGCAACCATGCCCGAAGGACCTTTCAGTCCGACAGCTACCATCACTACGGAAGCCAATATCAGTGTCATCAATGTCATTCCCGAAACCGGATTAGTACCAACAATCGCAATGGCATTAGCTGCTACTGTGGTGAACAGGAAAGAGATCCCGGCAACCAGAACAATGGCTACCAATGTATGCAACAGATTCCCTTGCATGACATCAAGATAGAAGAATAATACGATTAATATCAGTGTGATGATAGAACCGATGGCGATAATTTTCATAGAAAGATCCCGTTGTGTGCGGATAATGCTTTTCTCTACATTCCCTTTACCGCCCATCTCTTTGGCTGCCAGTCCGACAGCACTCTTGATGATGCTCCAGGAACGGATAATACCGATCACACCCGCCATAGCGATACCGCCGATACCGATGCTCTTGGCATAATATTTGAATATTTCTTCCGGACTCATCATACCTACGGTAGAGGTGATTTCCGGATTCCATGCATTCAGTACACTGTCACCCCAGATAGCAGACATTCCCGGAATGATAATCCACCACACAGCCAATGAACCGGCACAAATGATGGAAGCATATTTCAGTCCGACGATATATCCCAAACCAAGCACGGCGGCACCGGTGTTTACCTTGAATACCAATTTTGCCTTTTCTGCCAGCATTTCTCCGGCGCTGCAAACACGGGTAGTAAAATTCTCGTTCCACCATCCGAATGTCGCCACGATGAAGTCATATAATCCGCCGATCATACCTGCCATCAATAACGGTTTAGCCTGGCTGCCGCCTTTTTCTCCGGAGATCAACACCTGTGTAGTGGCTGTTGCTTCCGGGAAAGGATATTTTCCATGCATGTCGCTGACGAAGTATTTACGGAAAGGAATCAGGAATAGAATACCCAATACGCCACCCAATAAAGAGCTGATGAATACCTGCATGAAAGTAACCGTCATCTCGGGATATTTAGCTTGGAGAATATAAAGAGCGGGGAGGGTGAAGATCGCTCCGGCAACGATTACTCCGGAACAAGCTCCGATAGACTGGATAATCACATTTTCTCCCAACGCATTTTTTCTTTTGGCAGCTCCAGAAACTCCTACGGCAATGATCGCAATCGGAATAGCGGCTTCAAATACCTGTCCGACCTTCAACCCCAGATAGGCAGCGGCGGCCGAAAAAAGGATTGCCATGGCAATACCCCATGCTACTGACCAGATATTAACTTCCGGATAATTTTTAGAGGGACCCATCAACGGGTTGTACACTTCCCCGGGTTTCAACTCTCTGAACGCATTCTCGGGTAACCCGGTGAATTTGTCTTCTTCTTGTTTCATAGTTTTTATAATTTGCTAATGTGTCAATTTACATTTCCGTCCTCAAAGTAAACAAAAAAAAAGGAGAACCGAAAGATTCTCCTTTATGTAATAGTCTATTTTTTCCTACTTTGCATCTTTTGCTGTCATATCGCCCTCGATATACAATCTTACCATCTCTGTTTTGGCGTTGGTACGCAAGGTGATTGATTTTTTGAAATGTCCCGGATATTTGCCTGTTCCGTTATAAGTCACCTTGATTGTTCCCTTTTTGCCCGGCATGATGGGCTCCTTTGTATATTCGGGTACTGTACATCCGCAAGAGGCTACAGCCTGATGGATCACCAGAGGGGCATCGCCGATATTAGTAAAGGTAAATGTGCAACTGACAACCGGGCTGTTTTCAGAAAACTTACCGAAATCGTGAGTTGTTTTGTCAAACTTGATATCTGCATTTGTTTGCGCAAATGCAAAGCTTACGCCCATTACTAACAGGGTCATTAAAAAAAGTATCTTTTTCATTTTTCCTTCTCTTTTTGATTACAAACGACAAAGATAATGCTTTTCCCCTAAAATATACTTTATGGAGTGCGAAATAGTATTAAACGATTCTCTTTTGCTATTTTGAGAGCTGGAATCCGAGCATCATTCCATCGTAATTTTCGGCCAGTGAACTAACTGTTTTCAGTGCGGTACTGCTGCTTTTGCTGCCGATGAAAGCCATTAATTTCAACAGTTTGTCCGAGTTGAACAGTAACTCCAGTGAACTGGAACTGCAATTTACTTTAGCGTGCAGATTCAGAAGTTTCAAATACTTCAAATCAACTTGTTTGGTTGAAGCATTGTAGGAGTAAGTGCCTTTCAATGTTTTCTTGCCCACCGTGCTGGTGAAAGTACTATCGGCATTGAAAGTGAAACTCATTTGGCCGTCTTTAATACCTATTTTGCTTAATTGTTCGTTCAGCTTATTTTCAGCCATAGTGGCTGCGGCAGCTCCGCCTGCTTTCATTAGTAAGTTATCCGATTCGAACTCTACGGCCGAACCTTTGTAGTTCCATGTTCCGGTCATGTCGATAGATTCGGTGGTTCCGGTGATGGCATTCACTACTTTTGAAATGTTGTCCTTATTTAATAAGTCGGACCATGATTGCGCCTGGCTGTTAGTCGCCATCAGCATAAATACTGCCATAAAGGCAATAGATAAAAAACTCTTTTTCATTTTCATTCTTCTTTCATTTAACATTGAGATCCTTGTTTATGTTTTCTATGTAGTTGAGTATATCAATACGTCCTGTGCGGTCTTCCGAGGAAGATACGAAGTGAGGAGGGAGCTCTTCCCATTGTTTGCCCAATTCACGTAAATAGGCATTGATATTCATTTTTAAACGTCCACCTTTTAGCTTGTCGGCTTTGGTAAAGATGATAGAGAAGGGGATACCGTTCTCGCCCAGCCATTCCATAAACTCAAGGTCTATTTTTTGAGGTTCCAGCCGGCTGTCTATCAGGACAAAGAGGTTGGTCATTTGCTCCCGTTCCAAAATATAATCTTCGATTATGGTGCGTATCTGGTCTTTCCCTTTTTGTCCGCGTCGGGCATAGCCATATCCCGGAAGGTCGACGAGATACCAATTCTTATTGATAAGGAAGTGGTTGATTAACATCGTTTTTCCCGGAGTAGAGGAGGTCATGGCCAGACCTTTACGACTGGTCAACATATTGATAAGACTTGATTTACCCACATTCGAACGGCCTATAAAGGCATATTCCGGGAAAATACCGGCTGGGCATTTCTTCACGTCCGTATTGCTAATCACAAATTCAGCACTTGTTATTTCCATTTTCTTGTCATTTATTTCTTTGTAAAATCGTTTATAATAAACTTGTTCATTGTTTATAATAAACTATTGCGCAGTTTATAATAAACTCTGCCATTATTTATTATAAACTTCGGAGTACCTGTTTTCATGGTACTTTCAGCGTTTTCCCTTTTTTAGACATACAAATTAACCCCGCAAAGGTAAGCGTTCCATTTAACATTAGCAATTCATAACCGAATTTATATCCGGTTTCTTTTCCAATCCACCAGTCGGCAAGATAGCAGATCAGTGGTGAAAGGATGGCTATGAGAGGAACCCACCGGTCGTTCGTTTGCCTGCGTGTAAAAAGTCCGAAAGCAAACATTCCAAGCAGGGGGCCGTATGTGTAGGAGGCGATGATATATATGGCGTCAATAACGCTCTTATTATTAAGTATTTCTACCAGGCAGATGAAGAATGCCAATAAGACTGATAGCGATAAATGCACTTTGTCTCTTTTGCGACGTGCCGTTTCTTCTGTGTCTTTTTCCGTATTTAGCAGATCTACGCATACACTGGTTGTCATGGCTGTCAGGGCGGAATCCGAGTTGCTGAAAGCTGCTGCGATAATACCGATTGTAAAAAGTACCAATACGGATTGTCCCAGATAACCTTGGGCTGCAAACATGGGCAGTATATCATCATTCATGGCTGGCAGTTCGAGTTGCATCTGTCCCGCTAGTGCTATCAATAGAATTCCCAAACATAGAAAAAGAAAATTTAGCGGAATGAATGAGAAACCGTAGCAGTACATGTTTTTTTGTGCTTCCCGAAGGTTCCGGCAAGAAAGATTCTTTTGCATCATATCCTGATCCAGTCCGGTCATTACGATGACAATGAAGATACCACTGAAGAACTGTTTGAAGAAGTTCTGTCGGGATACCCAGTTGTCAAATACAAAAATACGGCTGTGTTCGCTGTTTTGGATTATTTGCACAATGTCGCTGAAGTTAAGGTCTAATCTTTGGATCGTAAAATAGATGATAAAAATCAGAGCGGCAATCAGGCAAAATGTTTGTAAGGTATCTGTCCACACAATGGTCTTTATTCCGCTTTTATGAGTATATATCCATACCAATGCAACCGAACCGACAGCAATCAGCCAAAAGGGAACGTGCATTTCTTGGAATACATACGTATGGAGAATAAGGCATACCAGATAAAGTTTGGCTGCGGTTCCCAATATGCGTGACAGCAGAAAGAAAAAGGAACCGGTACGATAGGCACGCATCCCGATGCGGGTGCCGAGGTATCCGTAGATACTTGTCAGATTCAACTTATAATATAAGGGAAGTAAGATATGGGCTACGGCCATGTATCCGAAGAAAAATCCGAGTACCGTTTGCATATACGTCATATCCATTCCGCGCACCATTCCCGGTACAGAGACGAAAGTGACTCCGGAGATAGAGGCGCCAATCATTCCAAAAGAGACTATATACCAAGGTGATTGGTTCTCTCCCTTGAAGAACGCTGCATTCGATCCTCCCTTACGTCCGGTGATACGGGCTATTAGTAATAATACCGCGAAGTAGCAAAGAATAGTGACTAGTATCATCATAACAGATGCAAAGGTAGCAATTTTTGTAGGTATTAAAAACAATAATCTGTATCTTTGCAAGGTTTTATCGATAGAACAGCAAATATTATCTATGAACCAACAATATCCTTCTATACTGCTTGAAAAGGCAGTCGGCGAATTTTCCAAACTTCCGGGTATCGGGCGTAAGACGGCTATGAGGCTTGTTCTGCATCTGCTCCGTCAGGATACGGCTACGGTGGAAGCTTTCGGAAATTCTATCATAACGTTGAAACGCGAGGTGAAATACTGCAAAGTGTGTCATAATATATCCGATACTGAGACTTGCCAGATTTGTGCTAATCCGCAACGGGATGCTTCCACTGTCTGTGTGGTGGAAAATATCCGTGATGTAATGGCGGTAGAGGCAACCCAGCAGTATCGCGGGCTTTATCATGTTTTGGGTGGGGTTATTTCTCCAATGGACGGAGTCGGACCGAGTGACCTTCAAATTGAAAGCCTGGTGCAGCGGGTGGCTGAAGGTGGAATCAAAGAAGTTATTCTGGCATTGAGCACTACGATGGAGGGGGATACTACCAACTTCTATATCTATCGCAAGCTGGATAAACTAGGGGTTAAACTAAGTGTGATAGCCCGTGGCATATCGGTTGGTGATGAACTTGAATATGCCGATGAAGTAACTTTAGGACGCAGTATTGTGAACCGGACGCTTTTTACCGGAACTGTATAATCATTATTAATCATTTAAGAACGAACATGGAAGAACAGATAAAACGAGCTGTCAGAAATTTGAATATCAGTTATGTTTTCTTTTGGGTACTCCCGGCATTTTTGCTTGGGGCAGGAGAGTTTGAACTCTTTCCCGTAGGAGGTTTGGTAGATAACGCACCGGCTATCTACTATTTTGAGACGGTCGGCATTTTGCTTACTGCTTTGTGTGTGCCTCTTTCTCTCAAATTATTTAGCTTGGTGCTTAAGAAAAAGATAGATCACATGACTATCACGCTTGCCTTGAAGCGATATGTGCAATGGAACATTGTTCGCTTAGGAGTGCTTGAAGTAGCTATTGTGGTGAACCTTTTGTGTTACTACCTGACGTTGAGCAGTACGGGTAACCTCTGTATGCTGATTGGCCTCACGGCGTCACTTTTCTGCCTGCCCAGCGAGAAGAGATTGCGTAACGAACTTCACATTGCAAAAGAAGAAAAGCTATGAGACAGTCCTTCTTGATGAACGATCGTATCTATCTTCGTGCGGTAGAACCGGAAGATATGGATATAATGTATGAGATGGAAAATGATCCTTCGATGTGGGATATCAGTAACTTTACGGTTCCATACTCCCGTTACGTGTTGCGCCAATATATTGAAGGTTCGCAGTGTGATGTGTTTGCGGATAAGCAATTACGTCTGATGATGGTACGCAAATCCGACCAGTGTATCCTTGGTACGATTGATATTACGGATTTCGTTCCCCTTCATTCGCGGGGGGAAGTAGGAATTGCCGTGCATAAGGATTATCGGCAGCAAGGGTATGCCACCGACGCATTGAAGCTGCTTTGTGAATATGCTTTTGATTTTCTGTCTTTAAGTCAGCTCTATGCACATGTCACGACAGATAATGACGTTTGTGTAAAGCTGTTCACGTCTTGTGGCTTCGTTCAATGCGGATTATTGAAAAACTGGCTGCAAGTGGAGGGCTGCTACAAAGATGCATTGCTCCTCCAATGTTTGAATCCTAAGAAATAAAATATTAGTTGAGAGTAGGCACTTGCGGGAAGCGTGACCACGTTTCGTACTTGCTGCCTAGCTTCTCTAAAGCAGTCCGCCACATATCCTTGATATTGTTTTTCATCAGATATGATTTTTCTTCTTCAGACACCAGCCATGTGTTTTCTCTGATTTCGTTATTTAACTGTTCGCTATCCCAACCGGAATATCCCAAGAAGAAACGAATGCATTCACTGATTTTATTCCCTTGTAATATATATTTCTTTATTTCATCAAAATCTCCATTCAGATAAAGCCCTTTACTGATAGAAATGGATCCGGGGATATCAGATAATGTGTGGAGATAAAATAGGGTATCAGTGGCAATAGGTCCACCTTTGTATAGAGGAATCTCATCCAGATATTTAAATTCCATGATGATATCGTTAAGGAACAATGGCAGTTGCTTGTTGATAACCAATCCCATACTTCCTTCATCCGTATGATCGACCAGTAAAATTACGGATCTGCCAAACGTTGCGTCACGTAGAAAAGGTTCTGATATTAAAATCCTTCCTCTCGATGGCAACACATTATTCGATTGAATCTTAAATATGTCAGAGTCGATATTCATGCCACTAAAGTAAGAAAAAAAACGGAATAACAATCGTTCTTTCCGTTTTTTTTCATTTTAAGAATGGCTTTTATGAATATCTTATGTCAAATAATCAGGCTATCGGATGATTTTCAGCAAATAGTTTCATTCTTTCATCCAGTTGAGCATATTGGTGGTCTTTAATGAAAGAGGTACACGCGCGCAATCCTTCCTGATGGCTTCCTGTAGTTACTAATGAGATAGCGCTGACTCCGTAGTACATCAATTCTTTCGCCAGTTCGCCACTGGTCATTCCCGGATAACCGATGGTGAAATAAAATCCGTCTGCAATCGGCTCGCCCAGATCGTTGTCATATACCAGATGAAAACCGTGACGGAGGAAGATTTCTTTTAATTTCCGTGCTCTTTCACCGTATATCTTCACTTCGTTGAGGAAATTATATTGTCCTTCGTTGGCAGCTTTCAGCATGGCGGCCATGGCGAACTGTGCAGAATGACTAGTTCCTGAAGAAAGCGCATAAAGCACACGGTGAATGAAAACCGTTCCGAAAGTTCCGCCACCATATCGTTTGGTCAGTCCCGGATAGCTTCGGTGGTATAGTTTATCAGAGATACAACTTACCCCAATACGTTGCCCGGCGTAGCTGAATGCTTTTGAGCCGGAAATCAGCAATACGTAATTGTCCGTATAATGGGCAACTGATGGCTGGAAAGGAGGTTGATACGGTTTACTTAAATCTTGGCGGAAGTCCATGGCAAAATAAGCCAAATCCTCCAGAACAATCACATCATACAGTGTTGCCAATTCACCGATAATCCTCAATTCTTCTTCTTTCAGGCAAATCCAGCTGGGATTATTGGGATTTGAATAAATGATGGCTGATATATTTCCTTTTTTCAGATAGCTTTCCAGTTTCTCTTTCAGTTTTTCTCCGCGGTAGTCATACACATCAAATGTTTCAAACTTTTGCCCCATTACAACCAACTGCTGTTTCTGTACCGGAAACCCTGGATCGATAAACAAAATCGTATCTTTCTTTTCGTCACATTGGCTGCAAGTAAGAAATGAAGCGAATGTACCTTGCATGGAACCAGTGACAGGCACACAACCTTCCGGACTTAAATCTACGTTGATGAATGCTTTGATAAAGTTGGATGCCTCTTTCTTTAGTTCCGGCAATCCGTTGATGTCGGGATATAGACTGGCAATGCCATTTTGTAATGCTTCAATTTCCGCTTTCACGCCTACAGCGGAAGGAGGAAGTCCCGGAACACCCATTTCCATTTTGATAAATTCAACTCCCGATGCTGTTTCTGCTTTTGAAGCAATGGCTTTCACTTCACGAATGGTAGCTTTGGAAAAATCGACAATTTGAAACTCATTGATGGTTTCGTCAATCAGATGTCGTTCAATTGGTGTATTTTTCATTCTATTTTCTATTTTATTAGTAGCTGCAAATGTACACGATAATTCTTAATAAACCCACTTTTTCAGAAAAAAGATACTGAAGCTATTGCAGGTTTCAAAAAAATATCTACCTTTGCATCCGCAATCGAGAGAGATGCTAAAGTGAATATTTTGGTGCGTTAGTTCAGTTGGTTAGAATACATGCCTGTCACGCATGGGGTCACGGGTTCGAGTCCCGTACGCACCGCCATTAAAAACGGAAAATGGAGTAAAAGTCCTGATTCTCAACGGAATCAGGACTTTTTTGTTGTTTTCAAAAAGCAGAAAAAAGCAAAGGAAAGTGACTGGATAGTTGCTGAATTGGCTGCTTTTTTTCAGAGCTTAAAAAACACACGGAACGGGCTTGAAAAAAACACACGAAACGGGTTGTAATTCTTTGTTGTTCAGTACTTTGCTGATAAGTAAATTATCTCTGGTTTACTAATTTTGTCGAACTAAAATTTGAAAGAATGAAACAGGGAACAATGAACATTTTATTCTTCGCTTTAAAAGCAAGAATGTTGAAAAACGGTGAAGCACCTATTTTGCTTCGGGTGACAATTGATGGCCGGTGCGAAGAGATAAGAATCCAGCGCAGCGTTGATGTTAATCTATGGAACCCCTCTAAAGGACGCTGTCGTGGAAAAGACAGGGTTTCACTGGAACTGAACCATTATATTGACAGCCTGAAAGTACGCCTTCACCAGATTCATAAGGAGCTTTTCCTGCAGGAGGCCTATATTACTCCCAAGGCACTGCTGGCGAAACTTTTTGCTAAGGAGGATAAGCATACACTCTTGAGCACAATGGAACAGTATATCGAAAATTGCAAAAGGAGGATTGATATTGATATTCGCCCGGGATCAATAAAGCGTTATATAAACTGTTATGACGCACTGAAAATTGTAGTTAAGCAATACTATACCAAGGAGGACATTACATTTTATGAACTCACAGGTGAATTTATTGATGAGTTCGAACTGTATCTGAGAGGGGTGAAGAAGATAAGCCAGAATACGCTGACAAAATATATGACCTGTCTTAAGAAGATAACCAATACTGCGCTCAGGAATGACTGGATGAGGAAAGATCCGTTTGTTGATAAGAAGCAACTGTTCCGTAAAGTGGAAACCAGCCCCACTTTTTTGACATTGGATGAATTGAGAAAAATAGAGGAGAGGGAATTCACTGTACGGCGGTTGGAACATGTTAAGGACTTTTTCTTGTTTTGCTGCTACACCGGACTGGCTTTTATTGATGCAAGCACGCTGAGTTCCGAGCACTTGTTGCGTGATAACAACAATAACTTGTGGATTCGAAAGTCCCGCGTGAAGATCACTAATACAAAAGAAACCAGCATATGTAATGTGCCTTTACTGCCACCTGCACAGGCTATATTGGAGAAATATAACTGGAGTCCCGAGAAAGGGGATACCCCATGCCTGCCATTGCCCAGTAACCAGAAAATGAACGAGTATTTGAAGGAGGTGGCAACTCTGTGTGGTATAAAAAAGAATCTGACAGTCCATGTGGCCAGGCATACATTCGCAACCACAGTGACACTCGGGAATAAGGTATCGTTGCAAAACGTATCAAAGATGCTGGGGCACTCATCTACTAGAATGACTCAACATTATGCCAGGGTCCTTGATCAAAATATAATGGATGATATGGAAAAAGTACGAAATAGTTTCGGGTATGATAGATATTGATTTCTGTCCTAAGCTTATAGGATAAAACGGGTAAGTGTTTTGCTGAACCTACAAATTGTTTGAGGTTGCAATTTGTAACCTCTTTTTTGTTTTATGATTTTTCGAAAAATATGCTTGAAAAAGACAGCCTTGCTTTGTAGAATAGAAAGACGGTTCGCTTTTTCATGTCAGCTGACATGCTTTTGCGAGCTATTCTCTGGCTAATGGTATTTCTATGGAAAGTGTTGCGAAAATATTGGGACAGACCAACTTAAATATGACCCGGCATTATGCACGTACTTTGGATGGGACTGTCGTCAGGGAAGTTTTTCAGATACAAGACAATTTCGTGATGACGATTTGATTGGTGAAAAGAGGGTGTCCGGGCAGCCTTATTTTGAGAGACTTACATCAATAGCCGATGTAAGTCTCTGTTTTTATGCATATTGATAGAGATTAGCATTTATAGGTTTAGCAATAAATAAACCTTTTTGGTAGGGATGTGCTATTTCTATGTAGTCTGAGGCGGTGGGTCTTATGATTGCTTCAGCATTAATGCTGAAGCATCGTATTGCTACCTCTAAAAGAGTATCCCGGGAAGTGATACAACAGGTAGAATTTTTCGACCGAACGTCGCTCACTTAGAAAGAATAACTCTATCTCGACCTTTTTTCAATAGTGGCTAAAATACTTGAAATCAACCGCCAGTAGTAGAATAAGTGATTCTCAAAAAAAGAAAAACGGACGAACTCTCACAGCATACTATTTTTTCAAAAACTGATGCGGAGAAAAGTTGCAAAGGTCTTAATAATAATCTTCTATACTTTTGTGTCAATATCTAATTCTTCTTTTAGTAAATCATACTTAAGTTTACCAAATGGTCTATCAAGAAACTTGTCAGAATCCATTTCTGTACCGAAAAGCATACGGTATACATCACATTTCGCCATTGTTCGAGTACTGTCTTTTAGTAGATTATCAAATAAATCGGAGAGATATCCGTCCGGATATGACTCTTTGAAATACATAATATCTGATATTTCTAATTCTCCATGCATGGCATATATTTCATCAAGTGCAAAAGCCTTTATGGTATTATCTTCTTTACTATCTTTTTGTCGATGAATCTTCACTGTCCATTTGGGTTTGTTATCTACTGTTTTACTTGCTTTAAATGTGAAATTAGGTTTCCCTTTTTCATGTACATAGGGATGTATATGATTGTCAAGGCTAAAATCTGTACTACCTTTAGCAGAGCTGTTGCAGATGGTACAAGACGGTATAAGGTTAAAAAGGCTAATAGACAGGATAGGATATTTATCCTTTGGAAACCAATGATCAAAGACGGGACGTACAATACGTTCTTGACTATTATTGCCACTACCTTTCTCAACTGTAAAAATGTATAGTCTATTGCAATAAGCACAAGTATTTCGTTCAATTTTCTTAGCCAACCAGAATGCCCGTTTCTTGTACGAGTCATTGAAAATACCTTCATAATTGAATATCTTGAGAAGTAAATCTTTGTCTGGTTTACTACCGACTGGTAAATTTTCTAATTTCCTCATCAAGTCATCATTCAAATGCATCAATTCGATTGGCTCAGATATTAATAACTGTTTTAATATGGATTGATCAGGATTTTCGGTATTCCAATTTGGCATCAAGATATTTTTAGCGTCAGCAGATAATTCTATATGTGAGCTATTAGATTTTCTGCCAGACTTTATTCGTGTTATGAGTCCAGATAGCATCATCTTCTCATATTCATCCGTCAAAACTGTAGGTTTTTTTAATATAAACATGGATTATTCATTTTCTAATTTTGCTAACTCTTTCTTCAACTCTGCAATCCGTTGCGCTTTTATATCGTTCGTATGTATAGGGAATATATCAAGAAATTCCTCAAATAGAACCTTTCGCAAAACAGGCTCATCTATAAGATTAATACGTAAGAGGAGTTGTTTGTCAGATAAGTCTTGGCAAAAATGTTCGTAGCTAAATAAGCGTTCTTTACTCTCTGTATTTAGAAATGTATACCGTTCAAGAAATTCGTATGAACCTTTTTGCTCAATAAATGGACAATGTGTAGTATCTACTTTTTCTTGTAAGGCCCATTCATGAACTCTTAGACAAGCCATAATATGACCTATCTCCCATTGTGCAAAATATCCTACCGACCCGTTGGATAAGAAAAAACTATCTTTGAGCATATCATGGATATTAGCACCAAACGTTTTTAAGTCTACCTTCTTTTCATTCTTTTCTTTGCGAAGGGCAAGAACATTGTTTTTAGGTATATCCGAAAGAACATACGGTGAATGTGTTACGAGCATTATATTAATTCCATTGATGTTCTCCAGATTCATCTGGTCAATACCATTCAATAGGAATTCCACAAATTGTTGTTGCAGTTCAGGATGGAAATACAATTCAATCTCTTCCAATATAATATTAACATTGCTGTAAGCTATACGTTCTTGGTTATTTTTATCGTTCATTACAGAGTTAAGGTTATCCAAATGATATAGCAAAGAACTAATTGCATATATATGTTGGCGTTCACCTGAACTCAGAGTTTCAAATGCAATTTTTATTTTAGGATTATTCCTTTCATGTAAATTTATGCGTGTTTCTAAAAATGGTGGTGGCATAAGGGCACTACGCTGCACTGCATTTTTTAACAGTTTAGTTTCTACACCATTTTTTTTAATAACTACATTATGCCAATCAATGCCAAGTTGATGAAAATCAATTGTATTTTCTGATTTTAGTAATATTCTCTTCCCATTGCTATTTTGTATTTTTTCTTCAAGAGGATATACATCGTAGAGGAGGTATGCTAATGTTTGCAGTACCTTGCGGGTGATATGTGATAAATCCTTTGCTTCAGCTTCAATCAATTCTCTAAGTAAATCAACATTATAAACATCGTCCATCAGTTGATTCAACTTGTAAAAAGTCTCATGTTCTTTATATTGTTTTGAGATTTTAAGTGTTTTGTATACAAGGTAGTCAATAGCGAATGAATAGTATGGTTTGTCTCTAAATGTAGTCAGGTCGCACTCTATTAATTTTCCCCATAGGCTTGTTATATCATTCTGAAGATTAGCATACCCTTTTTCTGAGAGATTAGGCATTTGCAATTTCTTTTTCATATAGGTATAACCATAATCCAAATATGGTTGGAATATATATGTCAAACTTTCTGCTTGTAGATGGTCGTTGATAATACGCAGATGTTCTTGCAATGCAAGAAGAGATATCAATCTTTCTTTCGCAAGATTATTCTCATTGCTAATATCTATATTCCCTTTGCGACGAAAAGGTGTTATGACAAGAGGGATTTGATAACCATCGTTTTTGTGAAACAAACCATGTAGCCAACACCGTTCTTCAACATAAAAAGTTTGATCCTTTTCAGATGCACTAATACGTTGTTCCTTTTCGTTTGTGTCACATTCTTCCGTAAAATCTAAAGTGTTGTAGGCATAAATAGAGTGATTTGATACAAGCGTGTAGAAAAACTGTGTATATATTTTTTTTAGTTCACTATTATCTATCTGTGGCATTATAATATTTTGGGCTGTATCGTTTTTGTTCATGTTATTAAAAACAATATGCTTAGTTCCATGCGGTGAAAATTCATAGAGTATCACTTGGCAGTTCTTAATATTTAAGTGGTAGACTTTATTATTTAGCATATACCACATATCTCCGTCTACTCCATCAATAAAATGTAGTCGTTCTGCAGCAGGCCCCGTCTTGCATTCTCCAAAGGTTGTTGCTGCCATATTGTTTATAAGGCGCATCAAGAATTCAACGATACTGCTTTTTCCTGAACCATTTTGTCCAACGATAGCACTTATTTGAATGTGTGGTTTGTCACGCAAATTATCGTTAAAATGGTCATCAAACAAACGATTCTGTTCAATACGCCAATCTTGGATTACCACCTTATCATCAGATATATCATAACCCTGTAAGAACTTATATATAGTTCCTATTTCCATTTTTCTCTTACCTGTACTACTATCGGAATTGCAACGGACAGCTATCAGAGCAAATGAAGTATCACGAGATGTGAGTGTTTCAATAAAAATATCTTTCATTGTTTAATAAATATTCAAGTAATTATTTGGTTTCATCTATTTATGTTTAATAATATAGTTGCTTAATTCAGATATACTATTCTTGCAAAGTTAATCACAAAAAATATTTAACAATATATTGTTGAGTGTTTCATAACACATTCATGTAAAAGGTTTATCCCTTTTCTTTCTGCTATCGTTATTGAGCGAGAAAGTCTGCAGAATAAGCCACTAAAAACTATTTTGCACATACGCATTAATCATCTATTAATTGGTAGATGCAGAGAGATAATAGAACAGGAATGTCTCTTTCTCCAATGGGTAAAAGTTGTTAGGCAAGAAAGTAGTACTATTTATCAGTATCACTTTACAGTCCGACCTGAAGAGACGGATTTGGCAGTGATCGAAGTATAAGTCTGCTCCATTTTAGCTGACACTTTTTTTTTCGCTATTTCCCCGGTTCTGAGCTTTTGTGTGCAAGGATCGTTTCAGTGATGAGCGGATATGTATGTTATAGTAGAGTACTCTTGAAACGATCTGTTGTCTGTAATTTTCTATTCATAAGCAATACTTATAATAGCCTACCAAAATTAGCAATAGACTGTGTATCTTTGCAATTGAAATAAAACCATAATAAGTCAAGTTAGTATAGGGGTACAGATGGATTCAGCGTTTTATCCTCAAATATTTATTGAAATACATTTTATTATCAAAGAGTTAGGATATCCTGGTCGATCGAACACCCTCAATAGGTGGCGATAGCTGACAATGAGTCTGCAATGAAGTTATCTGTAAAATTATTTCCGATTTGGCAAGGCTTTTAAAAATTTTATACAGGAGTATCCGCTGGTTGCAGTAGACACATAAAGGAGTTGAGTCGATAAAACGGCTAAAGGGGACACACCTGAGATTAGATGTAACAGGTGTTTGGAGACATACTTCTTGTGATAGTACTTGAACCAAGGAAGCCACCAGAATAGAAAAAGGATAAGAATAAACTTTATTCCTGTATCATTCATACGATTGAGCTTGTTGCAATGCTTATATTGCTTGTCCTTGATTATGCGTTATACCGGAGGAGGCAATGAACCGTTCTGGAAAAATGCCCTTTTTTTATTTTTTTGTATCCTAATTATTCCCCAAAGCCAATTATTTTCCGTATTTTAGAGCGTTTAATTAACCTTTGCATCAAAGAGAAAGCTATATGAAAACGAGAATGACATTATTGACTGGCTTACTATTGGCCGGATTCGCCGTATTGCAAGCCGCGGAAGAAATCAAAGGCAACGGACACATCGTTACTCGAACCATCGAAATATCCGATTACGATGAAATATTACTGGCTGGAACAGTCGATTTTAATTACGTGCAATCGAACAAAGCGTCCGGACTGGAACTCACCATTGATGAAAATCTACTTCCTTTCGTGAAGATTGAAGTAAAAGACCGACAACTTGTGGTCGATTATAAAAAAGGTGTCAACCTAAATCCCACAAAAAGCGTTATCAGATCGCACTCCAAGTGGCTGAAAAAAGCAAAACTGACGGGAACTGGTACCTTTTGTACTGATGTACCTATCGAAGGAAACGAACTGGAACTCAAAACGTTGGGCAGCGGTCAGATTCAAATAAAGCGGCCCATAAAAGTACATGAACTTGCGCTGATCGCTTCGAGCAGCGGTGGCATCGTAGTTGACATTGTGCAGACCGATAATTTGGAATGCAAGATATCGAGTGCAGGCAACATTCTGATAGGCGGGGGACAAGCTGCCAACGCCACTTTTGCGATCTACGGAAGCGGCGATATCAACTCTTTCAATTGCAAACTTCAGAACCTCTCCGGCAAAATTGCAGGCAGCGGAAATATGAACGTTAGTGTAACCAAGACCCTTAAAGCCTCCGTTCTAGGCAGTGGAAACATACGTTACAAAGGCACAGCTGTCGTTACTTCGCGGAAACTGGGATCGGGTTCTGTGGAGCGAGCTCAATAGGACGGATACCCGAAATTGCTTTTTAGTACGGGGAAATCGTATTATAGAAGTCAACCTCAGTAAAATCAATTCAAGTTGGGGCTGTTCAAAACTTCAGAATTGATTTAGCCAAGGTTATAGATTGTAACTGAATAAATGAAAAGTATCATTTTTACTTGTGAGAATCAGATGAAAATGGTGTTTTCTTCTGTAATTGAAGTAATACAGTTATAAATTGAATGTTTCAAAATGGATATTCAGACTTTTAGGACGCTTCTTTTACACAAAAAATGGAGGGTACCCTTTTCGGACACCCTCTTGATTAATTTAGCATTTTCTGTACGACTATAAACTCAAATCCTTATTATAGTCAAACGGACTTAGAAACATTATTTTCTGTAATGGTGTATTTGATATTATTCTGATTAGTTCTAATGGGGCTGCTAAATACGTACTGAGTTGTGTCTTTAAATATAATTCATCGCCTCCTGACTGACAGAGTTGACTCATAATTACTGCAATATGTACATCTTTAACAATTATATCTTCTATAACTTCTGTTTTTGTTAGATTGTCAAAGGTTTGAACCATTTTTATAGATGCATGAACAATCACCTCGATAGCCTTGTCTTCTGGATATGGTATGTAGAACAATTGATCAGAATATGGCTCTAATAATTTACAGATGAATTCAAAAGACTTCTTATATATCGGATACGTCCTTAGGGGAAGCACGTAATTGATACAACGTTTTTTCAAATTATTCAATCTGAATGTACCATTTTTATCGAAATATATTTCAAATAGTATTCCATTTAATACATGATTTTCACCCTTGTTTGAGAAACGTTTAAGATTTTCCGCTAGTTGTTCTAAAAATTTAGTTACTTTAATGGAATATTCACCAGCTTGTAATATATTCCTTCCCAAAACGAATTGAGTGTCTTTAGATATAAATCGAGCTTCAATTTTGGCTAATTTTTCTATAGCAGGATTTTGAAAATTCCAATTTCCGCTTTTAAGATTGGTTATTACGTCGTCAATTTCTGTTTCATTATGAAGATATTTATAGTCATGTATAGCTTCATCACTATAGGGAATCTCAATCGTTTGGTTTTGTAAAGTGGTGAAAATGAAATCACCAATCAAAGATGTATGTTCCCAACTTGTTTGTGTCCCTCCAGACATGTGATGAACAACTTTACGAACCTTTTTGAAAAGCTCTTCAGTTGTCATCATTTCTTGCCCTAAATAAGTCAAAAGAGCACCTGTATATATACTATGCCCATTAAATCCTGCATCTTTTGCTCCTTCACCAGGTGAAGTTGAGAAGGCTATTAGTGTGCCTCGGGGAACGTTAATTGGGGCAAATGATGTTCCACTACCGCGTTCTAATTCTTTACGACAGGCATCTAGTATGACGATGTTTATAGAGGTATTTGCCTCTTTGTATATTTTTATTAATTCAGATAGTCTAATTGAAAAATGTTCGCATATTCTGGATGACATTCTTGCATTTTCGAAAGGGAAGTCTACAACAGTGAAATAATTTTCACCCTTAAATTCAAAACCATGGCCTGCATAATAAAATATAGTTGCTTCATAATTAGGTAGACGTGTTTGATATTCATTAATTAGCTCGTCGCATTTGTCTCTTGAACAGTTTGTGCTTAATATCACATCATAGCCTAATGATTTGAAACGATCAGCTATTTCAGTTGCATCGTTTACTGCACATGTTAGGGGGTGCATAGGATAATTGTCGTTGCCTATTACTAGTGCTAATGTTTTCATAACATGAATTCAATATTTAATAAAATTCTAAAATGCAAAAATAATAAGATCTTAACGAGCAGCTATGGTTTTATTATTAAATAATGGATTTATTTATCAGAAAATTATTAACTCAATAGATATCAATGGGCAGATTAGGCTGTTATTTGTTGTTTTCGTAGACAGTGAATCGATATATTTCCTTACAACCAGGCTTTTTTCCTAACTAAGTCAGCCAAGGATTCTGATACGGGTTATAATCCGTCTGGAAAGTAGCCAACTGCCAGTCCATTACTTCCTTGTTATCTGCAGAAGACAATCTGCGAGGTATCTGTGGATTTATCTTCAGTTTGGATACATCGCTTAACCATTTCATAGAAGCCTCGTAATCTTTCACCCTAATAATGCTCACATTATTAGGTGCTATCAACTTGGATAATTCATATATAGCCAGCCGAAGCATATGTTTTTTCAGGTTGTAGTTCCTCGGATCATGTAGAGCGATATTTTGGCCGACAACTGGCACATCTGCGTTCACATCCATTTCTGGGAAATACACCTTTCCTTCATATACTACATAATCATGACCGTTTAATTCATATTCATTATGATTAGGATCGTAATCCGCAATGGCTCCCCATAAATCACTTTCTACAGGATTCTTATTATTGTCAAATTCCTCTAATGAAATTAGCGTATAGTAGGCACCCTCATATTTTACAATATCCCATAAAGTATATTCAATAGGTTCCCAGTCATGATGCAATGCTTCAATCCATGGTAAAATGAGTGGCATTCTGATGTTCTCGAACTTGTACCCGTTTTCATTCAGGCAGATAAACACTGTATCATTATATTGCACAATATCTCCTTTTTGATATGTAGCAAACTGGGAATAGGAGGGGACTGTGTCGAACATCAGGTTAATGTCTACATGTTCTTCCCAATACTCCATGCTCGCCGGAGCCTTATATCCTGAAATAGAACGAATGACTTCGTATAAGTTTCCCTCCCAGTAAATATGCGCAGAAATCGGAAACGTTATTTTTCTGTCGTATTCAGCAATGTACTTACCTTTCGCCAGTTCCTTTTCAATTTCGTAGTTTTCACTTAAATACTCCATGATGCTCATTTCTGCTGCTTCCTCCGCTTGTGTAAAACGGTCGGAATTCCCCCTTGTCATTTGTGAAAGAGCTTCTGCGGTGACTATGCTTAAATAGTCTTTGTCATTCAAAAATCTTCTGTACATATTTCATTAATAATTAAATCCATTGTATTGTGCGGGAGTGGAGTGTAGGCTTACACTTTCACCTCCTCCTTTAAATTTGTACCATGAATCCCGCAGATAATAACACACAAGGTAGTCCAGACAGTCAGATAAATGCCCATACTTTTCGTATTTGACACCCGTCTTTGGGTCACGTTGTTTTGCCTTGCTTTTGGTACCATCTTCATTCTTCAACTGATAAATCAAATCCTCCGTTAGTTTCCGGCAACGAATGTCTATCTGTATTTCCCAGCCGTTATATCCTTCAAAAAGTTCATTAACAAATTCGCATCTGGTCACCTGCGGTGGCTGTTTTTTCAGAAGCTTCACTTTAGGGCGGAGAATACCTGTACCAAACGTTTCTTTTATAATCGTGAAGTTGTTCACTCCATCTTCTGATGTGGTAGAACGGTGTAATCCTGCCGGGTCTCCTGTTACATCAATCCCACCTATGTGCTTTCCTTTGTATAGCTTCTGCTGAATTTTGCGTGCCAATGCCGGAGTGTTATTCTCTTTATTTTCAGCACTCCCTAAAATTTCCTCCACTATATATACCTTCTTTTTGTCGTAGTCAATCTGGGCAAGCAAAGTGGACATGTGTGGTGCTACATTAAAATCCCAAATGGTGATAAGAGGTTTTGTAGGGTCATAGACTTTGTCCTTCAAGCCCATTACTAGATGTTTCGCCCCGTCGAACTGGCGATAAATCGCCATGCTGTTTGATTCGATGAAGTCCCAGTTCCCATAAAGCAGGCGTTCTTTTGTTGCTTGGTCACTAATCTTATTTAGTGCCGCTTCATATGTCTGGCGAAAAGCCACATCTGGGTTGTCGAATACTGAGAATGGCACATAGTATTCGCCCTCTCTTGTTTGCACCCTGTCGCCGTTGCTGTCTTGCACAAACCGGTCGCGTACCCAGTTTACTGTAGGGTTAGTTGTAAGCAGCATCTTTGATACCTTGAAGGTTTCATGCGTCTTCCACCGCAGGCGGGAGAAAAGCACCTCAATGGCCTTTTGGCTGATTTCTGAAACTTCATCTACTGCGCAGATGGTTGCTTCCATACTACCGAACCTCTCGAAGTTCGGGTCCGAAGGTTGGTCGGCTAAGTCCAGCATCAGAATCACAGACCCATTCCAGAAGCGTAGAGTTCCTGCTACATTATTAACATGGTAATGTTCATCTTCCACCAATCCCCAGTTTTTAAGAATCATGCGGATAGTGTTCCAGGTTGATTCTTTTAGAGACTTCAGTGTTTTACGTGCTACTACCGCGCGTATGTCTTGGAAGCGGATGCAACTACTTACAAGCCATACACTTAGCAGGTAGCTTTTTCCTCCGCCGGCAGCTCCCCCGCCCAATATGAGCTGAGGGATATTATAATTGCCACATTTAGGACAATACGGTTTATATCGTGGATTCATGTCAGTGTCGTACCCTAATAACTTCTGAATGATTTCACCGCCACACGATGGGCATTCCGGTTGAAGTAATTTCCAGAGTTCATATTGTTTTGGAGAAGGTTTGAAATCCACCCGTAATGTTTTGGGCGATACTAACTTCTTACTTGCCATTTACAATCTGGATTGTGATATGTTTTTCTTTTGATAGAATGTCATTCAGCTTATCAGAAGTGACGCGTGACTCTGTTACCTTACCCTTAATTGTATTTTTCCCTACGATCAGACATCCGGCAGAGTCTTTCTCTGTAGTGCCGCTGTGAATAAGGATTCCTATAAAATGGGGCACATTGTGTAAAAATGGAAGTTTGCGTTTGAAGCGTGGGCTATACTCCATTGTTATTTTGTATGTTCCCCCCGGTATGGCTGTCTCGGCATATACTTTTTCCCGGCATTTGCATGGTATCCCTTTGGGAGTATCAGGGCAGTTAGTTGACAATTTCCTTACTGTGTCTTCGATGGTGTTGCAGAAGAATCTTCCGTCAATGTACAGGTCTCCGATGGTGTATTTTTCACCAATGTACTTTCGCTTGAGTGTGAGTTTCATAATCGCTTTTGTTTAGGTTATCACCCAAGAATAGAGTAATCTTCTAGTTGTGGGTTGATTCAACCTTTTGTATGGCTTTTTAAATTGTGCCTTGAGGCGTTTTTCTTAGGTTCTTAATTTTATAGAGGTGCAGATATGCAAGAGGGAAGAACAAATGAAAAGGATTATGATGCTAATATACAATTCTCTGTTGTGCCTTTTATTAAGTAATGCGCAATATATTAAGTAATATAAGTGTGTTTTAGCCATGTTTGAATGTAATTAAGTATTTCTCTGATATCCATTCAAGAATCCCAATTTGTCACTTGTCAATCAATTCGAGTTTCTTGCAAGCCGTATTTTCAAAGAAGCATGTATTTCTGTGAAGATTTGAAGTATTTCTCAAAGCAATGTCGGCTTAAATAGGCACGATAGAAGTCTGCCATTGAGACAATCGGTACAGGGTGATTTGGCGGATTCTGGAGAAAAGAAATGAATTAACAGTTTTTGTGAAATAGAAAATTGTGATAAAATAAATTCAATATCATTTGTATGTTAATAATAACCAAATGGGATTACTTTGTCCTTATTGAATATATAATGGTCCTCAAAAACATTAAACTGATTAGTACAGAGTCTTACTCTGAGTGAAAAACTGATTGCTACATATTAGATGATGACTAGATAATAAATATACATTAAACACTTGAGTATAAATTATGCTTTTGAAAAGAACTGATGATACTCGTTTTTTTATCATATAAAAGACAATAAAAGTCTTTAAGCGTAAAAACGTTTTAGTAATTTCGGTGTTTTAAGCGAAATTCTTTAATTATCAGCTATATGGCAACAATAAAAGTAATGTTACACAAAAATTGGAAACACAAGTCGGGTACTTACCCGGTTGTATTCCGACTCCTCCATAACAGGAGAAAGAAAATCATCTATACAGGACACAGGGTTGTGGAATCTGACTTTGATGAGAATTTACAGATAGTGTCACCAGGCAAGCAGAGTGAGCTCTCCAGACGTGCAGCCTGCAAAATCAACAGTAATATCAAGAAAAAGCTCAAAGTGCTTTATTCCAGAATAGCGCACTTTGAGTCGCAAGGTATAGATTTCACCGTGGATGACCTTGATGAGAAACCGGTTAAACAACATAATGTGCAGTTTCTCGAATATATGGACAAACGAATCCAAGCCAAGCGGGATATGGATAATGATGGAATTGCCGATGCTTATAAGAGTACAAGAAACTCTTTTTTCCGTTTTTTGAAAGGTAGGGATATCAAAGTGTCGGAGATCACTCCCATACTTGTCCGCCAATATGCAGATTTCCTAAAAAGTAATAAGGTTTCGGAGAATACAGCGGCTTTTTACATGCGTAACCTCAAAGTTATTTATAACTGTACTATTGGCGATGGTTTTAGACCAGTCTGTGATTTCCCATTCAAATCCACCAAGACCACGATCTGTAAAACTCCTAAACGTGCCATCAGTCGTGATTTGCTCATGCGTATTGCCAATTTTGATTTTGAGACTCCGAAGGAACGACACCTCGAACTGGCACGGGATATTTTTATGTTCAGTTACTACTGTCGGGGAACGGCATTTGTGGATATCATCCGTCTGAAGAAAAAATCTATTTCCTCCGGGGCTATCGTCTTTTCCCGTCAGAAGGGCAAGCAGCCCATACGTATAGCTATTATCCCCCAACTTGAAGAATTGATGGGAAAATATGCCAATGATTCCGAATACGTTTTTCCTATCCTCGAAGTTAATGACCCACGCCCCCTTTATTATCAGTACAAACTTGCACTTCAGCGTGTCAATTATGGGTTAAACGCTATTGGTGAACGTGTCGGGCTAGACTATCCGCTTACCACCTATATCGCTCGCCATACTTGGGCAACTCTTGTCAAGGATCTCGGTACTCCTATATCTGTTATCAGTGAAGGATTAGGACATACCTCCGAACGTACAACACGTATCTATCTGAAAGAATTTGACACAAGTGTTTTGGATAAAGTGAATGAAGAGGTGGCAAAACTTAAATGACAATAAAAGGATATAAGATGAAAAATGCTGTTATATTATAAATAACGAGGATTTTCTTTATGCTATAATGGAAACTTTTGTATATTTACCGCTGCGAATTTATGTAGTTCTTCTTTCTCTATTTCGTAATAGAGGGGGATTGCGTTAACTAGATTATCATTTTCTTATCGTTTGCAAATTAACGCATTGTTTTTCAATTATCCATTATCAAACTTTCCGACTATAATATACATTTTGTCCGACCATCTTTTGTTTCACAGTTTTTTCTTCTCAGTAAGAGGAAAAGTGTCTGTTTCTTGTATAAAGTGCCTTTTTTCATCAATATCAAATTAATATGTTATAGCCCGGATATCCATTATTGAACTTTCCGATTATAATATACATTTTGACTATCTTATCTTTGTTTCGCAGTTTACCCTTCCCTAACGCTAATATAGTATCTTCCCTGTATAAAAACGATTTTCTTTCCAGCTTGGATTCTGCAGCCCTTCTGTTTATGTAAAGTGCAGAAGTTGATACTTACGCTCCGGTTCAGAAAAGAAAATCGTAATCAATTAAAATGAAAAGATATAACGCTTTATTTAATACAGTAAATTAGCAATATAGTTTTATCATTACTAAAATAATTTCTGCCTTATATTGCATTATAAATCATATCCATATTCATATGAATATAATCTGGCGTATATTTTACTGACAATGCCGTTATACCTTATTAATATAAAGGTGTGCTATAAGCCTTTCTATTACTATAACGAAGCCTCTATTTGTTTTTGACCTTCACATTTCCTGTCATGGCATTATTAATTAAGCTGGTAGGTGTACAGTCAAAATTGTGTTTACAGTAGACTTGGAACTGAGAAAGAGATTCAAAATCAAACTCTGCCATCAACCTTTTGACTGTCATGCCGGGTTCAGCTGCTACATTAATTATTTTGAGAAGTTTTTTATTTGTAAGCCACTGTTTCGCTGACATTCCGAATGCCTTACTGAATTTATCATAAAAAGCAGATTTGCCCATATGAGAAAGTTCTATCAACTCTTTTACCGATTTTACATTGTTATAATTCTCCAAAATAAACCTTTTGAAGTCAAATGCTTCTGAAAGCATCGGGTAAAATAATCTCGCCAGTTCATGTTTAGTATAGAAATAACGTAGACAGAGAAAAAGTTCATTGTGCTTAGCTTCATGTAAATGTTCACAATTCGCTTTTTGCTCCAAATAAATAATCATTAATTCGCAGAATATGCTGACTGGGTAGTTTATGAGTAGAGTGTCAAGGTTATATTCAATAGGCTTGGCCAACTCAGCTAAATATTGAAAGTTCAGTTTTTCACAGTTAGTATGTGGGGATTCAAAGGATAATGTCAATACACGGGTGTATTCCAGACACTCTCCGTACACTAATGATGATTTGGCGATCAGGAAAATTTCCCCACCATTTATTATTTTGTTTCTCCACAAATTGCATGTTAGTCTGATTTTTCCCTCCAGAACGATAACAAGATGATTTTTATCCATCTCTTGTCTTGAATCTCTCTTATTGCCTTTTTCTAATTCTTGATAAATAAATCCAGAGTCAATCTCTTTAAGATACTTCCCACAACTCAAATGTTCTTCGACATAGAGTAATTTCATTCCTTTTGTCTGTTGTTTCATAATTCTTCTATTTTCCCAATAGTTTCACAATATATACACAGAGAGGTAGTCATAAATCTCTTTATATAAAAGATTTATTAAACGATGAGTGCATATAATATGAGTTATTGGTGTATGACATATAAATATTTTCTTATTGCTTTTCTTGCTAATAGCTTGTGTATTAATAACATATCATTTATGAATATAGGCTTCTTTCTCTATTACGAAATAGAGAAGGATTATAATAATAAATCATTTGGTACATTTTATTAACTTTTAAAATTAAAATTAGATGAAGAAAAAAAGTTTATTTGTGATGGGAATGGCTCTGTTAGCATTTTCCGCATGTAGTAATGACGATTTTACGACAGAGAACGGCAAGGGTGTTGATGCTGCGATTGAGTCAGGTGAGTTAACTTATATAACTATCAAGATTGCTAATGGTCCTAGCACGCGTATTGGTGAAGGAAATGCAGAAAGTGGTGGCGTTGAAAATAAGAACGTTAAGACTCTTCAGTTGTTTATTTTTGATGCAACTACAAATACGCTGGAAGTAAATAAGGAGTATAATGTAACTAATAATACCATGAGCGCAAAGGAGTTGGTTACTCCGGGAACTAAAAAGGTTTATGCGCTTGCTAATTTAGCTGGCATGCCGGATGCTAAAACAGCACTCGCCCCGACTACCTTTCTACCTAAGGCAACTAACAGTACATTGGATGTATTTTTGAAAATGACGCACGCTCTTGCTGCTGCCAATGGTTTAACTGCATTGGTCAATACCGGTAATGGATATGTAATGAGTAGTTCAGAGAAGGACGCTGAGAAAACATTTGAAGCCGGAGTAACTGAAGACGTGACAGATAAAAACAGCGTTGTGATTGATTTATATTATGTGCTGTCAAAACTGGCTATTAAGCTGAAAGAGGAGGACGTATTGGGCAACTTGGGTTCAGGCATACTGGGAGCTCTTTCATCGCCGGAATTTGTAGTTCGTAATATTGCAAATAAGTTCTATTTAATAGAGAAGAATCCAATTCAAGGTTTTTATTATGATTCGATCCCGGCTAATCCGCAAATGGCTGCTAGTTGGCATCAGTACTATAAAGTCCCAACTTTTGTAGGCTTCAAGTCAATAGGAACAACTATTGAGAATGAAGGTATGCTAATGACAGAAAATGTCGTTAAAGATCCCAAAATAGGTAATACAACTTATGCGGCTATCAGAGCAAAATTTAATCCTGCAGCGGGCAGTGTTGTAACAGATGCTAAATGGAGTCCAACTCTGAACGCTTTAGCGTTAACAAAGGGTGGACTTTCAGGTAATACTGGAACTTTTGTGCGCTCAGCTAAAGCTTATACGAATCTTCCGCTCGGAACAGTATTTAAAGATGAAGATACTGCGAAAAAAGCGATTGCTCTGGCGAAGAAGGGTTCAAACATTGAGGATAATAATTATAATACTGCTATTGCAAACGAAGATTACGTTATCCATACGAATGGTATATGCTATTATCGTATGAATGTAGGTGCTGATGTAGAAACGGATGTTACGAAGAATAGCGTAGAGCGTGGTAGATCTTATGAAGCAACTATTAATAAAATCACTGGATTTGGTTATAATTCTGAAGGCAAATTGGACGGCTCTGACACTACCGGACCTATTAAGCCGGAAGATCCTTTGAATCAGAAGACCTATATCACCGTATCTATCTTAGTTAAGGGATGGGTTACGACAGCAACAGAAGGTGAGTTGAACTAATTCTATTTCTTACATAACTAAAAGTGTTTTTTTAAAGTTTCGAGGCATAGCTTGCCTGTGCCTCGAAATTTACTCTGTACAACGCAATAGAAATAATAAATTCTATATCCACTATGCTTAATCAAAATAAAATTATATCCGCAGCTTGCTTGTTTTCGATTCTCTTGTTTATGCACGGGTGCATGAAGGAGGATTACTCAAATTGTGGTATATACTTACACTTCAAATACACCAATAATTCGGAAGATGTAGATAAATTTGTTGATGAAATAAAAGTAATAAACCTGTTTGTTTTCGATGAAAATAAACACTATGTAGGTGGATGGACACATAACGCTGCTTCGGGTAATGAGATCAGGCTTCCTTTGGATAAAGGGACTTATACTTTTGTTGCTTGGGCAAACCTTTCAGAACATTTTCAATACACAGAGCTTAAGCCCGGAAGTACTTCTTTCGACGAAGCTATTCTTAGTCTGACCCGTGATGCGGAACAGGCTGTAACAGTACATCCCCAACCTATTTTTCATAGCATTGCCAACGATGTGTATGTAAAGGCAATGGGGATTCAAAAACAGGAAATGGATTTTACGCATAATGTCAATCATGTAAGCGTAACAATCGACGGGTTACCTGATACGGATGAGCCTGCTACCGGCAGAGCACTCCAACCGGCGCCCGGCAGCAGATTTGCCCTTATGGTAACGGCGAATAATGCTGATCTTAAATTTGACAATTCTCCTAAGGTGAATGCACCTTTCGTTAATTATACTCCTGCCTATGGGCAGACAAAAAAACCGCTTAGTGGCGAATTTACATTAATGCGTCTTCACGCAGGAGATAACTCCCGCCTGAAACTCTTTCATCAAGCCGACAATGGAGCCTGGTTTACTCTATATGACGAAAGTCTGACCGGCCTTATTATGAAGAATCCCAATATAGACTTTGACCGTTTGTCAACGTTTGACATTAAGCTGAAACTGGATTATACCTACACAGTGATAGGGATTAATGTCAATGGCTGGGAAATAACTGTAAACGATGACGGTCATGGAGGCATTATCGGCTAATTGGAACTAGAATACAGTATAAAGAAAAATAGATAAAATAAAGACATTCGCTATGATAAAAAGAAAATTAATATTTTGCACTATTCAATGCGTATTACTGATTTGGCTGACAGGTGTTTTGCCTACTGGTTGTCAGGACGATTGGGATACATACGGCGAAGATTCTTCAGGTCGGAAAGTGACGATCAATTTAAAGTTGCCGGTAGCACTGGCCAGTACTACAGACAAGGAAAAGGAGATTACTAACGCGTATTTCTTTGCTTACGGTATCGGTGCAACCGATAGTAAACCGATAGCCTATCAAAAGATTACCGGTAGTGAAAGTCAACAAATTCTGATTCCCGTCGGTAAGTGTGATATTTATATTGTCGCTAATTATAAGGGTGCTAAATTTAACGCCAATACTACTCGTACGATATTGGAGGAGGAAACTTTCACTGACGAAGCAGTGCTTGAACAACCTTTTGTAATGCTTGGTGTGTATAGTGGGGTAATGATCAGTCGTGAGGGTAAAATTATGTATGGCGGAACTGACATTACCCAGAATATCAAGCTTGAGCGTGTAGCCGCCAAAGTCACTCTGAATCTAAATGCGGCTGAAACAGTGGTGATTGACTCGGTATGTATAAACAATAGAGCAAGCGTTTCATTTCTGATACCTGATAAGCCACATACTTCTGGTGCTACTAACAATAAAAATGTTAAGCTGGAAACGCCTGGCAATACTTATAGTTTCTATTTGCCTGAATATATTGTCAATGAGGAACATAAGACAAAAAGCACCTATGTAACCGTATATGCCCAAGTGGGAACTGGCACTAAAACAGAGAAGGTGTACGAAATTTACATTGGCGACTGGTTTGGATATTCAAAAAAATATCATGAATGGAACTGGGCGGGTATGACGGATAATGATCCTTCGGAGGTCGAGGCACTCGATGGAGTAGGAAAGATCGGCATAAGCGGCTTGAATGTCACCCGCAATAAACACTACATATTTGATGGTGCTATAGTAGGTCCTATAGGTATGACTTTGGAAGGAGTCGTTAGTGTAAAAGATTGGAAAGTAATTGATATTCCTACTGATATTACGCCTACTGCTTCTCTCTTTCTCTCTGAAACTGATGTTGTCGTGAATGCAATAAAGGACCGTGTTACAATCTCATATGAAACGACTTTGGAAGATATAACAGTGGAGATAGATGAAAATTCAAACAGACTGCCAGATGGTACTCCACGTTTTACGTCTTCCATTGATAAGCAGGATAAGACAATCAGCTTTACACACAGTACGGAGGCTACAACCTATGAGACTTCTCCCGATGTTCCTGTTTCAGTTACGGCTATTGTTAAAGCTTTTCAAGGTACAGAATATGAGGTCAAAAAAAATATTAACTTATTTGCTTATAACCCTGTGTCAAAAAAAAATAGGGCCCCTCAAGACTGGGTTTATCATATGGGATATAATCCTATTGAGATGTATCAGCTAGATTATAAGGATTTGTTAGGAAAAGATCCAAAAAGTGTATATATGGATAATGCCCCTGCATTCACTAACAATGGGTGTGACGGGTATTGGGAAGACAGTGAGGATGATCCTCAAACAGGAAAAGGAAACTGGAGGTTACCAACTAAAGAGGAACTTAAAAGGGTGTATAAAATAGTTCAAGCTCTAAGTGGGAAGGACATAGGATATGAGTCAATAGGACAGAGTAATTGGTCATCTTCTGAAGTGACCACTGATTTTAAATCTTCTGATTATGCCTATACAGTTAGTAGTGATTATCAGGAATATTCTTCCCCAAAAATTGTCAATAATATTCCTGCTCGTTGCGTACGTGACAATACGCCTTTATATAATACCGGTGAGAAAGCCACTTATTTACAAGTATCGCATACATTTTATGAAGTAGCTCTTGGTGAATATCCGGGGAATTTGTTTTCTACAGTTCCTATTAAGTATGAATCAGACGAAGTTGTAGATATTCGGCTTTTAGATAGTGATGGTGCAGAATTGTCATCATTGACTCCGACAGAGAAAATAGATCCTTACTTTCTAGGGTTTAATGTTGATTCCAATGCTGAGTTAGAAGGAAAGATTTCAGATTTATGGTTTCCCAAAAATCTAGTGAAATTGAAATTCGTAGATGGTATGTATAGTATTAGCGAGGGCCCGGTAAAAGTAGAAGGAGCTACTATAAAGAAAAAGGGTAAGTTTTACTTATTTCCTAATGTTCAGCCATATGATGAGATTTATAATGTGCTGCAACCCTATTCTTTTATACCTCCGCAAGTCAATAGAATGCTCTATAATTTGAATGGATACAGAGAATTTACCCTGCTCTTTTCTGCCGGAAAAAACCTTTCCAAAACAGTACGTATCAGAGTAATCAACCCAGTGGCTAACATAGATTATCATAAAAAAGGTACCAGAGTACCTTTTCTAGAGGCCCTCGGTATTTCCTCATCATACATTGGTTATGATATAGATCACTATGAGAGATTCCCCGACTCTGATGCCGTATCTGGTTTCTTTGTTAAGAGTATTAATGCGGAAAAGCAAACGGTAGCTTCAAACACTACGTTGGTGCCAGATATGGAAACCGGGTGTGCAACATATTTTGAAGGTTCCCCCGGAGATCCTGCTACAGGGAAAGGGAATTGGTATTTGAACAGAGCTTTTCCCGACATCCTAGTGCCATACGTAAGAGACAGATTAGCAATAAATCAATCCAGTGGATTGAGGGGAGAAACAACGACAGGAGATCCGGTAAATGGAAGTTATGAGAGGACATATAACGCGGATTATTGGCGGAAATATTTGGGTATGGCTAATTTTTCCCAATGGGCTGAACCAACTGCGGTGTATTGGGCTACAGCTGATTCCATTGATCAAGGATATGGCTTTCGTCTTGACAATTTTCATAAAGGCAGATATACGAAAAAAAAGCTTAACATTTTAACTCGATGTACACGCAGAATTAACATTGACGTTTTACGCCTGTCAGATGTTAAAGTGGAACTTAATGGAGGTTATGAACCAGGATCGCGTTTCGAATGGAGAATTCCGTTTTATACATCCTCATCAAATGGCGTTGAAGCGGAACTCTTTTATTATAACAAGGATTATGAGGGTAAATTGGCTCTAAGAGTGGATAATACTTTCACCGTGTATCCCCACAACTCCGGTGAAATAGTTGTATCCGCTAGCGAGCAACTTCCTATTGGCACCATCGCTAATGTCGTGGTTAATAGCAAGAATGGTGATAAGACCCAACGGGCATATCGTATCATAAAAGTAATTGGAAAACAGAACTAAATGTATAATTGAATGAAAAGATTTGGATGTTTACATATATTGTCAATTTTACTATCACTTTCACTTTTCTCTTGTGTAGATGATGAGTTGATGGAAGTGGGGGGAACATATGGTTTGGTTACTCTCCATGCAGAACTATCTGTACCTTCCGTCTCGGAAGTCATGACCCGCGCTAAAGGTGTGAAAAGTGAAGAAACGATAGATAATATTACCGTACTTGTGTTTGATAATACAAAAACTGATGCTATATTGGTGGAGAGTGTCTCCGGAATTACCCCCAAGGATGATCACAGTTTTTCGGTACAGCTAACAACTAGGGCAGGGGCTACTTTGATATACGTATTGGCGAATGCCAAGGACTTTATATTACCTCCTGTCGATACTCAGCCAACATTGAGTGAGATACGCCAATTGCTTACTGACTCTATCAGCATTGACAAAATTGAAAATGGTTATGTAGCTTCTTCATTACCTTTTCCACTTCCTATGGCCGGAAAGTTATTGCTTCCCGACGGAATCACTAGCCGCACGGTAATTAATAAGACCGGAATTAAGGATGGCGATGCGATGCCAATGGTACGTTCTGTAGCAAAGTTCTCCGTCGAATTAGGAGAAGAAGTCTCGAATTTTAAACTAACGGGCGCTGCTTTGTGTAGAGTGTCTCCTGCAGGGCGTATCATTAGTAATCAACCGGATATTGATGATGTTTTCAGTGACCCTGACACTTCTCCGGAACTGCTTGCGAAGGAGAGCATTAATTATTATGACAAGGCGAAGGAAGAACTAATTTTTACCCCTGACAGTAGTAACTTGATAGACAATATGTACTCATATGAAACAAAAGCAAAAGATGGTGAGTCTGTAAAACTTGTGATACGTGGCACGTATACAGTTAACCGGGAAAGTAAAGACGTATATTATCTGCTTGGAATTATAGATGGAGATAAAAAAAATTATGATATTGTGCGTAATCATCATTATAAAGTGAAAATAAATAAGATAGCTGCCGAAGGAGCGCCGACTTTCAGCAAAGCTCTGAATGGTCCTATCGCTAATGACGTTGAAATGAATTTCACTGTGGAAGATAACTCTTATTATAACACTACAGTGTATAAGGATGATTATCTATTTTCACTGGATTACGATGATGTAACCATATATTGCGATAGCCTTGATAATTTCACCCTTTCATTCCTTTTAACAGATTTTGATGGTGCAAAAAATAAGGTTAACTCTCTAAGTACCACATCGAACAGAGTAAATGGGCAACCTACACTTTATTTTATTAATAATGCCACTGAAACAACTTTACCTATTGTAGTTGGAGCTCAGAAAGGAATGCCGAACACATATCCTATTAATGTGAATATAAAGCCGGAATTTACAGAAGGAAGTGTAACTTTAAGATTGGGCAGTTTCGAAAAAAACATTACCCTTCATAAAAAGCGTTTTAGAGATTTGCATTATGATTCTTTACACATAGCTAATGCTATTAGTGTTAAAGTGCTTAGCAGCAGCAGCAGCGGCTGGATTACTTTATCTTCGTATAATATTTATACACCAACGACTCAAAGGAGTAGTCTTCAATACTCATCACCAGCTACTGCTTATATTTATATCGATGAAACTTTGGAACAAGAAGCACGCTATGCTGATTTAGAATATGTACAGCTGTTAGGGACCACAGTATCGAAGAGAAAACTGGTGGTAGGACAAGCCGGGATAAAGAGATATAATATCGGTTTTTGGAGCGGCCTGAAGGTCAACAACGGGCATAATATCGCTAACTTCTCAGGCCAATTGTTGGTTGAAGCATATGAGGAGGATGAAGAACCTGTTTTATGGATTGAATCTCCAAGTGATTTGGGCGACTTGGGCGATGTGATAAAGTATAATGAGAGTTATCCTAAAGATGCGACCCGTTTTCTTTATCAAACTGGAAAATCACCGGCAGCTACACGTTGTATGAACAAAAATCGCGACCTGGACGGAGATGGGCAAATACAGGGAAATGAAATTAAATGGTACTTACCTTCTGCTGAACAAGGACTTGGTATTTCTTTATATCAGGTTCAGGTAGAAAATTTACAGGAATCTTATTGGTCTTCTACGCTACATGATATATCGGGAGTTAACACTAGCGTGTTTGCATTAAATACATATAAAGTTCGCGATAATACGTATCCCAGTTTGGGTAATTATTATGGTGCTCAGCTAACTAACGTTTATGTCGTGTATAAGGATTGGGGAGATGATAAACATTGGGAAAAAAGATATGTACGTTGTGTACGAGATGTATAGTATGTAGAATGTAATTAAAACCGATTATATATGAATGGTAAATACAAATATCTGATAGTAATATTTTTTTTATTATTTTCGATGTCATCCTATTCACAACGTTTAGTGGCTGAAGATGGTAGCTTTATAATAGACACTTATGGAATGAATAAAAATATATTAGTTGTAACAGCAGCAGAGCAAGCTATAAGAAAAGATACGACTGACGGTAGTACTTTGAATCCTGCAGGTACTGCCGGTTATATTGAAGGGTATATAAATAGACTGATCTCTGCAAAGTTTAAAATCTCTCCTGAAGCTTCTCCTGTTCTAGATAATTGGGACGCAGCAAAACAATATTGTGTTGATATGGAACCTAAAAAAGCATGGCGTTTACCGACTTTGAATGAAGCTTTATTAATGCTGATATTTTATAGTCAAATGAAATCTAATGCTAACCAAGGTATAGGAGACGCAGTCCCTGGATTCGTGCTGCCGGAAGTAGACGCAAAGTATGCAACTGCTACGTGGGACTCTGATAATTACTATTTTTATTTTTGGGAACGTGGAGTTTTAAATGTCTCTAAAGGGCTCTATGGATATTATGGAACATCAAATAGAACTTTTGGGGATATAAATGTACGTTGTGTCAGTGATATTCCTCAGTAATATTTAGTATCCATACCATACAAATCGATTCAAATACTTTTTAAAACAAATATAATCAATATTGATAACAAATACTCTCTTATGAAAATATTATACATTCTATCTGTAAATAAATTGGCATTATTTATCACATTACTTTTTTTCTTCTCATTTTTCATGAGCAATGAGGCGAAGGCTCAGTTCTATTCAGTGCAGACTAATACTGTGGAATGGGCTACAGGCACTTTCAATTTGGAAGCTAGTATGCTTGTGAACAAGAGTTGGACGCTGAATGCTAGCCTTGCCTGCAACCCTTGGACGTTGAAGAATAACAAAAAGATAAAACACTGGCTTTTCGAGCCGGGAGCACGCTACTGGACGTGGCAGACCTATGTAGGGCGTTTCATCGGTATGTATGCTATCGGGACTCGTTATAACATAGGCGTATCCAAGTATCGTTATGATGGCTATGGCTTGGGATTGGGAGCTTCGTACGGTTACTCGTGGTTACTTGGCAAACGGTGGAACATAGAGGCCGAGGCCGGTTTGGGAGTCATGTGGGCAAAGCATAGCAAATATAAGTGCGAGCGTTGTGGTGATTATGTGAGTAAGGGTAGTTATCTGCTGCCTGTCCCGAAGTTGTCGGTTAATTTTGTGTATTTGTTCTGAAAATTGCTCTCACATTTACAACGATATAAGTGTTTTGAAACTATTTGAAAAGATAATGCGTAAACGAAAATATTTACCCCTTTTGTGTTTGACTCTTTTGCTTGTGGGATGTTCTCAATTCAACGAATTGTATAAGAAACGTCCTACAGTCGCCCTATCCCTGCCTAAAGCAAGCACACAGGAGGCTCCGATGAGCGTTCCCCGCGATAGCGTGGTCGAACGACCGAAAGATATTGTATTCGTGCGTGCCACCGGAGAAGAAGTTCCTCTCAATGTGAATGCGGAATGGGACAGTATCTATAAGGAGAACATCACAGGCGTCACACTGGATGAAGTTGTGATCTCCGGTCAGACGAGGCGGAATACTGCCGAGCGTGACGGAAAGATCAGTGTTGAATTTATTGTTACCGTTCCCCGCGAGCTCCAGCGTGACAACTGGATGGTGGACGTTTTCCCTATTTTACGTAAAGGAGAAGTGACGCGTGACTCGTTGAAGGAAATACGCTTTACCGGTGCTGAGTTCCGCCAGAAACAGGAATCGGACTACCGGCGTTACGACCGTTTTCTGGAAGGTATCATTCCTGATTCGGTCAACTTCTACCGTACATTCGTTAACTACCATTCCTTTGAGCGCTATCTGGACCGCCTGAACTTCAAGCGACAATCTCTTAAACGTAGCTGGGCATTGCTGGACGCGAAGATAAAACGTCCGGACCCGGTATTGTTGCGCTTCGAGAAATTCAATTTGCGCATGGCGCAACACGACTCGCTTTTCCACCTCCGCATGATGAAAAAGGCGGACAGAAGAATCAAATGGCAGTGGGAGCACTACGCCATGGCGAGCAAAAAAATGGCGGATACGGTGCGCTATCTTCACCCTCATATGTTGGAGCGTTTTCGCTATTTCAATAATAAAGGAGACGGTTGGATGAACAGAGCAAATGCATATACTGTACAGCGCAGGGAACAATTGCTCCACCGTTTCGATAGTGATTCGGCGCGTTATGAGCGTGCAATGCTTTTGGGTGACAAGAAAACGATGGAACTGATTGAGCGCAAGCGATATTTCCATGATGTGGTGACCGGTAAAGAGATGTGGATGAATCAACAGGCAATGTATGGGGGATTAAGCAAACCCCTGTCTGATCGTTTCAGCTTTTTCAACCAGCGTATGGAAAACTATAAAGGCAAGCTGTACCGTTATTATCGTGTCCGTGCCGCCCGTAAAGAAGGAGGCGAACAACTGAATGCGCTCAAGGCTTTTGTTGCCGGAAAGGACACTGCCAGTTATCTTGACCGTGACGGATTGCTCAAGAAGTATATGGCACGTTATGAGAAGGTGAGAGATTTGTTGCCTATGTTCAATTATGAGCGCCCGCTGGATGACTCCGCTTATCTGGCTTCCCGCCATAAAAAACTGGAAAGACAGAAGAAGCTTTCCGAATTTTCAGAAAGTAATATTCGTGCGCATTACGCAGGTCGGGTGAAGCCGCTTCGCCTGATGTTGCCGGAAGATACGGTTTATCGCCCTTCTTTCTTCGAGAGACTTAGCACCTCTTTGCCTATATATGAATATCGCCGTGAGTTACCTGACTCTACGTATTATATAAAGCCGTCTAAAAAGGTGATGAGCGTGTATAAGGCGGCACAGTTCGACCCTGATGAAACGGTGGCTTTCTTTCAGGAGCAATACGAGAAAAAGCGGAAACGTACCCCTCGCTATAATATGGAGCGGGAAATGGTGAATGTCCTTTCTAGGAAAGAGCAGCGTATGAAGAAACTGGATAAAATACAGGCGAACATAGACCGTCTCTCTTCGCTTGATTCCACTAAACTGGTAAAGAATTTTTATAATACCCAGAAAATAGCCCGTAATGCGGCCCGTGTAGCTCAAAAAGACGAGAAGTTCCGCGATTTGGTGCGCTTCCCCTACAATCCAGGTGCAAAGCTGGATACGGTGATTTATGCTGCGGATAAGGTATATTACCTTTATTCAGAAAAAATTGCCGCTGACGAGAATACGTCCCGGTTGTATGTCCATCTGGAAGGAGCGGTAGTCGACCATGTCGGTAACGAGTACCGGTTACCAACTTCCGATACACTGACTTACTTTGTCAGTTCAATGACAAAATTCGTCGATGAAACTCCAAGATATATTCAGCGTGTCGTCACTCGTGACGCTGAAGCCAGCACGAAGGTCAACTTTATTTTCCCTTCCGGAAAATCTAAATTAGACCGCTCTTTGGGAGAGAATGGCAAAGAACTCACCCGAGTGAAAGAACTGACTTCCGCCTTGATGACGGACCCGGTGTATATCATTGACAGCCTGACGCTTTACGCGGGCAGTTCTCCCGAGGGTAACTGGGCGGTCAATGAACGGTTGTCACGTGAACGTGCCGCTTCCATCAAAGAGGTGATGGAAAATGATTTCAAGCAGTTGTATGACTCTTTAAATATCTCTGTGGCGATGATTGTGGATGATCAGGGAAATATAACCACCCAAAAGACCGCGGGTGAGGAATTACCCAATCTTCCGAAGCTCTTGCGCGTGAAATCGACCGGAGAAAACTGGGCCAAGCTCGCTGGCCTTATCCAAAGGGACGATAAGATAGAACACCGTGAGCAAATATTGGATCTGATTGAAAAAGAGAAACGTCCCGACGAACGCGAATACGCTATACGCCGCAAATATCCCAAGGATTACGCCTATATGCGTGAAAAACTTTATCCGGAAGTGCGTTCGGTTGACTTCCTTTTCAACCTGCACCGCCGCGGCATGCAGAAGGATACGGTCTATAGTACGGAAATCGACGAAAACTATGCGGCTGGGGTAGAACTGCTGAAAAAGCGCAAGTATGCCGAAGCATTGGAAATACTCCGTCCTTATGAGGATATAAACACTGCAATCGCCTATATGTCCCAACAGTATGACCGCGCGGCTATCAGAATACTGAACGCGCAGAGAGAAACAGCGGATGTGCGCTATCTTCAGGCTGTGCTTGAATACAGGCTGGGCGATGAACGAGAGGCTGTGTTGAGATATATGAGAGCGTGCGAAATGAATCCCCAACTGAAGTTCAGGGGAAATCTGGACCCGGAACTTTCTACTTTAATAAAGAAGTATGATTTATTTAAAGAAGATGATGAATGGTAATAATTATACATTGAGTAAAATATGAAAACATTAATCTACTATTCCTGTTTATTGCTGTCTTTGTTGCAGCCATCCGCCTGTGCGGGCAGCAGTAAACATGCGCAATCCACAGAAGATAATAAGTCTGTGCAAGATACGGTGCCTGCCGGCGATTCCTCATTCAAATTGCCGGAAATGCCGATAACCCTTACATCACCTGCAGAGCAATTGAGCTATTTTGTGAAGTATTATTGGAGTAACTATGATTTTAAGGATACTGCCGCTATCCGGAGGCCCGATTTTACAGAACAGGCTTTGGTCAATTATATATCCTTGCTAAAGGAAGTCAGTCCTGAAGAGTCTTCAGAATGCCTGAAACAATTGGTCAGGGATATGGAACAGGACGAGGTGGTATACAGCTGGTTTGATGAGAAACTGGAACACTATCTGTATGATCCCAACTCCCCGCTAATGAGTGATGAACTTTATATGTCGGTACTGGAAGAGATGATTGTTTCTAAAAAATATGGAGGTGTACTGACGGAGCGGCCACGTTTCAGGCTCGGTATGCTGAAGAAGAATTGTGAAGGGATGAAAGCGGCAGATTTCAGTTTTGTCATAGAGTCCGGTAAAAGGAACAGGCTCAAAGGAATAACCTCTAAATACACGCTGCTTTTCATTTATGATCCGGAGTGTGAAAATTGTGGCAGAGCCATTGAAATGCTCAATGAATCGACAGCACTTGCTGAGAAATCCCAAAGTTTAGCGGCAGGCATGCCACTGCTGACTGTTCTTTCTGTCTCGGTAGAAGGAGGCAAGGAAAGTTGGTTGCGTCATTTGCCTGCCCTGCCGGCAAGCTGGACGAACGGATATGATGATAAAGAGATGATCCGCAATGAAGAGCTTTATGACTTACGGTCAGTGCCTTCCCTATATTTGCTGGACAAGGATAAAAGGGTGATTCTGAAAAATGTCAATCCTCCTGAGGTTCTTGAATATATTTATAAAATCCACTAATATTAATATGATATATTTTGTAACTGTCCTATCCCCCTTCCCCTTTCCCACAAAACCCACTTTTTCATCTCGGGGGATAGGGCGGTTCTTAATATTGTTAACGATATTTACATATAAGGCTGATTTGTCAAGAGTCTGAAAACTTAATATTTAGAATGATTATGAGCACAAACTTACGTTCCATTTTACGAAAAGAGAAGAAGAATACGGATAAGATTTATGTGTATTATCAACAAGATTCATGGGTTGCATATGAATGCTCCGCGTATTTTCTTTCAATGCTTTACCCGCAGATACACGGGGGTAAGAAGAAGTCGTCAAATTTCTTTCCTATCCGTTATGTGTGTGCCTTTGTCACGGATGATAATCTTTTGCGTATCATGGAAGAGCGCTGGACTAAAGTGAGTGATGACTGTATAGAGTTAGATGCTCCTGCGGTAGTACGCTGGCAGAAAAACAGTTTCAAAAAATGGTGTAAGGAATTGGCGGTGGGAGAACATATGAGAATTTTCCCTGTAAGTTGAAATAATAACGATTAATGAAATCATTATGGATGAACGTCTAAAGGAAATTATTGAAAAAGAAGGCAAGAATTACAATAAGATATACTTATATCTGAATTCAGAACTGAAGCAATATTCAGCATATGAATTCTCGGCATATTTACTTGTACGTATGTTCCATATGCTGGAATTAAAGGGCGTTACTGATGAAGAAGGGGATAGGGTTGTTTCAGTCAGTGTTCCCGTAACGTTTGTAATAGAGCAGTTTTCCGGCTTGAATGTGATGGTCAGTGACAAATTTGTCAGAGTCTCTATTGATGAGTTGAAGCTTTGCCTGCAATGGAAGGCAGATTTTAATGAACTGAAAAGAATGGGACTATCAGACAAATAAAAGAAAGCTAAAAATAACAACATCTGACACATAGTGTGAAAATAGTGAATAAATATTGTTTGTTTTATTCAGGGTACAACCCTTACCCCATCTCTAATGAAAGAACGTAAAAATGTGCTCGTTTCTATCCAGCGGGGTAGAAACGCACATTTCACAAAATGTGTCCGACAAAATAGTATTTACTAAAAAAGAATGTAACGATGAACAAAAAAGAATTGATTCAGTCGGCAGCGGCTCACAGCGGCCTGTCGCAAGGAGAAGTAGAAAAAGCGTTGAACTCTATTTTAGAGAGTATCAGGCTAAGTTTGGAAAAGGCGGAACCGGTCACTTTGGTTGGCTTTGGAACTTTTCAGATAAGAGAGCGTGCAGAACGTAACGGACATAATCCCTCTACGGGAGGTTCTATGTTGATTCCGGCAAAAAAGATGATAAGATTCAAAGCTAGCAGTACGTTGGTGGTCGGTTCAAAGTAAGAACGGTTTATTGACTGGTAAAATAAAATTAATTAAATAATTCTGATTTATTTTCTTTAAATTGATTTTCTTCCCTAACCAGTCGTTCGCGGGACTGCCGTCTTCCTCTCTGTTTCGGGGCAAAGAGCACTTTGTTGTCACAAGGGGGGCTCCTAATCCGGCAGTGACGGCAGTCCTTTTTAATAAGCTTTGGTTCGAATATTCATGTTTACAGTTCTTCTTCCCGCCAGTCGGAATGACTGGTATAACTATAAATTCATAGAAAAATGAAAAATATAAAAAAGAGATTATTCTTGAGTGGGCTGCCGATGGTATTGCTTTCGACTTTTATGAATAATGTAGCTGCCCAGGAACTGGGAATTAAAACGAATTTGCTTTATGATGCCACTTCAACGATAAACCTTGGTGTTGAAATGGGATTGCATGACCGGTGGTCACTGGATGTATCTGCCAATTATAACGGTTGGATGACTGGTGAAAAACTTAGGCTGAAACACTGGTTACTCCAGCCTGAAGCGCGGTATTGGTTAGCCGAACGGTTCAACGGTCACTTTCTGGGATTACACGCCCATGTCGCTGGTGTGGATATGGGGGGTACGAAATTCCCGATAATCGAGGGGAAAGGCAGATATAAAGGATATCTATATGGTGCTGGTATTTCTTATGGTTATCAAGTAATACTTGGTGAGCGGTTGGGCTTGGAGGGCACTATCGGTTTCGGCTATGCGCGGATTGATTATGATCGTTTCAGTTGTAAGACCTGTACTGATAAATCAGGCCCTTATCATAAGAACTACATAGGACCGACCAAGCTTGGAATATCTCTTATCTATTTTATCAAGTAAAGCGAACGGGGGCGTATGTATCAGAAATGTAAATCTGTTGGTATTGTTGGATTGCTTGTCTTTAAGGTATTCTATGTTCTGGGGCAAGGAAACTATCACTTACAGGAATCCTTGCAGCTCTATGGACAACGAATCGCGGTTACCACTCGCAGGTTGGAGAAACACGGGGATTCATTATATATCAACCAACGATATGATATGGCTGCTCTGCATCTACGGTCAAGATGTTTATTGACACTGACTCCTATATTGAGTTCGCCTTTTGGTGACTCATTGCGACTTCCTGAAATAATAGTTATGGGGAAGAACCGGTATAAAGCATATAGGCGGAAGGCAGTATTGAAGAACAAAAGCAGGGAACATGCCAGAGAAGCATCAGCCTATGCGGTTTTGGAAAATGATGAGCCTAAATGGAATCTGCAATATATTTATGCCGTGCCTTATGAAAACTGGATGTCAGAAGCCATACTGATAATGAAAGAAGATCTGTCCGGTTGTAGGGGACGACAGAAAACAGGTGTTGAATATGTTGCCACCGTCAGGTGATTATTACAATTATTATAAATTTAAAAAATTAATTGAATGAAAAAACAAAATTTACTTCTTACAATGGCATTCGGTGCCCTTTGTGCGTCTTGTACGCTTAATGAAGAGTTTCCATCAGATTCTCCCAAAGCGGAAATGAGCCCTTATTCATTTAATCTGTATACCCGGACTGCTGATGGTAACGTGGAGGATAGCGGGGATCTCACCAGCCTTCATGCGTATGCTTATGGGGATGGAGAATTTCTTAGCTACTTTGATATCTCAAATTACACAACTGGTAGTTTTCAGCTTAATTTGCCGGAAAAAGGAGATAAAAAAATCTACTTTTTGGCTAATCATACTAAGTTGGCTGGCTTGTCCGATAACCCATCAGAATCGCAGTTGCAGGAACAGGTACATGTTGCTGAAAATAGTTTGGATTCCGCGCCCCTTTTTCTATCGGGAAATGCGTCTGTAGCCGCAACTGGAACAACAACGGATATTACCCTCACCCGCAGCGTGGCTCGTATTGACCTGAACGCGGGAGAAGACCCGCTAATGAGCATCACCGGCGTGGAAATATCCGGCACTGCGGACCGTACCTATATTTTTGGACGTTCGGATTATAATATTCCCGCAGAAGCGGAATCTGTAACTTACACGAAAACATTAACTACGGCATTGCAAGGACAGGCGGATGGAGCAAGTAAGCAGGAAGGTGTTTTCTATGTATATGAAAACGGTACTCAACCTACTAAAGTAACTATTACCGGCACTTATAACGGGATAGCTACACAAGTTGAAGCGACATGTCCGGCAAACATGAAAAGAAATTTTATTTATACAGTAAAACTTGGAAAGGTTGGACAGGAAATAACCGGAACGATCGTTATCGCTCCTTGGGAAGACGGCGGAACTATTGACGCCGTTCCGGGCTTCTGATTGCTACGGTAAGATAGTGAATAAATAACCCGGGTTCGATGTGCCATGCTAACATCGAATTCCGGTTTGAATGAATGTGATGTATCATAAACAGAAATGATGAGAAAAATAAAAACGCATAATGAATCCAACAAGAATAAGCAGGTTGATAGGAAGATACGATTGAAATCATGTTTAATATACGTTTTTTTACTATCTCTATTACCGTCCTGCTCCAAAGACGAGGCCTTTAATCAAAGCGATAGCCATGAATATCATACCATCAGCATTCGCATAGGTGAGGATACCCACATCAGTCGGGCTGCCAATCAGGCGGGTTCGAAGGTAAAGATCGAAGACTTGGTTTTGTTTACGGTCGGCAAAGAGAGCAGGACCGTTCTGAATACTTCGTCCCTGGAGAAGCAGGGAAGTGACACCTACAGTTGCCGCATTCCGTCCGGAATAGATCTGCCCTCCGCCGAATTTTATGCTATCGCTAATTTCAAGGCTAACTTCGGAGCGTTTGCCTCCTTTGAACACAAACCGTTTGATGAATTTCTGGACCAACTTGTAGCATCCACTTATGAAGATAATAATAGCGCGGCAACCTCTTCTTCCACCTCTCTGAGCTACCCCTTACTGAACAGGGAAGCTGCCACATACAACAGCACAACCGGGACTATCTCCGATATTCTCTTGTCCCACCTTCCTGCCCGCATCTATTTGGACTGTGAAAGGCTCGGTTATCCGATCGAGAGTATTACTTTTAATAACGTATCGCGTACCACGTTTTTGCGCACTGTCATTGAAGCGGCAGGCAACGGAAATACCGATGAGCTTTTCGATTGGACGGATGACCAACCGGGCATCGCGGGTGACGGAACGGATTATTACTACCTCGTTTATCCTTCGAACCGACAAGCGTCCGTCACTATCACTTCTGTCGATGCAGAACCTGTTTCTGCCGATTTAGGAATTATGAAACCCGGTTATTCCTACATCCTGCGCCTGATGCGTCCGTTTGAAATCAGCTTCGATGAAATTGCCACCGATGGAAAGATAACAATCGCCAAAGGGGATATTCTCCACTTTGAATTTAAAGTGGCCAATACCGCCATCGTCAGAGAGGTAAAGCTGACTTCAAGCGATGACGGGATCTTTCAAGTGACCGGTGGGGTTGAAGCGGATTGGGACAAATTCAGTCTTGAGGGCCTCTCTCCCGGTGAGGCCATACTCACTGCCGAGTGTATGGGAACCACCATTCACTGTACGGTAGTTGTGACCAGTGAGGTCGGTGGGCAACACCCCGACTTTACCGTCAGTCCAGTAGAGAGTGTTATTGACTTGGACGCGGAAGCCCGAACGCGCAAAGTTATCATTACCTGCAGCGGGCAAGGCATCGAGCTGAATGTGGCAAGGACTGGCGGCACGTGGTTGAGAGTGGGACCTGTGAAGCAGGAAGACCCCACCAATGAATTAATAAAATCTTTTGAAGTACAAGTGTTTGAAAATGATGAGGGTATTTCACGTACCGGGAAAGTGATCATCAGCGGCGGGGACACTACTCATGAATATATCATCCACCAATCCGCTGAAAAGGAGGTATTGCCATTTACCGTAGCACTTACCTATAAGGGAGCCGTATTGGGTGATGAGCTTCGGATTCCGGTCGGCGCATCCAAAGGAACGTTGGCCATGAGAACCAGTACGGACCGGAATGAAAATGACGGGACTTTACTTTTACGATCAGCCAATAGTAGCCCTTGGGCACACATCGGGCATGAATGGAGTTCCTTTGTACCCCATGAAATTTGGCATGGACGTACTGAATCGCTCCTGGAATTTGAAGAAAATCTGGGAGAGGAAAGACAGATGGTCGCCGAATTTTATTCGAAGACATCCGGTCTGGTTTATCACCGGATGGTGTTTATTCAGGCTGCCGCCACTAACTCTTATATTAATCTGAGCGCTTCTTCCTATCAGGCCGACCGGTATGGAACTGTCTATGATGAACCGTTTTCTTTAAGCGTGCAATCCAATAAGAACTGGAAAATAGAATGTGCGGATTCTTGGGTCAGTGCCAAGTATGCTCCGGGTGTGCGATCGCAAGTGGTAGAAGTTACTGTGGAAGAGAATTATACCGGGCTGACACGAAATACGGAGTTAGCGTTTGTGGTGGACGGGAAGGTGATAAAGACAGTACCGGTGACACAGTCGGCGTCTGAAAACAGTACGTTCACGTTGAAGTATGCACTCAATCTTGAACTGAATACCACCGGGGACCGGTTTAAAGCTCATTTACCGAATGATATATCCAATGTTTATTATGCCAATGATGTGCAGATCTATAACCCGGGCACTTCGACAGTGGATCAGGATGAGACCATTAAACGGCGCAGCAGCGGCACGTACGGTTTCGTAGTTGATGCGCCCGGGAGTTTTAATCGCCTGAAAGTGGATCATATCAGCGATAAATTGTTGGTTTATCCTAACTATAGGGGCGTTGCAGCCAGCCAGACCAACAGTGGAGGGATAAACATTGCGAATGCGCAGTTTGCACAGGGCTTTTTCCGGCAAATCAGATATACACTGCCCATCCCGGCAGGAGTAAAACGAAATCAGAAGGTAGTCTATACAATCGTCATCAATCAAATCACAGGCAATGCGCAGCACGACACACCGCTCATTACCTACGATGTAGTGGCGCAGTGAGTATTGCCTCTGTCAGAACCATGATGAAATTTACACCATTATAAAACAGTAAGAATGGAATATTTGAAAATAAGTAGAAAATATACGATATACCGTGGAAAATCATGGATGAAAAGGATACCGGCATTCGGTTGGGTTTGTTTTTGTTTTTGTTTGCTGTCTTTGTTATTGTCATGTTCCGAAGAGGAGAAGCGTAATGGAAATGACGGGAATGATTTTTATCTCATTCACCTTCGTGTAGATGGCGGTACAGGCTTCACCAACCATACCGGGAAGGTAACCCGTGCGGCCAACCCTGCCGGTTCGGAGGTAGAGATGGAAGACATAGTCCTGTTTACAGTTGCTCAGGAGAGCCGGATGATTCTGAATGCCGTGCGGCTGGAGGAGCAGACAAATCACGTTTATAGCTGCCGGATTCCATCCGAAATCGATTTGCTTTCCGCCGAATTTTATGCGGTGGCGAATGCCCGGGCCAATTTCGGAGACGTTGCTTCCTTGGAGAATACGTCGTTTGATACCTTCCTGAACAGATCTGTAAAGATGACTCATGATGATAATAATATCGCTGCATCTTCCTCTGCCGCTCTTCATTATCCTTTGATGAACAAGGTAGCCGCGACGTATGACACTGCCACCGGGGCTATCTCCGACATGCTCTTATCCCACCTTCCTGCCCGCATCTATCTGGACTGTGAAAGACTTGGCTATCCGATAGATAGTATCACTTTTAATAACGTATCACGTACCACGTCTTTGCGCACTGTTATTGAATCGACAGGCAACGGAAATGCCGACGACCTTTTCATTTGGACGGATACCCTTCCGGGCATAGCGGGTGACGGAACCGATTATTACTACCTTGTTTATCCATCGGATCAGCAAGCGTCTGTTGTCGTTACTTCTGTAGACACCGAACCTGTGTCGGCAGATTTGGGATATCTTAAACCCGGTCATTCCTATACCATCCGCCTGAATTATCCGGTTAAGATCAGCTTTGATGAAATAGCCGCTGACGGAAAGATAAACATCGCTAAAGGAAGTGCTTCCGAATGGGAGTTTAAGGTAGCCAATACTGCCATTTTTAGAGAAATAGAGCTGACATCCAGCGATGAAACGATCTTTGAAGTGACCGGAGGCGTCGAAGCGGATTGGAACAAATTCACCCTCAAGGGAATTCATCCGGGTGAGGCTACACTCACAGCGGAGTGTATGGGTGCTACCGTTAGTTGTACGGTAGTCGTATCCGATGACATTCATACTGTGACGGTGAACGGCGAACCGATGGGAACATACGCTGCCGGCGAGGAGGTCACGGTGCGTGCCCCGTTTAAAGAACGCCTCAAATTCACCTACTGGACAACCGACCTGGGGGCAACCGCAACGGATGCATTGGATTTAAACTCCCCGGTGCTGACTTTTACGATGCCCGCATCGGCCGTTTCCTTCACAGCGGAGTATGTGGATGCTCCCCGCAAGGTGACAATCCATAAACCGGGGAAAATCGTAAACTCCCGTGACGGACAGTTTGAAGCCGCGTTGGCGGAGGAGACGGAAACGAGCTATATACGGTATTACGCAATGAATGACGAAGTCCGTATACAAGCTCCGCAGGTGAGTCCGGATGCAGGTACTGAGTTTATGGTGTGGACTGCGTCAAGTGACAATCTTTATTACTATATAAATAGTGCCGGTGGCGGAGGTCAACACCCTACCACCTGGTTTAAAATGGGGATATCTACCGATGTGGAGCTGACTCCAACCTACAAAAATGCCCCCTATTGGTCTTCCCGGGCCACAGCCAAAGGGCATATTATCGCCAATTTCATAGACCGTGAAAACACCGTTCCGGGTCAGTTGACCATTCCGGGGGGAGCGGCCCTCTACCGCTCTTACAGTTCAGAAGAAAAAGAGGTCATTATGCGCGCGCTTAACACGATTGAAAACACATTCGCCAACGCGCCCCGGCGTACTATTAAGATCACTTTTTCCGTTTACAATGAGCCCGGCGCGACGACCGGCGGTGGTACGGAGCCGGTAATGGCGCATCACAGCCCTCCTTATGACGCTCCTAAATCCACGTGGTTAGCGAGTGATTTCGGTGGTAGAGCGACAGGGATAAAAGCTGCCTCCTCCAAATTTGAGGCAGTGTGGAGAGATCAATTGAACATCGCGCCTGATGATGCCGATGAAGAGAATCGTTTTGTGGGCGACTGTGACGGTTATGTGTTATTGAACCACTCGTATATTAAGGATCTCTATAAGGGGGAGAGTGAAGGTGGTATTGGAAGTTATCAGTTTGATTTTGAAAGTCTGGTACTACATGAGGTCGGTCATATTGTCTGCTATCATTCGTTCAACAGCACCGGTCCTACAGAAAGCGGATTATTGGCGCTGGATGTTTTTGTGGCTACGGCAAGCGACCCGGAAAACAAGAATGTGGTAAAAGGCACTTTCGTAGATGATGGTTCTTATCCGATTATTTATAATGAGTTTGTTAAATCTTATACACCTGACGGGGGGTACCTTCAGCTTAGGTCCGGAGATTTCGGTCACATTGCCGGAGTCGGAACTGGAATCGGGGCGTTTACCACGATGATGGGTAAATGTTGCCGTAAATTCGCAGATTTTGAGCTTGCCTTCCTTTCGGAGATGGGTTGGCAAATAAATCCTGCAGCCTGGGAACATCCGCCCACCCCTACGGAACCGCCTCTTGAAGCGGGACTGCTCTTTGCCGAAGGGGTCACGCTGGAATCGGGCTGGTATGACCAGAATAAGTCTCGTGGAGCGGGAGGCTTCTCGATGGATTCAAATCTTTGCTGGGCAGCAGCGACCACCAACATGATTCAGTGGTGGCTGGACCGCTATGTGGCGGACGGGAGGACGATTCCGCAGAACGCTCCGCACGGTTTCTTGCCTGGGCGGGAGAATGCAACCTACAGGCAGTTCGCCATTTTTGAGGAGTTTTGCGATCCCAACATTGCAGGAGATCCGTTTCCTGAAATTCCCGACTATTTCACCACTTATTTCCCACATATTTTCCCCAATGCCGATCCGTTTTATGATAACACGATCCTTCATGAAATCTATCCGGAGACGCTGAAGGAATTCTCGGATTATGTAGTGAATGGTTTAAAGAACAGGGGCGTCATTTATATGGCTGCCGGGGGACATGCGCGCACTCTCTGGAGATGCAGATACAACACAAAAACCGGAATTGTAGAAAAAATATACTACACTGACTCAGACGACAGACAAGTGGTGCTTTGGAAAGACGTTGTGGTCAAAGTTTCGCCAAACGGCCGGCCTATGATTGGAGGTATCTCTAAAGAAATCTACAATATAACCATTCTGTATTACAGAGTGTAATAAACAATGGAATCATTTTTACTGGTTACAAATATTATATTATAATTTAAACTTATTTTTTGTCATCTATGCTAAAATATTATTGCGCGATTCTTTTTTCACTGTTGATGCTGTCATGCAGTGAAGAGTATACCACGGATACACCATCCGGCCATCCGGATGAGATGCTGTTCCGGCTGCATATTAAGGGGTATGCGGGGGAAGAAACCCGCTCAACGGATGCTTTGGTCGTGTTCGACCGGCTTGAGCACTATATAGTCAATGAAGACGACGGCAGTTTTGCCAGCAATTTTCGCAGTCTTTACAATGTAAACCTTGCACAAATCAAGGTGGAAGGTCTGGCAGACGGAAACTATTACCTGCTGGTGCTTGCTGTGAAAGGAGACCCGGACAAGGACGGGGCCGTCCTGCACAAGCTGGAAAACAGTTCCTCCCCTTGGTTGTCCCTGGGAAGCGGAAATCAGGTAAAATCCTTACAGGCAGAATACTTTTATATCCGCCATCCCTTTACGGTGTCCGGCGGGCAAGTCTCGGACAGGGATGTCCGTCTGCGCAGAATTGTCGGGAAAGTAGAATTCCGGCTTAACTATCAGAGCGACTATGTGCGTCAATCCATCGAGTCTGTGGATGCTACTCCATCTTCTAATTCCACATTCGGCAATGTCTTGAACGCTGACGGTACGGTTTCGGGAGAGCAATCCATGGGAGATTGGTCCTTGCTGGACGAGCGGCAGATCCTGCTGCTCCCTTTGGGCGAAGGCGGCAACCTTCAGGGAGACATCGTATTAAACTCACGCCGCCATACGGGTGAGGTGATAGAGCGGACCTATCAGTTCGATGTGTCCGTTCGTCCGGGTGAGCATTCGGTGATCAACATTCAAATTACTCATCCTGATAATAATACAGGGCTGCTTTATATAAAAGATAAGGATTATACTCCTGATAACTTTTATACTATTTTGTCCGACACCGAATCCAAATCGGTGTATTATGATAGCAAACAACGTTCCTTTAACGTCAATGAGCCTTTGCAGTTCTCTATCCCAAACGACACCTCGCTGCATCTGCGTTTTTATTCTCCTTTAGCTATCTCCGGTGTAACGGTATATGCAAAAACTCCGGTGATGCGCGAATACTTTGAATTGGGGTACTTCACTCAAATACCGGCTTTTGCCGATGCCATTTTCCCTTTGCCGTTATCGCGGAGGGAGGCTGTTTATCGTACGGAGTCGGGACAGTATGTCAGTATCCCTGCCCTGAATGGGACTGATATTCAAACCTTGAAGTTCAAGATTGTCTCGGATGACCCCTACTGGCAGAAAATCTCAAAGATAGAAGCAAAGTGGTTTATCACTTTTAACCCGTACGGTGGAGACCCGGACCAACCGAATGGAGCTCCAAACGGTAACTGGATGGGAATGCGCCCCGTACATGCCCGTGAAATCATTGCGCTATTAACAAATATCGCTTATATGTGTTCGCTTGATGATTTCAGAGCACGGGTCTTGAGTTATCAGGACAAAATTGTAGATAATGATGGCAAGACTTATGTTGATATGAGTATTATCGTTGATAAGCTACAAAACCTTGCGCGTTTCAATACCGGCCTTGTCTATTCGGGCAATGGTGTGATGGGATTAGGGGGCGGCGCTACTCTGGGTGTATATCAGGGTGCTTATCTGCTCCATTATGTTAATCGGTATCAATGCTCATTTTTCTTTCATGAGCTGGGGCATTGCATGGGCTATAATCATAGCAGCGGCATGACTTACGGGCTTTGGTCATCAGAATGCGCCAGTGGATATTATGTCGGAAATATCCATAATTTCCCGGTACATTCGGCTGATATTCTTAATTCAAGTGCTAATCCAAATATATATAAATAAGATATGAAATTTAAATTATTGTTATTCTTACTTTTGAGTTTATCTTTCATGATAAGCTGTGATACCCGTGAAGAGGTTCCGTCTTCTGCTTCCTGTCAGATTGTATTACGCATGGGTATGCCAGGGAGTAATACACTTGAAGCAGTCAACCCGCAACAAATTACTGATTTAGGTGGCTATTTATTCGAAAGCGGCATATTAATAAAAAAATATCCTTCTCTTACTGTAGACGCAAACGGAGTGGTAGGGGGGATGATTGTTCCCATTAATCCGGATGCTTCCCTTTATTTAATGGCTAATGTTGCTGATCTGATGGATGAAAACGTTTACTTGGGAGAAGGAATCACTACCGAGGATGATTTCAAAAAAGTGTTTGTTACTTCTGACCCGTTACCGGCTGTGGGAGCGGATTTTGTGATGACAGGTCGGCATGATGTGAGTGATATCTTGTCGGCAAAGAGAGCGGAATTTGCCCTGACACGTGCTTTCGCAAGGCTTGATGTAGAACCTACACCGGGTGTTGTCATAGAGAAGATCGTTGTCAATCAAGTGGCAAAAGCGGTTTTCCTTTTTGCACAAGACCCAGTGGAGACACCCGTAGATCCGGAAAGAGGAACTTTAGAGAAAATTTACGAATCTCCTTTGGATGCGAAAGAGGAAGGAGTTTTTTACTTTTATGAGCAAACGGGAGATAAGGTGGAAGCCGTCATCACTGCACGCATTGATGGGGTGAAAAATATACTGAAGGCGATATTACCCGATGTCATCAGAAGAAACCATACCTATAACCTGAGAGTGACGAAGGTAAATGCTAATATAGAAGTAACGGTTCAGGAGTTGCCCTGGGACTTGGGTGAAACCACTGATGCTATTCCCGACCTCACACAGCAGATAAAAATAGATGCCACCCATTCGGTATTGTCCCCGGGCGTGAGGATAAATAGTGACAGGGATACGGTATTCATTCCCCACTACGGCAGTAATTTCCAGCTGGCGCTGGAAGCGGATGCCGAACTTGAAGTTCGATTGGACGGGATGGGAGAAGACGGCGGAATAACGGTTACTCCCAATACCTCTTCCTCAACGGATAACGACGGTTCGGGTGGAGTAAAAAACGTATTTGACGTTGTGACGGAATTAACTTCTCCCAGCAGCCCCAGACGGTATCTATATTTGGAAGTGCGAAACAAGAATCTATCGGAATATTATGGAGATAAAATCGTGGTTGCCATTGAAAAAAGTACCACTGTATTTGAGGGAAAAATAGCGCCATATTTTGAGGGGGCAACGTGTGCGATGGATGAATATGCCGACGGAGAACTCGGTTTTATTGAAATTCCATCGGATTGCGAGTTTACTTGTGCTGGTAACTGGCTGAAAGCGGAAGAAGTGATTACGGATGGAACCCGCCGTTACAAGATACTGGGCGGATATAGGCCGAATGACCCTGAAGCGGACGGAAGAACACAAACCGGAACTATCACGGTGGAGCATCTGGATAGCGGCGTAACGGAAACATATACTGTCAGCAGACCTAACAATGGATTGCCCGTTGTGAAAATAGATGATAAGTACTGGTGCAAGTTTAACCTCAAAGGAAATGCCCGGAGTTTTGATGACCAAATACAAATTACGGATCCCGTGGCACAAGAATCTGATCTATATGATTACCTGAAGACTTGTTCGGACGATCAGTATATAGAGTTGATGGGAGATGCCTACAAAGGAACAAACCATACAGGATTGAAGTTAATTTATACTGGCACCGGGAGCGCCTCTTATGCCTATCGGAATTATAGTACAACAAATGTAGGCGGTGCAATGAACGAGGCGAATCCTACAAAGCAATGTCCGCCGGGGTATCAAGTACCTAGTTTAGATGATTATGACAATCTGCTTGGCAACAAATATACTTCATTCTCCGGGGATGGGCAGGAAGTACAGGCGTCTTATACATGGTTGGGGAAAGCACATACAGTCTATCGATACAAACGTCCGGATGTCATCCATGATGGAGATACTATTCCTGTGATGTACTTCAATAAACTCAAGCTGGCGGATAATCCGGAATATGCTCTCTTTGGAAGCGGGAGTCAATCAAGCAATACTGATATGGAGTTTTCTTTTATCTTGTTTGCCACTGTTGGCCGGATCAGTCAGATATGTGGTAACGAGTTTACAATGGGCACTCGCGGCACCAATTTTACAAGAGCAATTCGTTGCATAAAATCTCCAGTAGAATTTATTTACTAATGCAGGTCTAACATAAAATAGAAGGAATAAAAGGCAGGAATTATTTTTATTAATTTTCGCTGTTAAAGGTACTATGTTTATTTCAGTAAATTAGAGACTTATGATTATATATAAAAGTCCCCTTACAAAATGGTTGGTGAATGAGGAAAAGCTTTATTTCATGCTCTTTGGCATCTGTTTTACCCGATGCCGCTATTTGGAAGTTTGGGAGTATATGGAGCTTAGGATTCGAGAGAGGCAATATACCGAATGCGTATTGTTAACTTTCCCGTCCGCTTTTATCTTGTCAGTTTTCTTTTCGTGGTGGTGTATGTTACTCCCACTACTAAGTTATCACCTGCTTTACCTGTTGGAGAAAAGATGGGGACACCACTCGATTTTTGATTGGGAGGTATTGGAGCATTGTGATGATGCGATCTATTTTAGAAAAAGAAAGAGTTTTGTCTGGATGAAATATTATTTCAAAAAGTCCCTGCCTGCATCAGTGTGGTATGATCAATAACAATCAGATTAAATACTTTAAAGAATGACAGATTATCATAGGCTATTAGAAACAATCGAGATTTTTGATCTTCCTCAACAGGATGTTTATGAGTTGGAAGTGAATAAAAAGTCTTATTACAGGCTTGGTGGAGTCATGATGTTACTTGCTGGATGGCTTGGATATCTACTTTTTTTTTCAGGACAGCCTCCGGAAATGCCAGAAGATTGGGAAACTGTAAACAAATTAGTGATGCTGGTGCCGATATTTCTTTTAGTACTTGGATTGGGCATGGTTATCGGAGCTTCAAAGGCAAAAGTTGTAATAGATAAAAATGGAATAGTCATTCCTGATGACATAATTCCGTTTGCAAAGAAAAAAGTCGAGTGGATCAATATAGAACAGGTCAAACTGATACCGGTTACTTCATGCAGTGATTCCTTATCCATGATTGTTCAAATGATATTCCCTTTTGTATTCTCAAATACAAAATTGATGCTTGTCCGTAGAGATTTGATAAAAGGAGAGGAGGAGTTTGGAATACTTGATATGGTGAAAGACAGAAAAGTTGCATTGAAAATCATACGCTTTAATTTGGGTGAACGTTTCAGAGTCTGAACAGTATAGCAGCCAATCGTATAGAAAACAAAGAACCCTTTCCGATAATGGCAAATACCAGATATGTATATTGGCAGATGTTAGCTACCAGAACAGGTTATATATTGAAGTAGAAAGGACTAGCAAAAGTAAATGCGCAAGATAAAAACTAAAGAGCTAATAAATACAGAAAACTAATGGAGCAAGAGAAACTAACAACAGAGATAGCACGCAGAGACATTTATTCGGGGCGTGAAGTTGACATTATTCTAAAGACATTTTTTGAGGTAATCAATAGAATGCTCAAAAGAGGCGAGCATGTCAAAATTGTCAATCAGGGACGGTTTGTATCGTTAATTCCGGCTCTGTTCCGAAGAAACTTGTTCAAACACGTCAGAAATGAAGAAAGACAGTTGAATTTGTCCTGTCAAAATACTTTGTATTCTCCAATTCTTAGAAAAGTAACACATCACTTGAAAATGATAAGAAATAATATTATAATGATATTAGTGATTATTAGTATTACTCTGCTCACGTCTTGTGCTGGAAGCAATCAAGCAAGAATCACATTGGAATCAAATTCTTGGCAGTTGGCTAATATCACTTTGGATGAGAAAGAAAACCAGGTTTTTTACGGTAAGGATTGTTTTATTATAACTTTCTGTAAGAAGGACAGTACCATAAACGGTATGGGAGTCTGCAACAGCTTTATGGGGAGATATGAATCCGGAGAAAAAGGTACACTTATTGTCAAAATGGGGACTACGACAATGAAATCATGCCTTGATAAGGACAAGGAGCAGGCTTACTTTACTATGTTAAATCTTGCTGATTCTTACAAGATTGAAAATTACGAATTGGTTTTATTCCATGGTGAGAAAGAATGCGCACGTTTTGCTCCCCTTGAAATGAGTACAAATCCTCAAGCAACTGATTACTAAGTATGAAAAGAAAATTATATTTGTTCGTTTGTTTTATTTTAGGCAATTTCCCTAGTTGCCTTTCTCTATGAAAAGAGCATAAGTGTGTTCGTTCCATCCGGTGGGATGGAACGTTCACTTAGCCATTTTGGAATGAGGGCCAAATGAAGTTAAAAGAAAACATCTAAACGCCAGAGTTGAGATATATAATATTGCATATAGAATTACATTTAATAAATAAAAAGTTATGAAAGTTAAATTTCCAGTTACACTTCTACGCTTAATTATGTTGGTTGTGGGAGTAAGTTTAATCGTTTCCTGTTCGGAACAGGAAATTGCGTCTGAACATTATATTCCTGCTGGATTCGGTAGAATGACGCTAAGATTACCTTCCAGTATCGCTGTCTCTTCTTCCGGTGAAGCAGAAGGCAGTCAGGCGGAAAACAGAATTACGCAGGCTAACTTGTTCGTGTTCAATGGCGGCATACTTGAGAAGGCGGTGCTTGATATTACCGACTTCACCAATAGTGGAAATGGACCCGAGGTTTCTGTTCTATTGGCAAATGCCGGTAAAAGAAATGTATACCTAATAGCCAATACCACTGCCGACCCACTAAAAGCACTAACTGAGAATAGTAGTACAGAGCAGGAGTTTCTTCTCATGCTTACAGAGAAACTAACTGGCATGGCAGCTTCACCATTTATTATGTCCGGAGGTCAGACTGATGTCGAAATCACTTTGGGACAATCTGCTGCTGTCGATCTGACAGTCAAACGCTTGGTGTCACGGTTCAATGTAACGACTAGTGATGAAAACCTGACAATAACAAGTGTCTCTCTGAGTAATACACCTGCTCAGTCCACCTATTTCGAAACACAATCTACAGCAGAAATTCCATCAATAGAAACAGAAGCGATAGATACTTCCACAGACGGGAATGTCATTTTGTACTCTTATTCCTATAAATCCGATGATACTCCGTTATCTATTAAGCTCAAGGGAGAGATACATGGGAAATCTGTTGAGTACATCTTCGGGTTGAAAGATGCACAAGGAGCTCCTGCCCAATTTGACCGCAATAATATATATACGGTGCGTGTGAGCGGAGGAACATCACCCGAAGCGACATTGACAGCCACTATTTCAGTTGAGCCATGGACAATATCCGACGAGATATTCGATGTCGATCTGTCCGGTTCAGACATCAGGCTTATAAGTCATCATTCCATCCAAAATGCAACTACATTCTCAATGGCAGACTCGCTTTTTGAAACAGCAGCCCGTGGTGATGAAATCAAACTGAGTATCGCAGCTTTAAAAACCGTAACAGTAAACTCGGACGTAGACTGGCTTACAGCTGTAAAGGCTGATGAAACAGCAGGTATCCAAAATTGGAAAATAACAGTAGCGCCTAATCAGCAAACAGAGAAACGGGAAGGTACTGTCACGCTAGATAACGGAGTGATGAAGTGCAACTATAAATTTTCGCAGTTCGACGTCAGCACAGACCGCTACCTGGTACTTGTCGTGGCCGGGCAATCTAATGCGGTAGGCTATGACGAATCCCCCAAAGACCTGACCGGTGCGGATGCACCGGAAAAAGGCGTTTATCAATTAGGGCTAAAAGGAGATGATAATTTGAAGATAATCGAGCTTCAGGCATCCGCCCAAGAGCTTCAGGATATGGCTCGTTTCACGGATAGCAGGAATCAGCCGGGAACGAAAGGTATTCATTTGCCCTTGGCAAAATTACTCATGACGAAAGCCCCCGCAGGATATAATGTTATTGTCATTCCGGTTTCATATGGTGGTGCAGCCTTCTCTACATCAACTGCTTCCCCCTATAATACAACAGCTATGAAACCTGACAATCTGGATTCTCCAACACGCTGGGGGAAAGACCAGGCATATTATAGAACAATGTTGGATCGTACAAAATTCATGTTAAATGCTAATTCTGACAATAAATTCATTGGTGTAGTATGGTGCCAGGGAGAACACGATTTAGGAATCACTCCTGCCAATCATTATGCTAAATTTACAGAAATGACCGATGCTTTTTTCAGCACTCTGAATGCTGAGGGACTTGGTAACCGTTGCCCTCGTGGAACAGCCGGTAAAGATATGTGGTACAACTACAGCACTACCCCTTATTTTTACCATACTCCGGCCCAACCCTCAGGACAAGGCAATAAGCCGAGCAATTCAATTCGTGGTACTTCCGTATTCGGGGGATACAAAGTCTGGAATCCGAATACTTTCATTCATGTCCCCGAGAATTTTAATAACACCAATATGATGAACGGAACCGGAAAGACTTCTTCGGCAAGAACTTCACATTTCGGTAATGATGCTTTCCGCAAGGTGATAGCTCCGTTGGTTATGAATTGCATACTCGAAAATGGTGGTCTTAATTTTGACGGGAGCACTCCCGCTGAACAGAATCGTTTCAATGATCCAATAACAGTAGCGCAGGCAAATAACTCTACCGGCAGTTTAGGTGAACTTCAGAACGGATTACTCGTATATCTTCCTTTTGAAAATAGTAATCCGGCGCAGAATATGGCTTCTTCGGCAACACAAAGAAATGTCAATGTTACCAATTCTAATTTGAGTACTACGCAGGTGAGCAATCTTCCATATCCCGGTGGTGGCATACGTACGGGTAGGGTACTGGATCTTTCACCAGGCAATGGAAATTCGATTTCTATTAATATTCCTACAGAAACAAATACATCATGGACATTCAGTTTCATGCTGAAACGCAGTAACACCACGGATGCAAGTGCCTTACTAAAAGGAAACGGACTAAACGGGAAACTGTTTGCCGGATTTAAAAGCTATAGTAACGAAACTTGCGCCAACATGATAGAGTTTTCCGTACAACCTTCCTACAATGTCTCAAATAATGGTATTGCCAGTGGAGTGGGGCGATTGCTGTTTGCTGATAAAGTGCGCTCGTATGACGATTGGATATACTATGCGGTGAGCTATGACAAGGTTACCAAAATAATTATTGTCTATATGAACGGCCAGAATGTGTGTCAAACTACATTGTCTGCTAACAATGCATCTGATATTTCTGATTTGATATTAGCAGGTCAGGGGGATGGTTTCAGTGGAACAGATGGCTATATGGACGAATTTTATCTTTGGAACCGAGTCCTGTCTGCACAGGAAATACAGAAAAACTATATCATGAGTTATTTTGGAATAAAGAAATAAACTACACATTTATGATTAATTATTAGAGTCTCATTTCGTTTAGCTATTAAAAAATACTGTCTGTGAAGATCGTGTTATTGTTTGTGTTGTTTATATTTCCCTCCCAAGTTATATGGCATTTGGGAGGGATTTTTTTAGACTACCTGGGATTTATTGTTGGCAGATGTTCTTCTGCAAAACAGTGACGGTATTACTGTCATATATCGTCACTGTTATCTTCTTAATAAATTGGTTCTTTTACGTTTATTCATATTTGCAATTTTACTGGCAAAGAAATCCGATTGATCTATTTTAACACATATTAAAAATGTGTCAAAATTGACACATCCTTACTATAGAACAAACTATAACAATGTCCTCGTCGATCACTATAAAGTTGATTCATACAGCTATTTCTAGTAGCAAAATTTTCCCTTGTAACTACTAACAAGCCTACATTTTTAATATTATGTGTTATACCAATTATCCTAATTCCACTTCAAGCATCAACAGATAATATCTGTCCCCGAATGGTGGGCATGCCCTGTAGTTGCCTGTATTGTACAGGTGCAAAATATAAATATGTGATTGTAGCTGTGGGAGAGAGGGGTAAAATAAGAAACTGTTTCATGGAAAGAAGAGCCTTCCATGTAACAAGCTATAAAGTCTCGGGGTGATCAGAAACCACCCCAAGGAGTTTATTTAATAGAACGCGTACCTTTTATTATATCTTCAGGTACTTCATTGCAGCGAGTATAAATTCGCATTTCTTCCGGATTATTTTTAGCCTTCCAGACCATTGATTCATGAAATAGATTCGTAATAACATAGCTATGTTCCCATGCATTATCAGTACTTAATTGATGATCATACGTGCCACCAATCAAATACCCCCAGTCTTCATCATTATCTAAATTAAATATTCCGGTGATATGCTGAGAAAATGCGCTGTTATAGTTTGTATAAATTTCATAGGTACGTTTTCCATCCACCTCTTTTCGGTTGAGGGTAATATAATAATATCGGGAATCGTTCATCTGTTCTCCGTTCCATTCGGAAAGATACCATGTTCCAGCTATATTCGCATAGTTCACATTAAGTTCCGTCTCTACTGTCACTTCATTGTCATCGCCACATGAGGCGAAACAAATAAGAAGTGCCAATAGTGTCAATATTCTAAAAAGAGTTTTCATATTCTTCTGTTTTTTATTTGTTCATTCTATATATTAATGTATGCTTACTTCTTCAGGGAGACTTTCACTTGGATAGTACGCTCCGAGGGTTTTGTGTTGATACCATCTACCACAATAGGAAAGCTAAACTCTGTTTTTACCGTAGGTGGCATTAGTTTTCCATCTATAGTAATAACAACATCCGCCACCTGACCAGGGGCTATCACTGATGGTTCGGTATGCAATTTTGCATAACGGGGTATCATCAGAGCCGAGAGCTTTAGAGGAGTTTTACCGCTGTTAACGCATACCAATCGTTCTGAGCGCATGGCTATATATGTCATTTCCTGAAATTGCACTGTGGCACGCCCCAATCTTAAAGCACTTCCGAAAGCATAAGGATAATCCACCCATTGATTTGCTGTAGGCAATACCTTTCCAATCAATGTAAGTTTAGCTACCGGTTCTTTTTTCGAAAGATTGGTATAGACAAATGTATGCTTATTCAAAATGCCTGCCTGTTCAAAAGGATCAAAAATAAGTCTTATTTCTCCTGTTTCACCCGGCCTTACTAATGCCTTATTGAAAGTCGCCTCCGTGCAACCGCAGGAAGTATAGATCCGAGTCAATGTCACAGTTTCCTTACTCACATTACGAAACCGGAAACAATAAGTAACCGGGGCATCATCCTCTGATAAATGTCCTACATTCATTTCAGTAGAATCGAAGTGCAACACTTCTTCCCCTTCCAGTAAGGCGGGATTGATGATCGAATCAATCTCGCTACGGGTCAATACCTGTCCCTGTGCAGGAAACTGCACAGAGATCAGAGTAATAAACACCAAACTATATATAAAGAGAGAGAATTTCATAACATGCTAATTTGTATTATTTAAATCCAGCCATTACTTTTACGTACAGTAATATAGAAACTTTGCTTAGTACCATCACTGGCTGTAACCGTAGCCTGCGTAGAACCCACTTTCAGCCCTTTCAATATGAATGTCACCTGGTCAGTCTCCGCTGTCATTGTAGCAACCGAAGGATCAGCTACCATACATGTGAAAGTCATGTTTTCTCCATTATTAAAATATCTGGTATAGTTAATTCTGGAGGTGGCGTTTATGGCAACAAGCATATTAGGCACTTTCATTTCAACACCATTACCAGCAACTGCATTCAATAATTTAGATGCATTCAACAATCCGCTCCCCATCTTCCCACGGTAGTTGGAAGGTTCCATAGACATCGGTGATGTTGAACCGAAACTTTCATAATTTGGCCAGTAGAGCTTTGTATCCGTAAAGTAAGCATTCACATCATCAGTTGATTCGATGACCAACTTCCGGAAATCCTCGGCGCGGAAATGGCGATGTAATTTTGCAGCATAAGAAAGCCCCAATGCTACTACACCTGATACATGTGGACACGCCATGGAAGTCCCTTCCATATATCCGTAATATTCATCTCCACCATTCAGAGGAGGAATAGTAGAATATATTTTCCCTTTCTTACTTTTATGATAATCACTGTCTCCACCAGGAGCAGAAATGCTGATTCCCGGACCATAATTGGAGAAACTTGAAGGAGTACCGTCAGCTGCTACAGCTGCTACAGAAATATAATCAGGATAAGCACCCGGATATCCCGCCATCGGTGAGTATTCATTGCCACCTGCAAAGACTGCAATCCCGCCATCAATGACTCCATTCGGTGAACCGGCATTATGAATGAAGTAATCAAGTGCTTCTTTTTCCAATGGAGCACCATCTACCCATGCTTTATCCGTAGTGTACCCCGGAGTATAAAGTAAAGGATTGGAACGACCGGAATTATACCCCCAACTACATTGCAAGACTACCGCACCGTTATCAGCAGCATATTTAATGGCTTTTGCTTCCTGATAAAGTGTAACACCTCCATTTCCTGCAAATACTTGGCATGACATGATTTTCACACCGCTATTGGGGGTTCCGTCTCCACCGGCAACGCCACATCCTCCTGTTCTATTACCATTCACAGCTGCAATTGTTCCGGCAACGTGTGTACCATGCCCCGTATCAAATACATCGTCGCAAGAAATAAAACCTTTATCAGCTACAAAATTATAACCATATCGGTCGCCTTCATAACCATTACCATCAGCATCCTCTTGTGAAGCATAAGTTTCCGCTTCGTTCACCCACATATTGCCTTTAAGATCCGGATGATTCCACATCACACCTTCATCTAATACAGCTACTATAATGGAAGGATCACCCTTACAAAGTTCCCATGCCTCTTTGCAAGCCAGATCTACGCCGGGAAGCGCAGGGACAACGTATTCACCTTTATCATTCTTTTCGCCATTCTGCAAAACAGAACCATCATTAACATATCCCCATTGTAAGCTCAAATCAGGATCATTAAATGCTAAAGAGTTACCAATAGCACGTGTAGTAGCCTTCAGCTTCCGTTTCGCTTCATCACTCAAGAAGGTAGGCTTCACTGTCGGGTCATACGCACGCTGAATGGTGTGACTATACTGTACTTTTGCTATTTCAGCTACTTGTGCCAAATCTTTTGCAACTTGCTTCAAGTCGGTATCTTCATCAAAATGCACTACATACCAAAGACTCAATCCGGCTTTGCGGGTGCGTTCTTCATTACGCATGTCTATTGGAAAAACTCGTTCCAGTTTGTAAGCACCTACACGTTTAAGGGCCTCATCCATAGAAGAGATACCGGAGCGTGTCATCACACTCCCGACAGTTCTCGTATGAACTTGATCCAACACAGAGGCAACCTCCGGTTTAAACTTCACCATGATTTCCCCTTGGTTGGCTCCTTCGGGAATATCAATTATCGGAGCTTCATTTCTGTTCGGATTAGTATCGGCCATGCTGCCATTATCCGTGCATGAAGCAAATGTCACTGCACAGGCAGCAATTATTATTAAATATATTTTCTTCATCATTATCATTCAGTTTTTTCAGGCTTTGCTTTCGGATAGAACTCATAGAAATAATCCAGATTTGTCGGTTCATTCTTAAAACCGGGAACATTTCCGCTTGGATCATACCCGTCAACCTCTTGTGTACAAATCAGAGTGAAAGGATCAAATCTTGCAAAACGGGGATGATATAACAACCAATCCGGAATATCGCCTGTCAAAAAATTCAAGTTTAGAGATAAATACTCCACGTTTGGCAATATTCGGGGAATCGTCTTTAATTTTGTTTTATTCTCTGCTGAAACACTATTCAACGTATCATTTGCCGCTATTTGAGCGTCTGTATATTTTGCATCCCACGCCATTTTCGGAAGTTCTCCATAAATATAGCCATAAGATAAAGAAAGTAGTTTCAGCTTTTCCCATCTAAATAGATTTACTAAACCTGAAGCATCTATTCTCATTCCCCAGTTTTCTTGCCATACACCGTCCCGAAGGTCTCTTTTAGTATCATATCGACGCATACCGCCAAGGCTCAAACTTATCAGATTAGGGAAATTATTCGATGTTATCTGTGCCGGAAGTCTAGTGAAATAATTACCGGTCAAGTCTAACCTCTCCAAAGTTTTCATTGGTTTTGTCAACTCTGTCGAAGGATCTATACTCGTAATACCATAAGATGATACTGTGAGGTTCTTCAAATATTCCAAATCAGCCATGGATGTACCTAATACGAAATTATCCGGAAGTAACATTTCATTTGCATTACCATAGAATATGAGTGTCTCCACATATTTTAAATGGCCAATTTCAAGAGGTAACGATTCTTTAGTATCCAACATAGTGAAAGTTGCCATACGAACGCGGCCGATTTGTTCTTTAGGCACCTTGTCCGTTTTCTCCCAAAGTTTAACTCCGTCCCAATAATCCATTTTTTCACTGGTATCCCAAGCACTCATCGATCTTATTTTCTCTTTAATAATAATCAAAGCGATAGAGTCTCCTTGACGATTATCCTCAATGAGAGGAGCTGCGTCTTGTCTCACGACCAATTTAGCTTCTTTTTCCAATATGTCTTCCGGATTTTTAGGCTCAAAAGCAATCGTAGCTTCTCTAATCAGAGGGTCTGTATTCATATTCCAGTTAAAACGTACTTTTACAGTCCGTGGACGTGCCCCCTGATCTAAAGATACAGTAGGCTTTTTATCCAACGTTACCCAGCCCTGATCTGCAGGAATGCTGACATTAAAATCAACATTGGTAGTTATAGAGATTTCGAAATACCTCTTACCATATTCACCCATATTAGCAACTTTAACTTCTTGCTCACTCAAACCGATCATTTTCCCATAACCGACCTGATGAACCTGCAGTTCTTTCCTTACTCCATCTTCTGACACGAAAGTAACTACTGCCTGGCGTATATCATTGGACAAGGTAGTGTCAACCACTATTTTACACTCGGCAGAACCAACACCATTGGCAGGCATAACTTTCACCCAAGGTTGATTAACTCTTGCCACCCATTTAGCTTCTGAAGCTACATTCACCGCCTCCGTGCCACCTTCAGCCCCCAAAGTAATCTCTTGAACGCCTAACGTGAAGCCGGTAATACGCTCATCATCCGAATCGTTGCAAGCTGCTACTAAGCATAAACCTGCAAACAAGCTGAAAGCTATTTTTATTAACGATTTCATATTTATTCTTTTTTTATTATCATAGGTTTATTTTTCCAGATCCAGATAGTCGCATCCACGAATATCTTGTGTCGTATCATAAATTAGCTGATAACTACCAGCTTTAATCCAGGAGCAAACAGAAGAAACATCCAGAATAATATTCGGATTATCTTTTATTTCAAAGATCTGAATATAAGGAGATATAGTACCATCAATCTTACGTAAGTCATTGCCGGCCAAAAATAAAGCAAACAAACTCGGACACTTTTCAATGCCAACCGGCCATTCTCTCATGATACGGTTACCATTTTCATCGCGTTGACTACGCAATCCGAACACGCTCAGATGGTCAATATTCAATGGGGAGGTCGGGAATGAGCCAAAGCGATTGTAACTAAGGTCAAAACCATAAAGATATGGTAAAGTTATAGCATTGAATTCCTTTGGCAACTTCGACAATTTATTATAAGTTAAATCCAATGTTTCCAATTGAGCGGTTTCTTTACTCAGTGTCAGTGAACCGTCAGGAAAGTCTTCCATTCCATTTCCCTTCAAAATTAAAACTGAAATAGTCGAGTTTTTATCGAATAAAATACCCGGAAAAGTTTTCAGCTTATTGCCGGCCAGATCCAGTGTCTTGGCATTCAATCCTTTGAAATCATCTCCTCCTTCGAATTCGGAGATTTCATTGTACGAAAAGTTAACACTTGACATCACGTACACTGATTTTGCATCGAAGATATTGGGAAATTTAGTAAGCTTATTATATGAGAAAGAGAATGTTTCTACATCTTCAAAACCACAGAAATTGACAGGAATTTCGGTAATCTGATTATGATCCATAGTAAGTTGAACCAGATTTATCTTCTTACCCAATGCAGGAATAGTAGTAATCTGATTATTTGTACAATCCAGTTTACCTAACTTCTCCAGATTCTTAAAACTGTCCGGCAATGTTGTCAGACGATTATTAGTCATATAGAGAATCTGCAACTTCTTATTCGACTTTCCATTTTTGGCAAACTCATCCAAACCATTTTCTAAATCTTTCGATGCTATCTGCGGATTATTAGCCATATTCAGAAACTCCAGGTTTGGCAAAGTTAGCAGCGCTTCCGGGAATACCTTCATTGAGGGACAATTGTATAATTCTACATCTGTCAGATCTTCCAGTTTAGAGAAGTCCGTTCCCTGAGCGAAATTTACAAATTTACCATTGGCAATATATAATTGCCGCAATTTTGTCAAATTACCAATTTCTTTTGGAACTCTTACGATGCCATTAGTCAGATTTCCGGCAGATGCGTCTCTGGTAGAAACTCCCATACGTTCGCGAATCTTGGATGTCTTTTCTATTGGCTGTTCCAACCTTTTCAGGGCTATCTGAAGCGGTTCTGACAGAGCATCTTTTGCATCCTTTTTCAAGAACTTGTTATAATAGTCATTACGTATAGCCTCTTTTTCCTCAGGGGTCATATCCTCCCGCCATTGGTCAAGCATATTATCTCCTACTTCATCCGAGTGTGTGCCCAGTGTCAAGATTGTCAGTTCAGTCAATTGTCCCAAAGCAGGAGGCACATCGCCATCACAGCCAAATGAGCCCAAATTTAATATAGTAACACGGCCTTTTGTGTCCAAGCCAACCTCCGGTTGATCTCCCCACATATCTATATCCTTATTGAAATCCCAATTGGTTCCTTTGGGGTATGTCTCACCCGAATAGCTCCATTTACCTTTATCTCCACCGAGAGACTTCCATATTTCATATAGAGCGAGATAATCCTGAATACGGTCAGTACTATCGTACAAATTAACAGGTGCCTCCACTTCCGTTGCCTGACTATCCTTCACTTCAAATGTAGTTCCTACTTCTATTCCTCCAGCGCTAAGTCCTTTCTTATCTTTTGAAAACAGGCCATAGCTAACCAATTTATAGGTTCCGGCTTTGAGAGAAAGCAATGAATCACTTACGGCAACAGCGTACACTTTCTTCGTTTCCAGATCTATTTTTTCTGTATATTTAAAAGGTATTAGCGCATCATTAAAGGATTCCAGCACTTTAGAAAACTGATTTTGAACTGTGATTTTTGCATAGCAAACATCAGAAAAAAGGAAATCTGCAACCGGTTCCTCTCCATCGGAACGAGTGGTAACGATATTCTTCGTCAAGGTGAACTTTACACTACCACGTTCCACTACCTTAATGGCAATATCCTGAACCGCCAGTCCACCGTTGACAACAGTAATAACCGTATGTTCAGCAGGTTCTCCTGAAAGTATGGGCTGCAATCCCTGATCAATAATCTTATAGAGATAAAAACCTACTACAGTGTAGCTTCCGGCCAGTAATTGCAACTTTTCGCTTCGTAAGCCAAGTTCACTATCACTGCCCATTGCATACAGTCCCACTGTTTGAGTTACTTCTGTACCATCTGTACTGTTTACAAGTACAATTTTCATTTTTTGCGCTTCACGCAAATATTCCAACTCGTTGACACCGGCACGGCTTGTACCCTTTTCAGCATTGAATGCACCACTCTTAAAGAGTTTGAATTGGGCATAACCATATCCGGCTTGCAATTCCTCCTCGTCGTCAGAACACCCGCCCAAAGCATAGCCCAGAGCGAATACCAGACAAGAGAGAAACAACATCTTTATGACTAATATTTTAGATTTCATAAATTGAAAATGTTTTTTGTTATTTTCTTTCATTAATTGAGATCTCCGAAGTTAATTACCATCGCGGGTCTACTAATAAGACAGCATAAGGTACACCGGCTTCAGGATCAATAAAGTTGACAACCATTATCTCATTTCCACTAACACCTGATTCAAAACCTAGCGTCAGATTCTTCATACTCTGCTCAAATCGGATATTCTCCCACAATGTATCCTCTTCTTTCCAATAAGTATCTACCTGTAAATAATATCCTGTAAATCCATTTGGAGTTACAACAATTCCTTCAAAAGCATCTGCTTTCGGTAAAGAGAGAACGAAAACATTTGTAGTTCCATATTTCTCAATTAAGATTTCATCTTCCTCTTCGCTAGACATAGCGGACACTAATGTACCCTCACTATCGTAAACAGGTTGATTATTTTCATCCGTAATAGCGAAGCCACGAGATGAATCAGGATTAGCAGCTTGTTCAATACGTGCCGCAATATTTTCCTCATATTTCTCATTGATACCCTCCCCACTGAAAACTTCTGTCTCAAAGTTCCCTTTTATCCGTTCATATAAAACATTAGGGAATATCATTAAATAACCGGTACGGATTTTTCCAGGATTCACTCCGGTAGATAGTTCTATGATATCCTTCTGCTTATAATCTATATCAGCATAAATCCAACTGTTATCTTCGTCCATACAAGTGAATACATACTCATATTCATAAGACTCTTCATTTAACTCTTGAGTATATTCCACATAAATTCTTGTGTAAGCATCATCTTTAGAAATAACAGTTATCGGCATGGGTACTTCCAAGCCATTATTATATGATGAACCATCGTATGTGAAAGTTATGGCAGCACCTGCCGCATTCTTATTGCTAAACTCAATTCTATCTTCCGGAATACCGGCATAGTTGACCGGTAGCTGTGCTACAATTTCATATTCTTTGTTCTTAAAGGTCAGAGTCTGCTGCCAGGCTACTTTTTGAAATCCATTATTCAGAGACAATTTGATTTCGACATTTTCATTGGCCAGCCCGGATGTATTATTCAAGCTCATCCCTTCTGATGGTTCTACGATCCAATCAGCATTAGCGGTTACAATGATGCTACTGCCTTCATATTCCTGAATAAGCGGATTTCCTGCCGTATATTCTACCGACTGGTCTGTATTGAATATATGCACCTCATATCCGGTCGCCGGACGAGTAACTGTAAAAATCGCCTGCTGTACACCACCCGTCATCAGGTTCAACTCCGCCTTGTACGATTTCATCAGTTCCGCTGCATCATTGCTAATACGAATAGTCACGGACTGATATCCGGCAGTACCGGAACACGCATAAACTTCTTCGCCATCCACTATAAAAGAACACCAGAGAGCCGAAGAGGTCAATGTCCAATTATTTGTTGTTTCAAATGTCAAAGTTCTCTCATCGCCAACTGCACATTCTATTTTTTGTAATTCGGGAAATACAGGCTTTGTTTCCTTATCATCATCTCCACAAGCAATGAAGAGAATGCAGGACATCAGCATGATAAACCGCAAATAATATTTCATATCTTTCATATAATCTATTTTTTAGTATCCTTGGTTTTTTAGTTGCTCAGCTTCTTCATCGCTAATCCACTCAATCATATTGACATAAGTTCCCACCGTATCGACATTTTCTACATAAACAGTAATGTATAAAAATACGAATGTCTGACAAACATTATAATACGAAGCATAGACAGTTGGCTGTTTTACCAATAATTTACCATCACCATAAATCGTTCCAAATGCTTCTGCCGTACTTCCTAAAATCTGGTTATCCATCTCCACGAACGGTTTCAGGGGATTAGACGGATCAAACTTCAACTTAATACCATATCCTTTATAGAAGAAGTCAGGTAAAATAACAGTGTTTTCTTCTCCCGATACAACCTCGGCCTTCAACAAGCGCATATCCGTATCTTTCATAAAATCACTGTAGTAAGTAGAAGTCAGTTTGCAATATCCCGTGAATACATGTAAGTCGAATGGACAAGCTTTCTGCATCTCTATGCGCGTCTTGGTTCCATACTCTGCCCATTCCTTGTCATCATCCGCAATCAGACGCAAAGTGACAGAGAGTGAATCCGTTTTTCCAATGTTTTCATAAAGACCACGGATTTTTAAATCTGCAGCGCGTTCACCGGCTTTAATAGTAACTGTGTTTGATTCAATAACATAATGTTTGTTTTCAACCGCATTGCTATTTTTATCATCCACTTCTACACCGTATGTCCGGTCGTAATCACATGCTACGGTAGAAGCGACATACACCTTAAACCAGTCATTACTGTTCTGTACCGGAAAATAGGATAGTGTATCGGAGAACATTACATACTCGGAGCCACTATAAGTCGTCTTATCGGAATCACATCCCGAAAGGCCTGCTATAGCTGCAACGGCTGCAAATAATCCTATGAATATTCGTTTCATTCTTATATATTTTTCCATGTTACTTATTTATTGCTTTCATTCGGTTCAATATCCGCATTTGGTGACTGTAATTCATGTTGCGGGATGGGCCATACAAATAGAGGATCGGATGCCTTAACTTTCAAAGTATTACCTTGCGGAATAGTATTAAGCTGAGCAGAACGTTCAAAACCTTTCTCCCAACGCTTGAGGTCGTTCAAACGGAACCCTTCCATAAAAAGTTCTTTCACACGCTCTTCTTCTATCATTTTCAACCAATTGTCCGAAGTAATCACCGTAGAGCCACCATAAGTCTTATAACGAGCGGTACGTAAAATAGTGATATCCTTGCCGGCTTTAGAGTATCCGGTAGGCACTGTACCCAGATTAGCCAATTGACAGTAAGCTTCTGCACGAATCAGATATTGTTCGGAAAGACGGAACGGCTTCGGCATATTCACATGCAAGATGTTGTTTTTAAAGAAGTTCTGGTTTCCATAATATTTAATCAACAATGGACAAGTCAATCCATGGGGATAGCCAGTCGTGGCATTTCCGAAAAATGCCTCATAACGATTATCATTGGCAGCATATAAGTTCAGTGCCCATTTACCCGGAACGTAGTCGGGTTTATATGAATTATAATCATAATTAAAGAATATTTTCCCTAGCCTGCCGCCATACGAAGTGATCTCAAAACCAACTTTCCAAATAATCTCTGTCGAAGCGTCATACTGCCACATATATTCGTAATCATTATAATCATTCGAATAGGTCTTCTTTGTCACAGCAGATAGGATATAATCTTTACTATCAATAACTTTCGTAGAGTAATCAGCAGCTTTCTGCCATTCTTGCATATACAGATAGACGCGGGCATAAAGCGAGTTAACTGCTCCTATAGTAAAATAGATTGAATTATATACCGGATCGGAACCTTTTTCTTCAGTATCCAGATAATTGGACGCTTTGGCCAGGTCATCCAATACAAATTGATAAGAAGCCTTTAACGAAGCACGTTTTGGACGTCCCGCATTCGAATAACTGTCAATCAATGCAACACCTAATTCTTTATCGGCAGTTTCCGGCTTGTAAGCTTTGCAATACATTTTGATCAGTTCGGAATAAGCCAGTGCGCGGGCAAAATAAACTTCTCCTTTGTAAGAGTCCAGTTTTTCGAGTTTATCGTCATCTGTTGTATTATTCTCAACTTGCTCTATATTTTCCAGGAAAAAGTTACAACGGCCAATAACCGCGTATAGCTGTCCATACACATCTGTTATATCTGTGTTGGTTGCTAAAATATTCCAACGCCAGATGTCACCGTAAGCATTTGAATACCCTTCGACAGCATAAACCAAATCAGATTGGAGATCGGGAAGCAAAGTCAAGTCTCCACTGTACAGGGCCGCATCCTTATATGCAGAATAAATACCAATCACTACCTGATTGGCTTCTTCAACCGTAGTCATCGCTTTTTTCTCAGGAATCCCGTCGCTTGGATATTTATCGAGACACGCAGACGCGGATACGACTATGGCAGCCAATATTATATATAATTTTATTTTTCTCATCATTATTATCTTAAATTTTAGAATGAAACCTCCAAACCAAAGGAGAACTGGCGTGACATCGGATATTGCGCCCTATACATATTGGTGCTACCTTCCGGGTCAATTCCGGAGAATCCGGTAAATGTAAGCAGATTCTGTCCTTGTACATACACTCGTGCATTGCTTAAGAAGTTAGTCTTCTTCAGCATTTTCTGTGGAAATGTATAGTTCAACATTACATTCTTCAAACGTAAGAAAGAAGCATCTTCAAGAAAGCGTGAATCCATTTGTGGAGTTACGCCATGACGAGGAATATCCGTTAAATCACCCGGTTTCTTCCAGCGGTCATAAAGCAGGCGTTTTGACTGGTTATATGCAGAATATAGCCCATTACTTTCTTCAAAGAAGCGGTCATTATTAAACACCCAACGATCAGCTACCCAGCTAAACTGTGCAGATAATGTGATGCCCTTCCAAGCCAACGAAGTACCAAAACCACCTTGCCACGGAGCCATAAAACTTTTGCCAATCATCACTTTATCAGACTCCCTGTATTCAGTTGTAATTTTTCCGTCCTTTGCATACCAGAGAGCATCGCCATTGGTCGGATTTACGCCCGCATAACGGTTGACATAGAATTCACCGGCAGAATGTCCTACTACGAGTTTATTCCCTGTAGATGAGATTTCATATTCGTCCAACCCATTATAAAGTTCAGTAATTTCATTCTTATTATAAGAAGCGTTTACGCTCACATTCCAATTAAAATTATCCGTACGAATAACATCTGCATCGACCGACAATTCTATACCGCGATTGATCATCGTACCTACATTATCCCAACGATATCCAAAGCCTTTGTCCGCATAAGATATAGGAACCTGCATCAACATATTAGTCGTACGTTTATTATACACTTCAACATTTACATTCAAACGATTGAAGAATCCTAACCGCAATCCTGCATTCGTAGTCCAAAGTTTTTCCCAACCCAATAATTCATTTCCTTCCTGCGCTGGGAAAATACCTGCTTCTCCTCCGTAATTAACACCACCGGCAACCAATGCCAAATGATCATAATCAGGAATCGAAGAGTTGCCCGAAGTACCTGTGCTCAACGTAACTTGTGCATTAGTCAACCATTTAAACTTCTGCATGAATTTTTCTTTCCGCAAGTTCCACATCAGACCGACAGACCAGAATGTAGCCCAACGCCCTTGAGTTCCAAAGCGTGAGGAAGCGTCACTACGGAGAGAGATGTCGGCATAATAACGGTCGTCGTAATTATATTCGCCACGTCCGAAAAACGATACATAACTATAACCGGAAGTAGCATCGCTCCAGTTTGATGCGCGAGTTCCTGAACTTACATTGGTAAGAAAATTATTGTTTTGTCCTTTTGTTACTACCTGAAAGCCTTCAGAACAATAATCTATGCCTTCTTGTCCCAACATGAAATTAAAAGAATGGCTCTCTTTTACATTAAAACGATAGTTGGCCGTATTGGTAATAGTCAAATTCAACGCATCTGAAGTGTTACGTCCGGCAGTACCTGAGTTATTGTTCGGTTTGTAACTGGGAAACGACTGCATGAACCCGGTAGAATGGGAATAATCGACACCCACCTGAGAACGAATGGTCAGGCCTGTGATTGGGGTAGCTTCCGCATAGAACGTAGAAATGACTTTATACTTTTTATATCTTAACGGATTATTGTCAGACCATTCCAAAGGATTCTCTCCCAGACCTTTCCAACTTCCATCATTGATAGATGCCAGACTTCCATCTTCTTTATATGGATTCCAATAGGGCAACATAAAGCGAGTGGATGCGATAGGAGAGGATAAGACGTAGTTGCCGCCGCCGTCGTCTGCCTGTTCTATTTCTTCATATGCAAGCATGGAATTAGTTCCGATCTTCAACCATTTCTTGGCTTTTATTTCCACATTAGCACGAAAATTGTAACGCCGGAAAGTGGACCCGACTGCAATACCGTCCTGATCGTAGAATCCGCCTGAAATGAAATAGTTTGTTTTATCAGTAGCTCCGTTTATTGCTAATTCATAATTCTGCAACGGCGCATTGTCATTAAACACTTCATTCATCCAATTAATATTCGTACGTCCCAGCTTATCATAGTTTTGTCCCTTGTCCAATCCGATTTCTTTTTCATATTGAATACGTTCTGACGTATTCATCAAAGTCCAGTTATCCTGAGCCAGGCGGGAGAAACCTAATTGTGAGCGAAAGGTAACTTTTGCTGCATCCAACGAACGACCACGCTTTGTGGTAATCACTACTACCCCATTGGCAGCACGGGCACCATAAATCGAAGTGGAAGAAGCATCTTTCAACACGGTAACAGATTCAATGTCACTTGGACTAATTGAATTAAAATCTGAAGAACTGATAGAAACCCCGTCCAATATAAATAAAGGTGAAGTTCCAGAATTAATTGAATTAGTACCACGAATATGGAAAGTTGCAGCTTTACTAGGCTCTCCGGAGTTTGACATAACAGTTAAGCCGGGAGTTTGTCCCTGAAGCGCCTGGTCGAACCCCGCTGCAGGGACATTTTCCATTTTCTCCGCTTTCACTGTTGATACCGAACCGGCGATTGTACCTTTTTTACGTACACCATAGGCAATAACTACTACCTCATCCATCAACTGCGCATTACTCTCCATCTTCAAATCGATACGAGTCGCCGTTTCCACTTTTTTCTCTACCGTTTGCATTCCGATATAAGAAAATTGCAAAGTGGCGGGAGATTTCGTCACTGTGATACTGTAATTACCGTCAACATCGGAAATTACACCATTCGCTGTACCTTTCTCTAAAATAGACACACCAATCATCGGTTGATTATCTTCGGCCGAAATGATATGTCCTGTTACTTGAAATCCACCCTGTGCAAAAAGCATGAGAGGGATATTCAGTAGAGTAAAGAGTACAAACAAGAGAATTGATTTTCTCATCTTTGATACTTTAATTTAAATTAAAAATTGATTTATTTATATAGAATTATCCACGAAGGAGAAACCTTAATATATAATTTATAGGAAAAATAATAATATATTTCTCCCTTAGACCGACTTTAAGAGAATATCTTTATATCGTTCCAAAGTAGCCCATTGAGGAGTCTATTGATAAAGAGAATAGAGAATCAACTCGGCTCGTTTTTAATATTACGCCAAATGTTTGAATAGTACTCTCGTGTTACTATTGTGTCAATTAAATGTATGTTCATCTTTCTTAAATTATAAACCACCAATAATAGTGCTTATTGTTTGTTTTGACGATGTTGATTTATAAAAAGTTTTAAATTGGTTACAAATATACAAATAAAAGTCAAATTGATAATACAAAAATGCGCTTTTTTTGTTCTAAATTACTTCTTGCGGCTTTTTGCTGTATATAAATCGTTTTCAAAAAGCGTTAAATATGTGGCCAAAAGAGTACCTAAAAATTAAAATAGCACATGGCTTTTTCATTCTAATATTTGATTGTCCAGATAACTTCGTTCAAGTTTGGGGCAATGGAGACATGAACAAAGAAATGTGATGGTCGCTGACGCTTTTATTTTAATATTTTCGATTAATGGATAGAGTTTATGGTAGATGTAAGAATAGATTCTTTATTGTACTATTGCTAAATCACTGTTACTGCTGGGACTGTTATTAATATGATTCAACTAGCTTTAGCTCAGTGCATCCCTGGGGGAGCATTGTGCATTGCGTCAATTTTGCGATTTTTCTTACTCATTTTCTTTATGAGAACCTCTATTCCGATCTAAATAATCAGCGGGAATAAATTGCCAGAGTTTACTATACAATCAACTGGCGAGTTGTCCTTTATATAAATTGTCCATCGGCAGGTATTTGAAAAACACATTTGCAGATGATTCCTTGCTAAACGAGACTTTAGAAGCCGATAGGGCCTAGCTATCAATTGAGTGAGAGGCATTACAGCAGATGCTTTTCAAAAGGGCCGGATGGATCATGCTGTCTATTGAAACTAAATAATTTATTTTTTCTATATCGGCTGTAAGTATTTATCTTTAAAGAAAGCATAAACAGTATTCGATGCTGATTTTCTGTAAAAGCAGTAAAATATTCAATGCATAGTTCGGTAATTATAGTAATTTTAAGCAGAGTGTAATGAGATTTGTATTAGTTAATTCGCTACACTCTGCATAAATCCGGTTTTGATAATAAGTTTTTTACGATTATACCCTTTTAGTAATGCAACATTAGCTGGCAGCCTCAGACAAGCATTTTTGTATTTCCTCTTGCAAAGTAATGGTGGCGATAGGCTTTGTAACAAAACCATTACATCCGGCTTCCATCGCATTCCCTTTGTCTTTTTCAAAGGCAAAGGATGTGACTGCCAGAATAGGAATATCACTATTAAATTCACGAATTCGTTTTGTCGCCTCGATTCCATCCATTTGAGGCATACGAATATCCATGAGAATAAGGTCGGGCTTTAGTTGCCTGCACATCTCTATGGCTTCTATTCCATTATAAGCACGATCTACTATATAATTACGTCGTAAAATGGCGGAAATCAGCAAATAGTTACTATCAGTATCTTCAGCAACCAGTATGAGAGGCTTACGTCCTTCTTTGAAATGGGCTGGTATGCAACGACTTTTCTTATTCGGGAAACAACTGCTGGTGCTTTCTGATATGTTAGAGCAGGGGAGTGTAAACCAAAAGCGTGAGCCTTTTCCGAGTTCAGAATCAACACCTATTTGTCCTCCTAATTGTTCGACAATGCTCTGACAAATGGGAAGGCCTAATCCCGTGCCCTGAACGAAATTGTTTAACTTTACAAATCGTTTGAATATATGAGGCAGTTGTTCTGCCTCTATACCAACACCTGTGTCTGTTACATAGAACTCTAGTACTTCTCCTTTCTTTTCATAACCTACACGTATTTCGCCTTCTGATGTGAATTTGGTAGCATTATTCACAAAATTTGATATGACCTGATGTAAACGGTTACGGTCGCTAATAATATGGCAATTGGGGAGCTGTTTATCAAATATTACCTGTACTCCATGTTTTGCTTTGAGCTGCATGGCAAGAACGATATCTTTGCACAACTGATTTACATCAACATCATTATTACTGAATTCGAAAGTTCCCGCTTCAATCTTGGATATATCAAGTATATCTGAAATAAGTTGCAACAGTAACTCATTATTGTCCTGTACAATTTTGATATACTCCTGGCGTTCTTCTATGTCTTCGGTATTCACCAGCAAATCGGAAAACCCCACAATTGCATTTAATGGTGTCCGGATTTCATGGCTCATGTTAGCCAAGAATGCACTCTTCAGGCGGTCCATAGTTTCTGCCTTGTCGCGGGCTTCGATTAGTTTATATTCTGTCTCTTTTAATTCGGTTATATCATAGTTTACGCAGATAACGTCGATGTTTCCTGCTTCCGGATTGTAGTTTGTAACAACTAAGTTCATGCGTATCCAATTCCATTGGTCTTTTGTACCCGGGCGTAAAATACGTACAACTTCCTGAAAGTTATTGGTTATACCCTTTTGTGCTTTTTTATAAAACTCAAGAATTAGCTTACGGTCACTCGGATGCATTTTACTATAAATTCCAACAATTTTGTCGAGCGGAAGGTCTTCCGATTCTCCCATGTTTTTATACCATTGTTTGATAGCATATCCTTTTTTCTTGAGTATGTTGAATTTGGTGTATCCTACTTTGGCATAGTCGGAAACAAGTAAAAAGAAGTTTTCAAAATCACGGATACGATTCATCCTGTCAATATGCTCTGTATTGTCTATGTTGATCTGTACATATCCATTAAAGTTTCCTTCATTGTCATACAATTTGCTGACTTTTACATAAAGTTCAACTGATTTCTCGCAAGTATTCTTATAATATTTATGAGTAGTTTGATCGAATGAATAACTTAACCGGAAATCGACAAGATCTTCTTCCTGAACTCTTTTGCGAAGATTTTGAGGAATATTGGGATTATCAAAGAAGTTTAGTCCAAGGACGTCTTCCTTGTTCTTTATTCCAAAGATTTCCATGTCTTTATTATTCAGATTGACCAAATATCCGTCCTTATCATATATCTTAATACCTGCGGGAATATTTATAAATATGTTTTTGAATATTTTTTCACTGCGGTCTAATGCACGGTTTGCTTTGACTGCATCAGTACAATCTGTAAATAATCCCACAATCTCATCCTCTACGGGTGCGTATATGATCCAATGTGTATAAATATCGGTTCTGGGAAAATACTCGTTTATTTCTTTATGAGTCTTTTTGTCCAATAACTCTATCAGATTATGTACTTCTCTTGTAGACGGAGAATGCAACTCGGATGCCAGCCGTCCTACATAATATTCGCGGGGTTTACCAAAAATCTTACTGCTGATTTCGTTTGCTTCGGTTAAGCGGTAATCACATGGAATTCCTGCTTCGTCACGGATAATGGATAAACGAATATATCCCATAGGCATATAGTTGAACAGATTATGCAGGAATGATTGTTCGCGCAGTATGCTGTCTTTTGCTTTATGTAATTCCATGCAAATACTGATAATATTAGCAAGTGAGGATAGCCATTGTAAATCTTCCTTTTTCCAGTCTCTGTATATCTCTACTAAATCTACTCCCATATATCCCCAGACATGGTCTTTAGCCTTTAACGGTACGACTATAAGAGATTTTATATCTTGAGATGACAGAATATCATATTCATCTGAAGCTTCTGCCGGTAACCTGTCTAGTTTATTAAGAATGATCGGTTTACCTGATAATATCTGGTTACTCCACCAGCGTGTTTTATGAACAGGAATGTTTTGCAGATTGTCTTTTTCAGAAGAAATTCTTTCAGATACAGCTTCGTATAAACAACTATGATGAGTTTGGTTTTCGTTGTATTTGAATATGTATACTCGTCCGCCTCGGTATAAATTCAGAATGCTTTTAAGTATTTCCATAATACCCAGATCCACTTCTTCGTCCATAAGGAAACGTAATAAGGATTGAGAAATAGAGTTTTGTCGATGTAGTAAATCATTTATGCTATTTTGTGTCTGTAGGCCAATCTCTTCTTTAGGAGAGGATACTTTATGGAGCATACCAAAAGATTTATTTTCTTTGCATGTGCCAGGAGCAGACTCCCGATTGGTCAAGTAGCTGTACAGCCATATCTCACCATATTTGGAATTTACCGGAAAGGTTTGTTCATAGAAATCTTCATGAGCTAGATTATAGTTTCTTAACTCTTGAATAATTTGTTCTCTATAATCTTCCCGTATTAGTTGGAAGAAATCTGAAAATGAGATTGAGCTCTCTCTCAAATCGAAAAGATCGCATAGAAAGTCCGAACATAAACATTGCTCTGCAGTGAAGTTTACCTCCCACCACCCCATTTGGGCAAGAGCGGCCAATTCACGGTATCGCTCATTTTCTTTTTCCATAAATAATCAGATATTTGTGTGTGTATACTAATACTGTTCTGTGCAAAAATAGGAAAAATATGTGAAACACAGGAAATTTTAACCGAAAAATATATATTATAAAACATCATGCTAGGATAAAAATGTTTCAATATATGTTAACATGGAAGGCTTGAAGTATAAAACTGTTTTTCACAGTATATTGAGGTATATATCTAAAATAAACGTTGAACTGTATATGATATCGATACTTTTTAGTGGAAAAAAGGTTTTATTTCTGTATTATTATTTATTTTTGCAAACTCGATATTTGCTGATGTAATTTACATTGATATGGTGGGAGAGAAAAGAATTCAGCTATGATAGTAGTTTTGTCGATATATATATTCTGATGTTATTATGAAATAGATATCATTTTATTTATTGTGAATATAAAATGATTATTTTCCAATTAGAATTTATTGCGTTTGATTTTTCGTAAACGAAATATTTTATACCATAATTTTTGTGCATAGTAATGAATAAGACAATACAAATACTTGCAGAAGCTATAGGGATGATCCCTAGGCAGTTCTATTCTAATTGTTCTGGTGATAATTCTACCAGGTTATCCTGTGAACGTTTTGCATCACAGTTGATAGTTAGATTCAGAAAAGTTTCAGGAGCTCATTGCAAAACAGAAACTCTTCTTCCTACCTCTGAAATAATTGAAAAATTTGCATGCACTCCAGAGAAAAAGGCAATGCTAAGAAAATTAGCTGCGGGAATTTCTTCTGTGAGCGAATTTACCCCTTGCCTGTTTATGGAACAAAGTGTTACTTTGCCATTGTCTAAAGTAACTATTGTTGAACTGATGACAGAGCGCAAGTTGAAACGTGGAGCATTTTACTGGGATTTTTTTAAACTTCATTTTCTTGTTGAGCAAAATAGAACTTCCAGTGGTATTTACTTCATCATTAATCAGGATGTTGATTCCATTCAGAAAAAGATTAGTGCTTATTATGAACGGGGATTTTATGCCTCTTTGAGAGAAGATGATATTTTTTTTCTGATCAAAAAAGATTATAGTTCCGAGATTATTATACTGAATAGCAGGGGAGATATTATTCTTTAAAAGTTGATTTGTTGCAAAGTCTGTGAATCAGTGGTTGGTTTTGAATGAAACCAGTGATATTAATGAAAAAGACTTCCTAGCTTTTGGAACTGGGAAGTCTCAAGTTTAAGGCTTTCTTTTTTTTATATTAAGGGCTATACATCAAATATAGAGAAATAGCCAATTTCCAAAATTTTATAGTGATAATTAGGCTTGTTTTTCTGATAAGAATTTGTGTTTTGCAAGCTTTAATTATTTAATTTTGGCCCATCCACGTATGATTTAGTGTAGGATTAAGGGCATTAAACTAAAAATAATAATTGATTTACACTATGAATTCTTTATAAGGGCCGTTACACATTTTGATAGCCTTTTCGCTTTTTGAGTAAATATTGTTAGCCTATAAATTTCCCAATATCTCCAATCTGCTTACTTACTTTTGTCTGCATGCCTTCCAGTGTTTTATTCTCATCAGTAAGTTTATTAATCTGCCCATTGTTGCGTTCCATTTTCAAAAGGATGGAATCCTGAATCAATGATAGTCTGTTGAGCGTTTTAGACAGGTTGCGGTTTGCTTTTTCGATTCTACTCTGAAATGATTTTCTAAAAAAATGATACATAGTTTCTTATTTTTGAATGTTGATAAATTCTGAATATTTGATTTCTACATGTGGATTATTACTTGATATTGTCTGATAAACAGCCTTTACCCGTCTGAAGAAAATCCAATGTCGTTTATATTCAATCCAGATTGCCTGTTGGAGTATTACCGGTACATGGATACGTCCTGATAGCCGGTTTTCCTGAATTAATCCAGACAACTGTATATAAGGCGTATTCATTTCTACCTTCTGGACTGTAATGGCACTGCTATCCCGGACAATAATGGTGTCCCTGACTGTAGCATTCACCGGAACTTTCACTACCACTTCATGTTTTGCTGCCGCTTCCAGGTCTTTAATCCGGATTCCCATTTTCTTTATGGTGGTTGCATCGGCATTTCTGAATTTCTCGTATTCGTTTGCTGATAGTCTTAAAGTTTGCACAGTGGCTGCTGTAGTGCATGAGTCTACTTGCATTCTTGTTATATCCGACAGCAGTGCTTCTGTGTTGGCAGAGTATCTGTCCCGTTCCTGTTGCAGCTTTTTTACTTGTACCCTTAACATATGGATAACAACTAACAAGACTGCCATTGCCAAAAGAGAAAAGGACGTTAGCTTACTCATCGTCTTCAATGGATTCCTGGGGGATAAACCAAATGTTTTCTTCCTGATAAGGCTTTGTGAGTTTAACCAAGTATCCTTTATGAATTCTTGCTATGGAGGTTAATACTTCCAGAATTTCCGCTTCTCTTCCTGCCAGTGCTGTCAGCCTTTCCAGCTTAAGAGCCTCGGATGGTTTAATGTTTACAATACTTCCTACTTTAATCATTGTCTTAAGTTATTATTGGTTGTTGATAAATAATAATCGGTATTCTTCTTCTCTTCTTTTTCTAAGGGAAGGAATGGTCCTTCCCTTGTACCTGCAATACGAAACATACTCATTGTAGATGTCCCGGTCACCTTGTTCCAGCTTTCTGATAAGTCTGCTAGGCCGTTTCCCATAGCCCAAGAGCTTGTATTCTCCCGTATTGTATGCAAGGACTCCAAGAAGCAATGAATCTTTGCCGAATTTGCGAAATTGTGCACATTTCTGTAGCAAATCTTTTCGTAGCAGAGAGTCGGCGAAAGCCTCTGAAATCAGGTGCCCGAACTTATCCTCTTTGAGTAATTTGTGCCCGTATCCCACATAAGGATAATGTCTGGAGTCATGCCATCCCTCGTATTTCTTTATGCAGATGACCGCTTTATCAAAGAGTTTTGTCTCAGCATGGTTAATTTCAAGTTTTGAAGGGGGAAAGGGCAAAAAGAATAGGCATACGATAAATACTGTCATTATCAATAGCGTTCTTTTAGTAGTTCTTTGATATCTTCCCGCATTTCCTTTAAATCCGCCCTCATAGAAGTGAATTGTGCCATGGTAGCTTCAAACACTGTTTTATCCAGTTTTATAGCGTCGATTTTTTCATACTGATCGTTAATCTTTATCTCCAAGGAGGTGCAACGATTGGTCAGGTCTGCGATACGTGAAATATTCCCCATGTGCTGAACATACATCGTAACGATGAAAGAAATGATAACAGTGAGCGTTTTGAAGTTATTCAAAACAAAATCTTTGAATTGTGTCATGTGTCTATAGTATTAAATAATAGTGTGAATGCATCTGTCAGGGCGCGTATCAACTTTTCTGCTGCATCGCTGTCTTTCATACCGTATAGTATCAGAAGGACGATGAGGATTATAAAAATTCCTCTTTCGATAATTTTTTTATTAAATAGTGGTTTCATCTTCTTTTGTTGTTCCTGTAGGAACGATTACATTAAATACTACACCGCCTTCGCCTTCGATTTTCAATCTTGTTTCCTGGGTATGTTTTATTGGGTACAATTCCATTAGTGCTTTTGCCGCATTTACTGATACGGCTCTTAAAGGAGCAGGGGACAAGTCAATTCCCCATTTATCCTGGTATGCGCCTGTGGCGGTTTCTTCCATGACAGCTTTCAGGGTTTCGGTCACCTGTAATTTGATGGCTTGCGTTTCCACATCGTTTTTGGTGTTTTCCATCATTGTGCGAATCCGTGCCTGAATGTGAGGGCTTGATAACAATTCCCTGCTTTTAATGGAAGCTGTCCTTTCGTCTGCAGAAAATGTCTCTTTATAACATTGGCGATGTTTTCCGGCAAACTTGATTCCTCCTAACACGTACAAGTCACAGAAATCTTTTTCTTGTGAAGTCAAGGGCTGTTTCGGTAGTTTCTCCTTTTCATTTTTCATATATTTAGGATTGTTTTATAAGGCCGGCTTTACTGACCGGCCTTTTATACATTCTTTATTCAAGAATAGGGATTTTAGATTCTTCAGGTTGTAAAATGGAAGAGTTTCTTGCAATTAACTGTTCCATTAAAACCTGATAAAAGACATCGGCCAGCCCATTTGCACAATTTTCCGCATCGGCCAGTGAATTGATGAGTTTCATATTAAAGACAATCGACAAGTCATAACCCGATATAGCTGCCATCAGTTCCTCTCCCTCGTATCCCAGAACTCCATATGTTGTTCTGTCGCTCTCTATCTTAAATGAAATAATTTCTTCCTTCTCTTTCTCCATAAGTGCTATATTTTAAAATGCGCCCTCGTTTTTTCCTGTTTCTGCAATGGAATGGACGAACCGGTATTGTTTCTTAATCTGGAACAGCAAACAATAACTATGTCTAATGTTGCATCAACATCGGACATGGCATCATGCGCATCATTGAGTTCTATGCCCAGGTTTTCAGCCATCAACTCCAGTTTGTATGAGGTAATTCCAGGCTCTGCAGCGAAGCAAAGTCTGCCCAAGTGGATAGTATCAATATAGGCAGGTTGAAAATTTCCATAAAAATCGTATGTCCCGGCAAATACCCTTTCGAATTCTTTATTCATTCTTCCATAGTTGATGACCTGTTGGAGAAACCCTATATCAAAGGTGATATTTTGTCCTATTAAAACAGGTTTTGTCTGCTTGCCTTTCGAGAGTGTGCAACGTTCTGCAAACTCAATAATATCTTGCGCTATTTCTTTGATATCTACTCCCGTTGATATAAGCATCTCCATGGTGATTGCGGAGTAGGAGAGGGCTACTTGCTCATATTCCATTTTCTCTCTGAAGGCATCTAACTCCAGTTGATGATTATTCTTGAGTACTTTTCTTCTCGGAGCTCCCCCGATATCCTGTTTCTCATAAGGGCTGAAATATTTCACATAGCTGTCTATAACTTGCCATGTATCCATCCTTACAGCCTTCATGGCAATTTGAGTACATGGATTTTTCACGCAGTCAAGGCCTCCCGTTTCGAAGTCCAGGACGATACCTACGTAAATCTTTGGTTCTGTTTTGGGTGTTGCCATGTTTACAGGTTATTAAATTGACACATAATCCGATACTCAAATTCTTCTATTGAACCGTCATTGCAGATAATACAGTCAAAGAATTGTGTACTTAGACGTTTTCTTTCTCTGTCTCTTTTTATTCTTTTAGGATCAATACCTCTGATTGCCAGTTTTTCCATCGGGCAAAGTAATAGAACGGATATAATTTCATAACGGTCTGCAAAGCGGTTGGTTAGTTCTTCCAATCCTTTTTCATCAATTACGTAAGTACATATTCCGTTATTGGGAATTTGGGAATGAAGTGAGAAATATTCATATTCTCCAAATCTGGTGTATACCAGCATGTGCTCTTTGTGTGGTACTTGTTTTTCACTGATAAAGTAATGGTCTTTACCATTAATCTCTCCTGATCTCATGGGTCTTGTCGTATATGATACGATGGCCGGTACGTTCAATTTACTTTGTAGAAATTCCGTCATATAGGTCTTGCCTGAACCCGATTTTCCTACAATGGCAATGATGATTGGTTTCACCTTGTTAAATAGTCATTAGAATGGATGTCTTATAAGTTTGTAGATTATTTGAATGGCTGTAATCGCTATATTTGATAACAGCGCTTACAATAATCATTTTATCTTTTAGTTCCGCAACTTCTTTTTTGTGCGCTATATAAAATTCACTCCACATCACCAGTTCAATCTGGTCATTGTTCTGTTGGAGTTTTAACTTGCAGAACTTTTTGCTCTCTCCTGAAATTTTGTCTTTATATGATATTTCGTTAATTTCTGCCACTGAGGCACACACAGCTATCCGCTTGCCTTCCTTACTTAATTCCAAAGCGTCATGCAGGGTCATGTATGACGTTTTTCCACGCAGTTTGTCTTTGGCTTGTGAATTATTATAAATCCGTCGGTAGTCAATACTTCCTATTCCTGAGACAGAAATTTGTTGAATGGACCAGAAATAATGCTTGCCTGTCATAGATGCCGGAAAGTCTGTTTGTGAGATTTTAAATCCCAGTTCTTTAGTCGCTGTATCCAGAATGTGGTAACGTTCTGTTACTGCTTTTACGTTTTCCACTTTATCGAAACAGCCGGCAAGGATAAGATGTTTTATGTGGCGTGCATTCACGGGTACCCGGATGGCTTCATGTTCATCATCAGGGTCATCCCAGTATTGGTACTTCTTGAGTTTGTATCTGAAGATGCGATGTATGAAATTCTGTATAGAGGAAAATTTTCCGTTCTTCTCCCGTTCAGCTATAATAAAATCGACTGCTTTGTTTCCTAGCATCTTGATCTTGGAAAGGGACCAGAAAATTTCGTCTGTTTGATAATTTGTGAAGAATTTCCCTCCTGATACGTTGATGTCCGGCGGTACAATTTGGGTTTGTGTGCATTGCTCCATTTCAGACATGAGTGCTACGATTTCTTTCTCGTCTGCCCATTGAAATGCTACAGTATAGAAAGCAGCCGGATAATTGGCTTTTAGCCATGCACCTACATAGCTTGTAATGGCATATGCTGTCGCGTGACTGTTGCATGTCACAATTCCTTTCATTGTTGAGAATGTGTGATAAGGTGCCTCCATTTCTATATCGTACACATCACCTTCTTCAATGTATTCTACGGATTTGACTTTTTTCAGGGCTGTGTTCAAGCCACGTTCGCCCATCTTTATTCTTCCCATGGCATAATGTGCTTTTTTATGGCAGGAAACGCATAATGTTTTAAGGTTATTGTAATTCTTGCCACATTCGCTATGATCTCCATTAACATGGTGGATTTCCAGTCTGCAATTACTTTTCCCACATTCCTCACAAGTGTTTTTCATCAAATTTCTGCGGTAATGGTGAAGCCTGACAAATTCGCTGTTTGGACGTTTGGTAAATCCTAAGTGTCCTTTTCGGGAATTTAGGATATAAGGTTGTTGTTTGTCATTGTTATGGTACCAGATATCATTCACCACTCCTTTGTCTGTGAAGCGGTATCCGGTATTTTGTTGCATATGGCCTATATTAACAAACATATAATCATTACCGGGGATAAGTTCATCGGTTCTTATCTTTCCCCTTTTAGTCGGATGTGTATGATTACTTGTTACGTCCAGTGTCTTTCCGTCTTCCAGTGTAATTCTGTATAAACTCTGTTTGCCCATATGCCGGATATCTATGATGTAGTTTTTTACAAGACGTTGATGTTCATTGAGTGAAAATGACATTCCATACCCTTTACTACGATATTTGTGATGAAGTTCAATATGCCCTGTTCTTTCTGCATATTCTTTGTCATTCATTATCCTGTACATTTCTTCAATAGTCGGAACCCATTTTCCTCCGTTGGTTCGATACAACGTCTCTTTTCCGCTTATACACTTGTTGAAAAGATAGGAGCCGCCGGATTCAATCATATCCCAGATGAGTACGGCATCTTCTTTCGGGCATCCTTTTGCTTTGGCGCCCTTCATGAATTTACCCTTCATTTCACGAATCTTATCCGTCTTTTTTTTTGATATGTATTTCACCAGGCTAACCCCTTCTCCCAATGAGAAACCGCCTACTTCTTGTGCCATCTGCGCCAACGCTTCCTGGTATGTCAATTGACCGTACGTATCCTTGAGCGCGTTGTATGTTCCCCATAAATAGACGGGCGCTACATCTCCCCTCTTGCAATCCAGGTACTTCTGCATCGAACCGGATTCGAGTGTTGCCGGGCGATACAGGGCGTTGGCTGCAATCAGGTCATTGATGCATCCCGGTTTCATATCCATAAGGAATCGAGTCATGCCTGCAGAACTGAATTGAAATACATTTTGGGTGAATCCTTTCGATAATACTTCATAGGTTTTCTTATCATCCAGTCCGCTGCGTACAAGTGCTTCAAAATTAATCCCTGCATTATATACGCGATTACATTCATCAATCACCATTTGTATCTTGGACAATTCTTTGATACCTAAACAGTCGTTTTTCAGTAATCCCGTTTCATCTATGGAGTAGCCATCGAGTTCTGAGACTAAGATGTCATCTACCCGCTTAATTGGTGTATAGTCAAAGCACTCCATTTCCTCTCCGTCCTTTTTGCTGGGAGTTACAATGATTGCGGAAGCGTGTACAGATGCTGAACGTGGTTGGCCCATTAATCCTTGTATGTCTTCGATGGCTTGTGGATAATCTTTTACGAATTTATTCACTTTTTTATTAGTGGCTGCTAATATGAACAGGTCTGTCCAACTCATGTTGTCATCATCAAATATGGCAGTGATATAATTCACATAGCTTACAGGTACCTTATGTACCCGACATACATCCTTGAGTACTGCTTTGAGTTTCATGGTGGAGTAGGTTCCCGCAGAGAAAACTCGAAGCTTTCCGTTCATATTATACCTCCTTTCCAAATATTCCTTGATTTCTTGTCTCCTGTCCGAAGCAAAATCAATATCACAGTCCGCTAACGATCCTGCGCCTCCCTGACTGAATCCATTTCCGGGTAGGCAATCTAATGCCTGAACCGGTTTTGGGGATTGTTTTGTCTGGACTCCCTTAACAATCATAGTTATTTTTATTGAGGGTGAAGACTAAATCCCTGTTGTCAAAGATTATATCATCTCCTAATTTCAGCTCATCTGCATAAACAGTCATACCATGCCCTTCACGCATTATCCGAAGCTTAGCATCCTTGTCAAAAACATGTGTATCGTTATTAGCTAATGCTACTTGTACGATTTGCGTAGAGAGCATTCCACCAACGATAACAGTTACTTCACCCGGATAAAGTCCGGCACGCTCGGGTAACAAAAAACGTTCAAACAGCAAATCATACTTGATGGGATCTATCAATGTAATGCCCAGCAGATACAGAACCAGGCTTCCCCCAGCGCTTCCTCGCCCGCATCCGACTAATATTCCATTTTTACGTGCCCAGTTTACTGTGTCGAATTGAATTAAAAGATAATCCACGTTATTGGTCGATTCCAGGATATACACCTCATAGTCCAGCCTTTTACGGTATTCATCCTGTTGCCCTTCAGGAACCAGTTTACTGAATCCTTCTTCCAATAGAGCCAGAAACATCTTACGCCTGTTCCCGTACTTTTCTTTTTCTTGGGGCGTCATGTCATACTGCGGCATAAAGTTCCTGTCTGTCTCATAATGTGCAACCGCCTTTTCTGCAATTTTTACCGTATGGCTGCACATGCGTTCGAATAAGGACTCAATGTCCCAATGGCTTGCGTCGAAAAGTGTACTGATCACATCATAGTGCTCATCTGCATCCTTGAAATACTGATCATCGCTTTGTTTATGAGCAGCGCCGGAGGCTATTTTATTGAGAATGATTTTATTGCGGGCGTCATCCTTGTCCAAATAATAGTTATCACATATCAGTACGGGTTCTATAAGGAAAGTACCGTTTTGTTGCGTATAAAAGTTACTGAAGAATGTCTGGGCGGCTTTCAGTACTTCGACATCAATACGTTCAGCTTTATACTCTCCCAAATCGACCTGGTAGTACACTTTCTCAAAAGCAAGTTCCATTGAATAAAGGATTTCAGGGGACTTCACCATCCAGTATGATGACAGCTTCCCCAAAACCAAAACGTTCCCTTCAGCATGGCGTAGCAACCCCGGTAGCGACAGGCAGGTATTTTGTGAGTCTACCATAATTTCTTTCTGGATACGCAGCATGTTGCGTAGACCCTTTTGTGACTGGCAGTAGATTTTCATATCCACTTTGTCCCCATTGTGTTCCAACGTAAAGGAATATCCGAATATATGCCTGATCCCTGCTTTGGCGCATTCTTTTTGTAGGTTTAATGTCGCTGCCATGGTATTATGGTCACAGATGCCCAGTGCCTGATGTCCCAAATACTTTGCTTTCTTTACCCATGTGGCTAGATCACCGCTTCCATTTAACAACTCGTATGGAGTGTGCACACCCAGATTTACAAACGGAACATCAACTTTACATCTGCTTCTTTTGCCGATATATTTCAGAATGTTGAATTTGAACTTTTCTCTCAAATCAAACCAGTACCAGTTTAGGCCGAATTTGAAAGCTACATAATAAATCTGTTCTTGCATCAAGACTTCCGGTCTCTCCATTAAATTGAATTGAAGGTCGTTCTCTGTTCCCCGAAAAATACAACGTGCATTGGTCAAATCTGCCAAGTACATTTTTCCAAAATCTGTAACTTCAACAACTTCGTTGTCAATTTGTTTGTAGTCAATTTTGTTGGTTTCCAGCCATTTTTTTAATTCTTCCATGTTATTTTACTTGTAATTTAGTAAGTTTGTACTGTATTGGAGTCTTTAGTCTTAAGGAGAATATCTGGTATATCTCCCTGTAACTTAAATCTTCCCAATCTTTTTCCGCATCCTCAATGTCCGCTATGAAAACATCGAAATACGAATTCAACTCGTCTGCCGCTTTCTTTATCGCTTCCACGGCATCTCCATCGAATGCCAGAACAATAGTACGAACCCCTTTGCGTTGGAGCTTGTATATCTGTGTTCCTGAAATCTTCTTTCCGAAAGTCGCTACTACCGCCACTTGAGTATTATCATACAAATCCAGTTTTCTTGTGAGGGCAACTACGTCAAAAATGCCTTCTACGATAATGACTGTATCTGTCAGGTCTTCAATCACTGCATCATAGTTATACAGGAGTTTTACGAACTCATTCTCCATAGAGTTGCGAAACCTCATAATCCTGTAGCCTCCTTTGCGTCGGACATGTATGTTATGCCTGTCTATCTCTTCTTTGCTCCAAGTATGCCTTGACACGTATCCAACCACGTCTGCTTCATCTACAATCGGGAAAATGACATATGAATTAAATTTAAAATTTAATTTTCCTGTTATTCCTACCTGGAAATAGTCATAATCATCGTATGTGAATCCCCTTGAAGCCAGATAAGGATTTGTGAAACATCTGCGGTAAAAATCCGGGAGTTCCACAATACCCAGCGTATCGTCAATTTCCGGTTCGCCATCCTCCAGCGGAAAAAGCAGGTTTTCAAGCTTGCACTGCGGGTCTGTTGTGGGAGTTACTATCAGATCGGGTCTGCCGATACTTTCCAGTAATTGTTCCAATGTATAAGTGGAGTTTCCGCAAGAAAAACAGTGTGCCATGAAAGTTTTTTTCCGCTCCGTCTGCTTTCCTATGTATATGCCGAATTTATTTTCCTTACCGCAGAACGGGCATTTTTCGGCTATCAGATTTTTCCCCGCACCGTCGGGCCTGGCATTTACTTCCTGGCTGATTTCTCGGATAAGCGAGTTCATTTCTGCTTTTGATAGTGCCATTTTTCACTATCGTTTCAAACTCATGGTTCGCCTGGCATCATAGAAAATCTCATTGTCATAATCGGTTGCTATTTTTATAGTCCCCCCTTTCTTGAAAAAACGTGATTTGGCTACGTGTAAACGCATGGTATCTTCATTTCTCTCGGCTGCTGACTGGTTCAAACTAATCAGGTGAGTACAGGGTCTTGCCAATCCTTTTGCTTCTGAACAATTATATTCTGTAAGTACATTGTTTTCATCATTCAACCATTCCCGGTTCTCGATTGTTGCCTGATAGGTGGTCACCACCCATACATTTTCGTCAGCTGCCAGATCTTTTAAATCGTTTGCTACCGCGATCCTCTTACTTCTCTCGTGGTCTGCATCCCATTGTCTGCGGCTGGCATCTGTCAGCAGGTCCATACTGTCAATAATCACAATGTCCGGAGAGCGTGTGTTCAGTTTCCGGTATTCTGCTATTCCGTTTTTCATATCCAATGTTGAAACGCGGGTGTTGAATCTGGGGAAAGAGCGTACTGTAATGCTGCCTTTATAAGCGGCAATTTGTTTCTCAAAGACTTCCATTTCTTCATCAGTTATTCGTCCCCGTTCAAAATAGAAGCTGTTCTTCGAGATAAGCGCCCCTGAATACGCATCCAAAGCCTCGTCCTGTGAACCTTCCAATTGAAAATGTAGCACATGTAATCCGTTGTCTATGTCGGCCCGTATGCCTATATGCTTGGCTATATGTGATTTACCTACACCCGTTGATGCAAGGATACAGGTTAATTGCCCTCTTAAATTACGTCCTGAATTGAGTGCATCCAGTTCATGAATATAAAACCGTGTCACGGGTGAAAGTTGAGAGATAGTATTCTCCAGGTCTTTTTGCTTGTTTTTGCGGAAACGTTCGGAGAAAGTTTGACCCACATCTATAAAGGCTGCCGTCTTGAGGGTAAATCCCGCTAACCACTCCGCATAATCTTTGAGCTTCTCTTCAGCTTTATCCTGTTTGCTCTGGTTATAAAGCTTGCCGACTTCCGAATAGACAGTTTGAAGACGTACTCCTTTGATATAAGATTCCAGCATATCAATGATGATTTCTGCATTATTCTCTTCGCTGCATTCCTGAAGTGTATTGATTAGCTCTATCGCGTCATAATCGTCATTGAATAATTGCGAGAGTATAGCATATGATGGCGGCGACTTATAATTCTTATAGTGATTTTCTATCCTTGAAAGGATTTTTTGAAAAGTCTTGTCCGGCAGATATTCAGGCTTTACATGTTGCACCAGTACACCACAAACAAGGTCGTTGTACAAGGATGTGGCAAACAGTTCGTATAGAAATTCTATGCTCAGGGGATTTATCTTGTTGGGTTTCATTGTTTTCTACAATTATATTTTTCCATCCGGATGCGGTATAGTTCCGGAAAATTCTTGATTGTGCGTTCGATGCACTTTTTTGCATTTCGACAATTTTGACAAGCCAGTGAAAACGGGGTATAGAGTAACGTGGATATTCCACAGATATAATACCCCACAGGGGTAGACAGTACCCTTTTTTTTGTGCCTTCTTCATGTTGAGGGAAAATGTATGCAGCCAGTGGATGTTCACTCCTATCTTGTATTTCCATGAGTAATGCTTCACGGCTCAACTTATATTCTTTCAACCATTTGTCTTCGTAGTACTTGATTACCTGCTTATTTCCTTTGAATCGTTCGATGGCTTTTTTCCCGAAAGAATGTGTAACTTTCCATTTGGCATAGTAACCTTTTTCAAAGCGACTGATTGCATGAACCTGGCAAATGCAGAAATCCACAATTCTTTCGTTGCTGACTTGCCCCTGATATCTCTCCTCCAGTAATTCCAGACATGAACTGACTGCTTGCGTAGCAATCCCGCCTTTGGGAAAAGTAAAGGCGGGTGCTATGGCTGTCTTCATCAGGATAGAAAAAATGGTGGTTATAGCTTTAATTTTTCTTTCGTTTCCCATCTCTTGTTAAAAGTTCTCGCAGTTGTTTCTTGGCAAGAAATATTCTGCTTTTGGTTGTTTCTACATTGGCCGTTTTCAATGATTTTTTCTTATGCATGATGTCCGTTATCTCATCCAGTTTGTAACCTGAAATCTGGAGTAACAACGGGTCCCTGTACATTGGCTTAATCTTTTGGAGAGCTGAAAGTATGTCGTCCGTAAACAATTCACTGTAATTGTCCAGGTCGATGTGGTTAGCACCTATTTCATAATCATCTATCAGTACTTCTGCCATTTCCTCAATATCAATGGCGCCTACTTCACCCGTACGCCTGAACTTAATTTTCTTGTTCTCCAGTTCGAAAACACATCTGCTGGCCACGGCGTAAATCCATGTTTTGATAGGTCTTGAAGGGTCATAAGTGGATACATACTTGTAGAAGTTTAGCAGTACTTCGTTGTAGTTGTCCCGTATGTTATCTTCTGAGTTTGTGTTTTTTATGCATATATGGTAGATCAGGTTGCGGTGTGGATATACATGCTTGTTAAACAGTGCGGTACGTGTCTTTATAGACTCTTCGTCCGTCAGGTAACTGGACAGTTCTGGTTCTTCCATGATTGGCCGTTTTTAAGGGTGATTGAATCATCTGCTACGGTCAATTTGGTGCTATTAATAAGGTAATTTGTTCTCTTATTCATCGTTTTAGTTTATTTGGTATTTTCTTAGATAATAATGATAAAGCAGACAGGCATCTGCGGCATTGTCATCCGGCGGGGAGTAAAGAAAACGTTCCCGGCATGTCTGCATCATCGTCGTTTTGTCTGCCCGTCCATTACCTGTGGCCCATTTTTTCAAAGTGGTGGGATTAATAAATTCCGGTTCGGGAAGATTCAATTCGTCACAAACTTCCAGCAGGATACCCCGTAATTCAGATAACCGCCTCATATCATAAAAGTGCCGGTTTACAATAACGTCCTCTGCTACAATTTTGCGAATATCGTATTTCTGTATAAAGGCGATCAGCGTGCTGCGGAATGCTCCATGCATCTTGTTATTGTTGCGGTACTTGGCTTCTGTGAAATTCCATGTTCCACTTTCATGGACGCTGTAATATCCAGTATGTGCTGCCAGGTCAAACCCTGCAATCTGTTCTCTGGTTAATTCCGTCTTTTCTTCTTTTTTGGCCATTGTGTGGTTTTTAGTGTTTTTATTCATAGTTCGATGTTTCCTTTATAAATCGCTGAGTATCCGTGTTCTTTAGTAATTATCAACTTATGTGGATAACTTTCCGATATATTTCCGTGAGATACTACCAATGCTGTAATCCCTAGCGTGTTCAATGCATTAAACATGGATGAAAGGCCGTCCTCATCTACAGCTTCAAGAATTTCGTCAAGTACCAGCAAATCCAGTCCTTTATCCAGTTCACAATTACTGTTGATTAGCTTTTGCATAGCCAGAATTGTTGCCAGATTGACACGGGCGGCTTCTCCTGCGCTGAATTTTCCAAAACTTCCTAAATCTATTCCGTCTCTTATCAGTGATACTGAAATTTTTTCACGTAGCTTGCCTGTTTTCAGGATTGTATAGCCAGAGAATTTTACCTGTATATCGCTTCCGATATTTTCCAGAAACTCATTTGTAATTTTACTGAGAGCATCAATTTTTGTATTTGCCAAATAACTTTTGAACCTGATGAAACGTTGGTGTTGTTCTTCAAGGCGCTGCATACGTTTGTCGATATCTGATTTTATACGTACAGCTTCGGATGATTTCTTTCGGTAAGTTTTCAATGATGCTTTTAATGAATCTACAGTTCCTGATGGGGAAGACATATTTAGTTCTTTGATAGCTTCTTCCAGTGTTTCAATGGAACATTTGGCAGTTTGCATTTCCTCTTGCAAGTCTTTTACTTTCCGTTTCTTTTCCCTACTGGCATCATCTATCAGGTCGAAGGCTTCATCAAATACACGTTTACATATGCCTTCAATACTTTCTAATAAGGAATTGATGGCATTCTTTACTTTTTTATGATTGGTGTTTACCATTTCCAGTTCGTCAGATGCAACACGCATCTGTCGTGCTGTACGTTCCAAACGATCTTCCCAGTCACTGTTTTGGCAAGCCAGCGTTCGTTTGTCGTCTCTCATTTCCTCTTGGAATTTCTCTATGGTAACTGCCTTGTTTTCACATTCTGTAATCAGGGAACTCATATTCTCAAATTCTGTTTTCCTGTCATTCAGTTCTATCAGTCCTGTTGCTACGTCAAAGTGACTGTCAGATACCAAAAAATTATATTTGCATTTCGGACAGGTAATAGTTCCGGCTAGTCGAGCACGCAACTCTTCAATTGCTGTGGAAAGTGTCCGCCGATTTTTTCTTAATTCTCCGGCATCACTATTTATCCTGCTGATTTGCTGCTCCATTTCCACTAGTTTTTTATCGAAACTGTTGGCTTTTAAGGCATAGGAAGTTGCAAAAGTCTGGTATTCTGTTTTCAGAAGGTTCTGTGATATTGTCAAGGAATTTACCTTTTCTTCTGCATTCACAAGGTTTTTACCCCATTGTGTTAATTCTGCTTCCAGTGTATGCTGTTCAACATGTTTCCTTTCAATGATTTTTTCCCAGTCGGAAAGTTCTATGCCCAGAGGAGATAAGATGGTACGTATGTCAGTAAGATACGATTCCACTGAATGTTCCTCATTCTCAAATTTCTGCATGTCAGTATCAGCAATTTTTAGCTTCTCCTGAATATTTTCCACTGCCTTAGCTTCTTCTTTTTTTTGTCGAATCAGTTCTCGCTTGGTGGAAATAGTTTGCTGCATAGTTGCAATTTTCTCATTTTTGGTGCGCTTTTTCTCTGCTTGACTATTCTCTTCATTGGTAATCTGTTCGACCAGCATTTCTATGCGTCCGTCAATACCAGCAATCTCCAGGTCAGCTTTATGCATATCTTCCTGTATCGGTTCTATATCTTCAGATAGCTTTTCAATTGCATTATCTACCATGATGCCATTGCTGAATCTGTTTATAATTTCCTTTTTCTCACGGTCAGAAGATGAGAGGAAATCCTGAAACTTGAATTTAGACAGTAGGAAATTATTGAATAGCTCGTCCTTTGTGATACCTAATTTTTCAAGGATGTATCTGTTGTAAGCTTCTACCGTAGCTTGGACGGCTTCATCCGTTTCCACGATAGAACCATCACGTTCAACCGAGCAGGTTACTGTTGCGGAAGCCTTACGAAACAACCGCCTTTCAATGGTAAATATCTCATTGCAGCTGTCGTTGACGAATTGTGCATTTACGAAGCATTCTTCCGCTTTGTCATTGATAATCTCTTCATTTTTGATTTTGCGCAAAGGGCTTCCTGTAATAGCTACGGCAATGCATTCGATTAATGCAGATTTGCCAGAACCGTTACTTCTTTGGCTTTCGTTATCCAAATTGTTCCCGAAAATTAATGTTGTTACCTTTTGTTGTAACTGATATTCCAGTTCTCGGAATGCACATAAGTTCTGGGCTGTGATACGGTTTAGTTTCCACATTTCAGTTCAGCTTTAGTGAGGTATTTCAACCCTAATTCAACATCATCTATCTCTTTCTCATTGCAAAACTTTTCATAGCTCTCTTTTATTTTTCTGTTGTCAAACTTGTCAAAGAGGCTTGAACCCGCTGTTTCTATTATTTGCACATCATGCGCTACCACTTCGATTTTGCTTGCTCCAGAATTCATCAGTTTTTCTTTGTCCAAAGAAATCGCTTTTCCCGAAGAAGCATGAACTCTCACTTTAATACGATAACGCCCGTCTTCTTTTATCTCTTCCAATTGATCGGATAAATGAATATCTACTTTTTCAATGGGTATGTCAATCACTCGGTAGCGGGTATTGTCTTTGTTCTGGATAAATTCAAGGCTGCCGTCTGCGAGTAATAGTGTATAACCTTTGTCTTCGTCCTCTCCGAAGTTGAATTGCCGGGAAGCTCCAATGTATTCAATATTATCACCGACACGACAACGGTCATGATAATGCCCTACCAATACGTTATCCCACCGTGAAAATAGGTTTGCCGATAGCTCGTTTTCCGTAGAATGCTGTAAACCTCCGCGTATTCCCTGATGGATCATTAGCAATTTTTTGCTATATGGGAGTGCGAAGATATGTTCTTCAAGTTGCTCTAGTTTTTGTATAAACGAACCGTTTTCGGGAAAGTACGAGATCATTCCTATGCCAAGTGAATCTGTGAGCCTGATTTCTTCCCATTCATTGATAACCCGGACATTTTCAAAGGAATCAAAAACGTTGCAATATCCTCTGGGTGACTCCTGATTGACCTTGCAATGATTTCCATTTATCATAATTACCTGAATCTGATGTTTCCGACAATCTGCCAGTACATCATGGATAGCCAGGAGAATATCAAGTGTCTGGGCTGAACGACTAAGCACCAGATCTCCCAAAAACAGTATCTTGCGGACATCTTTGGCCAAACAGATAGCAATAGCCTCGTTCCAGTTTACAATAAAATCCTTCACCGTTTCCTTTCCACAGTGGCAGTCAGAAAGAAGCAAGGCAATAGGCACATTATTTTGATTATTTATTTCCATTAAAAGAAGAATAAGTTTTGGTTGGAAATTCATCTACATCACCAGAGAGGAGCATACCGGAAAATCCGGTACATTCCTTTTGGGACAATCAATTCTAAGTGCTGCAGAACGATTTTATCTTCTGCGTCTTTCCCGTCCGGCTATGGAAGCTGGTTCTGCCGATGTTTCAGCGGAAGCTTGTTTGTCTTCCTGCTGTTCATCCTTAACTGTGGAAGGGATAGTTGCCTGACGAGAAGAGCTATCGCCTTGAAGTTCTTCCTCGATCATATCAAGCAGGTCACGGTTGGTTGTTGAACGGGAAACACGTACAGAGAGCTTTTCCTGTTCGATAAAGGAACGGATTAAGCCACGGAATTCTTGTCCTTCTTCTGTTTTGTCGCCTAATCCTTGTTCCTGAAGTTCCTCATGACGGTCAAACAGAAAATCAACTGTAAGGACACTGTTTTCTGCGTTATCCTTTGCGTCTTTGGTGCGCTTATCAAAACTAAATTCACTGGTGTCATCTTTGGGAAGTTCTGAACGTAGTTGCTCTGTTGCGTCTTTCATCTGTTGTGTTTCAGTGACTTTAAGGCCGTATTTAGCATCACATTGTTTCAGAAATTCAAGTGTAGCGCCAAATTGGAATCGTGAATAGCGGCAGATTACTTCCGGAATACGTGTTGCGTTCATTAAGGTTGTCAATTCTTCTTTGGTCAGGCAGTCCGTATCTGATTCATTATCAATTCCGATAAGGTACTCAGTTTTCGCTCCGTTTCTTTTCTTTTCAATCTCTACGGGATAAGCGTCAGCTATGGATGAAATCGGACAAGGGTAGGAGGGATTTTTCATTCGCTTTTTCTGCCACAATTTGAATTTTCGTTCATCCAGATCCTTGAACTGTGAATGGCTTAGTGTGAGTAGTTGCAAGCCCTTAGCACGTTCGTCCAAATCCAAAATATATGCTGCATGCCCATAGGGGAATTTCAATCCGCCTCCGAAACTACCACCCCCAATCTTTTCGGCAAGTTTTTCATCACCATTTTCTTTCGCTTGTGCCACAGCTGCTTTTCGGTAAGTCTCGATAAGGTCAATAGAGAAACCGGCATCCGTTGTACGGGGTACTGTGACATAGGCATACTGTTGCTTGCCACCAGCGGATGGTTTTTCAATTTCCAGAAGCATTTGGTGAATGGGATACTCGTATCCGCTGCGGTGGGTTGTGCCGTCCGGATTGGGGGCAATTGGCATGAATCTTAGTCGATAGATACCTAGCTTGTCCATTCTGAAGAATTCAGTCTTTGAGAACCCTTTGTTCTCTTCTGCTGCACGGGTTTGTGCTGTTTCATACGTTTCCTGCGATTTGAGGAACAGGTCTTCTACTGACATACTCAAGGGCATGTCTTTTTCTTGCAATTTTTCGTCTTGCATAATGAATAATGAGGTAGTTAATTAGCCGAAAGAATCTGTGCATAAATGTCAGCGGGTTCGGATTCACCGCTAAGCTCAACTAATTATCTAGGGGAAAGTCAGAAAGGATTAATGCTTTTCGAAGCAGAGGTTACTGACCAAACCGTGTCCGGTAAAGCGGACAAATCAACTATAAGGACATTCTTCGTTAGGTTACATTTTCAAAGAATGACTGCAAATATAAGTGGGATTTTCTTAAGTTCCAAAAAAGTACGAAATTGTTTTTGTTTGGTGGTTTTATTTGTTTGGTAATCAGTTGAGTATGCTTTGCGTTAAGAACGTTCTAGTAAATATCTACTTTTAAAATTATTATTTTGAAAATCTTAGAATTAATGATGAAAAATAATAATGTGATTTTATTTCGTATATGAATAATATATTTGTGTCATTCCATTTGTTACTAGTTAAACTGTTTTTCTATTTTGCATAGGATTTTTGCGAATTATAAAACGGAAACTCGGCGACGGATTTATAATTCCCAAAATAGGAGCAACTTGCATAATGAAAAAGATTGCCAATTTATAATAGAATTACGGTTGGCAATCTTTTTATGTATCAATATGGTTGTATAATTACTATTCTATAATGTTTAATTCACCAATTCCTCCATCAAAAGATTGGTTGAAACTTCTTAATTCTAGCCGCAAATATTGAGTGGATATTGAACCATAAAATTTGATAATATTGATTTTGGGGTTTACTGCTGAAGTATCACTTCCTGGAAGTTCAAAAGTGGCATCTCCCAATTCTTTCCAATCTATTTTATTATCACTGATTTTGATTGCTACATTTTTTACATTGTATTTATAATCTTTCACTTTGGAAGGGTAATAGGGAGTCATGTAAATCCCTTTCATATTTACATTACGCTTAAAATCAATCGTAAAAGTTACAGGAGAGTCGTTACCGGTATATCCATACCAAAATGTAGAAAAGTTTCCATCAAAAGCACCAGCAAGACTTCCGAGTGTTCCATCCGTAGTATCATTCCCTATAACTCGGGATATTGCACATGACCAATCTGCACGGCTATTACATAATGCACCTCCATCAATTGAAGTAGTAACTCCCTCAATATAATTCCAGGAGTTTGTAAGAGACAAATACATGATATTCATGTTTGAACTGATACTTACCCCACCGGAGGCATGTGTGATTATTATAGGAATCAGATGTCCGTTTTCTGAATTTAACAATTTGAAATCTTTTATTTTTAAGCATATTAAATCGGTAGATTCATTACTTCCTCCCTTAATAGTGACCGTGTTTTGTACAAATTCATAGGCTTCTGGATTTGCTATTTCGTAGCTTGTGTTATTTGATTTATTATAAGCTTCAACAGCCGCATTGTCCGTTTCTACAGTAACTGTAATATCAGACTTCAATGCAGGAATAGTCATGCGTACTGGAAATTTAAATTCAGATTCATTGCAAGTCGCGTTAATGGGCGTTTGTTCTACTGACCATTGAACTATATTATGTGGATAAACACCGAGACCCAAATATACTTTCTGGCTTTTCGAAGTGATTTCTTTTTCTTCATTACAGGAAGTAAAGAAGCAAGCTCCAATTATACTTGCAGCTAAATATATCTTATAATTTATATGTTTCATAATCAATGATTTTTAATTATCACCTGCGTTATCAACTTCACTATCGGGCTTATTATCAGCCAATATGTTATGTATCCATTGAGTTATGCCGGTTGATTTTCCTAAGTTGCCATGTCCGGTAAAGTCATTAAATTCATTCCCTTCACCTTCATTTAGTCTCCAATATGCTTCTAGACCATCCGTTTCAGGGTTTACATTAAACATATTGTTTTGAATTTGAGTTTGTGAAACAGCCTTTGTCCAAAAACGAAGCTCACTCACTTTAATATTTGCTACCAAATAATGCTCTGTGCTGCCAAAGGAGAACTTATCTTTACTCAAACTTGTAGTCTCACCTTTTGTTGTCATTTCAGAGTCTTTTACTCCATTTACATAAAGTGTAAGTTTTGCTCCGTCATTTACAAAAGCTATATGATACCATGTATCCATATTAAACAGCATATTACTATTCATCTGGCTACCTTGAGTTTTTATCTGGAGTCTGTTGCCTTCGATAGGTGCATCACCAAATCTTGTATAAATTTCACCGTCTACTCCATCAGGAGCACTGGCTGTAAACAAAGCCTGATTATTGAATTGTCCAATTTCAGTCCCCAGTTTATCAATGCTGATACGATATTCAACTGTCCATTCCTTTAATTGATAGTCTTGACGCATCTTCATATTAAGATTATTGCTTCTTTTGATGATAGGTACAGAAATTGTTTTTAATGGGTCCATGACATAAACTAGCATGTCCGCTCCCTTTAGCGTCTTAACTGCACCTGCAGATGTAATACTGACTGGCAATGCGTATGTTTTGCCTGATTTTTTCATTTCAGCCGTCATTGGCTTGAAAGTAATTTGAATAGCCGAAGCATTTAATTCTCCTTGCTTTATAGTTACATTTTCACTTTTTACTGAATATCCCTCTTGAGGAAGCAAAACATAACTTGTCCCATTTTTCTTATTGAATGCTTCAAGCCCCGTTTCACTGACGCCTACTTGTATCTCTGTATCTTCCGGCATCACTTGTCCTGCACAAGGAGTTAATGAAACTGTCAAGTCTACATTTCGTATAGGAACTTTTAGCGAAACATATGCTTGTGTTTTAGATTCTTGGATATATATCACATTGTCAATTGCATTATATTCTGCATTGTCGCACCCGGTGAGAAATGCACCGGTACATATCATAATCGTTATCAACTTACTTATTCGTATCTGTTTCATAGCTATTACTTTTAAATAAATTATTTTACAGGCGGATTCATAATCCGAGTTGCATTCCGTAGAAAAGGATAGGTTCCCTCTTTACCGCTTACATTAAATTCATATTCCATATGATAGGTTCCTACTCCGCCTTTTCTTATTTTCTTTCCGTTCACAATGGGGTTCCAGCGAGCCATGCCTTCCAATGATTTTACTATAGTTCCGTCCGGCGTCTTAAAATCGAACCCGCCTAATTGCGCGTATTGTTCAAAATCTTCAGTTACAATAAACTTTTTGGCAAGTACTTCTGCCGGCACTTCTGAGGAATATTTCTTAATAAGGCTATTGAAACGATAATCCAATGTGCTTTCATTGGTGCAAGTATAAGTCTGTACTATGAAATAATCGAAATAACTGCCATATTCAATTGGCAAATTATCAACTTCTCCATCCACGACAAAGTATTTCCCACTGCCTGATTTCGGTCCGATACGTTTAGCCATTGTTTCGATAAATACATTGATTCTTCTTCCATATCCCATCTCCCGATTAGTCTCGAAAGGCTGAGGTGTAGAGATTTCCCAGTCCATATCGAAACCATCGTAATCATATTTATCTATTGTATCACAAATAGCATTGGCATACCGTACAATAGATTCTTCAATGGCCTCTTCATTACCATCTATCCATCCCCAAAATTTGTGACGGTCCTCACGGGTTGCATTATATTCTTCCGGAGTTATTTGGTCTCCCATTTCCAGAACAAGAAATACCACCAGAGCTTTTGTTCCTTTTTTTTGTTGTACAAATCTCAAATCTTTTAACATTGCTTCTGTTGGAGCTTTCCAACCACCCCACATAGAAATAAAATCGACACTGTCAGGGAGCCCTGCCATACAATTCTCCAGACTTGCCCCTTTGCCGGTCCAGTTGCCGAACCATCCAAACGTCACCGAATGGTCTGACTTTTTATACGCACGTAAATTTGCATAATACTCTTCAGAGAAATTAGTGCCAGTCATCGATTCCGCATGTAATGCCTCTATCTCGGTCCATTCGTCACATGCTGAATTTATAAAACACGTAGCGAACAATAGTGCTATAAAATATAATATTTTTCTCATATATCTCGTTCTTAGTAATTTCTTATTTCATTATCGGTCTTTGCGTTGCCACCATATTTTCGTCTGATAATCATCTGCTCCAAGTTTTGATACAGCCGCATTGACATTATCTTTATTCCGAGTATATTCTGTGGGTGGAAAGGGAATGCGGTTAGCAACTGGAATACTTAGAGATGCTCCACCTAATACCGGAAATAATTTTGGATAGCCGGTGCGGCGATATTCACTCCATGCTTCTTGTCCTAAAGGCCATAAAGCGATCCATTTTTGGGTGATTAGCCGTTCTAATTTAACTTCTTCGGGTGAATCATCATTCCACAGTATTGTAATACGGCTTAAAGCAGCAGTGCTCCCTGATGTATAGGGATCATTGTATCCCGCTTGAGTTTTTATGTTATCGCTTAAATATGAATCAGCTCCTTCCACTTTCCATTGTTCAAAAGAAAGTTTGACTCCTTCTTCATAAAAATATTGAGCTGTGCCGCCCATATTCCAGCGTAACATAGCGCCTTCTGCACGATTAAAGGCTGTTTCAGTGGCTGCCATCCAAAGAGTACGATCATTAGCTTCTATATTGATTCTGGAGAAAGTCGTTCCATAGCTATCATTGTTGTAAGATAATCCAGCTCGCATGCCAACATATTCGTCTCCTCCTCTTTCTGTAGTCTGTTTAGTGAAATATTTAGAACGTCGAGGGTCTTTATAACCGTTCATATATGTGGTGATATCAGCTGCTACACAATGATCTGGCCATTCACGTAATACAGTATAAAGTTGATTTTTAGTTGTAAGAGAGGTTGCGTTATCTTCGTTCTTTACTATAGTGCCTATCGAATGATTAACAGCTTCTTCTGCCATATCCTGTGCTAACTTTCTATTGGCAAAACGAATACGAATTGCCATACGCAGTTTTAGGGAATTTGCAAATTTAACCCATTTTTCAAAATCACCATCATATACTTTGTCATATTTGGCCATTGTGCGTGCATTAGGGTTAGAGTTGACATACCTTGTCATATCATTAATGGCAAGTGTTAAATCTTTGAACATAGCTTGGTACATTTCCTCCAATGTATCATAAGGAGCGGATAATTGTTCGCTGGTAATTTTAGTATAAGGCAAAGCGCCGTACATATCTACTAAACGTTGCATGGCAGCTATTCTAAGAATCTGTGCCCAAGCGAAATTAACGCCAGTTCCTCCAGTTATGTTCTTAATTTTATTCCATGCGCCATATACTCTAACCATAACTCCACCATCTGAATAAGGCTGATTCAACCAATCAACCGGAGCATTGTATGTTATGAAATTTGCGCCTTTAAACTTATCAGTTCCTAATACTTGGTAACGTCCATAACAGTCACCTATTACAGATTCATGTGTATTGTACAGATTCTCGGTACCAACCGGATAGGCACAATCGCATAATGTCAGGAAAAAAGCATTTGCGGCAAAACCGTCTCTAGCCAATTCTTCTTCTGTCACCTTTCCCATAGGATCATTCAGGTTATTATCCATGCAAGAATGAAATCCAACTACAATAATCATGAGCAGACATGCTAATGACAGCCTTATTAATTGTTTATTTATCTTCATTTCTTTTTGCTTTTAGAATTAAAATTGTACTTTAATGTTGAAGCCTAAACTTTTAAGACTCGGTTGCATAAAGTAATCGATACCTTGGTAATATGTTCCGGTTGATGCAGTAGCTTCCGGATCAAATGGGGCTTTGTTATATATCATCCATAAATTATGAGCCGTAAGAGAAGCGCTCAAGCTTATTTTGTTTTTAAACCACTGGGCAGGGAACATATAGCCCAATGTGACTTCTTGTAAACGGACATTCGTCGCATCATATGTGTAATTAGACATCAATCCGTTAAAACCGGCTGTTTCGGTATAAAACGTTTGTGCATCTACTTTGCCATTATTGACTATAATTCCACCATTTTCGCGTGCCAGGGCTGAGGTTTGAGATACCCCAAACTGATCCAGTACGGCTTGGGTAGGCGAAACGACAATTCCGCCAAAACGTGCCCCGATCATAAAGCCTAGGCTTGCACCCTTGAATGTGATTTCGTTACGGAGGCTTAAATTACTTTTGGGTAATACAGAACCTAACTTAATAAATTCATCTGAATTTTTAATATCTTCTTTTTTAACATTTTGAGTTGCCCTGTCAATGTAAACATTGCCTTCCTTATCCCTTCTCAAGTGATTCATGGCATACATGTCTCCCATTGTTCCACCTTTACGCAAAATTACTTTGGCTGCTCCAATTCCATCTTTATCAATTTCTGATAAAGAGTAGTTATTGCCATCTTGATCCATATAATTATCAAGCAATTCTATTATCTTATTTTCATTAAAGCTGAATGTTATATTTGAATTTAAGCCAAAGTCTCCCCATCGTTTTTGATATCCTAATGAAAACTCCATACCTTTATTTTCTATATCACCCGATTGCGCATACATGCCGGCATAAATAGATGTTCCTGAAAGTGGGACCAGAAATGTTTGTTTTTTCGTATTGGATTTGTACCAGGTCATATCAAAACTTAACGAATTATTGAAGAATTTGGCACTCAACCCAGCTTCCCATGAATCTGTTCGCTCAGGATATAGCTTAGGCAATGGTCTGTAAGTTTGCAATTTCCATTGGCTGGTTGCCTTATCAAACTCATATGTTTTTTGGGAAGAAAGATTTTTTTTGATTGGAGCACCGACTGAAGCAAATGAACCCCGAATTTTTAAATAAGTGATGAACTTAGGTAAAGCAACCATTTCAGAAACCAATCCGGACAGTCCTATTGAAGGATAAAAGAAAGAAAGCTGCTCTGTATTAATTAAAGCCGAATCCCAATCGTTACGTCCTGTTATCGTTAAATATATCATACTTTTCCATCCTAACTCTGCATTGGCAAAATAGGAATAAGTCCGTTGTTTACTGCCATCTTCGATAGGATAGGTGTCTTTACTCATAGTTGTGTCAATGTTGTATAATGAATATACATTAGACATATCCCTTAAGCCTCCCTGAAATCCTTTTTCGTCATAATAAGTCTGCATAAAACTTCCACCAATATTAGCGGAAAAAGAAAAATCCTTCCAAGCTTTATTTATGTTTAGCATAATATCTGTATATACCTGCCGATCATCTATTTTGGCATATTTATAAAAACCATATATAGAACCATTTGTAAAATAGGGATCTGTTGAAGCGTCGCGTTTATCTGAGAAATCACTGGTAGAATTATCAATACGAACACGTCCGGTAACGTTAAGCCAATCTAATATTTCATATTTCAGGCTAGCACTTGCCATATATCGCTGTTTTTTTGTTCCATGGTTCATATTATTGATTACCCAGTATGGATTATTTTTCATACTATATCCCGGATCACCCCATGCCCAATTCTGTACGTTTACTTTGCGGGTATTGTCATAAGTCTGATACATTCGTACTGAATCAAAATTTTCTCCTCTTGGGAATAGATAAACAGCAGGAAGTGGATTGAAATATTCGCCTTGTGCCATCAAATTTCTATCTTCCTGAATGATATAGCTAAAGCCTATATCCAGTGTCATCTTATCATTTAAGAAACTGGTTGTATTCCTTACATTAAAGTTGTAACGGTTATAGTTGCTATTCGAAATTATGCCATCCGCATTCGTTGTTCCTAATGATAAATAGGTCTGGTTCTTCTCGTTTCCAACTGACAGCGAAATAGTGTTTTGTATATTTGTTCCAGTATTGAAGAAGTCTTCAGGTTTATAGTTTCCAAATGCAGAATCTCCTTTATCACCCCAAGAAGCAAATGAACCTGGTTTATTCAAATATGTGTTTTGAAACTCCGGCATGATAAACGGACGAGAAAATGTAGAATTATTAGAAATAGTGATCTTAACCGCGCCTTCTTTACCTTTCTTTGTTGTTATTAAAATTACACCAGCAGCAGCGCTAGAACCATAAAGAGCTGCAGCAGCGGGTCCACTAAGTACAGACATACTTTCTATATCTTCCGGATTAATATCTGAAATGCCTTCACCTCTCGGTTGTACAGAGTATTGCCCTGTGACGTCTCCATTATTAGTATTAAAAATAGGAACACCATCAATCACATATAATGCATTATTATCCGATGAAATAGATTTCGTGCCACGCATTATCACGCGCGTTGCTCCGCCTATACCAGAAGATGATGTATTAATATTGACACCAGCGACCTTTCCCGCCAATGAATTCATGAAATTGGCACTCTTCACTGTTGTCAGCTCATCTCCTTTTACTTCTTGTACGTTATAACTTAATGCTTTTTGTGAACGTTTGATGCCAAGTGCTGTCACTACAACCTCATTAAGAATTTGACTATCTTCAGACATAACAATAGATAAACTGGAAGTATTTCCTATAGATATAGCTTGTGTTGTATATCCTATATAGGATATATTTAAAATATCCGTATTTTTTGCCTGCAAGGAAAAGCGACCGTCAAAACCCGTAATAGTACCTGTAGACCTGCCTTTTACTTTTACATTAACTCCAATTAAAGGTTCACCCTTAGAATCGACAATTTTCCCAGTGATTTTTATATCTGTGCCTACTATTGTCTTCGTGTCTAAAATAATCATTATGTAATTATCCTTGACAGTGTAAGTGAAGCCGGTCCCTTGAAGTATATTATCTAAAGCTTGTTCCAAAGATAGCTTTTCGATATTTAAAGAAATTTTTTGTTTAGGGAGTTTTGAATCATTATATGAAACGGACATGTTGGTTTGTTTTCGCACTTCCAGTAAAGCCGTTTGTAACGATATGTTTTTTCTTTTTATAGTTATTTTACTATTGTTTTGCGCAAATACATTTCCCCCTATCAATAACAGGAGAATAATTAGAAAGATAATTCTTTCTTTTTTTAGATATAAATTCATATCTTAGTAGCGTTTTTAGTATTAAACTTATAGTGTTTTCTCAGGTTTAATTAGCTGCTAAGCACAGCTTTATGACTAAATTCATTTCATATCCGGAGAGGGTGGGGCCTTTTCCGGATATTTTTTTACATAGGCAATTTCATTTAAGGATTAAATAAATATGTTATAACAAGTCTTTTATTTCCAAATGATATAACAGATACTTTCTTCCAATTTATATTCAAATTCGCCAATAACTGTTCGCATTACATCTAGTACTTCTTTGATATCTGCATTTTCTTTGAACACAAAGTTATAACGGTCTTGATTTAGCAGCTTCTTTTTCGAAATATGAAATGTTATACCATAATGGCGTTCCAAAGTCTTTATTATTTCACTAATAGTAGCCCTATTGAGGATCACTTCTCCTCGTTGCCATGCTGTCACGTCTTCTATGTTAGCTTCTACAAGTTGGCTTTTCAATGTGCCCTTAGTATATATGATTTGTTGTCCGGGAGCTAAAATGTAATTTGTAGTGTCATTACAGCTCACTTTTACTTTTCCTTCAATCAAAGTTGCTGTCATAATCTCCTCTTCCGGGTATGCCTTCATATTAAATTCAGTTCCTAAGGCTGTAATCATCATATTGGCTGATCTGACAATAAAAGGCTTTTTCGGATTTTTGGCAACCTTGAAGTCTGCTTCACCAACCAAATATACAGTGCGGGTTTTTCCCTCTAAGTTTACAGAATAAAAAACATAAGAGCCAGAATTCAAATGTATAACAGAACCGTCCGGAAGAGCGACTGTTTTTCTAGTTCCATTCTTGGTATATCGTTCTACCATGGTTGCATTGTCTTTATCAAAAAGACTATATGCTATCCACAAAGTAGTAGTTGCGGATAAAAAAACTATAATTATTGCTGCAGCGATAGTTTTCCATACCTTCCGGCTATGTAGTCTTATCACTGGAACCTGTTCAATTCCGAGCTTGTCTAGTACCTGTTGAAATGACTTATCTGTATTTTCTGTTGCTTTCCCTTTCGTTCTTGACCATAGTTTACGAAATGCTTTTTCTTTCTCTTTAGTGGAGTCAGTACTTATCATCCAACGATGGAACATATCATTCGTCTGCTTTGAATAATCAAAACTAATAAAAGAATGCAGGAGCTTTTCTAAATTACTTTTCATTTATCTAATCAAGTGGTTATATAGAAGAGACAACTTGTTAGACACATATACTTAGCTAAAATAGAAAAAAAATAAAAATAAAACGATTTTCCTCAAATCTTGAAGAGCTCTATAGATATTATGTTCTACCGTACGAACTGGAATATTCAATTTTACGGCAATCTCTTGAGCAGTCATGCCTTCTGTTCTATTCATGATAAAAATACGTTTTCTTTGTTCAGGCATGCGTTCAAGAGCCATTTGAATTAGCAGTTCTAACTCTTGGAGGCGAATCTGATCATCAGGTTTAGGCAATTCCAGTTCTGCTATTTTCATTTTTTCTGCCGCTTCCTTTAAATAATCAAATTCAACAGCTTTATGTTTTAGAAAATTATAAATATGATTTCTGACAACTGTGTAAAGATAACTGTCTAGTTTTTCACGATCAATCCACAAATCCGGATTTTCCCATAGTTTCACGAAAATGTCTTGGGTAATATCTTCCGCGTCTTCTTCTGATTTTAGTAGTTGCCATGCGAAAGTTTTCACTTTTGGAAAATTCTTATTGAAGAACTTTTGGAAACGTAACGTTTTATCTTCTATATTTGTAATGGTCATGTGTGTATCTTCATTCTTATTTTTATGATTAACAAGTAAACTATAGCTATAAAATCAAGGAGTTCGTGACAAAACTACGAAAATAATATATGAATAAATGTTTCTAAAATAGAATAAATGTATTTTATCGCAAAGGAGTATATAAAAAAATCGAAGTATCTTTTTTAATATTGAGTTATTTCGATAATTTTATAGTTGAATACTGTCATATGTTGCTATAGCTAAACAATCGTTTTTTTAATATATGTGTTTAAATAGAATCCAATGTTATATAACCCAGATATGTTGATCGAAACAATGATAGTTTGATTAACATCATGCATATTTATCTGCTTAACAATGCTTTTTTCATAGTAACCGCTTTCATTTTACGTATCTTCTCTTTGTTACGTCTAATAAACAGGCTCATTTTTTTTAAGCGTATTGCCCTGTAATAAGTATCTCTTTTGGGAGTAATCTTTTTACCTCTTCTACAATACAACCCAGTAGAAGCATATTCAGTAAGGTACCGCTTAAACTTTGCCTTACCAAAGGAAGGGTCTCTGGAAGCTTTACATACGATTCTTATAACTTCACATGACGGTTCGGGGAATATTGCTTTAGGTGTCAGATTCATAATGATACGGAAACTAACCGGTGCTTCGTGTTTGATCATGAATCCCAAACGGGTCTGTTCAAACTGGAACTTCTTAAGTGTTCCTTTGGGCCTTCCGTCCTCTTTGCGTCTTTTTTTTGATTGTTCCCGTTTGGGTGGGCGTGTGATTCTCGTATTTTTGTATGTCTTGGCTTTGGGCATGTTCTTCGAGGTTTAAGGATTCGACATCTGATTCTTTTATAACTAGTATAGTTACGCTACTACAACGGGCTATTTCTGCGCGGCTGTCCAAATCGTTTTGAATATTTATTTTTTTCATAAGATGGTTATGTCATATATGAGAAATTAACTTCTGTGTCTACGTTATAACGTCCGCTTTCATATATATGAATGTTTCTGGAATTTCCGGGAATGACAAAACTTACTCCTCTATTATACTTTGCGTCATCGTTCCAGTCTGTCGCCGTAGTCCTTAAGCTATGGCGTGGTGGTGAAACTTTATTGGGGATAATTGCGACAGTGCCTCCCCAATTTGAGCCATCCCGTTTTGCTGTATTAATAACACCCTGGATACAGACGATATTTCCGATTTGTCTTATATATAGTCTTCTCGTATCCGTTGCAGATCCTGAATTGTTCATCATTATCCAGCCTGTGTCATCTATTTTGGTCTGGTATTCTTCTGCGTATGCTGCCCCGATTTTTTGGCAGACACTCTTCTTTGCTGCAGCATCCGTCACTATTAAATCCGATAATTTACTGTCTTTGCGTAGATAGGTGCCTGTTACTTCAGCTTTTGACAAGACATCTAGTTTGTCACGTAATGTTTTTTGGGCTTCAGTGGAACTTTTCCCCTGGCTTACCAGATAAGTGATGTAATCTTGAAATATGGAAGCTACCGAAGCATATTTTTTGTCAGCTTCGGTTTTGCTATATACATCTATGTTGGTAGCGATGCTTCCTTTTTCCGCAACGGAATATCCTGTGAGCATTCTGTCCGCTTTCTTGGCGAGCTCTTTCTTTACCTGTCCGGTCGAAACATATCCTTCAACATCTGCATGTGAAGTGCCTGCGTCATCCATAAAAGCGAAACTACCACTTTTTATGCCTTCGAGTTTTTGCTTCATAGACTCTGTAAACAATACTCCTGTATAGGCCCCGTCAGTATTCAGTTTTCCTTCCAGCATCTTGTCTATCTCTGTGCTGGAATAGACACTTATATTTTTTCTTGCCTGTACTTTATCAGTCAAATCTGACAGGTTAGAACTTTTGGTGAGTTTCAGTTCTCCGGTACCTTTCTTTTCGGCATCTAAATTGTAACGAATGGCTGCCTGCTTTTCAGCTTTCAGGGCTGCTGCCTCTTCAGCGGTCAGGTCGTTAATTTCATCGGCAGAGAGTGAGACCAGTTCGAGAAGTTTCCCTGAGATTTGCAGGAAGGTCTGGTTTGACTCAGTTCTGGAATAAACTTCCAGATTCATTCTGGCGATTGCTTTGTTGGCTAAATCATCCAGATTGCTGCTGACAGATAATTTTTTCTTTAAAGCTTCAGCTACATCGGAAGAAGTGACATACCCATCTGAACCGGTTTCTATATTTCCAGAAGAAATAGCTTCCAGTTTCTTTTTATGTGTTGTGGTAAAATCTTCCGTGGATAAACCTTTTCCAGAAACGATATCTACTTTCTTCCGTAGGGCTGCTGTGAAATTGGTTGCGGATACATATATTTTTGTCAGGCTTGTCCCGGAAATTTTTAAGTCTCCCTCTATGTTCACGAAGGCGGATGGAGTCAAAGAAATGTTCCCTGCTAAATTCTTTATCATGAAGTCATTATCTTCTTTTGAAATATAACCGATCTCTGCCATTCTGTCTTCGGAACTGTCTACCCACGAGATATATGCCTGAAGAAGGGGATTGTCTTTTAAGTAAGAAGAAGACGCCAAAGTAAATTGCTTATCTTCTGATACGATAGAAAAAGTCCCGTTGACATTTACATTTCTGGTTCTTCCAATGATTTGAAGAATGGCGCTATCTGATTGCTTGCCGTCGTATACATTCAGATCCCGGTATTTTGTTTTACCATTTTTATAACCGCCCGGATTAATTTTAATGGCCCCGTCATCCGTTGCATCGTCATAATTAATAATCGAATCTCCGATCAGAAAGACAGAACCGGCTTTTGTTGTTGTAGAAATATTCTGTGAAACGGTGGCACCATTTTCATCAAACCGGGCTAGTTCCTTATCCTGTTTCATTAGTAAGAATGAACCATCTGTAAGTAACACGATCTCATTGATAAGCAACCCATTCAGATACACACCTAAAGAAGCATCACCATTCTGTTTGACGATGCTTTTTAAGGAATGTCCGGTTGCTGCATTCAGCACGGATACGGCAGTCTTGGATTCTAATGTTTTCTGAACGGAAAGGTTACCTGTTATCACCAGGTCCTTGCGAATAGTCTGTCGTGTGAATGGTGTTTCAAGCAGTACTGCATATTTCCCGAAAAATTTATCAATGAAGCGCGGTGCATATTCTTGTCCCAATTCGATAAAGTGGGGCACGGCGCCTGTTACTGTATCCGGAATGTCCGGCAGCACATTGCTTCCCGAGCACAGATAATTGTTACGTCCTTTTTTATTAGCTTCATTGGCATACGTGACGGTGTCTATTGAATTTGATTCATAAATATAATACGGAAATGATACAGCGGCGCATCCCTCAAAATATCTGACCTTTCCATTTATCCAGACATATCCGGGAGTTAGTGAAATTCCGGACTTCTCACAGCCGGATATGATGAAGTCAGAGCAGGTACTAAAAATGCTGTTCATGGAAAGTGCCAGTTCTTGAAGGTTGAGAATATCATCGGCATAGGTGTACCTTCCACCTGTTTCGGCTATAAATTCTTTCATGTTGGTTTATTGGGTGTTATTTCTTGGTCTTCTATTTTAATCAGATATGTTTTTCCTGCAGTTTTATAGATGTTTATAATATAGGAAAGCATGTACACAAATTCTTTCTGGCTGATTGAAATCCTGGGAACCACTACCATAAAGCTGACTTTGTTGATGGCCTTTTCTTCTGAAAGGAAATAGAACTCACGAGGGTGCTCGTCCTGGGGAGTGTATGAGGCTATTTCTTCCAGATTATACCAGATTGTGAAAGGCTTCCCAAAGCGGGATGCTTCATGATAGATATCTATACCGATGGACTGACTTTCCTGAATAATAATTCTTTCTTGTTTGTCAGACAGATATTCCCTGAATTTATAGTTTAAGTACCACTCAAAGTATAATACCTGACTGGTCATTCTTGCTTCGATATGTTTTTCTTTTGCAAACCTACGGAATCGTTCATTAAGGCTTTTCAAAGGATATACCAGACTTTGGATAAAAAGAATGTATTTTCTTCCTCCTAAAAAGTGAGGGACTAATTGGTTTACCAATCTGTCAGTAGGTAGATTATATCGTTTCATTCCACAATAAGTTTAATGGCCTGCCTGAAATTGGGTAGTTCTTTTTCTTCTCCCTTTTCTGTGGACTCCTTGAGAAATCCCGAAGTTGTCTTTACCATCCGATGTATTTTTTCCATTTTCCCGATATGCCCGTCACTGTCGTAAGAGGCTATGAACACCCCCTGTTCCGGAGTAGCTTTTTCATCTATATGAACGTCGGTTACATGGTCAGCGCTACGGATGGCTTCAATCACTTTGGATACATAGACCGAAGAGTCAAAAGGTATATTCATGATGTAATCCTTTAGCCTGTCTTCAATTTTGGAATAAATCTCACTTTCCTGAATTGCACCGTCATAATATATTGTCAAACGTGGGATCAGTACATCACCGTCGTGGCTTGTCACTTCCACTCTTGTGCCCGCAAATTTGATTTTATTGATATAGGCAATAATGGGCACGAGATCTTCTTTGGGAATCGCCGTCAGGTTTCCTTTTTCTCCTGTGGCAACTTTTAGTATTAATTTACTGTCCAGATTTGAGTCATCCGTACTTTCCGTATATGAGACCTGGGTAATTATTTGTTTGCCCGGATCGATTTGAGCATATCCGAATGCCAGACCATCCTCCCTTACGCTCAAAGTGTCTCCTTTTTGATATTGCAATAACGCATTGGCATAATATACCGGCGTTCCGTTTATACGCGAGTTAATAACTTCGGATATATCTACAGCGAATACATCGAGTAATGTTTCAAAGCTGTGGATGATGGCTGCCGTTACCCATGTTAGTCCGTTCATGATAGACATCTTTGAGTTGCTGTCAAATTCAGCGAGCTCCATACGCTTGGAGCGTTCTTTTAATGCTTCGTTATAGATCTCATTTATAGTTCTGCTCATGGTTGGGGGTGTATATATCGTTGTTAATCTGAATCTTCCAATATCCTGCCTCATTCCAGGAAGGTTCATGGGTCAATAGCCAGACAGCTTCCATTCCTGTAGAGAGAATATAATTTCCATTTTCATCCCGGTCAGGTTCCCGGTAGATACCTGAAGGGTAGGAGGTAAGTGTAATATGACAGTTACGCCTATTTTCGTATTCGTTTACCAGTCCTTTGAAATATCCGTCCAGAATGGCCGCTTTCAAGTATGAACCACAGAGATTTAGTTTCATCAGCCTTTTGTTTTTAAGTAAAGGCTTAAGGTCTGATGTGGCTATTTCTGATAAATCCATTTCATAAGTGTTTTTTAGAAGAGAAAGGAAACCAATGTTTGTGTGTGCCTTTTTGAAAATAAAATTCTCCACGTGTACAGGGCGTATAAAAAAAACAGAATCAGGCTGTAAAGCAGATGTGTCCAGACTCTCAAACAGAAGATCGGTGCCGTAAAGCCGTATTTTACGTTTAAGAGCTATTGCGCTATCGAAGTTATGATATATGTTCGTTTGTTTCTCTGTTAGTATGAGTTTCTGCAGATCTGTATTATCTCCCCAGTCTATTTCAAGTTCGCCATGTCCTGTAAAGGTTATCCCGGCGGATGTTCTGGAAGACGGCAGATGAAATTCCATAATTCTTGGCAATCCAGGCTCCTTATGGTAAACATGTCTTTCTCCAGCGGCAGGGGTGATCATATGCATTTTGTTATAAGCGATGATATCTGTGTTAATAGTAAAATCGTCAGTAAATAGCAGCACATCTCCGGCTTTTAGCCTGTCCTGAAGTGAGAGTTCCGGATTCTGAATCATTAAATCTACAATTCCTTCAATAGAACCATATAGGTGAATGGCAATGTCGTAGAGATTTTGCCCCGTTGTTACTGTATATTTACCCATTTTTTTCAGTTACATCTAAAACAAGTTCTCCTGTAGCGGAGTCCATATATGCATTGTGAATAATCATCCCGTCATTGGAGAACTCCTGCAACAGTTTAGCAGAGAGTCCTGATGTTTCAAAATTGGCATGCAGATAGTTTATGAGCCCCACGCCGGTTGTTGGAAACTGATACAGATTCCCAGTTAATGATTTTAGGATAAAGACTTCATTCTGTTTGAGTGATGATTTGATAATGAAATCAGATTCAGTACCGCAATAAGGGATTAGTGTACCAGTTTCATGAAAAACAAGTTGGAAAATTCCATCTTCGTTAAGTAGGAGAAGCTCAGAAAGATAAACAGTCCCGTTTTCGTTTGTCAGTGTAAACCAATGCCCGTTATTACTTCTGTTTATCATATACCGGATTTCGTCATTTCCTGTATCAAAGCGGAATCTGATTGATAGCTGTTTGTACTCAGGTGTATAGGGAATCATAACCCTTAAACCATTGGATGTGATATAAAGCTTTTCAAAGTCCTGAGGTACAATAATCTCCCCATAACAGTAATTAACGTTATCCATCCCGTGTATTTCACCCAAATATTTGAAAGGATAAAATATCTTATTGGTCAGGTTGTCCGTAAAGTTCACCTCACCGTAATTAGCGTCCATGCTGATATCTTGTCGTGCCATAATATTAAATAAAGAATAAAGGGATGCCCCGGAATCGCGGACATCCCTTGGGGAGAGCTTGAATAATTATAAATCGGTCAGGTTATTCCTTTTCGGCTTCATGGATGTTGTCATAAATCTTAGTCACGACTGACCACATATCATCTGGCAGTGGCTCATCTGAGATCTTCTCGAAAGATTGCTTGAGGTACTTCATTTCTTCGGAAGTGAATTCCAGTACGAGTGGTATTTCCTTATCAATATCCCATTCAATACGTTTGGTTTCTTGATTTTCTTGCAGCCCTATTTCCTTTCGTTCCTCTTGAGAAATCTCTATTTTCCTGAGAATGGACTTTTTAGTGTTGAACTCTTGAAAGTTTCCTTCTTTAGGCAGTAGTGCAGGCATATATAGCCTGTCTTTGATTGATAATTCCATAATTTTAGTAATTTGTTATTTTCCAAGAATAGGGATTAAAATCCTTTTAAGTTTTAAACAGTTTCTTCCGCTGCAATATTTTCTCTTATTTTAGTGACAATATCGTCGAAGTCGGCAAAATAGGGGGCTATCATCAAGCCTTTACTAACAGGAATACTACAACTCATGTTATCGTGCTCCAGATAGATATGCCCTAAGAAACGTTGTTCCTCATTTTTACCCACAGATAATGCTTCAATGGATGCTTGCACCCGGTTTAGCTTTTTATCCACTACGGTATACTCAATGTTATAATTGCCGTTTAAAGTTGTTTGTACAGCTGTCTTAGTGAGAATCGTACTTGTTATCGTCATGGTTTTATAAAGTTATATATTCAGGAATAGCCTGTGGCAGTAATCAAAAGTTTAATATAGGAGAATAAAATTTTGTATCACAGAATACTGACAAAATAACAGTATTCCTATTTATGCCTTATTCCGTCCGATAATCATGACATTAAAATTGTCGTCCTCTTGCTTTCCACTGGCTGTGAGTATTTTAACCATAAAATAGTTAGGGTAAATTTCCGGTGTGAAAATAAAGTTCCAGTCACTTATCATTGAAACCATCGGTGTGTATTCACTATGTCCTAAGTTGTGTGTTATTCTGTAGTAGCCTGTTGTTTGTCTGCTGGAATAAAATGTAGGCGTCCCATTTCCCCAAACCTGGTCTGTTCCCCCGCCGCCGTTGATTCTGGCAGATCTTAGTACTCCCGGTGCATTCCATGTCTCACCCTGACGCTGTACGAACTTGTGGCTGCCGTAACTTTCTACAGACATGCCCCCGCTCTGGGCCACCATGTTAAGACATGTTCCTGTTGTACTTTGTGTATATATTCTTATTCCTGTTACTCCATCGGCACGGACGGCCATGAGTTCACTAGAAGTGTCATTAATTCTCAAGAACCTTGTGCCAGAAGGTTCGACAAGTATTTTGGCAGACGCCGCACTGGTTATTGAAAGGGAATCTCCATTTACTTTCCAACCGCCAATAGTTGCTCCGGAAGTAACATGCAGTTTTCCTGTTGTAATTGTTAATGCTGCTATCGCATCGGCTGTCAGAACGGATGTCTGAATACTTGCTGCATTGATTTCATTGGCAGTTATGGTTCCAGCAGCAATCTTTGCGGCAGTTATCGTACGTGCGGCAATGTGTGTAGCTGTAATAGTGTTTGCAGCAATTTCACCTGCTGTGATGGATGCAGCCTTTATTCTGTCGGCTGTAATTGTTCGGGAAGCAATTTGTGTGGCTGTAATAGTTCCCGCTGCAATTTCTCCTGCTGTGATGGATGCAGCCTTTATTCTGTCGGCTGTAATTGTTCGGGAAGCAATTTGTGTGGCTGTAATAGTTCCCGCTGCAATTTCTCCTGCTGTGATGGATGCAGCCTTTATTTTATCGGCTGTAATTGTTCGGGAGGCAATTTGGCTGGCAGTGATGGTGCTTGCTGTGATTTTGTTACCATTGAGACTTCCCACTGCAATCCTGTCGGCACTGATTGTTCCTGCTGTAATCTGGTTGGCATTTAGTGTGGATGTGTAAATCCCATTTGAGTCAATAGTGGTCGTGTACCTCTCTGAAGCAGTCGTATCAAATACAGTGGCATACGCCACATGCCAGACCAGTGGTGCAGCGGTGGTTCCTTGAGAGCCAGTTAGGTAAAAATAATGTGTGGAAGAAAAATCTGATGTTCCGCAAACTACTTTATAAATATACTCCTGCCAATCGCCCGTGCCGATGTTAGCCGTCAGCCATTTGTGTGAGCCTCCAGTCCCAATATTGTTTGTCGCGAATTCTATATTCCTGCCAGTTGGTATTTTAGCAATAATTCTAGTAATATATACTTTGCGATTGGAAGTGTTTGTCCCAAAGTTCAGGCCTCCATTGCCCGGTGATGCGGCTCCACTAGTGCGGATCTCTACTACAGTTTTACTGTCATTGGGCGCACTGGATAACCCCGTGCGTGTAACCGTCACGGTTCCATTATTGCTGTTGTTGTATACTTTTATGTTGTTTAATCCATTCCTAAATTCAGGATCGCGATAAAGCATTTTTCCGAAAGCCATGGCAGAAGCTAATTCTTTAGCTGCATTAGCTTTTGTGCTGGCATCGCTTGCCGCCGCATTGACAGCTTCTGCTTTCTTGGTATCTGTATAGGTTTTCGCAGAATTCAGTGCATTGGTTGCAGCATTTGTCCAGTTCAGGGATACGGCAGAAGAGAAGGTGATAGTTCCTGCAGCATTCCATGTGATTGCTCCTGCAGCGATTAATCCGCTTCCGTCATTGTTTAGTTTCCATTTTGTTCCATTATATACAGAACCGTCAGCGCCCAGATATACATTATTTTTAGATATTTGTGTAGAGTTGATATTCCAACCGGCAATCTGGTTGGTTGATCCTAATCTGAATATCGGAGCTGTACCGTCGTGCCCGTATAGTCCCCAATCAGCATCACTATTATAATACATCATTACACACGCTATTCCTCCGGATACTGTCGCATTAGCTGCTTTACATATTCCGATTCGTCGTGAATTTCCTGCTTGCAAGACTATGTGTTTGCCTGTATCATGTAACTTTTCTGCAGTTATTGAAAAGCCACCAATAGTTCCTCTTATAATATTACATGTCAGGGCATTTACAGCTCCTGCCGTAACGACTGCGCTCTGGATGCTGCCGGCATTTATCTGGCTGGCTGTGATTGAATTTGCTTTTATCTGGTTGGCTTCGATAGTCCCTGTGTAGATACCTGTGGATGTGATCTTTGTCAGTTTAGGAAATGAAGCCCCTCCTAAAGCGCCTACTAGGACCTCCGTTTTATCTAATACTTCTTGTATACCAGCCTCTGTGTCTTCAGGAGCAGGACTCCAGTCCGTCGCCTTTGTTCCTTCCTCCACCTTAAAATCTTTGAACCAGTAATAAAACGATGCCAAGTTTTCTATATCCAGGAAATGAAAGGTTGCATCCGAATAGTTAGTGACATTCACTTTCAGTTCAAACTTCTTCCAGGTTGTAGTAAACTGTGCGTTGCCTGAACAAGCTATATCACACATATTGAAATTGGGAGTGCTTGAACCGTTACTTTTCCCCCAGAAGCTGATTGCATACGTTCCATTATGGGTAACCAGTCTGTTTATCCTTATTCCACAGGTGAGATTCTGTTGTCCTGTCAATTTGAATCCGTTGGAAGAATCTGCACTTTCTTCTTTTTGTATTGTTGGGGTACTTACGAGCCTTGTTATGGAAGAGCTTTTTTTATAAAGGTTTCTGCCGCCTACTTTGATGGCATTCACTTTATTGGTAGCATCTGTAGCTGCTGCATTGATAGCCTCCGTCTTTTTTGTATCAGCATAGGATTTAGCAGAGTTCAGTGCGTTATTGGCCGCTGTATTGGCTGCATCTGTCCAATTCAGCATAACAGAAGAACTGAAAGTGACTTTCCCGGTTGCGTCCCATGAGATATTTCCGCCGGCCACTGCACCAGCTCCCGTAGATTCCAATCTCCACTTGAAACCACGAATGCCATTTACTCCCAGAGTTATTGCTCCGGAAGCAGCGGTAAATCCTCCTGAAGTATTATTCTTGGTTCCCCGAAACAAAGCATCCGTATCCATCTTCCATCCGGCTATGGTTGCGCCCGTGTTATCCGCACGAAACACATCTTTCCCTCCTTTTAGGGCGATACGGAATCCATAGTTTGTTTCCGTACTCCACGTATTTGCTGTCCCCGTATTGGCCAGTGCTCCCATTTGTATAAGTTTTACCTGTCCGTCACTTACTTGGGAATCATCGTTGTAGATTGTCAGTCCCCGGTGCCCTCTTCCTGCGCCTACAGGTGAATCTCCTTCGCCAGATTTGATAATTATATACTTACCGTTTTGGTTGTGGTAAATCGTATCGTTGCCAATAAGCCAACCGCCTATTTTCCCGTGTGTTACATTTAATGTCAATGCTTCAATGTTGCCTGCTGTAATTAGTGAAGCTTTTAGCGCGATTACATTGATGCGTGCGGCATCAATCGTACCGGCAGTGATTTGGGATGCGTTGATTCTGACAGCATTGACGGTATTGGCAGACAGTGTTCCGGTGAATATGCCTGTAGATCCGATAAACGTTAATTTGGTAGCCCAACCTTCAACATTCGCCTTATTGGTAATTGCATCGGCAACGGTTTGTGCGTCCGTTCCTGCTTTTTTAGCATCGTCAATATCCTTTTTTACATCTCCCTCGCAACGAACCCACGTTCCTTTAGTGCCCATTTGAAGAGAAACATTCTTAACCCAACAGATGCCTTCTGCACCGGAGTGTCCGTATATATAGAAAGAAACCGACTTTTCGATATCTAATTGAGCATCCAGCGTAAACGTGTATGACATTCGTTGCCACTTATTTACTTCTGAAGGTCCCAACCGATAAGTTCCGCTATGAAATCCTGAGTTGGTTTGTCCTTTCTTAATGCTATATACTCCACCATGTACATAGGCTCCAATAGTATCGGTCATGACGTCTGCGCTGAAAGTATATTTTGCACCGGAAACTAGCTTTTCTTTTTGATATACGACTGAAGAAATACCTAACCATCGTCGAGGTTGGTTTATTATTGAATTCTTGTTCGTCAGTTCCAGAACAGGATATCCGAAGGTTGCAATGTTAAGATGTGCGTGGTATCCGGTTGTCGGAGCTACCACTCCGGCATTATATCCCGAACCCCAGTTCGAAATGGAATAATTGCCATTTAATGTATTGTCCCAACCGATTGAATTATTGATACTAAAGAAACGAAAATCACCATTCCGAATATGATTGTCTCCGCCAATTATGATATTATTTACTTTGTCTGTTGCATCTGTTGCTGCAGCGGCGATAGCAGCATTTTTCGCTGTGTCCGCCTTGACTTGAGCAGTAGAAGCAGCTGTATTAATTGCTTCTGTTTTGGCAGTGCTGATAGCGTTTACCCAGTTCAGGGTGACTTCGGAGCCGAATTCTACACGGGCTGAGGCTGCGTTGTACCGTATAAGCTGGCTTCCTCGACCGAACTCTACGTTTCCTGAGTTGTCAATGGAAAAGGTCTTATAACCGTTACGAAAACCATATAATCCGTTTATCGTCTCCGTTATGATAGCTCCAGAAGCGTTTGATGTACTCAGTGAAAAATGCCCGATAGCGATACCCGTTAAAGTTCCGTTTGAGTTCTTGACCCCTGCAAATAATTTGGGAGTAATCACGCTATTAATCCCGATAGTGGTCTTGTTGCTATTCCAGTCGCTTACCCAGTCAAGCATGTTGGCATCTACACCAGCAGAACCTGTTGCTCCGTTAGCTCCTGTTCGTGCTTTGGCGAAAGAGAAAGATACGGTGAAGGGGATGGAATCCACAGTGATAGGAATATCAATAATGCCATTTTCTGCCAATGATGTGCCGGGTTGAAATCCTATGGTTACAGTTGTGCTATTTTTACTTAGTGAACAACCAGTTACAGTGGGTAGAGTACCTATTACCGGTGTTATGTTTGCTTTTCCCTTCAGCGCGGAGATTATAGTAGATGTAGTTACCACTGTATGAATCCGTCCGTCTTTATCTGTTGATATAATGCATCCCTGCCTGGATGACTTAATTGTATAACTGTCTGCACCGTTTGAGCCTGATTGTCCTTTCTTTGATTTAGACCAACTGAAAGATAGGTTGTAGGTCACTCCGGCGATTATGACTGGAATGATTATATTGCCGCTATCAGCTAGATTGGTAGTATTGGCTGCAACGGAGAACATGATACTCTTCGCCGTGTTATTGACAGTTATCGCAGAGAAGCCTGCTGGCTTATTGATGCTGCCTATGATAAAATCCGTAATCCTGGAATTTCCGGAAGTTATAGTTACGTTAGAAGTAAAAGATACCGCACTGGGAATCATGCCATTGTTATCCGAAGTAAATACATGGCTTACGATGGATTGTGTAATGGTATATGATTCCTGAAGAGTTTGGATGGTTGCTTGTCCGCGTGCTATTAGTTTCTTGATCATTATAACAACTTTTGCAAAAGAATAGAGAAATTGATTTGACTAAAGTTGAAGTTTTTCTTTTATTATGATGCATGGGAACAATAATCTACCAAATATTCCTTCCATAAATAACAAAATCAAAAGGAGCGGTGTCAGGGCTTCCACTAGAACCGAGGTTTTGTATTGTAAAATAAGAATTGGTTCTTTCCAACAACCGAAAAGAACCGTAGTGCCCGTAGGATTGGCTAACTTGGGCTATCACGGTGTAGTTCGTATGTCTAAGGTTATGGTAAAAGCGGTATTGGCTGCTTCCCAGATGTGAGCAGGAAGTAACATTGCATCCTTCGCCCCATATTTTACTAAAGCTCGTACTGTTTCCTGTATTATATTTACAACCTATATACAATACGCCCGGTACACACCATCTTTCACCACTTCGTTGTCCTAACTGCATCGGTCCATAGGCTTCTATCGAATATAACGACCCCGCATTGGCGATGATATAGATACCTTTTGCACCCGTGGCATAGGTTTGTAGATAGATACCCGTCCTGGCCGAATCGGCACGAAGTGATAGCAATGCGTTGGATGAGTTGATGATTAGTGAGGCGTTTCCCATCAATGAAGAGAATTCAATGGAGGAATTTGATGCTGTATTGATTAACTTATTTCCGCTTATTGTAAATCCTGCAATCTGACCGGAGTTAGCCGTAATATTTCCCTTAATTGTCACATTTCCTTGTGCATCCCATTTTATATTCTGGTTAGCTACATAACCGGACCCATCGTTGTCAAATAGGATTTTTCCATATCCAAATGTTGCTGAACCATCAGATCTTAGCCCCCAATAGTCCTGGCTGCCATCATCATTATATAGATATCCGCTTGATGTGAGAAATACGCGATGTCCTCCTGCTGGAGATGAGGCATATATAGAGCCATTTTTAAGGTGCCATCCTCCAATTTGTCCCGCTACAGCATTAATCCCTGAGCGGTTCAATGTTACCATTACATTATTGCCGGCATCTCTTACAGAAATACTGCCGTCATAAGAACTTCCCCCCACTACCAGAGCATTATCAATGAGTACTTGATTTGCGCGTACTGTTCCGGTGTATATACCATTGCTGTCGATAGTGGTTGTGTACCTTTCTGAAGTTGTCGTATCAAAAACTGTTGCATACGCCACATGCCAGATAACGGGGGCAGCATCGGTTTCCTGCATACCTGTGACGTAAAAGAAATGTGTTGAGGAGAAATCTGAGGTTCCACAAACCACTTTATAGATATACTCCTGCCAGTCACCCGTACCGGTATTAGGTGTCAGCCATTTGCGAGAGCCGCCTGTTCCGATGCTGTTCGTTGCAAAATCAATATTCCTGCCTGCCGGTATTCTGGCAATAATCCGGGTGATAAATACTTTTCGATTAGAAGTGGTTGTTCCGAAATAAAATCCTCCGTTACCCGGTGAAGCAGAGCCGGTAGTACGTATTTCTAATACATTTTTACTATCATTAGGTGCGTTTGATAATGTTTTACGGGTGATTGTTACGGTTCCGTTGCCACTATTATTATATATGTTAGTACTGTTGTTCCCATTTCGAAATTCCGGGTCTCGATAAAGCATTTTACCAAAGGCCATGGCACTTGCCAACTCTTTAGCTGCATTGGCTTTATTTGTTGCGTCGGTAGCGGCTGCGCTGATGGCTTCTTCTTTTTTTGTATCTGCATAACTTTTAGCCGTGTTAAGGGCATTATTGGCAGCGTTTGTCCAGTTCAGTGAGACGGACGTGCCAAACGTAACATTTCCTGAAGCATCCCAAATAATGTTCCCGTTAGCCAGTCTGCCCGTCCCGTCATTGCCGAGTCGCCATTTTGTACCATTACTTATGGAACCGTCCGCACCCAAGGCGATATTGTTTTTTGATATCTGTGAAGAGGTGATTGTCCAGCCGCCTATTGTTCCACGGGCAAACGTACAGGTTAGACCGTTGATGTACGCGGTGTTAATGATATTGCTTTTGATACTGTCAGCGTTCAACTTAGTAGAGTTGATACTTCCTGTTGCAATTCGGTCTGCTGAAAGAGTACCGGTACTGATACTGGACGCATTAATTGCAACGGCATTCACTTGATTGGCTGTTAGGGTCCCTGTATAAATACCGGTGGAACCTATATAGGTCAGCGGATGCTCTGCCAGTGTCGTATCGTTGCCTTGTGAGAGTGTGATAAACCTGCGCCTTCTGATTTCGTTCTCGACGGTGGCGGTTAGTGTACGTGGTGCAGGTGCGTAAGCAAGGTAATATTCGCCGTTGCCTTTAGATTGCTTGAATATCAGGTCACTGTCATAGGCAATTTGAGGGCTTCGGGGAATAGGTGCGGGACTATATACATTGCTTTCAAGGTTCTGGTCGGAATAAATATGATACCTTGCACCTGTACTGCCACCTCCACGAAGGAAAATGGTGAACATGCAGGAGTTACCACAAATGGCTGCTCCTGCAAACATACGGCAATACATCTCGGATAGCTCGTAGATGTCCCATGAGTAATTGATGCCGCCCCATCCTCCGAAATTAGTTCGGATATGGAGTATCATGCCTCCCATGTGGGTGGTACTGTTCGCCCAGTCCGAGGGTGCCAGTTCTGAATAACTTCTGCGTACAAGCAGATTGCGTTTGATGGTCTGGTCGCCACCTTTAATAACAACCGGGTAGTATTTGTTCGATTCGCCGTTGATGATAATCGTCTTTTGATAACGATAACCGTAGTTCGTTGACTTTGCCGTTTCAATGTCATTTTTCCATTGGAGGGAAACCGAGGATCCGAATGTTACAGCCCCGGCGGCGCTCCAACTAATATTTCCCGATGCGACCTGTCCGCTACCGTCATTATTGAATCTCCATTTGCTTCCATTATAGATAGCCCCGTCCGCACCCAGATAGACACTGTTTTTATAAATCTGAGTGGAATTGATATTCCAGCCACCAATACTACCTCTTGAGAACGTGCAACTGAGTCCGTTAATGTATGAAACGTTAATGATGTCAGCTCGTATACTTGCCGTATCCAGTTTGGCAGCCTTGATACTTCCTGCGGCAATTCTGTCGGCATTGAGTGTTCCTGTGGATATACTTGCCGCATTAATTGATACGGCATTGACTTGCGCTGCCGTCAGTGTTCCCGTATAAATTCCCGTCGATGTTATCTGCGTCAATTTTGGGAAGTTGGAACCGCCCAATGCAGTAGTAATCAAATTTGCGGCATCCTGTGCATCTGTTGAAAGCTTGTTTGCATCGGAATCCGACTGACTCCAGTCCGTTGGTCTGTTCCCCCTTTCCAACTTGAAATAGGCAATATTGAATACGCCCTCACTGTTTCCCCGGTATAGGAATGGGCGGAAACTATCCGCATCAGAGGTAAGTTTGAATACTACATAAATTCTTTTCCAAGTGCCAGCAACCACGGAAGTATCATATTTAATGATCGTTACTTTGGACTGGCTGGTATTGTCTTTCCCGGTCCAATAATGTAGAGGTATGGTTCCGTGACCTGATACTGTCCTGTCACAGCGCACCATCGCCGAATAGGTGTATTCGACATTGTTCTCCAGTTTGATCCATGCCGAGTGGACTACTCCGGTGCCTACATTGGTCCGTAGTGTGGGTTTCCCATTGAATTTGATGGTTGTGTCTATCGTATATCCTCCGCCATTGGTGGTATATCCTCCGTTCCAGGCGGCAGTTCTCCAGTTACCAGAGTTATTCAACAGGTTGTTTCCGCCTATCTGAATCTTATCTATAGCATCTGTCCAGTTGAGTTTGACGAATGATGAAAAGGTAACTGTTCCATCAGCATTCCAAGTGATATTACCTGATGCGATCTGTCCGCTGCCGTCGTTATTCAGTTTCCATTTACTCCCGTTATAAATAGAACCATCTGCGCTGAGATAGATGTTATTCTTATAGATTTGGCTTGCGTTGATGTTCCATCCTCCGATTTTCCCCCGTACCACATTGAGCGTCAATGCTTCGATGTTTCCGGCTGTAATCAGGGATGTTTTAAGTGCTGCAACGTCGATACGTCCCGCATTAATTGTGCCTGCCGTGATTTGACTGGCATTTATTTTAATGGAATTGACGGTGTTGGCGGAGAGTGTTCCCGTGAAAATACCGGTGGAGCCTATATAGGTCAGTTTATTCGACCACCCTTCCGAGTTCGCCTTATTGGTGATGGCGTCTGCCACGGCCTTTGCATCTGTTCCGGTTTTTTTTGCATCCAGCACGCTACTGTCCACATCTTCAGGAGCCGGGCACCAGTCAGCCATCTTACTGCCCTCAACAAGCATTGGTAAGGCACACCAATATGTCCCTACCGTCTGAAATCCGAAAAGTACTACGGCGGAGGTAGGAGTGATATTTTCAAGTACAACACGCTGCCATCCGGTAGTGATGTTGAAGGTTTTTATGCCTGTACCGCCGATACGTATTTTCATAACAGACGCCACCGAACCTTTCACGTACATAGAGAAGCTGGCAGGTGTACATACCTTTCCGTTGATTGCATTGAAGTAAGTTCTTTGTGAAGCTGCATTACTATCCGTACATGCTGTGTTCTGTATGACTTTAAGGGTGCGGTAGTTGTTGTACAGGGTAGAGGTATCAATGGAAACGGTTGTCCCTTCTGCAGATATTCCGGTTAGGTTCGCTATAAAGCTACTGTTACGGATATAGTTTCTTCCCCCGATCCGTATGGCGCTCACCTTGTTGGTGGCATCCGTAGCGGCAGAGGAAATTGCTGCATTTTTGGCCGCATCTGCCTTGGTTTGTGCGGTAGCTGCCGCCGAATTGATTGCTTCCGTTTTAGCTGTGTTGATTGGAGTCACCCAGTTAAGTGAAACGTCGGAGCCGAATTCTATTCGCCCGGTAGCAGAATTGTAGCGGATGAACTGGTTGCCCTTGCCCAGCAAAACGCTTCCTGTATTATCTATAGCAAATGTCTTGTAGCCGTCTTTAAATCCATATATCCCGTCTATGCTCTCGGTCACAATAGAGCCGGATGCATTGAAAGTGCTTAGGGCATACCGTCCTATGGCTGTTCCGGTGAGAGTGCCATTACTGTTTTTAACTCCTGCAAAGAGTTTGGGGGTAATCACACTATTAGTCCCGATAGTGGTCTTGTTGCTATTCCAGTCGCTTACCCAGTCAAGCATGTTCGCATCTACGCCCGCCGCACCCGTTGCTCCGTTAGCTCCTGTTCTGGCTTTAGAATAGGCAAAAGACACTTGGAATGCAAGTCCGTCCACAGTAATGGGAATATCAATTATTCCGCTTTCTGCCAAAGAGGTTCCGGAAGTGAATGCAATTGTTACTGTCGTGCCTGATTTGGAAAGTGTACATCCAGCTACTGTGGGTAGTGCACCTATAATGGGGGTAACGGGCGTTTTTCCTTTTAATGCTGAGATTACAGTAGAAGCATTTACTGTAATATGTATCTTTCCATCTTTGTCTGTGGGAATTGAGCATCCTTGTCTGGAGGATTTGATTGTATATCCATCAGCTCCGTTTGTTCCGGACTGACCTGTTTTTGATTTAGACCAATTAAAGGATATGTTATAGGTTATTCCTTCGACAATAACAGGTATGATGATATGTCCGTTGTCTGCAAGGCTTGTTGTGTTGGCTGCTACAGAATAGGTAATAGTTTTATTTGTGTTATTGACGGTTATTGCAGAAAATCCGGTAGGTTTGGTTATAGAGCCAATAGTGAAGTTACTGACATCACCATTTCCTGCAGATACTTTTAATGTGCTGGTAAATGAAACGGCATTTATAATTGAGCCGTTTGTGGCAGTAGAAAATATGTAATTGCTTACTGATTGAGTGATTGTATAAGAATCTTGTTGATTTGTAATAGTCGCTTGTCCGCGTGCAATAATCTCTTTCACCATTCTGATAAAATTTTATCCAAGAATAGTGCCATATTTCAGTATTGGTTTATGCTGTTGTGAGAATGGAACTGATATTTTATCTCAAGAGTGAATATGAATGCCTGTTTTTTTATCTTTGCATTCTCAACATATGTATGTATAAATATAGTAATGTTATGTGTAATGCGGAAAACGCGAGAAAGGATTCTCTAACAAAGCCTATTGATGATTTAAAGAAGAATATATTAGCTCGTTTCGAAAATACCAATCCTTACTTTCTTCATTATATTGAAGAACTGGTTGCAAAAGGTGTTATCGAAAAACGGATTAATTACCTATGTGAAGAAGATAAGATTAAGCTGCCTTATGTAGGTAGTGATAAATGTATTTATTTACAAAGTACATTCTTGTGCTTTCTATGGATTCATTGCTATTATGGATTGGTAGTTTATGAAGAATTGGTAGTCAAATACTTTGAGAATGAACAGCAAGGCAAAAATCATGTATTGAATAATGAACTAATAGAACGTACCATTGAATTCCAAAAATATGCAATGTCTCTTTTTGTTTACTATTCTGAATGGGACTTGACGGTTTATCCAGGGCCCAATACCAAAGATACATCCGGTAAAGAGTATCATATCCTTGCAAATCAACTGTTTCTTTATGCCATTGATTATATAATGTGCCATGAGTTTGCACATTTGGAATTAGGGCATTTTAGTTCTTCTAAAGCAGCAATTGAAAAGGAGAGAGAAGCAGATAGGAGGGCATTTGATTTGCTACTTGCTGGTCGGGATGGGAAAAATGATATGAGTATAGAGATGGGAATACTCTTGGGCTTGAGTGGACTTTTATTCACCGGTCCTTCGGTTTCAGGAGGTAAAAGTCATCCGGATAAACATGAGCGAATTAAAACATATCTGGAATTGTTAGACCCTCCTTGTGATAGTCCAATTTGGAGTGTTGTTTGTTATATGATATCGGTTTGGGACAATAAATTTAGTAAAAATATAGATTTTCCTTCTACAGTAGCTGATCATAAGGAAATGTTTTATATACTTTATGACAGGATGTGTTAATTATATTCCTGACCGTTTTGGGTTAATGTAGTACAGGCTTTGGCCTTAAAAAACTATTATAAAATTTTAATCCCTAGTAAACGTAAAACACGTCTCAATATAGAAAGCTTTGGAACTGGCTTCTTTTCATTGACGGAGTAATCTGAAATAATATTCATCTTATATTCTACAACTGGTTTTGGAATGGAAGAAGGAGGTTGAGGGTTGGCGGGAGCGCTTTCAACTAAAGGTTGCTGCACTTCTTTCCCTATGGCGTTATTAGCTAATATAGGTGAGTTCTTTTTATAGTAAGGGTTGTGCAATCTTTTGAAATATAAGGGTATCTTTAGCCAGCCTGCGATTCTTTTGTCAAGCCGTTCACTGCTACCATCAAATTGGATGACATCATAATATTTGATTTCAATTGCGGCTATATTTTCTTTTCGGTAATATGCTTCTTTGTATATAGTCGTTTTATGTGATTTATGTATTTCAATGGCAATCCAGTCGCCGTCTTTTAATCCCAACACATTGTTTTCATCTGACTCCAATTTTGCGTATAAATCTCCTCTATACTCTCCTTTAAACTCTCCTTCACCAAAAGGGTGCTCCATTCTTATTTCTGAAAACCGTACAATCCCTTCTTTGTCTGACCGTTTTAAATTCAAATATTTATTTTTGAAAATAATTTGTTTAGTTGTGGAATGCTCTATGCTTTCTCCACCGACAGGTTCATTGGGGTGACGATCTGCCTTTGTACGAAAAACAAAGTGCGGAGTTTTAGCACGAGGTTTTGCAAACATTGGAGATAAATACCATAAAGAATAGTATATTCTTTTCTCGTACCCTTTAGGATCGGATTTAAGTCTATCTAACACATCAAATATTGTAACGACTTCGCTATCCGGAGATGGGGCTATATGTGCTCTGTATTTCATATTGTTTTGGTTGTTAAGTGACTAATGTAAGATTTAATCACAAAACAACCAATAATACAGTTTATATTTAAACTATTTTGAGATTTCACACATCAGTACGCCTTTGCCTGTAACATCCGCTTTGCTTACTGTAATGGACTTTCCGGTATAACTTCTCACTACGCTGGTTCCGGCTGAATTCCATAGTTTCCATGTATACGTGTATGCTGTTCCTGCTGTATCCAATTCTGCGCCATTCCGGTATAGGACTGCTTTTGCATCGACATCATTCGCATTATTTTTGATGGTAAATCCTTTTTGGCTAACTATATCTACTGTGATGGGATCAGACATATCCGAAAATGATAATATGTCGCATACGACTTTATTTGACGATGCGTTTCCGGCACTGGTATCTGTATCTTTAATAGAACATTTGAATGTTTCAAAGTTAAGTACGGCATCAGCTGTAATGGTAATTTCATTTGTGGTCCACCCGGCAGTTACACCCCGTTGGTTGGTTTGTGTCAGGTGAGCCCAGCCAATGCCTAATGCCGAATTGTAGTAAGGACAAGATACAGAAGCGCCTGATGAAGCTGCTGCACTTAATGCCGAAGTGAGGGTCACTACTTTGGTGCTTGTATTAACAGATGAAATGGTATATTGGGTGGAGCCGACAGTTACTTTCCCACCTGCTTCCATATTGGCTATGGAATTAACTGTTATAGTCGTAGCTCCCGATGCAGCAGCTGCGGTGAGTGCGGTTGGAGAAAAAACGGAGGAATCTTTTATGCCCCAGGCATAACTGACATCTGTATTATCAATAGTGGCACCTCTCCACATGTCGCAATGTGCTTTCAGGGAGGATACTTCATCATTCTTGAACACAACTCCCAGTGGAGCATAGGCAACCGCACAAATAGTTGCACCGGCATTCAAATGCTGAGTAAATTGGATTTCTGCCCGGAAAGGTATTTCCAGTCCGTTGGAATCAATATAAATTGCTTCAAAGGTGTATCTGACTTGTGGAGTACCTACAGACATGTGGTTTGCATTGACTGTCAAAACATATTTTGCCGCTGCTGTACCAATGGTACATCCTCCTTGTCCGCTAACAATAATAACTCCGTCTTTATACCATTTAGCCGATCCGTTTTTGACTCCGGGAGTCAGATTAGCTGCGTTTCCGATAGATGTAATCTGGTCTGTCGCACCTTTTCCGCTGGTAAAGAGGGAAGGGGTCAGTTTAAGGTTTGGAGACGCTGTCCAACTCGGGGCAAATACATTGGTATCTTTGTTATATACCTGTGTTAATGGTTGGTTTGAACCGATAAATGTCTGAATGGATACTGCATCATTCTGGTCGATGATTGTGACTTGTCCTCTAGCTACTTTTAATGCCATGTTTTATTGGTTTTAGGTTTAAAATGTTGATACTGTGATTTCGCAGTCAAATACCGCTTTGAAAAGCACGTCTTCACTTGTTATTTCAAGTGTTTTCCCTGTGTGCCGGGCCTGGTTCCACAAGATGTCTTCTTCCGGATTTTTGCTAATCCTTGTCCAACGGAAATTATGCTCAGGTATCTTGTCTGTTATGTCGATACCTCCTTTAAAGAGTGATGCTGATAAAGTAGTATCGATTATTCCGTTGCGAAACGTGTTTCCCTGGCTGGACCCTATATATACCGAATAGTTATCTTTCCCGTCATATTGTTTAGAAATGGTAAAGGTTTCTGTATATTCTATCTCTTTCCAGCGTGAAACGTATTTTAGTGTTAGTACATCTCTGCCTTCCCAAGCATGAAAAGAGGGGGCTATATGTATGATTGTTCCATTCCCCGCATCTTTCCAATTGCCATCTTCTGCAAGGTATTGCCATTTTTGTATGGTTCCGGTAAAATTCTGTTCTGTGGCAATAACTACGATTTCTGAAGGTTCACAAATCTCCTCTAGTGAATCTTTATAATGGAATGTGTCAGTGCCCGTTATACTGATGGATTTAGCCAGCAGATTTTCCTGTGCCTGTTCATCGAAATCCTCCCAGCGTATTGTGATATCCTGTAAAGTTATGGTGTCCTCAGTCCACTTAAATCGTCCCCCTGCGAAATATCCGGTTCCGTCAGGTTGGATGACGAAAGATTTATTACCCGCCTCAATAGAACCGTCCTTATTAAGCCGTAGCAGTGGATTTTGAATTGTCCCTCCAATACCACCTTGACAGAACCAGGCACCGTATTCATCAGTGTTACTCAATGTACTGTCCGTTGCCTGATAGAGAGTGGGGGAGACACCGGACTCCAGTTGGGCGCAAGAGAATAATATAGGGGCCGTGCAGGTTATTTCCAGGGTAAAATCATTCCCTGGCTTATAATCCGTAATGAAAGAGGTATGAAATCTGTGCCATCCTTCTTTGTCACCGGTAGTTATTTCTGCCAGTGACTTGCCATTCTGTGAAATGGTAACGATTCCTGTTGTAGATTTAGCCCAGAACGAGAAGCAGTATTGCTGCCTGTAATGGTTTCGTGCCCATTCTTCGGTCTGGCATCTGTAACGTGTTACTCCTGTGGGTATTTCAAAGACATATCCTAAACCAGCGGGTGCCTTTTCTGAAGATATTACAGGAATGGTCTGCACAAAGTTCCCATATAAACTATTTATCAGACAGTTCTTATGAATGCGCCCCACATAAAATGTACTGCTGTAACCCTTTTCGTCTCCGGCAGTCAATGTTCCTGCTACATTTACGTTTTTGGTTGCGTAAAGATTCTGAAAGTACGCTCCGTAACCGTCAAGAACTCCAAAAAGAGGATCAACGATACCTCTTATCTTTCCGATGCGGGCTTTTGTTCCGTTAGTGAAATTGGCAATGTCAGAGAGTAGTACAAGATTGAGTTCCGCTATTTCGCACCAGTCATTTTCTAGTAGTTTATTAGTCAGGTCGATAACCAGGCTACGTGTATAATCTTCCGGATAATCTATTGTTATCAGGGAAAGCTTGTATTCCCATTCCGTATCTATGTCAATGCTATCCCTGCCATCTGTTTCCTTTTCGTTGGTATATCCTAAACGTAGTTCTGCACTACTTAAAGGGCGGGATGCCCGTATCTTATAAGAAATGACAATACGTTGTGGATTAGATACCTTTTTCTCTAATGTCTGTTTAAATCCAATAACCTGGTGTCCGGAATTTATGACAGCGTTCCTTTTGATGCGGAATATCCGGTAAACATCCTGCACGGATTTTATATATTGAGTTGTTAGAAACTCCATGCCGGCTGCAGCATACTTTTGACTGTCTGCCTCATTTGCCACTCCACCATCCATATATGGATAACAGAGTGAATTTTCAATTGCCATCGCATCTATAATATCAAGGTAAGGTGCATTGCTATCAGATGCAGTCATATACAATGCTCCGGTGCGGTCCGCATTGAAAAGATTGGTCATTCTTGCAAAGTCTAAGAGTTCCCCGCTTTGTGGTTCGTCACCCTCAATGAGTGCTCCTACGAAATAAGGGGAACGTAGCTCTTTCCCGTCTTTTCCAATTAACGTGTCTACTCCGGTTTGCAAAACAATCATCAATGAATAAATAAGGTTTTGGCCGTCATAATACTGCCTGCGTACCACATCCCCTGTCTGTAGTCCTTGAACCTTTTTAGATTCGGGGTCAATAAGTATCTTATATTTATCGTAGTTAAATAGTGACATTCATGTTCTATGTTCTGGTTATCTTATTTTTTCCACTTTATCCCCACAGCAGGAATCGCTGACCCATTGAGCACCATTAGTAACACTGTTTTTTTGTACTTCAAGTTCATAGATGCGCATTTTCTTTCGAATGGTTAATTCATCGAATGTTGCGGCTGTGTTTCCTGTTGTCCGGTTCTGCCTGACAGACCAGCCTGAACCAGCGAAACCGCTTGAAAAACGTTCGGAACTTATATCTCCTAGAAAAAGACTGTTGCCATAGTGCCTGATGCCGCCTGTAGCCGCAAGTAAGTAATTCTCATTACTAAAGAATAGTAATCCGTCAGCCAGTCTGGTGAGTGATCCGTCAATACCTAAGTGTCCTTTAGCTTCCAAGGGTTGTTCTGTATAGATGAAATCTGCGTCTGTGCGGATATACATGCATGCTGAATTCCGGTCCAGCGGACGATAAAGACTGGTCGATTCTTTGTGTCCGAATGCTGTTCTGTAGTTATTTACTTCATGCAGTTCCGCAGTGGTAAAGGATAGGGATGAGGCTAGCACAATACCACTACCTCCGGCTTCGATAAAGCATTTTGTCGCATCGCCGAAACGTAATTTTTTGTGTATGATCATCCCCTCGTCTGAATCATCTATGCGATAAGATGAGAACAGGTTGTTTCCGTAATTATGACGCACCACAAGTGAATCCGGAAAATAAGCAGCTCCATACTTGGTAAGCAGCAGATTATCCCCGTCAATGTCAGCTATACCAGCAAATAATCTGATTTTTTCAGTGTGATTGTTTCCTAGTAGTAAATCACCACCGGATGCTCCCAGTTGGATATCTTTTTCGTTCATGCGTACCAAAACCGGTATATCTGCAATCTTAATTCCATATCCGCTGCCGAATGAGAGGTATCCTGTAAGAGAAATAGCTTCCGGGCTTACAGCCATACAAACATTACCGTTTATCCCTAATTCTGCACCATGCAGTGCCTGTAGCAATCCGGAAAGTATGATTGGACCGCCCACTTGCAGACTGCCTGATACCACTGCATCTTTCATGCTCCAGTTTATAGATGTTAAGTTGGCATTTCCGCCATGGTAAACAGAATGCCCGTTCATTAGTAGCATTTCCGGCGAGAGATAGATACCTTTGTCTTTGGTTCCAATTGTTATTTCTCCCTCTGATAAAACAGAAGAATTTCCGAAGTACAGATTTGTACTTCGGAGCGTGGAGGTATCGTAGAGAGGATTATAACTTAATACTGCCTTACCTCCTAAGTATAAACCATCGCCGGCAATTTGCAGGTCACCATCTATGCACAAGCCATATCTGGCGGTCTGTTGATCCTTAAAAAATGATAGAATTCGCCTGTTTTCTAAACCGGCTTCAAAATCGTAATTGGCACGTAATTTCCCGACCATATCCCCACCACTTTTTTTCAAATAGTCAAGCAGTACACCACCACTACTTTCTCCACCGCCTTCTCCGTTCACACTACCCGCAATGGCAGATGCGAACGAATAAGCAGAGTTTTTAAGGCGAATACTTGTTTCGTCCCCTTCTTCAACTCCAAAAGGATGGTCATCATCCTTGCGATCCTGTGCATTGAAAAAGTTTAGGTAAAGCTGCGAGTAAATGGAATAGCACAAGCTATCCGGATCTAGTTTGTTAATGTCAGGATGTAATTCTATGCTCATTTTGTATAGGCTGTTTTTGATAGGAAATTCTGAATCTTTGAAGTCAATGATGCGAAGTTGGGAATATTCATTGCCGGCATTGTGCCCATTAGGGTAGGAGTGGTGATTTTGCTGCATTCCGTCAGGAACTCTAGCATCAACTGTGCCAGTTGGTTTCCAAGTACCAGAGGTTCATTTGCTGTTTCTTCACCGATAGTTACTTTTTTATCCTGAATGGTCAGGCTTGTGCCACCTACTTTCTGTTCCAGCTTATCAGCTGTCTGATTGATTTCCGATTTATCGACCTGTTGCTTGATCTTCTGAGGCGTCACTTCAGTCAGTGCTTCCTTACCTTTCTTGTTTATAGCACAAGTAAGAATACTTTCTGCTGTATAGCGAGTGATTGTTTTGTTTCCTGTCTCTGGTAGCTCGTCATAGTCCGGTAAATTATTATCTTCAGGGTCCAGTTCTTCCGTTTCCGTGACACCGATACATGTTTCCTTATGTGCAGTCAGTTGAATAAGTTCTGCATGGGAGTAGTTTAGCACATAGGCGTATCGTGTTGCTGCATCCGTAATAATAGTTACGTCAGAGAATAGTAGCGGGACAATTAAGAACCCTCCTGAGTTATCCTGTAATCCGGAAAGCAATACTCCTTTATGTGTGACGGGTTCGCTGCTGGCCGTTTCATCCGGAAACTCACGAACATCTATCGTTCCGGCATAATCTTCATATTCTTTATCTGAAGGATCGTTGTGTACTTTAGCCACATATCCGTGAGTCATTCTGGCTGTACCTATACCTGTGGTACCTATCGGTGCCATATCTATACGCTCCATGCTTCTGCCAAGTGCTATTTTGCGGATGGCTTCACGTATCATGTGTTGGCTGTTATTTGAGTCTGTTGTCGTCATATATCAAGAATAGAGTTTTTAGGAAATGAAAGATGGATAATCGAATGACAAATACACCATTCGTTCGCTTATTCGGTTTAATGAGAATTTTCATCAGCGTATAGGGGGAAGTTATGTGATTCACCCCAAGAACCTGTACGTAAAGGAAGGGATGATATATCTGCCTGCCTATATGACTTTCTGCCTATAGTTTTTCTTTGCTAACTTTCAAGATTTGGTCTTTTCATTGTGTCTATGTAGTGACAATAGGTGGCAAGTAAGCCTATCCCTTACTCTTGCTTACCGGTTTTCTGCTTTAATTTTTTTATCGAAAGTCTTACATAATAAAGTTTATCCAAAGTCTGCAATTATGAAAAGTAAATAGAGGAAATACAGGTTCAAACCTGTCTAAACCGCAATACTTTACATAATCTATTTACATAATTTTCTATCTTGTGTATGGCAATAGTGCCACCTACATAAAATAATAGATAAATTATGAGAAATTCGTTTCAAAATTTTGGAGATCTTGTCAAGAAGGCTACCAGCTATCTTATAAAGATCGGTTATTCACCGCGTAGTATCGACCGATTCCGAAAAGAATGGTCCTTATTAGCAAAATACATGGATGAAAAAGGTATCGAAGAATACACCCCAGAAGTGGGTGCTCAATTTCTTCACTCCAGTGCAGGTCATATAGAGTATCGGCACTTGACTGAAGAACAGAAAAATCAAATTCATAATATAAACATATTATCAGATTTTGTAGTCACGGGAGTAATAATTAGGGGTAAAAAGAGACAAAAGGTTACTCTTTTAAATGGAGAAATTGGAAAAGTAATGATTGAATACATTCAGTCCTCTAAAAAAAATAAGAATTTGGCCCCCGGAACTACACAAGATTATTACAGATCACTTTCAAATCTACTAAACTTTTTGAACATCAATGAGGTAACTACGATTGTTGGGATTAGAAGGGATGTCATAGTGAGGTTCTGTAAATCATTGGATGCTTATTCTTATTTTACTAAAAGGGAAATAATATCAAGAATAAAGGAGTTTACTGAGTATTTATTTGGGAATGGATACATCTCCGAAAAAGTTTCTGAAGCCATAATAAAACCGAGGGTCATTAAGTGCCCTAAATTACCCTCATTTTATTCTCCTGCTGAGGTTGCCCAAATTGTAAATTCGATAAACAGGGCTACTCCAGAGGGAAAACGAGATTATTGTATAATACTATTAGCTGCAAGGTTTGGCATTCGTTCATCAGATATTTGTAATTTCAAATTTGCTAATTTATTATGGGAGAGATCAACGATTGTTTTTATTCAGGTTAAAACAGGAAATCCTGTAGAATTGCCGCTTACGGCTGAGGTAGGAAACGCTATCATTGATTACCTTAAAAATGGTCGTCCTGAGACCAAAGCAAAAGAGGTTTTTATAAGACATACTGATCCATACGTAGGTTTAACAAAAAACCATTTATATGTAATCTGCTCAAAGTATATGAAAAAAGCGGGTATCATCTATGATGGGCGCAAGCATGGTTTACACTCCCTTCGTCATAGTCTTGCAACCAATCTTCTCGAATCAGAAGTTTCTTTGCCGATAATATCTGGAATACTCGGGCACAGTGGAACATCGTGTACTAAAGGATATTTAAGAGTGGATTTAACTTTACTCCGAAAATGCGCTTTGGACTTGCCAGAAGACAGAAAGGAGGCAATGCTATGATGTTTACGGGGATTTACGCTAAAGCAATAACTGACTATATTGAGTTCAAACGTAGTATGGGGTATAAAATGCGTGATGTAGAGTATGTTTTTCTACAGTTTGATAGAATGACAGTCGAGATGGGGATAGATAAGATAGGTTTAACAAAGGAATTGTCCGATGCTTGGTGTTGTCGAAAACCGAATGAATCACAAGGAACTCAGTATATTAGAGCTAAATATATATCATTATTTTCAAGATATCTGAATGGACTTGGGTATGATTCTTATATCCCGAACGTTCCCAAGCTCCGTTATTCATTCTCCGCTTATGTATTTACCAAAGATGAAATTATAGCACTATTTAATGCTTGCGATAAATATGCGGAACTTCATCTCAAACGAAGTAGATACCATTTTATCCCCACCTTGATAAGGTTGCTATACTGTACGGGAATGAGACTTCAAGAAGCTCTTTCCATCCGCAAGTCTGACTTGGACCTCAATGATCTGACAATAACTGTGCGTAGTACGAAAAATGGAGATGACCGAATAATACCTTTCAGCTATTCTCTTTTACCATATCTCAAGGAGTTAATGTTACAACATGTCGAGCCAAAAACTGACATACTATTTCAACTTGATTATAAGTATAATACCTCTAAATCATGGATCGGCTTTCATTTTCGTGCTATTCTCGATGTCGCTGGCATTGTTTATAAAGGGAAGCAGATTGGTCCACGTATTCATGACCTGCGGCATACATTTGCTTGCCATTCATTAAAAAAAATGGATGAATCCGGTATGGATATTTATACTGGTTTACCGATATTATCGGCCTATCTCGGTCATAAAAGCATGGATGGAACCGAGAAATATACCAAGCTGACAAGTGAAATATATCCTGATATTATTAAGAAAGCAGAAGATTTACGCTCCGATTTATATCCAACATTAAACATGAATGATTATGAAACCAACTGATTTTTCTAAAAAACTCACGGATTACCTTAGTAACTATCTACCAGGAGAAAGAGGTGTCAGCTCGAATACGATAAAGGCATATAAGGATACATTCATATTATTTCTGCGATTCATGCAGTTAAATAAGGGAAAGAACGCAAACAGTTTAATGCTCAAAGATATTACGCAGGAGGTTGTAATTCAGTTCCTCGACTGGTTGGAAGCTGAACGCTGTTGTGGAATCTCAACACGGAATGCCAGATTGGCTACCTTACACTCGTTTTTTAACTTTTTACAGTATCGATCACCTATTCTTTTACATGAATGGCAAAGGATACTCGCTATACCGATGAAAAAATCAGAAAAACCAATTAGGGCACATATCTGTTTGGAAGGTATAAAACTCCTTTTGGAGCAACCGGAAAGTGAGACTTTTATGGGCTTGCGAGATCTTGCTATACTTTCTTTACTTTATGATAGTGGAGCAAGAGTACAGGAATTGATTGACCTTACACCTGCAGATATAAACTTAAATAAACCTTATTCTGTCAGAATAAAGGGCAAAGGGAACAAAAAACGTTTGGTCCCACTGATGAGTGATCAAGTAGCTATATTGGTTGAGTATATGAAAAACAATCATCTCATTTAGCCAAGTGCAGCTTTTTATCCCTTATTTAGTAATAGTAGAGGTGATCATTTTACCCGAATGGGAATCAATAACATTCTTCAAAAATATGTCAATAGGGTGAAAGTTGACAACCCAAACCTATTGCCAAATAAAGTAACTCCGCATATCCTTCGGCATTCAAAAGCTATGCACTTACTTCAAGCTGGTGTCAATATAGTTTATATCCGTGATTTTCTCGGTCACTCGTCCATTACGACTACCGAGGTGTACGCCAGAGCCGACACCAAGCTAAAACGTGAGGCTTTGGAGAAAGCACACAACCTTATTCCTGAGAAAAAATCGGAACAAGGTGTTTGGTTGAGTGATATTGGTATAATGGACTGGCTAAAACAGCTAACCTAAAAGCAAAAAATTATGGAAAGTAAATAAAGAATAGATCGTTGCTACAAATAGAAGTATGCTGTATTTCCTCTATTTACTTTTCATAATTGCAGACTTTGGATAAAAACGATAAGGTAATGTAACAGACTGCCTATAACCTTGAGCACCAAACTTCGTCGTTACTTCCTCTACCAGATACACACCATTTTTTGAAGGGTTCCTATTATCAATCAGCTCTACTTGTACGGCTGAATTCAGTGCCAAATCTCCGAATAGCGTTAATTTTCCCGTTACTCCGTTCAGGTTATAGCTTCGGAAGTATTCGATGGATTCTTCTACCAGCTTATTCGAATCAATCCGCATGTTGGGGGACATGTATGGCACAATGGTGTATGTACTTAAATCAACTTTTGTTTTAGTTTGAGCGCCCTCTGCTGTCGTGTTTCCTGTAACTTTATGTGTTTTTTTTGATATTTGTGTGGCGTTGATGGTTTGGAATTCCTTGCTTCCCTTTACCTTGGGATCGTAGTCTGGGTTGAGACGGACAGTTACCTCGAAGAATTTCTCGTCTGACCCTAACGCTTTGCCTGTAACAGCCAGAAATGCCGGGTCTGTCTTTATTACTTTCAGTTCGCTGTTTGCAACATGATAGTCAAAACGGATTTTGAAAGGCCCTTGTGCACTGTCCTTAGGAAAGGTCGGCTGACTTTTATATGAAGAATAAGGTCGTCCAACAGCGATGGTTGGCATATTATCGGGTGACTTTTCATCATATTTTAAAAAGCAATATACTTTGTATTTGCTCCAGTCTGAGAGCACATCAGCCACTGTGAAGTTATCTGTTATCTTTACTTTCCCTATTTCTATATCAAAACGTTTGGTTTCACTATGAATAGAAAATCCTGTGTCTTTGAGCAAATTATACTTATCTCCAAGCACATCGTTCATTTTTGTTCCTTTTACAGGTGTTTCAAACTTGGGTGCTTGTTTAAGTTTAAGTTTGTAAGCCATGTTTTCACATGATAACTCGAATAAATTCTCAGAGTTATAAGCTGTTATATAACCCTCAAACATCTTTTTCAGTACTCCGTTGTAACCCAACGCGATGCTGATACGCTGACCTACTTTGAATGTTGTTCCTGTTACTGCGCTCTGGCTTGTTCTCTTTTCAATAATAATGCCATCCTCCATTACTTCTGTTGTGATTCTTGATGCGTCTTTTCCCTCCATAGTGGTATTACCTATGATGGTGCTTCTGAAAACTGTTCCCTTCGGAAAGACTACCTTAGCCGTATTTATGAGTTTTTTATAAGTCTCGTTAATCTCGACTTCTTTTACTTCTGTCAGGACAATAGGGTTCTTAATTACCATCGGGTTGGAAGGGTCCGCATCTCCAATAGTGATCCTGCAGCAAAGTACATCCAATGAACTTATAGCCATAACTTTGATAATTTTAAGAGTGATGTCGGGTCTATAGCCTGTGCTCCGAATTTTACATACTTAATCCAGCCTTGTGTATGCTTGATGGCTGTATCTACCTTGTCTTGTTCTGCCAGTTTTACTTCGATTGATTCCGAGGGTTCAACCGCTACACAGTTGAGAGTATAAGACTGGATGTTTCGGTAGTCTGGAGAAGAGAAGGCATACCCCTGTACAATCAGTTGTGAGATTTTGAACTGCCTGAGTATCGTGTTGTCGCAGTTGATGACCCCTTTATACTGCATAAGCTTAAGGAATTTGGAAACCTCTGCTTCCGGATAGATATCAGGGTATTTACTTGTGATTTTTCCTGAGATACTGATTTCGAAATCACCTCCGGAGATGAATTCCTTACGGCTGTAATTTCTTCCCTGTACTGTGGTCAGGACAATGTTATTACGACTTGAAACCTGTACCAATGGTTGCAAATCTACGAAGGTGACTAATCCATATTTGGAATTGGATTCAACTTTTCCGCTATCAGAGTCGAAATAGACTCCTTCTTCCGTTATGCTTAGTTCAAGATAATCACCTACAGTATTGCCCACAATCGTATCCTTATAATTTTTCTTGCTGGCTACGTCCTGTTGTTCCTTGATTAACTGTGAGTATTGCCCCGCCTTGTTTGCTAAACTTGATTGTGACTGTTCCTTTAAATACTTGTCCCTCACTTTCTGTTCAAAATACTTCAGGTAACGAGGGTAAGAGCGCAATAGTCCATATGCTTGTTGCGATGCGAACTGTATAGCTGCCCGTTTGAGTATATTTTTATTTTTGGAGAAATAATGTACTTGTCCGTCTTGAAGTTCGGCCCATCCCATGTTATTTGCCCGGCGGGCGGTATCGCTGATATAGCCGAATAAAGAACCATGATTAATCATCCCTCCGCTCACTATTGTGGAGCCTGCAATACTTATGAATCTATTCATTATTACTCATTATTAAGTTTATGCCCAACTTGCATCGAAATCATGTACTGTGTCGATAAGAATTTGGGCCAGTTGTTCTTTCAGATTTTGGATTTCCGGACTCCTTCCTTCCTCGGAATTCAAAACATTGATACTCTCCAGTGAAAGTAGGTTGCCGATATGGACTATTACTTGTTTGGGTGCCCCAGAAGAAAGTTTTCCTGTTCCGCTATAATTACCACCAGCATTTCCGTCATCTGCGCCATCAGTTGTAACTCGTAATGCGTCCCAAGCCGAATCACTATGTTCTGGCTCATTAGAATAAAGTGCCGGTGTAAAGCCCGCCATTTTTAGGATATTCTCTGCAGCTTCAGCTGACCCGCCCCATTTGCTTCTTAAGGCGGCTGCGAATTCGGTCACTCGCGAGTGCGCAACTTGCGCATTCCCGTATGCGGTTTCCCTTTCTTCTTGAGTTGCATTGGGTGAAAGAGGTTTTTGAAACCACTGACCGGTTTTCTTATCCCGGTCATATCCAAGCTCTCTGAGACCTTTGAAACTGAAGCCGCCTTTCGCCATTGCCAGCCAGGCCCCTTCAGGAGTAGAAATAGCTTCCCGGTATCCTTTAGCATATTCAGTGATTTTAGGCACTATCTCATTGTTCATGTATTCATAATAGTCATGGGTCGTGGCTGCCTCCGCTGCTGAAAGATTTTCCATGCCGTCATTATAGAACACTTTACCGTCTTTGTCTTTCCTCCATAGCTTCTTATTGAGGCTCTTCTCATCCTGTCCGAACCGTTCTTGTATGCTCTTAATAAAACCACCTATTTCCAATGGGTCCGAGAGTTTTCCAAAATCTGCAAAGGCTGATATAATGCGTTCGTATCCGTCTTGCTGAGCGACCGTTCGTAAAGCTGATTTTACATTATGCTGGTAAGCGTCATCAAATGTGTACGCAGGTTGTTTGAGTGGGTCACGTGCTGCGGACATGGACGAAAATAGTGCTACCCACCATTTTCCTGTGAATGCTCCCATAGACTGCCCTGAAGCTTCTTCCAACGTCTTACCCTTTGTTACGTCATCTGTAGCTTTCTTTGTATCTAATGCTTGTTTATAGGTTTTTCTAAGAGACTGGTATAGGGCCTCGATACTCGGATAAAAATACTTCTGGTTCGTTTTCATTTCTTCCTGAACCGCATCTTTGGCTTCCTTGATCTTCCATGTTTTGTACGCCACCCATCCTAGTGCACCAACAAGTGCCGAGATACCGGCGGTGGCTGCCATGGCCCCTGTACTGATGGCTGAGAGCGATGCCCCCGCTCCTAGAAGGCCACCTCCTGTGGCGACCTGTGACGAAAATAGACCACCCACAGAATTGCGTGCCGCCAATGCTGAGGAGCCGCGCAACAGTCCCGAGGAGAGCAATGTCTGCTTCATCGCTCCTTTACCCTTTACGCCGGACGCCCGTAAAGCGGTGACAATGGAGCGTTTGTTTGCAAAACTCAGTGTCTTTCCGTTTATAGTTCCACCAAGTCCTGTCAGACCGGTTACCAGTTGAATGACTGAATTCGCAGCGGACTGCTTACCGATGAAGCCGATAGCTACTCCGACGTTGGTCAATGCCCCCGCCAGTTTGAACAGCCGCGTCGCTACGAATCCGGTAAACAGAATTGGCTCTATCCACTGGAAATTTTTCACGAACCATGTTCCGATATCTGCCAGGGCAGAAAGAATACCTATCAATGTCCTTCCTATATCTGCCAATCCCCTGGCGAGTTCCGGCCCCTTGAACTTGTCCAAAAATTCCCTAAGTGAAGTCCGGATACTTGGCTCAACCAGGTCATATCCGTTCATGAAACTTTCAGTTAGCTGAGATGTAACCTGATCCCAAAGCCCTTTGGTTGTCTGTTGCTTAACTTGTGCTATTTCCGAAGCAATTCCATAAGACCCTTTGTTTTGTATGGTTAATTGCTGTAGTTGTTTGTAGTCCTTTATAAGTTGCATGGAAGCGTTACCACCAATCTTGCCAAAGATAGTGACCATGTCTTCAAGCGATGCCCCAGCCTTGTGTAAATCACGGAATATGTCAGCCAGCGGACGAACCTTTTCTACTTTTTTGCCATATACGTCAATAAAATGAGTGAATTTTACCTGTAATCTATCCAGAGCCTCTACAGCCTGTTTGGTAGGCTTGGCAAAACGTGTAGACATTGCCCGTAAAGCGGTTCCTGCCATTGTTCCCTTGATACCGGAGTTACCAAGGATACCGATTGCGGCTGCTGATTCTGAAAAGTCAATACCGGAAGACTTGAGGTATCCACCGCCCATTTTAAAACTTTCTGCCATTTCCACAATGCTGACGTTTGAGCGTGAGGCTGTGGATGCCAGAATATCAGCAACCGAGTTGATACTGTCATTCTTGATCTTGTATCCGCTCATGATATTTGTAGTCAGGTCTGCCACCTGTGCCACATCACTATCGGATATCAGTGCCAGATCCGTAATCGGCCTCATGGCTTTGTTTATGGTATCGATATTCATTCCTGCCATTGCAAGATACCGGGTGGCACCTGCAATTTCCACTGCGGTAAATTTGGTATCGACTCCGATTTGACGTACATGCCGTGACATTTTATCAAAGCGTCTTTCGAACGTGCCCAGGTCACTATCTGCCACACGGAGAATACTGCGTGCGGTTTCCATGATATTGGAATATTCCACTGCACTCGAAAGTTGGGATTTCATGAACCCATACGCCATATATGCATTGAACATCGAGACTACCGGTAGATTCCTTAATGAAGGCGCTTTCGAATATTGCAAACGGTTTACTGCAGCACGTCTTTTATTTCCATATGTTGCTTCTTGGATATGAGCTTGTTTCTGCGCATTGTTTACCGCTTGCCGGGCATTCCGTTGCTTTTGTGCTTTTTCTGCATTTTCTTTTTTCAACATACTGGAGACACGGGCATATTCATATTGCTCGAACTTCTTGTCCCTGCGTGCGTATTCTTTTTCCAGATTATTAAAAGCATCCAGCTTGGCGCGTACGTTCCTGCGGTATTCTCGTTCCTGCTCCTGTTCGGCTGCTTTCATGATTCGCGCTTCACGCGCTTTGGTCATTTTTTTCTGCTGGTTCTCCCAAACCTTATTGCCGAATATATTTCCTCCGATTTGATAAGGGGCTCCCATGGCTGTCGGCAGCGCTTTTCCTCCTGTAGTAGGTGTCATCTGGATGCCTAGTGCAGAATTCGATAATCCTTTAATACGGAGCATCAGGTTCAGAATTTCTTCCAATCGAGTTTTGGATTCATCAGTGCGTATATTGACTACACGGCCTTTTTCCAGGCTGATTAATCCGGCATTCATTTTGCCAATCGCCTTTGTCATTTTTCTTTGTACACCGGCGATGGTTTCAACGGATTCGGAAGCCGATTTCTGGAGTTTCTTTTTCTGTTCAGTAGTGGTTTTGTGATCCGCAAGCTTTTTGGTCTGGGACTTTACGCTACGCGTATCTATCTTTTGTCCTGCATTGATAGTAAGGTTTATCCCCGTAGTGAGTTCCTTAATCTCTGTCAGCGCAGTTTTTACCCTCTCTAATTTAGTTTCGGTATCATCTGTCTTAATATTTAAGTTATAGGAATAGTCACGCTTCTTTCCTTTAGGCCGGAACGCGGCATCTATCTCTCTCATGATGGAGCCGACATTGGTAGCTGCATTTTTGAAAGCGGTATTGGCATTGATCAGCGTGGCGACTGCTTTCGAAAAATCTTTTATTTCTTGTGTTCCGTCGTAAGCTTCGACATTGATTCGGTAATTAACCTGGTAATTCTGTATTTGTTCTCCTGCCATGTTTTATGTATTCCTTTGATTAAGAATAGTCTGCTGATGTGTTTTATAGTGAATACGAAAAAGACCCTCACAGCGTAATGCCGCAAGGGTCCGGAACTTGTAATCAAATCACTAAAAACTAAGTGTGTTTGCGGCGTTCGCAGCTTTTGCCAGTGTCATTTGTTCGTGTAACCATAGCGCTTCTTCTGAGATAATAGCAAATTCTTCATCGTCTATTTCATTTAGATTTACCCCGGGGAAATAATGGCGTACATACACCATTCTCTGACGGATACGCTGGTCATCCCGTACCGCCCACTCATTTAAAAACTGACCAGGCAGCTTTGTCTTGTTGAGATAATTTCGGATAACTGGGTCATAAGTCCGAAAAGGAAGAGGGAATCGTTATCAACAAGTTCCTTATCTCCGTCTGCAAAACAATCTTTCGCCAGTGTGCGCATGGCTGTTACTTCATCCCTTTTTGAAGCGGCCATGAATTTCGAAAATTGAGGAAACGTAGGTTCTGCCATATATGCAACATATACTTCCTTCTCTCCGCAGCCTACATCGCCGAAGACCACCATGGGAAAGATTTTACGTACCTTTTTCTCGTTTTTGAGCTTTAATGCTCTTTCTTTGATTTCTGTCTCTTGTTCCAATGTCAGTGTTTTGTCTTCCATAATATGCTTAAGTCTTTTCCAAGAATAGGGGAAACGTATGGCAGATGTTTGAAATCAAGGTTATGTGCTTTCATCGCTTTTTACGAGGCGCTGTGGTTTAGTCGAACGAACTTACCTTCAATTCCACAATTCATGAGTATTTTGGAGTTCTCTTCATTAAAAGAAATTAGGCAAGATGGGGCTCCGGCTGTTCCTCCTTCTTCTCCCGTTGCATGGAAAAACTTTAGTCTTCCTTTTATAAAGAGTATCGAATCGGCTTTCTTGAAGATTTCGTAGTGAAAAAGCCTTGTGTCTGTCCGTGCGAAAGTCAAGGCTATGGCATTCTTGTGTTCAGCACATTTATGTATGAATTGGGTTATTAGCTCCGTGTCGTAAGGGGGATTGCAGAATACTCTGCCAAACCACTGCTGCTTTAGCCCGTCATTTTCTATGGTGAAGTGATTTTTCGCTGTGTTCCAAGGGCGGTTGACGGGGGAGCATGGGTCTAGGTCAAAAGAACCGAGCTTGGTTAAAATCTGCGGGGGAGTGAGCCATTCATTTTTTCCGGTTGAAGATTTACCTTCAAATGTTACATTCATGGATAATTTAGTTAAGGTTTCCATCAAGTATAGTTTGAATTCTTAGACTAAGTTTAAATTAGGAAACTAAAACAATATGTTTCCAATTTACATTTAAAAGGCTGAACAATCTGTAACGGTACGTGTTTTTTCTAAATAATTTCTATTGAATCGTTTATATTTGAATATTCTACATGGCTAGTCAGAATTTAGAGATACTCCGTTTAGATACTTCCGGCAAGTTGGAATTACCGCTCGCAGATGAAGGAATACAGGCTGGATTTCCTAGTCCGGCTCAAGACTTTATGGAGTTGAGCTATGACCTGAATAGGGAACTGATAAAGAACCCGGCTTCTACTTTTATGGGGCGGGTCAAAGGATTTTCAATGGGTGAAGAAGATATTCTTCCGGGTGACTTGGTGATTATAGACAAATCTCTTGATTTGCAAGACGGAGATTTGGCTGTTTGTTTTCTGGATGGAGAGTTTACCTTAAAGCGTGTAGAGATTGATAAAGAGAATGAGATAGTGTGGTTGGTGCCTTCGAATCCGGATTTTCCAAAAATAAAGGTAACTGAAAATAATCAATTCCTGGTATGGGGCATTGCCATATATATAATTAAAGATTTAAGAAGAAGACGGAGATAAGAGTATGTATTTTCTTGTCGATTGTGATAATTTTTTTGTATCATGTGAGAGAAATTTCCAACCGAATTTAAGAGGTGTACCGATTATTGTACTTAGTAACAATGACAAATGTGTCGTGGCTAGGAGTAATGAGGCCAAAGCCTTGGGTATTCCTATGGGGGAAGCGGTGTTCAAACTGACTGGTCTTATTGAGAAATTCGGCATAGAGGTTTTCTCTAGTAATTATTCTTTATATGGGGATATGTCAGCACGTGTGATGTCGATCCTCAGTACGTTTGTACAGGATATGATTCCTTATAGTATTGATGAGGCTTTCTTGTCTTTGGAAGGATATGAACGTTATGACCTGGCAAAATATGGCAGAGAAATTGCCCGTACTGTAACTAAGGGTACAGGAATTCCAGTGTCGATAGGTGGTGCACCTACCAAGACACTTGCTAAGGTTGCCTCCAAATATGCAAAAAAATACAAAGGATATCAAGGGGTGTGCCTGATTGATACGGAAGAGAAGCGTCTAAAAGCACTTAAAGAATTTCCTGTCGGTGATGTTTGGGGGATTGGTTCACGTTATCAAAAGAAACTGGAATATTATGGAGTTAAAACAGCTTATGATTTTACTCTAAAGAGTGAATCATGGGTACGAAAAATGATGACTGTTGTTGGTGTAAGGACATGGAAAGAGCTCAAGGGCATATCCGTTATAGACCTGGCTAAGGATGATCCGGACAAAAAAACAATCTGTACCTCTAGAAGTTTTGGTGAAATGGTTGGGGAATTCGAAATGTTAATGGAAGCGGTCGCAAACTTCGTAGCATCTTGTGCGCGTAAATTGCGCAAGCAAAGTTCATGTGCGGGAGTTATTCAGGTATTCATTACTACGAATCGTTATCGGAGTGACTTACCGCAATATTTTCAAAGTAAATTAATCGAACTGCCTACCGCCTCAAATGATGTGACGGAGCTGATTCATTACGCCCGGCTTGCTTTACAAGCTATATACCGGGAAGGTTATCTTTATTATAAAGCCGGGGTTATTGTTGCCGATTTGGTTCCGGCTAATCAGGTTCAACAGAATTTGTTCGATGAATGTGACAGAGGAAAGCATGAGAGGGTTTTAGAGGCACTTGATAGTGTTCATCGTAAGTATGGGACAAGAGTGCTGAAAGTGGCAGCACAGGGAAACAGTAAAAAGTGGACATTAAAAAGTGAGTATATTTCTAAGCAATATACCACTAATCCGGATGACTTTATTGAGATTCACTAACATATAAAAAAGCTATGTACCTATAATGGGTAGGACATAGCTTCTACAATTAACAGCAAGACAACTAAGGGACAATTTCAGGTATGCCTTAGACAGACCCTCCCGAACCAATCTCGATGTCAAATGGATTCAGATCGAATTCATGAACGATATTTGTATCGTCTTGCTGGGATTCCATGCCGTCTTCACTAAAGATACAGCCTTTAAGTGTGACTGTTGTGGTAGCCCAATCTTCCGATGCCATAGGATTTGCGAAAGATACGATAAGGTCAAATTCACCTATGTCCATGAGCGAACCATATGCACTTCTCAGGGCTTGTTGGGTGGCATAGTCCATGGTCATTGAGGCTGTGTATGTTATGTTTCCGAATCCTCGACTGACAGGCCGGCCTCCCATACCATAATTCGACTCAATTTTTCTCTTTTTGCTCCACTTTATACCGGACACTCCTTCAAGTGTGGTAGAACCTTCTTCAATTGCTAATGCCGTTGAAGCAAGGGTGATCATACTCCAAGAGTATGCAACGTTATTAATTATTGCCATAGTAGTTTAGATTATTTTGCTGTTAAAGACAAACCTTCTTCAACGTAAATTTTAGTGGCAACGCCAACAGGCACGATTACATACGATATTTTCAGTGTGTCATTTACCAGCACATTCTGACTTGCATCAATATTTACTGCATATCCCGAAATTTCCTGTGATTTCTGCATGCCCGATAAGATGTCACTAATTATAGTTTTGAAGGCTGAAATTTTGGAAGGTGCTAGAAATCCCGTTGCCGGATTAACCATCAAGGGGCTGTTTACATAAGGCAATAGGGCAGTACGTACGGCACGGCGGGATTTGTTGATGGTGCGGTTACGGGCAATAGTACGGTAATCACCATTTGAACAGGTCTGGTCTTTGGAAATGTAAACTCCATTTTCTTTTCCCGCGTATTTTATGGGGAAAATATAGCCTTTTTCATCCAAATCATCTAGTAGGGTAGGAGAGAGTGACTCGTATAGATTCAGGCTGATGAACTCTTCTTCATCAGTCATGTTGATATCTCCGAATCCTAAATTAATCTCTTGGAAGTTCTCTGAAAACAGATTGAACATCTTGACCCATGCGATGGACTCCTGTACATTCGCTTTGGCGAGACATCCCAATACTGCACCCAAAAAGCCTACAGGAGTATTATTGGAGTTACATTTCTGCATGGTAGAAACTAGCTCGCAATGCGCTTGCCCGAAGACGCAGCTTACACGGCTAGATTCGCAGATACAACTTGGAATCTTGTTCAGGTCCACCTTTTTCCCCTCTGCCGTATCTGCTCCGGTGTTAGATGGGTTGGCACTAAGCACAATTGACAAGGGTTGATTTTGTGCGGCCAGTGCCACAGCTTTGTCGTTCAATCCTTTCACCAAGTTCAGGTTATACTTCTCTGATGCGCCGTTCATTTTCCATAACGGTTGCTCGCTCCATATACCAAGCTGGTTAATTGTACCTCCTGATGCACGTTGCATCACTTCAACGGCATCCCAGGACAGTGAACAGTCTGCGAACATTACATACAGCCGTCCCGCCCCGTCGATATTGCCACTGTTACGGAAAAATTCGCTGATCTGGTAATAAGGTATCCCGTGCAGGAAATTCACATTGTTTTCTTCATCTTCCGTAGCTTTAATTCGTTCGATAATCCCAAAATCCTTCACTGCGGATTTTAGGTTCGTAATATAAGCCACATCATTCAATTTCAGTTTTGTCTCGTTATTCTTTCCATAGCCTGCTGTAAACAAGGATGGCTGGAGTGAAACATCAAACAGGAGCCCTGTAACTTTTTCGTTTCCGGAGGAAAGATTGGAAGGGATATTCCCGTCGACATCACTAATGAATACATTTCCTAATGCCATTGTCAGTTAAATTAAGATTGGTAAAAGGGATTCTGGTATTTCACAGCGTTCTTTCTTATTCCTGATGGTGTGTCCGGAGTAAATACCCCGCCATATTTGTCTACATAGAGTTCTTTGTGACGCGAATAGATTTTCAATATTTCTATCACATGTTTGTCCGGTTGCTCTGAAGTTTGCTGCGGAGGAGATTCTTTGCCTTTCTTTTTTTCAATTGCTTGTGTAAGAGATGGATTTTCTACTTCGGTTGTTTGAATATCCTGTGAGTCGGTTACTTCTTCTTCTGGTGTTGTTCGTATTTTTGCCATATTATTTTGTATTAAAAAGGGAATGGAGCTAACTCCACTCCCCTGGAAAAACAATGTGTAAAGATTTAAGGTATCAGGTTGTTAAGTGGTCTTTTTATAAGCCGTATGCATGATTATTTCTGCCGGGCGGACAATATTTACATCCATTTTCATACGTGCCTGAAAGAAAAATAGTTCCGAGTTGGACTGGAGACGGTCAATTTTCAATACTTCCGTATCATTTGCGTAATCTACTCCCATCCAAAGATTGGAGTCCATGCCTGTTGAAAAGTCTCCCAAGACAATCGTGTGTTCAGGAATTCCGACAATAGGCACAATCCTTTTCCCTTTGAATTTATATTTGTTTACGTCAGTAGATTCTGTATACTTATACGTCTTGTTGGATAAAAATTGATCATACTGATCCCAGGCGTCCCATCCAATTATAAAACTCAGGTTATTCTTTTTACGGATATGCTTAGGACACTTTTTCCACATTGTGTATAATGCCTGCTCTACAGCTGCTCCATCTATTAGTTCTGTCGTTCCTGACATGATGGCTTGGCCTCCGGCAACTGTCTCGGCATCGGTTGCAGTAATATTGTCAATAAGCCTCTTAATAACACCGTCAAAGTATTTCTCTTTCTTTGCACCAATTTTGATACAATCTGCCGGTTCAGTGATTTCTGCTTTGACAATCCCGCCTTTTGCGCTTGTCCAGATAGCATTCCCCAGATATTCATTTTTCTCCTCGATTAGAAGTCTCAGCATGACTGCTTGAACTTTGGGGTCCAACTCTCTGAATACCAAATTACCGTCGGGTTGGCAGAATTTCCAGTATTTTTCATAATCTCGGGGATTGAATTCCAAATAAATCATAAAATCCTGAGGTTCCAGATATCGTTCTGAGAATACATATTCATTTTCTCCATTTGTGCCCTTGGCACCATGTACCGATAAAGGAGTAGGAACATTATCCTGAATAATGTCTCCCAATTTGACCGCCGGTAACGTATACTTGTGTTGAATGCCTGATTTGATGTGGATTAACCCCTCCTTGAAGGTATCGTTCCCTTGGGCTGTGTAGGTTAGTAAGTCTTCCAGTACTTCACCGGCATAGCCGTTTTGAAGTAGGTTTATAGTATTTGCCATGTATTAGTTAGATTTAGGTTGCTTTTAAGATTAAGTTTTTTACCGAATGGATTGGGAAATCCCGTAAAAGAGATTTGCCCATTCACCGGTAATACACTTGGGGTTATTCGAGCTTTTTGAACTGGAAGGATTCACCTACTACTGTGTTCACTTTTTCAGCTATTTTATCCTCTGCTGTTTTAAGAGCTTCGGTGGCCGCCTGCGCATTGGCCGGATCATTTGCAATTTCCCGTGTGATTTGTTCGCGGGCCGGAATGGAATTAAGCGTATTTTCAGCAAGGGTAAAATTAGCTTCTGCCATGGATACCCATTGTGCTCTGTTTTCCTGACCGATCTTTCCAGCTGTGATGGCGTCATCTACCAGTTTATTGATTCCTTCGTTTCTTTCCTGTTCGGCTTTCTGCTCGAATACAGTCAGTCGTGCGTTTACGCTGTCGAAATCTTTCTGCAGGTTTTCAATGGTGGCGTCTTTTCCGGCAATTACTGTCTGTGCGTCACTTAAGTTTCTCTCAGTTTGTGCTAGCTTGGCTTCCACATTGATCAGGTCTGAAATCCGGGCCATTACATCCTTAGGCTCAAATTTTTCTTTCATTCCGAGTGAAGCAGCTACTGCTGCATACTCAAAGGAAATAGTTCTTTCTTCTGTCATATTTTTGCGTTCGTTGTTATCCTTTTGTTCAAGACTAGAGTTTTCTACATCTTCAGGTTTATTTTCCGGCTCCGGCTCTATGCCTGCCTCCAGACAAATCTCCTCCATCATGTTTTGTATGCTGGCGATGTCCTCTATGTCCGAAATAGAGTTTTTCACTTTGTCACATAACTGTTTAGATGTTTTCAAAATGTTTGTTGATGGTATAATGCCAGCTTTTACGGCTGCGGCAGCATCGAAGAATGTTCCTTCTTTTCCTGTTTTACCTTCCATGATACTTTGCACCTGCTCTTTTGTCAATGCGAAACGTTTACGGTAAATTGTTTCTATCTGTTGTGTGAAAGCCTTGACAAGTGTGGAGGCTTCTTCTTCATCCGAATTGGGAAGAAACGGGTTGTGGATCATTAAAATTGAATAGTCACGCATCAGTGAACGATTACCCGCTGCCCAGATAACGGACCCCATTGAGGCCGCCATTCCTTCAATAATGCATTCGGTTTCTATTACCGAGTTCTGAATAGTAGAGTAAGTGCTCATGCCATATAATACAGAGCCTCCTTCTGAATTAATAAGCACGCGTATAAGAGAGGGGCGGATAACGTTCTCCAGAAAGTCGAATTCGGCATTGAATTGTCGTGTGGACTCTTCCGTCACTTTTCCAAAAAAACGTATGGTGGAGATTTCATTCGTTCGTGCTTCTCCAACGATATTTTTAAATTTACTGTTGTCCATAGTCTAAGGTTTTCCAAGAATAGGTAAAATGTGTCTATATAAGTTGATTCGTTGATAGTTAGCTGTCTTTTTCATCATCATCTTCGCCTTCGTCACCAGGGTTCTCTACTGAGGGTCTGAATCCTGTCACTTCTTCATGCTTTGGTTCCGGATGTTTACCGTGTTCCAAAAGATCATGCTGAGGCGCATCTGCATGATCTGTAAAAGGTGGCATGACCAAGTAACGTTCCACCCATTTACGGTACTTCCATGCAGATGATTCCCTGAACCATACCTCATAATCCACCCAGTATGCTTGCAGCATATTTACTGTTGCAGGCATATCAAAGTAAGTTAGGTTACATCTCTCGTTAAGAGCTAGTTCATGATCCTTTGCATCCTGGATTGCCATATTCAAACGTTGGAAAACTATAAATGGCATGCATTCTACTTCCGGATCTCGGTTATTCAGGTTGTTTAGGATAAATCGTATGCGCATGGTCGCCCGTCCTTCGCCCAACCGTTGTTGTTGAACCAGATAACGTACATTTATAAAGTGTACAAAAACGGCAGGAAAGGCCGTATCGAATTCTGTGTTGTCTTCTCGGATAAGCCGTTCGAACTGCCCGCTGTCAATCTCTATTGTTTTGAAGAAAGGCGGACTAAGAGGGTTGTGCTCGTCTTCGCGGATTGTCAGGATTGCACGTTTGACTGCCTCATACATATTCACAAACGGATTTTCGTAAGTAATTTCCGGAATGAGGGCTTTTTCCTCTTTTATAATAGAGGGTGTTTCTTTTTTATCTTTTATCATCTGGGGAATCCTTCAAATAACATGGGTACAAAGTTTCTTTTGATATATCCGTTAATGTTAGGGTTGAATCCAATAAACTGTCTTTGAACTGGTTTACGGTCACTATATTGATTGACTTGAAAGTTACGGAGTTTAGGGTCGGTGTTATGGATAGCGGCATAGCCTCTGGAGAATTTACCCTTACGCCCGTTTTTCTTGTGTTCTTCCGTTGCAATTACATAGGCTACCCTTTTACTTTTGATTTTAGCTCCGCTGTGCTTTTTTGCATTTTTACTGTCATACATGTTATTGGCTCCTCCTGAAACTGACCCGTACAGATTTCCACTTTCCATCAGTAGCGGATGATTATGCTTCTTCCCCCATTTGGATTGCCGGACAGCCCATGGGCGTCCACTTCGGTAAAATCCCTGATTGAAAAATGATGCCTGGAAGCAACTTTTTGAATATTTTCCGGCTACAGTTACAAAGTCGGTCATGTTCTTAGCCAATACATTGACCATAATCGGTGCTTCTTTTATGCCTACCCATTGGGCGATAAATTCACGGGGAGTTAGTTCTATTATAGACATAGTTTTGCTTTTATTCGTTTTACAATATTTTGAACCTGTGTTGGCAAGGGGTGCTTGAAGTAAGAATGTTCTTGAGAGAATATTTTTCCTTTAAGGGCAAGGCTTTCTTTGAATACCGGATTAATATTTATAGAATGCACTTTTGAATCCAGTTCACCTATGACATTGGATGCTGAGCTCTGCGTTAGAAGGAAACATCTACATCCATGTTCGATAGGAGGGATTAGCTCTGCTGGAAATTCTTGTTTTGGATAAGTAATCCCTTCTAATGATAAGTGCCATGCCCTGACTCTTTCATCACCTTGTGTCATATAGGTGACCAGTGTATCAGAAGAAAGGTTCATCCACCAAGCTGCGATTGTTGCTGCATATAATACATCCTTATCTTCTTGGCGGGCATAGGTCTTATTGTATTTTTCAAAAAGACTTTCATAAAGTTCAGGGTGCAGTGTATCTATTTCTTTTGGCAACTCTCCCAACATTGTATTTTCCTGTGCTGCTGCAAAATCTACCAGATTATTTATGGCTGCTACAAGGATATCCCTTTGCTCTTTATCTTTAAGGGTTATAAAATCATTTCGACTTCGTAGCAAGTTTAATGCACTGTCGAAATCTAGTTTCAGCCCTTCTAACACGTTTTCAAGTAGGGAAGATGTGCGGAGTGTTATGAGTTCTTCCAATACTTCCCATTTTCCGGCACTATCCTGCCAGGACTCTATCAGTTTTTGGAAAGTGGCGAATAACAATAGGTACTTTGCTTTATCTTCATCGTCTTCTTTTTTCTCTGCCAGGACTTTTGCCATGTTGGGGAGCGGAACTGTCCAGCCTATTCCACTCCCCGCAGAAAATTTGTAACCTTGCTGCCTTTGGTGTGTCCATAACGTTTATAATACTCTTCGTCCGACATGATATATCTGTCATTGCCGGTACCGGAGGAATATTCAGTTGACGAAGTTCCGGCTACCAGACTAATATCATTGAGTTGCTTTCCAACCACGATTCCAAACTCCTTTTCTATTTCATCCGGACTGACCTGGTACTTGTCCGTAATCAAACTGTACAGCTTAATTTTGTCTTCGTTATTCATTTCGATCCGATTGGAGTAACGAAACTCCAGTCCCGGTCTAATATATCCCATGCTTACCAAGCGGGGAATGATTTCTTCGTTCATGACGTTCTCTATGTACTTTCTATACACTTCAATTCGTTCACGAAAAATATCCTGATGGGCTTTTGTACTGCCGACGTAAGACTGCATGCCTCCGGCCATGGATTCGCTGCCTAATATAAGGTTGGCGACTTCGCTGTTAACGAACTCAATGATACTGGTGTAGATCTTTTCGGAATTACTCATTGTGAAGGTCTTTATATCCACTTCATCTTCGATGCCTGTGACAATTACCTTATTTTGTGCTGCATTCGCAATCTGATCAGCCAGTCTTTTTCTGTCGGTATTATTTTCTGATACTGTTTTCCCGTGTATGACCGGTTGCCCATAGGTATGCGAAAAATTTATGTAGTTTGCTATTGTAAATTTCTTTGCGAGGATTAAGGGGGTTGTTGCGGAAAATAATCCTAATTCTCCCGTATTGATAAGTACATAGTTCCGGCTGTAGGTTTGAGAGTCCAAATCCCAGTTTGGATACCAGATACCTTGCCGTTTGACTACCACACGTTGCCCGGGTAGCACATTTCGTCTTTCAACGATATTTACCTCTGACAACTTACCTGTCCTTGAAGAGACTGTAGGCATTATTTCCAGTAGTGAATAACCGAAAAGTTTGGATTCTACTATGCCTTTAATGAGTTTATCAAATTGAGAACCTTGTATTTTAGATGTCTGCTCCACGTCCTTAACGTATTTTCCTTTGGAATTAAGAGAAGCAAGCATATATCTGTCGCCTAAAATTTGAGATTCGAGGGTTTCGATGACCGAGCGTAAATGAGCATCTTGCTGAACACATGCTTCGTATAGGTCAATAAGATATGCGCGATCATCAAGAATTGTTCCCGTTTCTGCCTGTTCTCGTATGGAACGATAGCGGTTGTTACGCTCTATTTCTCTTACATATTCTTGGATTGTTTTCTTGCTGGTTCGGAAGATACTTTGTAGTAATTCCCGATTGAATGTCCCTTCTGTACTTGTCTGCATTCCTTTTATAGTTTTTTAAGAAGAATAGCTTTTTGGCAAGCGTCTAGGTTTTTTTTGATAATTTTAGGGGGTAAAAAAGGGGTGTTGTAAAAGGTTGATATTTACCTTTGTGAGAAAGATTGGAATAAGTAGAGATTTTACTTTATGATTTGTTAAGTGTTGTATAAAAGCATGTATTATAATGAGTTATATCGAATTATGACCTATAAAAATACCGAATAAATTCTTCTTTTGGAAGTTTGAAATACATATATTTGCGCAGTTTTAACTCTTAACTATAAAATCAGAATGAAGAAAAAAGAATGATTATTGAAACCATTACTTGTGCCACTATGAGGTACAAGGAGTTCCCGGAGCTATTATTTGGCACGTCATCAAAAGGCATCGAATATTGTGATGCGACTAACTATATTCAAAACAAAGGAGATGCCAAATTTCACAATGTTGAGGATTTTAAGATAAAGTATGCCTGCTGGATTGATGCGGCATGCGAAACTTATGAATTAAATCCCCAAAATGTAGTGGTTATAGATCAGAGGGGGCATTATTTAATTGACGAATCTTTGGCACTGATCCTGGTTGCCTATATTGATCCCGAGTTTGGGATGTATATGTTGGAAAGGGTTACGGAGATGCTCATCACAGGTGTTACACTTTCGGACACTAATATTATGTTGATGGCCAAAGAAAGATTATCGAGAGAACAACTAACAATTCTATTACACACATGAAACAACGACCTTTTAGGGATTCTAAGGCAGTACTTGTGTTTAATGGTGCGCAGGTTCTGATCGGAATTATGCGTTCATTGAATGCAGTGTCGGAATTCTCCGGAGGTAACCTGCAGTCGATATCTTATGCTTGTGCTGGGCATTATATATCTTCTGGAGGGTATTACTACCGGTATATTCACGAAAATGTCGAAGTTGGTACTGAGGATATCGGTTCTCTCCATATAAAGGAGTATGATCGGTTATGCGGTGAAGAAAACCGTAAATATCGTACCGTTAGGGATATGGCGCATAAGCGTAAAGCAAGGCATCCGAAGCCGAAGTTTAATAAAATTAATACGGATAATGATGAAGACACGAAAAGGTTATGAAGTGGCTAATTTTAAGAGTAAGCCTATAAGATTATTAAGAGAAGGAGGTCGTAATGGCATATGGATATGTTTATATGATTTATGCCATGTTGTGAAAAGGCCAATGATGATGGAGACGCGGGAAGCTATGAATCTTTGCCCCTCTAACAGAAGAATTATTTTTAAGAAGGGTGATAAACCATTGTTTGCAATCCATCCTTACGACGTGCCCAAACTTCTGCATTTGATAAAGAAAGAGAGTCAGTATATGGAAACCCTTTGCGAAGAATTGGAGGCTTGGGCGTCTTCACTCTCCGGATTAAAGCCAATGACTATGTTTGAAGTGGATAAAAATGCTCCGGTTACATTTCATTACAAGGATAAATTTCCAATCACTTTTAAATCGGGTAACGGAAAGGTTTTGGTTAATGCAAAAGAAATGGTGAATTGCTTTGGCAAGTCAGCTGTTGGGTGGTTGCGTTTGTCAGCTACTGAAGAATTCCGAAAGTCATTAGTCACTAGTGGCAAATCGGAAGCCTTTGAAAGGCAGGTTGTCACCGTGAGGGGCAGTAGTGGAGGAACATGGGTAGAAATTCCTCTGGCGGTGAGACTTGCACATTGGTTATCAACAGAGTTTTCCAAATGGTTTAATGAAAGGCTTCGTGAACTTGTTGATCAAGGTTTTGTAGATATTGATATTTCAACAGAAGGGGGAGTGCAAGAAAACCGGAACAAAAAGCAGTCAATAGAACTGCGGGAAAAGTCAGAGGGGAAAAATGAGGAAAAGTCGGATAGTGAACCGAAGGGCACGCAGGAAAACAAGTTTGAAGTAAAACAAGAGGTAGGGCTTGAGGGCAAACCTGAAGAAAAGGTGGAAGAAGTGCAGAAGGCGGAGGCAATACCTGTATTATCATTCGGGCCTAAATCTAAGCAAAAGCAAAAACGACCGAGCGGCCAAACAGTGAATGAGAAATATCAGATTCCACAAACATATGCCGAAGCTCTTAGATACTTGGCTGACAGACAGGATGAAATAGATGGACTCAAGGAAAACATTAGTGACAACCAACATAAAGTTGAATTCTATGAACAGTTCGTGGAAAACAGAGACTGGTTTAAGTCAAGTACGTTGGCAGATGAACTGAACATCACTACAAGAGCACTTCATAAGTTTCTCAAGGAAGAGAAAATCTGTAAGTATGATAAAAAACGATGGGTCGTACATGGTTATCATTCATCCCTGCAATGTGACGTTCCTTATTATTGGACTAATAAAAAAGGAAAGACTAATGCCTGTGGCTTTTATAAACGCTGGACCCCTGCAGGACGTGAATATATCATTGAGCTATGGAAGTCCAGACATGGTGATATTAATGCAAAATGATTGATAACCTGTAAAATGTAAAAGACAATATGAACGAATCTATATTAGATAAAATAATAAGGGAAACAGGGCGCGAACCTGTCAATTGTAGTTGTCATAAATGCCAGAACCAATGTCGCAGGGCTCCATGCTTGGGCACTCCGGCAGATATCCTAAGATTGATTGATGCCGGGTATGCTGATAAACTGGCACCGACAGAGTGGGCTACCGGTCTTTTCATAGGAAAATTGAATCATACTATCAAAATGATTCAAGTTAAAAAGTTCAATCATGGTTGTGCCTTTTTTGAAAATGGTCTATGTCAGTTGCATGATTTGAACCTGAAGCCAACAGAAGGTCGGCTTTCGCATCATACGATTATGCAAGAGAACTTCGACTTCGATAAGTCTCTCACATGGCAAGTGGCGAAAACATGGGAAAGTGATGAGAGTAAGAGAGATGTTTTGAAAGTTTTTCTCAGATATATGGAAGCGATGCAGCTGCCGATTGGAGGATTGGTTATTTCTATCAAACTTAAACGGGGGATATAATGTCCGGAGGCCTGAAACTAAAGAGGAGTCAGTATATTGCTTGCCTTCATTTCGGGCTGCTATTGGCACTGGATGAGCGAGAATGTAAATTGATGATTTATTTTCTTGGTTCCAGTGGAGTAGAGAAAACCGGAAAGTCTACTTATATAAACCAGGAGGATTGTCTGAAAATGACTGGAATGAAGCTAAATACCTTCAGATTAGGTATTAATAGCCTGATAAATCTTGGTCTTGTGAACAGATGGCATAATCAACAAGGTAACAAGGTGTTTTATTCTTTGAATGAAGATGTATATGAAGATTTGGTAACGATTCTTTCTTTAACTAATGACCTAAAGGAGCTTAATCTATTTTGTCAAAAGACTTTTCGAAAAGGACGTTCAATCAACAGTATTACGGATGACGAAAGGCAGTTTCTTACCTTTACCAGAATCCCTTCAAGGAATAAATACTCGTACTTGCTTGCTGATAAATCTAGTAGGTAGCAATTTACAGCTTTAGCAAAAGAATGATAATTATAATAGGGTAATCTGCTCTATTTATTTAGAATATTTTATTTTTGTATTATGATAAAATATTGTTTTATACTAACATCTTAAAATTGTAAATTATGAAAGAATTAGTCGAAAAGATTCAAGAACTTTATGATGCATTCGTTAAAGATGCTCAACTTCAGGTAGAAAAAGATAATAAGGCAGCAGGAACAAGAGCCCGTAAGACTTCCTTAGCTATTGAAAAATTAATGAAAGAATTTCGTAAAGAATCTTTGGGAGTGTCAAAGAATTAAAAGAATAGAAAGGCTGTATTCACACAGGAGGCAGCCTTTTTTATTTCATTCTCTGTATATCGAAATTATAAATATAACGTTCGTTTGTCTATTAAGTTGCCTAATAGAGAAATAGTTGAATGGCTTCAGCCTTATCAAGAAGCGAAGGAATTTTCTCTCTTTATTATATGCTGAAAAAATAAAACAAATATTGTATGAAAAAAACGGTCCTGCTGACCCGCTGCATTACATATCTATTGCCGAAGCCTAGTGTACAGTGGGGGCATTAACCCTCCACGCGGGGGCAGAACCGTAGTATCACGAAACTACGAACATATAAAAAATATGTTCGTAGCCGTCTACGACCAAAGATACACTAAGGCCTTCAACAATATATGTAATGCGTTACAAAGGTGCACAAATTTCTTGATAAATCCAACGTAAATTGTTCTTTTCTTCATAAATAATTTAACTCAGCAATAGATTAATAGCAAACAATGCTAGAAAAGAACAAAGTGAAAAATTAGATAATTTAAAAGAGAGTAAATTCAACTATAATAGAACTGTATGCTATCTAATAAAAAAATCGGCTCCGCCGACCTGTTGCATTACATATCTATTGCCGAAGCCTAGTGTACAGCGGAGGCATTAACCTTCCGCACAGGAGCAGAACCGAAATATCACGAAACTACGAACATATTAAAAAATACGTTCGTAGTCGTTAACGACTAAAAGCGCCTAGGCTCTCAATCGGCATAATAGAATAAGTAATGCGTTACAAAGATAAAATTATTTTCCAATAAATCCAATTTAAAACAGTGTTTTTTATTCGGAGATTATCTTTTTGCGGATTGCTGAAAAATCAACACTATTAGTGAGAAAGCATAAGTAAAATTGAGTAAACATCTTTATGAAGAACGAATATTTCAAAGATTGCTGAAACGAAAATTGTCACTTACCAATTATAAAAACTCTCTTTTAAATCAGACATCTCCTAAAAAATAAAGTGAACCTGAAGAAGGTTCACCTTTCTCAAAATACAACATGAATTCTGAATAAAGAGAAAGAGACGGCTCTGGTACCCCGTTGCATTACATATTCTATTGCCGAAGCCTTAGGATAAGGTAGTGGGGTAATTAACCTACCACACGAGGAACACAGAGCCGTACTATCATAAAACACAAGGTATATAAATACCTATAGATAATGACAACTTAGCACCTTCCTAGACTTACAAAATGCGATAAATATATGTAATGCGGGGGCAAAGATGAGTATAAAATCCGAGAAATCCAAAATACATTGCATTATTTTTCTCATAATTATGCATAATGTATTTTGCTGGAAAATGGAATTCCATTTTTAAGTATCCTAATAACAAAAATGCTGAGGTGAAAATGTTTCTGCCGATAACAAAGGGTGTGTAATAGGTAAGGCACTTTCGTGAAAAGTTCTGGGAGAAAAACAAAATCCTTGAATATGATAAGTAATTGAGTGCTATCTCTCAATTACTTTGTTAATTTTATTTCTTCTCAGAAAGCAGTCAAACAAGCGGGAGAAAAGACGCGATTGTTTTGCAAAAATCCAATATAAGCCCACCATACGTCTTTATCTTTTCGTATCGTGCCTGAGCTTTTTTCTCGTCTTTATTCTGTAGCGCAGCTTTCATAATATCTATATCTGCCTTTATCTCTTCCAGGCGATCATCATTATTATCCCGCAATTGCTTTATTAGCTTATCAACCTCGTTGTCAAGACTTTGCATACCTATGTTAGTGACAATAAAATTATTATCACCCACTGAAACGGTACCAGTTGAGTTATTGTTTATCGTTATAGTATTTCCTTGTTTTGTAGCCATGGCTTCAATGTCATTTAAGTAAGATTCGACTAATTTGAATAAATTTGGGCGGATGTTTATAACCTCCTTTATTTGAGTCTTTAGATTTTCAAAATTGAAATTTCTGTCTAGTGCCATAGGATTGGTATATATGATTTCCTTTAGCCGCGGATCAGAAATATAGCTCTCCTCTTTTCTGAAGTAATTCAGGCAGTTTCTTAAGAAACCCTGTAATCGCTCCGCTTCATCAGACCTTTGTGTGGGGCGAATATACCCTTCATCAATCTGGCATAGCACTTCATCCAATGTTGCTTTTATCGATATAGCTTCGCTAAAGTTCGAATAGGTGTTTATAAATGCATCTTCCCATTTCGTATTGATGAAAACAAATCCCTCATAATTTACGCCTTTTTTGTCATTCCGGTTTAATTTGATTATTTCTTCTCTTCCATTTGCTCCTATTTTTATATTTTTCTTCTGAAAGTATATGTATTCACTTTTGCCAAGAAGAATAAAAAACTGGGGTGCAAAACATTTTATGCTTTTATATATACTCTTTCCACATTCTGATAAAGAGGTTTTCTTAGTAGTAATGCTGGCATAATGATTGGTGATTTGCCGTTTAGCTTTAACCAATGTGGTTAGATATTCCCGTTCTCTGAAATCTTTCTTAAGATATTCATTTCCAAAAGTTTCAAAAGACTTGGAAATTCTGATTTTCAGTTTTGATAATTCCTCAAGTATATATAAGAAATCTACTTTTTCAGGTAACGAGATATCAAAACATATCTCATATATTGCAGTTGCATAGGTACGATTCAGATACAGGAGACGATGATCGAGTTGAATGATAATACCTTTTTGGGCTTGTTCATCTACAAAGAGACGCCACCCGTTTATCTTAATCGCTCTATTGGCATTATAGTAACATCCTGATGTATTGCGAATTTTACCACAATAACATCCTGAATTACGCAAGAAACATGCTGGCGGTTTGTTACTGGTTCTGTACCAGTAAGTCAAAACTCCAGATGCTTCATTTTTTACATGCCGACAATCTGCGATTGAATACTGAATAATAACTTTCATAACAAAGAGTTTTCTATGCTCTCAACCTTACATAGTTTTGAGCGACCTTTATCCGTGTTACTAATAAACTGAACCTTGCAGACCAGTCTAAGAAATCCACTGCGACAAAAGTGAACTGTTGGAGTCCTATGCTCCAACAGTTTTGACTTGTTTCCATATTTTATAGTTCGCAAGTTACGAAAAAAAATGTAACAAAAAACTTTTAAGGCCATTTTTCATGAGAAATTAACACGGCTTTTTCATTTAAGAAATATTGTTCATCGCTTGTTGTTGTAGTAAAAATC